>OHCN01000034.1_pt1 | contig 131789 bp, 121 predicted proteins | sample 1566761 | NCBI WGS metagenome assembly OHCN01 (sample SAMEA3879568, study PRJEB24766) | human gut metagenome | biome: human-associated habitat; feature: feces | place: USA | collected 1985/1987 | reverse complement strand
GCCCCTTGACGGCCCGTTCCCGGCTGCGCTGCAAAATATCCGGCGACGGGGGATATATCACCACAGAGCCCATCCCCGGCGCGGGGCGTTCACCTCTGGACAAAGTGTCCAGAAGCGGGGCCCGGTTACTTCTCCAAGTCCTTTTTCCTGTCCGGCTGCGCCAGTTCGGGCGGCTGTTTCTCTTTCCACTCGTCCAGCAGCGCCATGATCTGCTCTTTCATTTTGGCAGGAGTGACCTCCTTGCCGAAATACTTAGACAGTTCAGCAGTCGAAATAATCACACCGCGATCCTCCTTTTTTTCTTCACTCAAAATGCCGTCGATCACATCGCCGTTGAGCTTGCCCTCCTTGTCCAGCTCGTGGAGCCGCTTCGCCTGGGCCACCGAGGGGGAGGACTGCTCCCCGTCAATGGAAACAGCAATCAGCCGCTGGTTTTCCGGCCTGATATACGAGATCTCCACCGCAGGCATAAAGCCCATCTGCTTTGTGTCCACCTTGTCCAGAAGCTCCGGCACCAGGGAGTTGAGCCGGATATACCGCATGACCTTTTTATAGTTCATGTCGTGTTCCTTACCCACAATCTCCACCGAGAGCTTACCCAGGGCCTCCGCCTCTTTCTCATTTTTCGGGCGGGCCCCCTGGCGTTTGATGGCCTCCACCTCCAAATCCAGCAGCTTTGCCAGTTCGCTGGGGAGAGGATCGCCCCGCTGCTTGTTGCTGTTCCGCATTTCCCGGACAGCTTCAAGATCAGTCATCTCGCGGACGATACAGGGCATTTCCTCCAGCCCGGCCCGTGTACCGCCATGATGGCGGCGGTGGCCCGCAATAATCTCATAGCCCTTGCCGTCTTTTTCCGGGCGGACGGTGGCGGGGGTCATAATGCCGTGTTCCTTGATCGTCCCCACCAAATCGTCCATCGCTTTATCGTCCTGCACCTTGTAGGGGTGCTCCCGGAACGTATGGAACGGATGAAGCTCCGCCATTTTCAGATAGACGATTTTTCCCTCTTCCACCGGGCGGGGCGGCACGTCAGGCGTGGGCGGCAGATTGATCTCCGGCGGCGGGACTGCCGCCTCCTTAACAGGAGCGGCCTTGCCCGGCTTTACCGCCTGAGCGGGTTTAGACGCAGGCGCACCGCCGGAGCCCGTTTCCTTGCCCTTGTCAGCTTTCTTACCTCTGGACACTTTGTCCCGAACAGCGGGCGGGGCCTCCTCACGGGCCGCCTTGTCAACCTTAGACGGGCGGCCTGTGCGGGGCTCCGCCGCTTTCTCCTTTTTCCCCGCAGACACCGCAGCCTGCTCTTTCGGGGGACGGCCCCGGCGCTTTTTCGGCTGATCCGCCTCCGGCGCTTTTTCCTCCGGGATAGGAGCCTCTTTACCATCCTTATCAGTAGCCGGAGCCTTTAATTTGTCTACGGCTCCATGCGCCGCTGCCTGTCGCTGGGACATAAGCTCGTTGATCTTGTCAAAATCAACCACTACTTCCCCAAGTGCAGAGCGGGCCGGATTGTCCTCACCCATACCGGGAATAACAGACTGTTCCGCCTGGAGCGCCGGGCCCGTACCAGGCGCGGCGGGCTCTTGCGTTTTCCCCGGCGCGTTGGTTTCCTGAACCGGGGGCTCCTGGATTGGCGGAGCCTCTTTCACAGGAGCGTCACCGGGACGATCCGGGCCAGGGGGCTCCGGGCCGGTTTTGAGTTTGTCATCTGCCATTCACTAACCTCCTTCAATTTTGGTGTATTGCACAAAAATGAGCGTTGATTTTCTATCGAAAAATTTTCCTCCTTTCCAAGTCCACCACGCAAAAAAGCCGCCCAGATTTTACCCGGACGGCTTTCAGCGTAATGTGATAGACTTTTATTTTATTTTTTCGGATTGCAGGCTCCGAAAAGCCTTATATTTGCAGTTTTCCTATTTTATATGGCCCTTATGACAACAAACGGAAATAAATATATTATATATGATATTTTATATGAATACAGTGCAGAAGAAAATGTATACACCGGTTTAATCGAGTCTGTAAATTATAAAAAAATCGGAGATGAATTTGAAATAAAATACAATCCACAATCTCCCGAAAAATCCACTTCTGTATTAAAACCAAATGTAAACTTCATTATATTTGGAGTGATTTTAGGGATAAGCGGAATATTATTGATGATACTTCCTTTTATTTTCAAAAAAAATTTTCATAAAAATAAATCCTAAAATAACATTTTGATTTATGAAACTGATGCGACAGAACAAAAAGTAGCTTACTCCCACTCAATAACAATTACATAAATTCTTTCTATGTAGGGCAGTACATACTAAATAAAGGAGTATTGCCCTATAACTTTTAATAATATTGGGGTGGGAAAAGAAGTAGCTCATGGTATAATATAAAATATTAGATGAATTTCAAAGAAGAAAAACTGTCTTGAATAAAAAACAAAAGATTTTATTATTTCAATGGAGATGCTGGGTGGTATGAAAATGGGAAACTACTTGACAATCTTACTGAGAAATATTCTTTTATCGTTCTATCCAATCGAGCGCTAGAGGCTAAGTTTATACCCAATAATCTTTTGATTACTGATATAGAATTATTTGGAAATCTTCAGTTGGGCGAAACTCTGACTTTTACTGCCTCAACAGAAGGTGGTAATCAGCCATACCAATGGGAATTCTGCATTTACAAGGAAGACCAAATATGTTACTCTAATAATAACACATCAATAAATTTTTGCGAATGGCTCCCGACTGAAACCAGCAGTTACACAGTTGTAGTCAATGTAACAGATACATCGAACTTTAGTGTTTCTTATTCCAAACAGTTTATTGTAATATGAAGTATTTCATTGGTGGGAGAGAGCCAAAAATCGCTCTCTCCTATTGATATAATTAAAGGAGAGAATAAATGACGGTAAGTAATTTGAATGATGCTAAAAGGAAAATAAAAACACGCTCACCGGCTTTTCTTATAACGGTCGGAATTATCTTGTTGATAAGTTCTGTGATAGTTTTTTGGAACGGATCCATCGACTATCAAATACAAAATAAGCAAACAGAATGGATTGTTACAAACGCAACAATAAGTCATGTAGAAACAAAAGTTGAAGGAGCAAGAGGATCAAATTATGGACATACATCTACTTATTTTGACATTTATTATGAATATGTAGTTGATGATCAAACTTATACTGGAATAATCGAAGAACAGAATCAACGAATAAATATCGGTGAGCCTTTAAAAATAAAATATAATCCTAATATACCCCAAGAATCAACTTGCATACTTGAACCGTCTAAATCGTTTATCACGAGTGGCACTGTATGCGCTTTATTAGCTATATCACTAATTTCATTTAGTATTTATTTGGCAAAAAAATATTAAAAGAGAATTATATTATTACTAAAACGCCATAAAAAAGGAGCTGTAAAAAGCTTTACAGCCCTCAAAAAAGTATCTTTTTTCTGTATTCAGCCGAAAATCATCTCTGTTATTTTTTCATCTATCGCATTCAGGAATTCTCTGCTGTTTTTCGCCTCTTTCGCGACGCTCTCCCGTATCTGCTTTTCGGTATAAACGGAATCCGATACTCCGCGAGTGAGCTGAGACGTTCTGTTTGCCGACTCAGACACTCCCGCAAACAGCGCAAAAGCACACAAAACAACGGTCAGTACCGCGAGATATTTTTTAATTATCCTGTCTTTTTTCTTCATTTTAATACGGCCATTTTGCCGCAACGGGTCACCTCCGTATACGGCACAATGCTCCTTTCGTTTATTTAATGGTTCAGACGTTGGAATTTATAAATTCGACAATAGCTTTTCCCATAAGGTGCCCGGAATATTCCGCCTCGGCTATTGTATTTGAATCGCTGCCGAACTCAAGCAGCACCGAGCACGGCGTTACGTCCATATTGTATTTTCTTGCGGAAAACAATATCGGCCGCATAAGCCCCGGATACATGGTTTCGGCTGTCTGCTGCAGCTTTAGCGCGAATGTAAGATTTTGCTCCCATGTCGGAAACGACGTGACCTTGCCGTCCTCACAGCCTGCAATTATCATTATCTGCGCCGCCTTTCTGCCGTTTACCGTGGTTGTCGGCTTTATGCGCGTACCGTCGCTTTGCTCAATCGCGTCTCGGTGAACGTCAAGAACTATCTTTACTGACGGATTTTCTTCCATTATTTTAAGTATTGTCTCACGCGAGCGGTCATATGCACCGGTATACGCTCTGTCGTGTATCTCGGTGTCATGTATTACGCCTATTCCCGCCTTTTGAAGCTCCTCCGAAACGGCGTCGCCCACGCGCACCATATTTCGCGACGGGTCATCGCTCCTCAGTTCAAAATCGCGCGTATACCAGCCCTTATCCATAAGCTGATAGCACTCTGTGGTATGGGTGTGAAAAATAAGAACCGTTGGCGCGCTCTTATCGGCAATATTGAGATTACACTCGCCGTTTAACGAGCTTTCGATATTTATGCTGTGCGACGGCGTTGTGTTTCGTACCGTTATATTTTTATATGTCGATGTTGCGGACGATGCATCGAATTTCTTTTCGACTATGGTGCCGTCATGATTTGCCGAGGCGTATTGTTTTTCGGCGTCAGCCATCATTTTAACTATATCGCGAGGAACAGTCGGAGTGCTTCCGACGACGCTTTCGCTCTGCTCGTTTTTTTCGCTCGGCAATGAAATTACGGCGTTTTGCTGTGAGCTTTGCGCGGAAACGCTTTTTTCGATTGACCTTACCGTACTGCTTTTTGCAGACAGAACGGCACCCTCCGGCAGCATCAGCCCCGCGCCTATAACTGCGGTTCTGCCGACGGCATTTCCGAAACGGCTTCCGCACACAAATGCCAATATTATGATTATCGGCAGGGCGACAAGCACCTCATTTCTTTTTTTCGGAATTTTACCCGTATGTCTTTTTCGTTTTTTCATTTGATTTACATAGCCTTTCCGGCCGCAATTTGTTTTTTCGCAAGTCATACGCCGTATGTTGCAGCCGTATACGGCGTATAACAAAAGGCTTAGGACGATACGGCAATATCACACAGCTGCGCATATGACCTTTGTAAGATTATATGCGCGTTTTTCCGATGTTATACGAGAGAAAGAAGAGTTTTCATATCCATATCGGGTTGCAGAGCGGAATTTATCGCAAGAGCCAAAAGGCGTGACGCACGGCTTATCATAACGTCGATTTCGCGCGGTGTCACCATCATTTTTTCGGCTCTTTCGCGTTCCGGCTGCGGTATATTTTCATTTCCCGTTATATCATAGACAAGTGCGGCGGCATCTACCACCGTCGGCACCCCTATCGCTATTACCGGCACTCCGAGGGTCTTTCGGCTTATCTCGGCGCGATGATTGCCGACTCCCGAGCCCGGAACTATACCGGTATTTGTCATCTGCACCGTACAGCCGAGCCTTTTTATGCTGCGTGCCGACAGCGCGTCCACGGTTATTACAGCGTCGGGGGAAGTCTCATTCATTATTCCGCGAATCATCTCGGCGCTTTCTATACCCGTCTGACCGAGCACTCCCGGAGAAGCGGACGATACGGGTCGAAGAGACGGAAGCCCCACCTCCTCCGCGAGCGATTTTGTGATATGGCGCGTTGAAAATATATCTTTTGCGGTCTTGGGACCGAGAGCGTCGGGTGTAATATCCGAATTGCCGAGCCCCACCACAAGAACTCCTGAGGCGTTTTTCGGCAACAGCTTTTTAATTTCATCCCTCACGGCAAACATTCTGCTGTCTGCATCATCAAATTCCGATGAAAACGGCGGCAGCTCCACCGTGACATATGTGCCGACGGGTTTGCCGAGCTTTTCGGCACCGGCATCCGTTGTAATTTCTATTTCGGTGACCGACGCGCTTTTTATCCTTCGCTTTTTTACCGTCACGCCGTCATTTTTGCCGCTGTTTGTTATCTCTCTGCGCTCAATTGCGAGATCGGTTCCGAAAATCATATAAATACTGCTGCCTTTCTTTCGATAAATGTTTGTGTGCTGCAGCCCGTTTTGCCGCATTTTGCGAATTTCGGGCGCGCTTTACGATATATTATTTGCACCGGCATAAATTTTATAGGCTGTTTATGAAAAAAAACTTGCTTTTTTTCGGAAAGAATGGTATTATATATTCCGCTAATGTGATACGCAAAGGAGGTTAAACTATGCCGAATATTAAATCAGCTAAAAAACGTGTAATCGTTAACAACAAGAGAGCAGACCGCAACAAGTCAAGAAACACCGCTCTCAAGACAGCTATCAAAAAGGCTAATGCCGCTATTGAGTCAAACGCTGCCGACAAAGAAGTTCTTGTTAAAGCTGCAGTTAAGAAAATCGACCAGGCTTCTGCAAAGGGTCTTATTCATATGAATAACGCCGCTCGCAAAAAGTCAGCCCTCGTTTGCAAACTCAACAAGGCTTAATGTTGTTTTTAATGCACCTCGGTCTTTAGACCGAGGTGTTTTGCTTTTTCGGTCAAATTTACATTTTATTCATTGACTTTTGCCTTTTTTACGTATATAATAAACACATAGTTTTACAAAAATTAAGGGAGGCATTTTACCTATGAAAAAAGTTCTTAAAGTTATCGGTATCATCGCCGCTGTTGCAGGCGCTATCTTCGGCGTTTATGTAATAGTGAAAAAATATGTTGACAGCAAAAAAGTAGTTATCGGCAATGACGCTGAAAATTATGTTTCATGCTCCTGCTGCGACGACAACTTCGTTTCCGAAACCGTTGCGTAAATAAAAACGTATTATAAACGCCCGATTGGCTGAGTGTTTATAAGGAAGCTTTGCGTCAAAACAATATTTTTTGTGCAATAATAATTGACCCCTCAGATGAGCTCCAGCTTATCTGAGGGGTTTTCATTTTCTTGTATCAAAAATATAATATTTTAAATTGCTTTACAGTTTCGTAGGCGTAAAAATCTTTTTATACCGAAGGCAGGAAACTAAGCAAGTCTGTCGCCTTGCGAGCCTTTTTTACAAAAGCATAAGAGTTTTTTATGCAGGAAACCAATGATTTCTTACGAACACTCAGCCTTTGAACGGGTATTTTTTATTTGCTTTTCGGTTTTGCAAAAAACGAAACCACAAGTCCCGACAGCACCGCCGCCGCAATTCCTGCGGAGCCCGCACACAACGGTCCCGTAAGAACACCGAGCAAGCCTTTTTCGCGGATTGCCTCCTTGGTTCCGTTCACAAGGACATTACCGAAGCCCGTAAGCGGTACCGTAGCCCCCGCTCCGGCAAAATCAACAAGCTTATCATATACTCCGGCCGCACCGAGGATAACGCCGAGCACAACAAAGGTAACGAGTATTCTTGCAGGCGTCATCTTTGTCACGTCTATCAGTATTTGTCCTATAACGCATATGAGTCCGCCGACAAAAAATGCTTTAAGAAAAATCAGCAAAAAACATTTCCCCTTCCGATTTTCGGAATTATTTTGTGCCGATTTTCAATAATTATTCCTTTCGTAAATCAAATCCGCCGGGCAAAAGCTCCGAGAGCGTATGCACCTCATATTCGCCCTTGCCGTCGCCGAGAATTATTTTGAAATCACCGCCGCAAAACTCCTCCATAACCTGACGGCAAACGCCGCACGGATAGCAAAGGTGCTTGTATTCGCCGTTTTTGTATTTACCGACTATCGCAATAGCTTCGAAATCGTTTTCACCCTCGCTGATTGCCTTAAAAAAAGCTGTTCGCTCGGCACATATCGTGGGTGAAAAAGCCGAATTTTCGATATTGCACCCCTTATAAACTCTTCCGTCTGCGGTAATAAGCGCCGCACCGACGGAAAAGCCCGAGTACGGCGAATATGAATTTACCATAGCGTCCTCGGCGCATATCAAAAGCTCACAAGGCGTCATAATATCGTCTCCCGTCATATTATCTTTATTTTATAATAATTCATAAGTCCGCAAAAATCAAGCTATGCCGTTTTGCAACAAAGTGCCGCCGAATTCGTATAATATAATAAACGATTTGGGAGGCACGAACATTTTATGAATTATCAAAACAACAAAACAGAAATATCCGTAATACAGCTGGCACTTAAAAGGGCCGGGTTTTTAGATGGTGAAATCGACGGCATTTTCGGAAGCGATACAAGAAATGCCGTAATTTCTTTTCAAAAGGCCGCTTCTCTGTCGCCCGACGGAATTGTCGGTCCGAAAACATACGCCGCACTTTTACCGTATCTCAAAGGGTACACGATTCACCGTGTAAAAAAGGGAGATTCGCTCTATTCGATTGCCGCCATGCACAATACAAGCATAAGAAAAATTATGCTTGCAAATCCGACGGTTGATCCGCTAAACCTGCAGATAGGCACAATTTTAACCGTTCCGTTTGCTTTTTCGGTAGTTCCCACCGACGTGCCGTATTCATATATGCTTTTAACATACATCTGCGAAGGACTTTTAATGCGGTATCCGTTCCTTTCGGGCGGAGTTATAGGAAAAAGCGTTATGGGAAAAAGCATACCGTATCTAAGCATAGGTCAGGGCAAAGACGAGGTATTTTACAACGCGTCGCACCACGCAAACGAATGGATAACAACTCCCCTACTTTTAAAATTCATCGAAGAATATTCGGAAAGCTTTGCAAACGGAGGCTCGCTGTACGGTACTCTCGCGGTACAGTTATTTAAAAAGGCAACTCTTTATATTGTTCCCATGGTTAACCCCGACGGCGTTGACCTTGTAAACGGTGTACTCCGTAACGACAGATATAAAAATGAGACGCTCAAAATTTCGGCACGCTATCCCGACATACCGTATCCGAACGGGTGGAAAGCGAACATCGCGGGAGTTGACCTTAATCTTCAATATCCGGCAGGCTGGGATGAAGCAAAAAAGATTAAGTATTCGCTCGGTTTTACGTCTCCCGCTCCGCGCGATTTTGTCGGCACGGCTCCCCTTTCCGCTCCCGAAAGCGAGGCGGTGTTTAATTTTACAATGAAGCATAATTTTGCGCTTACCCTGTCATACCACAGCCAAGGAGAAATCATATACTGGAAGTACCTTGACTTTGAGCCGCAAAAATCACGTGAAATCGCAGAATATTTCGGGCAAATCAGCGGCTATGCGGTAGAGGAAACACCGTATAATTCGGGCTTTGCAGGGTACAAGGACTGGTTTATACAGTATTATGACAGACCCGGATACACAATAGAGGTAGGCTTAGGTCAAAGCCCCCTGCCCCTTACACAGTTTGACAAAATATACAGCGACAACGTGGGGATTCTTAAAGGCGGCATAACCGAAATATGATAAGATATAACGACAGCGGCGATAAATTTAAGGTGTAAAATCGCCGCATATTGTGATACAATATACTCATCTTTGAAATGAAGGTGAGAAATTGAAAAGCTTACAGGACAAATATATACTCAGAAACGGCGTAGAAGTACCGTGCATAGGCTTCGGCACATGGAAAATGCCGGATGAAGTCGCAGAAAATGCCGTAAAAGCCGCAATAGATACAGGCTACCGTCATATCGACACCGCAGGCGCTTACAGAAACGAAAAAGGCGTCGGCGACGGAATAAAAAAGAGCGGCGTTAAAAGGGACGAAATATTTTTGGTAAGCAAGCTGCCAAACGACGACCACGGCTATGAAAAAGCCATAGCTGCGTGCGAGAGCTCGCTTTTAAAGCTCGGTACGGATTACCTCGACGGCTATTTAATACATTGGCCGGTGCTTGTCACAAACTGGGACCGCCTCGAAGACGACCTTTGCGATACCTGGCGCGCAATGATGAGACTGCGCGACGACGGCAAGGTAAGAGCCATCGGCACAAGTAACTTTATGACGGAGCATATTGAGATTTTAAAGAAAAATCTCGGCGATTATCCGCTGATAAATCAGGTTCAGATGCATCCGCAAAATCCGCAGGACGAAATGATAGCATACTGTAAAGAAAACTCTGTTTTGCCCGAAGCCTGGAGTCCGCTCATACAAGGTCAGGCATTTAAGCGCGAACTCCTGCTTGAGCTTGCCGAAAAATACAAGGTTTCGGTAGCCCAGCTTTGCATACGCTTTATAGTGCAAAAGGGTGCCGTTCCCATTCCTAAGTCGGCAAATCCCGACAGAATTCGGAACAACGCCGATGTATTCGGCTTTGAAATTTCCGACGAAGATATGGAAAGAATAGCGTCGCTCAGGGTCTACGGCAGAATAGGCAATCCGCCGTCGGTGCCGAGAACTCATCAGGTAGTCGGATTTTAAATCACGTATAAAAAAACGGCTTATCGGGATCAAGCTCCCTATAAGCCGTTTTATCTTTATTTTATAATGTAAAAGAATCAAGTTCTTTGCGGAACCTTTCTTTTTCTCGGAGGATTGCTTTTTTGTATCTGTCCTCCTCAGAAAAGACGCATCCGCAGTATTTTTGCATATAAAAGCCGAGCTCTCTTGCCCTTTGATTGCCGGCTCTGAAATTCGGTCTGAAATCGCGGTAGAGAAATTCCACGCCGAACTCTTTTCCGAAACGCTCGCCTGCCGCGGCTATAAGCTCGTGCTTTTGGTAAACGCTCGCGAGAAGCGTGGTTGTAAACTGCTTAAAACCGTGTTCCGCCGCAAATTCGGCTGTTTTGCGAAGCCTCGTCTCATAGCAATAGGTACACCTGTTATCTATATCATCGACAACATTTTTCACAAATTCGCGAAGTCCGTAATCCTCTTCGACCAAAACCCTCATATTTATTTTCGAAGCATAGTCGATAAGGCAATTACGCCTTGCCTCGTATTCTTTCCAAGGGTGGATGTTTGGATTATACCAAAACGCGACCGGCTCTATTCCCTCGTTTCGCAGAGGGTCTATGCAGGAAAGCGAGCACGGCGCACAGCAGCAGTGAAGAAGCACATTATTCATCGTCTTTGTCACCGCTTTTACGCTTATCCTTTTCCTCGGGCTTTTCATCAGTCGTTTTTTCGTTGCCGAGCTGTTCCTCAGGCAAAAATTCGACCTTGACCTTACCTATACGGCGCTCCTCTACGTTCAACACGGTAAACCTGATGTTTTTATACTGAACGGTGTTCATATCGCCGTCAACCGGCAAAAAGCCCAAAAGGCTGATTATAAATCCGCCGAGAGTATCGTAGTCTCCCTCGGGCAGCTTTATGCCGAGTTTTTCCTCAACCTCTTCGATATCGGTAATACCGTCTATCGTAAAGGTGGTGTCGTTTATCTTGGATATTTCTTCGTCCTCGTTGTCATATTCGTCCTGAATATTACCGACGATAGCCTCAACTATATCCTCAAGAGTTACAAGGCCGGCAGTTCCGCCGTACTCGTCAACCACTATTGCCATCTGAATATGCTTAGCGGTCATTTCCGAAAATAATTCGCCGCAGCGCTTTGTTTCGGGAACGCAATATACCTCGCGCATTATGTCCTTAGGCGTTTTTGTTTTCGGCAGATTGGACCCGACATATTTTAAAAGGTCTTTAATGTATATAATACCGACAACATTGTCGGGGTCTTCCTCATATACGGGGATTCTCGAATAGCCGTGCTCCATTGAGGTTTTGACTACATCCTGGAGAGAATCCTCAACGTCAACGCACTCCATATCGGTGCGGTGAGTCATTATATCGGCAACGTCAATATCATCAAATTCAAAGACGTTGTTTATCATTTCTTTTTGGCTGTCCTCAATTACGCCCTTTTCCTGACCGACGTCAACCATCATACGGATTTCCTCTTCTGTGACGGTTTCCTCATCAGCGTTGGGGTCAAGACCGAACATACGGACTATAAGGTTTGTGGAAGCAGAAAGAAGCTTTACAAACGGCTTTGTTAACTTACTGAAGCCGAGAAGTATCGGAGTGACTGCAAATGAGATTTTTTCAGACTTCTGCATAGCGAACTTTTTGGGTGCAAGCTCGCCGAGAACGAGTGAAAAATAAGACATAACAAGCGTTATAAGTATAGTTGAAATTACGCTTATCGCACCGACCGGAATTACCTTAACAACAGATGTTTTCGCAAGAGCGTCGGTCAGCATTACCGCAAAGTTCTGAGCCGCGACAGCCGAAGTAAGGAAGCCGGCAAGGGTTACGCCTATCTGAATGGTCGAGAGGAAGTTGCTGGAGTTTTTGGTAAGCTTTAATACCTGTTTTGCCTTTTTGTCGCCGTCCTCCGCCATTTTTTCCATCTTGGCATCATTCAGCGAAATGATAGCTATCTCCGACATTGCAAAGAAAGCGTTGATCAAAATAAGAATAAATAGTAAAAAAAGTTTAAGAATAATACTCGCAGGTCCTGCGTCGTCCATAATGATTTGCGGACTCCTTTCAAAATAATATATTAGGAAAAATTATACTACAAACCCTCTGTTTCGTCAACCGTGAAAAGCTTCGGCGGCTTTTCATTATTTAAGGCCGTCAAGCCGAAATTTCTCGGATATTTTACGGTAAGCCGGAAGAGAGAGTCCGTACTTATCGGCAAGGCGCACAACCTCATATATAAGACCGTCTATTTCCGACTGCTTACCGGCAGCAATGTCGCGCTGCATAGAGGTGGAGGCGTCCGGCGACAGGGCGTCGAGAATATCGAGATTTATTTTTACAAGGCTCTTTTCGTATTTTATTCCCATTGCAGCCGCAAGCGTTTCAATTTCGGAGATAAGCTCAGAAAAAAGCTCGCGCTCCGCTCCCGGTTTTTGCATCTCGGCGGCATTTGCTCCGAAATACAGACCGCATCCCGCCATAGGCGAAACATATGAAAATTTTTGGAGAGTGTCCTTTTCGACATTATCGGAAAAAACCGGCGTTATGTTTGCCAGTTTTAAGTCGCTTTCGATTTTTATAAGCCGCGAATCATCCTTTTTGTGCGAAGGCAGCCCGTAAACTATACGAAAAATCGAACCGTACATATGTATTTTCCCCGGAGAGACAAGACTTGAGGAAACATATATACACCCGTCCGTCACCGTAAGAGAGGGAAGCTCTTTTTGCATATGTCTGCCCGTACCGTAAATATTGAGTATCGGTATTACCACGGTTTCGGGCTTGGATACGCTTTTTATAAACGGTATTGTATCTGTAATGCTATACCCCTTTACGCACACAAAAATTACATCTGGAGAAAGGGCTGCGCCGGATTTCACAGCATTCTCAAAACCGTTCATATCAAAGGCTTTTACGGCATTTGTGTATTCGTTGTTATCAAGGCTCAGAGTAATGCCGTTTTCCCTGAGAGCCGACAGATTATCACCTCTCGCAATCAGAGTTGTATCTATTCCGGCTTTTGTAAGATATGCGGCTATCGCGCCTCCCGTTCCGCCGACACCTATAACAAGATATTTCACTGTTTTCAAATCCTTTCAAAAATACAACGAGTAAATTTTCGGTGCTTTTAACCGACCGTTTTCACCGTTTTGATTTCATCGCCCGTTTTAATGCGTGCCGTCTTTTTGCCGCAGGACGAATATACCGACAGACTCTTTATTTCGCCGTTTTCCCACGTGAAATCAAGAGAATATCCTCCGCGTGCACAAAGCCCTTTTACGCTGCCGTTTTTCCACTCCTCGGGGAGTGCCGGCAAAAGCTCTATAATTTCATCGGAGCTGTAACACAGCATTTCGCAGACACCGCTTGTGTATCCGCAGTTTCCGTCCATCTGATACGGCGGATGGAAATCCCAAAGGTTCGGCGCGATGTTTTTGTTTATAAGCTCACGCAGCATTGAATATGCTCTGTTGCCGTCCTTCGCCCTCGCCCAAAGGTTTACCTTATTCGCCTTGCCCCAGCCCGAGCCGTTTGCGCCGCTCTTTTGGCCGAAGCCTCTGTCAAGTAGTGATACTTTACAAGCCTCGATAAGTTCGGGAGTTTTATCGGTTATCGCGTTTCCGGGATAAAGTCCGAGCAAATGAGATGCGTGTCTGTGGCGGTTTTGGCAGGAATGTAGCTTATATTTAAGCTTTCTGAGCTTCAAGGACTTATACCATTCGTCCTCCTCATACCATTCCTTTATCTGACCCCAGCGTCCCTTTGTAATGGGCTTTAACTTTACACGTACCTTTTCAAGCTCAGCCGCAAAGTCGTCGTCTCCGAGAACCCTTGCCGCCTTTTCCGTATCGGTAAACAACTGCCATATAAGCGTCTGCTCGTATGTATTGCCTATACTTATGGGCCCGTGCTCCGGAGAATAAGACGGAGACGAAACATATCTGTCCTGCTCTTTACTGTAAACAAGATTTTGAAGCCAAAAAACAGCATTTTCTTTCATCATGGGATATATGTCGGAGCGAAGATAGTCCGTGTCCTCGGTAAACGCATAATAATCAAAGCAATTCTGCATCATCCACGAGGATGCCGCAGGAGACCAGCCCCAGTAGAAATCCCAACCGGGACAAGTCCAACCGAAGGGCGTATTTTGAGTATGGCACACCCAGCCGTTCTCGGGATTTTTTTCATCGGAAACGATATTGTGGTAACACCGCGCGGTAACTCTGCCCGGCTCACGAAGCGACTCCATATAGCGTATCATCGGTTTTGCCGCGCCGAAAAGTCCCGTAACATAGGCGTGCCAATAACACATTTGAAGATTTACGTTCAGATGATAATCACAGCTCCACGCAGGCGAATTGGAGTTGTTCCATACTCCCTGAAGATTGGCGGGCAACTCATCGTTTTCGGCAGAGCTTGAAATAAGCAGGTATCTGCCGTATTGGCACAAAAGCTCTTCCAAGTACCGCCCGTCCTTTGAATCAGGGTTTTCACGGTATGAAGAAAGGAGTTTATCCGTGTATTCGGTGCTTGTGAAACTTGTAACCTCAAATGAAAAACGGTCAAACAGCGATTTGTATTCGGCGACCGCAGCTTTTTTAACCTCGTCATAGCCATTTTTCAAAAATTCTTCTATTGCGGAATTTACTTTGCCTTCGGGCAATTCGCCTCTGTAATTCGGATATTCGTTTTTATAGTTTGTTCCGGCAGAGAGGGCAAAAACAAGATATGAAGCGTCTTTAATGACGAGCTTACCGTCGCCTTTTACTATTTCACCGTCCGTTGTAACACAAAGGCGCGCATAGTATGCGAGGTCGTTATCCGAGAGCCTGCCGCACAAAATCAGGGAATTATCCTGCACTCTTATGCTGTCGGTCTCGTGAGACGCCAAAAATGAAATTTCGGTGTTCAACGCACCATTTTTATCGGCGGTGATTTTTTCGGCGATAACCGACGGATTGTGCGACGCAAAACACTCGCGTATAAAGGAAGCTCCGCCGCTCTTATATTTCACCGTGCAAACGGAATTTGTTACATCGAGCTGTCTTTCATAATCCGAAAAAACATCGTGAGGAAATTTGAGCACTATCTCCCCGAAATTCTGATATGCCCCGTAGCCGTCCTTTACGCCTACAAGCTTATCCTTAAATTTAAGGACGGCCTTTTTATCACCGCGGCGCAGTGCATCTCTGATTTTTTCAAGGTATTCATAGCTGTTTTCGACATTTCCGCCGATATAGTCCTTTCTGCTCTTTGACGGTCCGCCCGTCCAAAGAGTTTTTTCATTAAACTGCAAATGCTCCTCGGAAACACCTCCGAATACGCACATACCGAGCATGCCGTTGCCTATGGGCAAAACCTCGTTTTGCCATCCGTTTTCGGAATACTCCGCAGGCTTGTTATATTTGAGAACGTAATTTTTCAAGACAAACGCTCCTTACCGTTTTATTTATAAAAACAATAGCAAACGGAAGCAAAAAAGTCAATATTTGAGCCGTTTCACGGAAAATCTTTTTGTTTTTCCTTGACGAGCAGGCTCTTTTATTATACAATTTTAATGCTTTGAAAATCTCATAATCAAAGTTGTCAGTTCGAGATCCGCCTGACAGGGCAAATGCCCAAATCAAAACTAAGGAGTTTGAAAAATGAATAAGAAAAAAGATGTTAACTTTCTCGTCTGCGGTGCGGTAATTGCCGCACTCTATGCCGCGCTGACCTATGCCGCATCCGCCGTAAATCTTGCCTACGGAGCGGTACAGTTCAGATTTTCCGAGGCTCTGACGGTTCTTGCGGCATACACACCGGCCGCAATACCCGGACTTACAATAGGCTGTCTCTTGGCAAACCTCGGAAGTCCGTACGGCATTACGGATATAATATGCGGCTCGGCAGCAACGCTTTTGGCCGCCGTATTTACGTATCTCACGAGAAAGGTCAAGGTAAAGGGGCTGCCGCTTCTCGCGCCGGTTTTTTCGGTAGTGTTCAACGCCGTTATAGTCGGGGCGGAAATAGCCGTATTTTTGCCCGAGGGCTTTACGTTCAAGGGCTTTCTTATACAGGCAGCATTTGTAGGTCTCGGCGAGCTCGTGGTATGCTACGCCGCCGGAATGCCGCTTTGCGCAGCAATAAACAAAACGGGACTTCGTAAATACCTTAAATAACTCTTATATATTGAAACAAGCTATCGGTTTGTGATAAAATAATCTCAGTAACGGCACCTGCTGTTTTTGAGATTATTTTTTTGCGCCGATATGTCGGCAGGAAACGGGAGACGATGTCATAATGGCAAAAATAATAGTGGCAGACGATGAAATGCTCATACGGCGACTTGTGTGCGATTTCCTGATTAAAGAGGGTCACACGCCACTTGAGGCCGCGGACGGCAAAATGGCCGTAGAGCTTTTCAACCAAAATCCGGACACCGCCCTCATAATAATGGATATTATGATGCCCGAGCTCGACGGCTGGGAAGCGACAAAGGAAATAAGACGGCACTCTGCCGTGCCCATTATGCTGCTTTCGGCAAGAAGTCAGGACTTTGATCAATTAACCGGATTTGAAAGCGGTGCAGACGACTATGTAACAAAACCGTTTTCCCCGGCCGTACTTATGAAACGAGTGGAGGCTCTTTTGCGCCGCTCCGGGAGCGGATTTGTCTCCGACACCGACGAGCTTTGGGGGCTGTCGGTAAACAAAGACGCGCACGAGGTCAAGGTCTACGGCGAAGCCGTTTCGCTGACGCTTAAGGAGTACAGTATTCTAATAAAGCTGCTCGGCTTTGTCGGCAGAGTTTACTCACGCGAACAGCTGCTTGACGATGTTTGGGGTTTTGACTACGACGGCGATATAAGAACCGTAGATTCTCACGTTGCAAGGCTTCGCACAAAGCTCGGCGACTGGGGAACAAAGCATTTACATACCGTATACGGCGTAGGCTATAAGATAGAGGAGTGAATATGAGCAAAAAGACTAAGAGTAAGCGCTTCATAAGTATAAGGCTGCGGCTGTTTTTACAGGTCGGAGCCATAGTTCTTATTGCCGTAACGCTGATACTCGCCCTCAACAAATGGTATCTCTCGTCAATATACATACTCAATCAAAAGCGTACCATGCAGTATCTTGCGGAGGAAATCGACACCTACGACGTTTCCGCCGCCGATTACAGCTCTAAAATCGCATTGCTCGAAAAAGACAACGGAGTTACCATAGACGTATATATGTCGGACGGCACTCCCCTTTACTACGGTGCCGTGCCTACCGGTATAACCGGAGGTAAAATAGTGATACGGGACCGGCATGACAACCCCGACGGCTCTTTCTTTGAAATTCAGGAAAACGCTATGAGCGACACGCAATTCATAGTCTACGGAAAAAGTCTTAAATTCGGCGGAGACCTTGAGATGTACAGCAAAAAAACGACGATAGACTCATATGCCGATACAGCCATAAACGTAATGCTTATAACCAGCATACTCGCTCTTTGTGCCACGCTTGTTGCAATATATTTTTACTCAAAGAAATTCACAAAGCCGCTTATTGAAATGAGCAGCGTCACCGGCGGCATGGCAGATATGGACTTCTCAAAGAAATGCGAATACGGCGGAAACGATGAAATAGGCACTTTGGCAAGCAGTATAAACGAGCTGTCCGATTCGCTCAACAGCACGCTTGTCGATTTAAACGAGAAAAACCGCAGGTTGCAGGAGGATATAGAGAAAGAACAGCAGCTCGACAAAATCCGCAAGGATTTTATCTCTAATGTTTCGCACGAGTTGAAAACTCCGATTTCAATAATACAGGGCTATTCGGAGGGTGCCAAGCTGATGCTCGACAGCGGCGACACAAAAGGTGCTTCGGAATATTGTGAAATAATAACCGACGAAACTCACAAGATGAATATGCTCGTTTTACAGCTTCTCGAGCTTTCAATGTATGAATCAGGTAACGTCAAGCTCAGTATGGATAAGATAGACATTCGCGCAGCCGCTGAAGAATACGGCGAAGAAAACCGATTAAAATTTGCGAGCAAGGGAATCAAATTTATAAATGATATTCCGAGCGACTGCTTCGGACTCGGCGACAGCGTTAAAATACGAATGGTATTTAACAACTACATATCGAACGCCTGCTCACACGTTTCCGGCGACAACATTATAAGAGTCTATAAAGGGCAAAGCCCTAATGAAGGCAGCATACGGATTTGCGTATACAACAGCGGAAGTCATATAGACAGCGATGATATGGATAAAATATGGATAAGCTTTTACCGCGCCGACAAGTCACATTCACGCGCAGAGGGACGTTTCGGACTCGGCCTTTCGATAGTCGGTGCAATACAAAAGCTGCACGGCGAAAAATACGGTGCCGAAAACACGGACGACGGAGTTGTATTTTGGTTTGACATAAAAAAAGCCTGAGCTTGCGGAGGTGAATATTTTGCTTAAATTTGCGGATAGGCTTCTTTCCGTCTTTTTCCCAAAAAGGTGCAAATACTGCGGAGAATTGATAGTCCCGGAAAAAGACGTCTGTGAAAGCTGTGAAAGCTCCCTGCCGCGTATTTTGCCTCCGTGTTGCCGTTTTTGCGGTCACAGCAAAGAGGACTGCTCATGTAAGCAGGCAAAAAACGAATATTCCGCCGTTGCCGCTCCGTTTTACTATGAGGGTGCCGCCAAAACCGCAATACACCGTCTGAAATTTGAGGGAAAGGATTTTGTTGCACGTACTCTCGCGCAGGATATGGCAAAAACCGTAAAAGAGCAATACGGCGAAAAGAAATTTGACATAATAACCTTTGTGCCGTTTTCAAAAGCCGAAAAACACGACAGGGAATTTAACCAGAGCGAGCTTTTGGCAAAACGGCTCGGTGAGGAGCTTTGTTTGCCGTGTCGGGAGATGCTCGTAAAGCTCTATGACGTTCCGCGCCAGCACACTCTCCCGGGAAACAAACGGCGCGGCAATGTATTCGGCATATTCGCGACAGCGGAAGAGTTTTCATATCTTGACGGCAAAACAATACTTCTTGCAGACGACATAAAGACCACCGGTTCCACGCTTTCGGAGTGTGCCAAAATGCTGAAAATAGCAGGCGCAAAAGAGGTTTGCGCCGTAACCGCCGCCATAGCTAAAAGGATAGGATAACGGTATGGCAGGCTTTTGCTGCGTATCAGTACTTTTTTGACATATATTAACTTCGCTTGTACCGATACGCAGCATTTCGCGGTACGTGACACTAATAGGCACAGCCGTGTTAGATTGAACGGGCGACGGTGCGTTATCCGAAGCTTTAATATTACGACTTATATTACCGAAGACGACAGCCTTATATGCTTTGAGCTTAGCAGCGAAGTCGTTGTTAGGGCTGTTCGGCGAAATTCCTTAACCGGCAAAGCAGTTTACAGTGTCGGCAACTAATCGATTTTCAGGTGAAATATCGGTCATTACCGATTCAGAGCACATAGCAGAGTAATATCTATAATACTTAATGAAAGAAGAGAAGCAATGAAGGATAATTTCAAATATATGCTTTCCAATTGGCTGAAATGGGATAAAAAAAGCCTCAAATTCTTTTTCCTTTGGGTACCGGCATTAGTGCTGCAGCCGTTAGTTACGGCGTATATACCGAAAGCAATGATTGACGCTATTGATAATGGCGTTACCGTTGGTGATATGACAGTCATCGTTGCGCTTTTGAGCCTCCTTTTAACGCTGACAATATGGCTTGACCCGTTTATGAAGGAGCTTGTCAGAGGCGGCGCAAGAATAGTTCGTATGCGCTATGCCGTTGCAGCGTTCCGTAAAACACTTACAACCGATTATGTCAATATTGAAAGCTTTGAAGGCAGAGAAAAGCAAAAGCGGGCCGAAGCATTTTATAATGCGCGCTTTTCCTCTGGTGCGGATTTTGTGGAGCAGTGCGCTCATTTTCTCGTTTGCGTTATCGGCGTTATTGCCTCCTCCGTTCTCCTTTACAAAGTCAATTACTTTATGATTTTATTGATACTCCTTACCTGTGTATGTGAGTTCTTTCTCCTTAAAATCCTTAAGACGAAGCAGAGCGAAACAACCGATAATTACTCAAAGCTGTCGGGTAAATTCGAGTATTTCTACAAGCTTTCCAAGAACGCCGAAGCTTCAAAGGATATTAAGCTGTACGGCTTTTCGGATTATTTGGTAAAGACTGCAGCGGATTTTATTTATCAGATTGAACACATTAATGCAAAATACACCAAGCAGAGTGCTGCAATCAGCGGCGTGAGAGCCTTGCTGAATCTTGTTCGTGAGCTGGTCGCTTATGCATATCTCACATACCTGGTGCTTAAAAACCGTCTTTCCGTTTCAGAATTCATTTTCTGCTTTGGCATTATTACGGGTTTTTCTAACTGGATAATGAATCTTGTTTTTAGCTTCATGGAAATTTCTCGTTGCTGTACGGACTGTGCGTTGTACCGTGAATTTGTCGAAGAAAGCGTAAGCGAGGGTAAGCCGGAGGTTGACTTCGGCGAAGTTCGTTCAATTGAATTCAGCAATGTTTTCTTCACTTATCCGGCAAGCGATACCGAAACGATACGAAATATGTCCTTCAAGGTAAACAAGGGTGAAAATATAGCTATCGTTGGTGAAAACGGTGCAGGAAAGACGACGGCGATTAAGCTCCTTTGCGGACTGTATTATCCGAGTGAGGGAGACATTCTGATTAACGGCAGAAGCAGCAAAGAATTTTCCTCTGACAGCTACTTCGATCTGTTTTCCGCTGTGTTTCAGGATTATTGCTTTATGCCAATGACGATAGCAGAAAACATTACCGCAGAACAGTCATACGATAAAGAACGCCTGTTTGCCGCATTTGATAAGGCAGGCATCACCGACAAAATCAATTCCCTTTCCGAAAAAGAGAACACCTTGATGGTGAAAGATGTGTATAAAAATGCCGCCGATTTCTCCGGCGGTGAAAAGCAAAAGCTGCTTTTGGCAAAGGCGGTTTATAAAAATGCGCCAGTTCTGATTCTTGATGAGCCGACGGCAGCACTTGACCCAATAAGCGAAAATGAGCTATATCTCAAATACAATGAATTGACCGAAGATAAAATTTCCTTCTTTATTTCTCACCGTCTTTCCTCAACCCGTTTCTGCGACAGAATTCTGTTTATCAAAGACGGAGCTGTTGCGGAAAGCGGCACGCACGAGGAGTTAATGGCAAAGAAGGGGGCTTATTACAGAATGTACCAAACCCAGAGTATGTATTACAGGGAAATGGGGGTGGCTGTGAATGAGTAAAGCAAGGCTGATAAAAAGAATGTATTGTGAGGTTAATTCCCTTGATCCCCTCCTTCTTCCCGCTACTGCCTTTCAGGCGGTAATTGACAGTATTAAGCCGTTTATCAACATCTACTTTTCAGCAAGATTAATAACCCTGCTGACCCAAAAAGCGGATGTTAAAACGATTGTGTCAAATATAGTTTTAGTTCTCGGATTAAATGTAATTATCTTTTTCTTGGCATCCTTCCTTAATAATTACAATGAAACTCACAGGATGATGCTTCTTGACCTTGAAAACAAAAAGGTTGAAGAAAAGCTGTATAATGCGGACTATGCGCTGCTGAATGACAGTGAATTTAAAGAGCTTTTGCATCGTCACGAGGACGCGGGAAAGAGCCGTTGGGCGAGACTTCCGTACTATATGTGGACAACGCTTCAATTTACACGAGGCGTGCTGACCACGATTATCTCGTTTATTATCATCATTCCTCTTCTGAAGGTCGGATTTGTCAAAACGGGCGATACTTTCTTTGAAAGGCCGCTGTTTATCATTACTATAGTTGCATCAATTGCAATTATGGCGGTGGTAATATTGATTGTTGCGTCAAATATCAATAAATCTTATCTTGAAGCAAACGAAAAGTACGCCGAGCTCGACCGCATTTTCTATTTCTTTATCGACATTTTAGGTGATTACAAAACGGGCAAGGAGATTCGGCTGTATAAGGAACAGGGCTTGGTTGACAGTATTGCAACGCAAAAGATACTGACAGACGGTGAATTAACGCTTCGAAGGATTTCAATGAAAACAGCAAAATCGAGCTCATTTATTGCCATACTCGGCGCAACGGTCGGGTTCGGCGTATATTTGTTTATCGGCGTCAAAGGCCTATTCGGTTTGTTCGGTATCAGCTCGCTTGTATTGTACTGCGGCTCATTTATGCAAATCATCAGCGGTATCATGATGCTTGCCAACACACTCGGTAAGCTGAAAGAAATTTTGCCGTTCGCCGCGGATTATTTCAAAATACTCGAAGCCGAGAGTACAATGGTTTACGGCAACCGCGAACTTGATACATCTGACGGATTTGAGATTGAATTCAATAATGTTTCGTTTAAATATCCAAAGAGCGATAATTATGCCCTTAAGCACATTAACCTGAAAATCGGTGACGGCAAAAAGCTTGCCGTAGTCGGCAGAAACGGCAGTGGCAAAACGACTTTTATTAAGCTGCTTTGCCGTTTGTATGATATTGACGATGGCGAAATTTTGATTAACGGAATCAATATCAAAGAATACACAAGAGAAAGTCTGAGCAGCCTTTTTTCAGTTGTGTTTCAGGATTATAAACTCTTATCATTGACAGTTGCAGATAACATTTCGGCAAGTAGTAAATGTGATAAAAGCTCACTTTATTCTGCTCTTGAAAAAGCCGATATTAAGAATAGAATTGAGGAAATGCCGCAAAAAGAAAGGACTTATCTATATAAGGATTTAGATAAGTCAGGTGTGGAAATCTCCGGTGGTGAGGCACAAAAGCTGGCACTTGCCAGAGCATTATATAAGGATTCGCCGATAGTAATCCTTGATGAGCCGACGGCTGCGCTTGACCCGATAGCTGAAAATGAAATATACAATCATTTTAATTCATTTGTTGAAAACAAAACAGCAATATATATTTCACATCGGCTTTCAAGCTGTGCCTTCTGTGATGAAATCGCTGTATTTGATAACGCCGAACTGGTTGAGACAGGAACGCATAACGAGCTTGTGTCGGCTAACGGTAAATACGCAGAGCTCTGGAATGCACAGGCAGGCTATTATTTAGAATAAGCATTCAGAAGGCAAATTTGAGAGGTAGTGTTTGGCAGTTTTGTTACGTATCAACACATTTTAGATATATATTAACTACAATTGTGCTGATACGTAACACTTTTTATCGGGTACAAAGTAAAAAATCCCCTCTTGATGCAGAGTACACATCAGGAGGGGTATTTTTTCGGTAAAAACGGAATACCTGCTTTTCGCCGGATATTCAGCTTTGTCTCACATTAGATGCACAGCGGTTAATGCTCGGCAGTTTGTGTATATCATTGGGTATTTTCAAGATACCGAACGCACTGCTCTGTAACATAGTCTTTATCAAGCGATAGGCTGTCCGAATATTTAATGTTTAAGTAAACAATCGACTTACCGTTGAAAAACAAAAAAGAACCATACTTGAATCCGTTGGAAAAGTCGCTGATACGGGCACACCCCTGTACATCATCATTGATTTGTTCGACTTTGGTATCCGTCAAGTCAAAAGTGTTAAGCAAATGAAATGAATATAATAATTCACATATAGGTTTTGGCACATTAAGTATACCGCTTCCGGTAATATTTATAAATGCAAAATCTCCGCCGTCATTATTTTGTTCGCCGCGGAAAACAAACGAACGGTTCTGGTCGGTAATATATGTATTACCGAATACAAAATTACGCGTGTTATGTTCATTCCCTTTTGAGCTTGGAACGGATAAATCGGCGTCGGCACTGTCAAGTCCAAATAAGGCTTGAGTACCGAAAGTGTTTAAAAATCTTTCTTTTTCGGCTTTCCCGTTTTTGCCGCAAAATGTCACAATCAGAGAAGCACACACGGCAATAACAATCGCCGCAATCATAAGCGCCGTATAAACATTTAATATCTTTTCCAACGCGGAATGTTCCTTTTTGGTAAGGGCAAAGGAAAGATAAAGAATACAGTATACCAACAATAATGCGACACTCGGAAAATACAGGTAAAATGAAGCGACACTCAATGACGAAAGGTCAAATTGGGGAACGCTCAAAACAAATAGACCGACAAGAATCAGAATAAATAAAATAACAAAATTTAAAACCGCAACTTTTTTATTTGCCTTTTTTATCATAATTATAACCGTCTCCTTTTAGTGTAACATTTTAAAAGCCCATTACGCATATTTGAGCAGATTATAAAATCTACACTACAACAACCGAATATGGTATATCCAAATCGACCAAATTTGTTGACACGGCAATACCCGTTTTACCGTCAACTATATAGACATCGGAGCACTCGCCCAAAACCTGTCTTTTATATTTGACGGCAAGCTTGCCGTCCGACGAAGCTTGAACAAATGTAACGGATTTGCCGTATTTCTGCTGCTTACCGCCGTAAACCGACACAGCCATCGTCTTATAATTGTCGCTTTTGTCTTTATATAAAAATCGGTTATCTGTATTAAGTCCCACGGCAATAGTATCATCAGGATTAAATGTAAAAACGTCGGTTTCCTGTCCGTCACAGTCGAGCACAAGAGAGACGTTTCCGTTGTTTTCCTGCCTTGAATATACCAAATCCCCTTTATCGGTAATAAGCATATTTAAACGGTAATCATGGGTATAAACATTGTCTTTATATAGGCTTTCGGTATTATCCGCTGTACTTAAACGGTAAATTTTACCGTTTGTCAAGCAATAAATGCCGCCGTCGGTTGCCGCAATTTCATCGGGGCAAAAGCTTAATTGATATGTTTTTTCAATATTGCCGTTCTTTATCAGCAGCACATCATAAAGTGAATTTTCGCCCTTGGAAACACAGCAATATTCCCCACCGATATACTTGCCGACAAGCAAATATTCCGAATATCCGTCAAAAGAAATCCGGGTTTCCGCTTTCTCGGATATTTTATAGGAAATCAAATTATCATTTACATCGGCATAAATCAAACTGTGCTTTGATATGCTGTTCCTTTTGAGCATAACCGAAGCTGCCGCTACGAGAGCAATCAGAACAGCGCAAAGCGATATTATTAAAATCTTCTTGTTTTTCATATTTTCCCCCACTTGTTTTTTATAAAGAACGCAATATGTGTTACTTCCGCAATTCGTTATTTTTTCACAATAAAGTATAATATTTTTGCGCAGATTTGTCAATAACGTCTGCTTTTAAGCGCGAAAAAGGGATTAAATACACTCTGTGACACAAGTGCGGTACTCTGCCTATTTATTACGGTCTTGTTTTCACGCAAATTCGCAAGCATTTTTTCGGGACTTGCAAATACGGCTTTTCACAATCATATTCTTAATATGAAAGAGAGGTCGATTTTAATGCTTTTGGAGCTTTTATCCGCCATAACCACAAAAATGCTTTATTTGATTCTGCATATTGAAAATGCCGGGTCATTTCCGAAGCCGCTGTCCGCAAAAGAAGAAAAAAAGGCTCTTGAACAAATGGCTTCCGGTGACACAGAAGCCAAAAATCGCCTGATAGAGCACAATCTGCGGCTCGTGGCGCACATAATTAAAAAATATTATTCAAATTACTCCGACCAAGAGGATCTTATTTCAATCGGCACAATAGGGCTTATAAAAGGTATAAACAGCTTTGATTACACCAAGGGTACACGCCTTGCAACATACGCCTCGCGCTGTATTGAAAACGAAATACTCATGCACTTTCGCAGTCAAAAAAAGTCGGCTCAGGATATTTCCATGAGCGAACCTATCGATACGGATTCCGAGGGAAATCCACTGACACTCTCGGATATTGTCTATACAGACGATACCATCGCAGATGATTTGGATAAAAAAATCAAAATAGAAAAGCTGCGCGAATATATCGACGAAATGGACGACTCTCGCGACAGAGAGATAATTTTAAAGCGATACGGGCTTTTTATGTCAAAGCCGATGACGCAGCGTGAAATCGCCGAAGAAATGGGAATTTCGCGCTCCTATGTTTCCCGAATAGAAAAAAGGGCATTAAAAAAGCTCCGTGAAAAATTCACGGAGTAAAAAAACGCAAAAAAATAGCTCCCCTATTGGAGAACTACTTTCATAAAATGTCGGCATCGACCTATTTTCCCGGGCCGCTTCCAGCCAAGTATTTTCGGCACGAATGAGCTTAACTACCGTGTTCGGAATGGGAACGGGTGGACCCTCATCGTAATAAACACCGACTTTTGAGAAACTTTGTTTTTGAACTCATCTCTCAAGTGCGAGAGTAAGTATATCACAAGGTTTCTCAAATTGCAAGTGTTTTTTGCAAAAAAGTTTAAAATTTTTTAAAATTTTTAAAATTATTCCGAAATAAGCGTTTTTTCGATTGTGCCGACGTAAATTCTGTGGTAATCTTTATTCGTATACCACTTTTCTATTGAGCTGTCCAAAAATCCGTCGGGAGTCATATCCTTAAACGCTACCTTTTTGCAGACAAGCACTTTTTTAGCCTGCTTAAATGTGACGGCATTATCTATATATTCCGGGACAAGACCCGTCTCGGCAGCCTTATCAATATCCCTGCCCGATTTTGCACCGCATATGCCGAGCTCCTTTTTATATTCGCCGTCGAAGAACGAGAGCGTGAACTCATCGTATTTTTCCATAAATTCGAGGGTATATCTCTGAGGACGGACAAAAACAAACACTACATCCTTGCCCCAAAGCTCTCCTACGCCGCCCCACGAAACGGTCATAGTATTCCAATCGCCCTCTTTGCCTGCGGTCAAAAGAGCCCAATCATCGCTTATCATTTGTATCGGCGAACGGTCCAGCTCGCGCACGTTTATTTCTTTAAACATATTTATCAACTCCGTTAAAACATTTCTTTTTATAATATATTACGAAACGAGGAAAAAATCAATGACAGAAGTAAAAGGTTTTTTGAGAGATTTCAGACTCAGCGTCCCCGAAGCTATTTATACCTGCAACGGGATTAAAATATGCGGCAGGCGAATAAAATCGGTTCTGTTTTCAACCGATGTCAGCATAATAAGAAATTCCAACGCCGACGCGGTTATTGCCGTATACCCGTTTACGCCGCAGCCCGTCATCACTCAGGCAGTAATGATGGCAGCGGACACGCCGGTATTTGTCGGAATAGGCGGCGGACTTACAAAGGGCGAGCGAGTTCTCGGCCTCGGCAGACACGCCGAATATCAAGGCGCGTTCGGCGTTGTTGTAAATGCACCGACGCCGAATTCAACCGTTAAGGAGCTTAAGGAGGCTCTTGACATACCGGTTATTGTCACCGTGGTTTCAGAGGAGGACGATATTGCCGGAAGACTTGAGGCGGGTGCGGAGATATTCAACGTATCAGCGGCGGCTAAAACTCCGGAGCTTATCGAAAAAATCCGCAAAAAATATCCCGACATACCGATAATGGCAACGGGCGGTCCCACAGACGAAACCATCAAGGCCACAATCGCCGCCGGCGCAAACGCCGTAACATGGACGCCGCCGACAAACGGAGAGGTCTTTAAAGACATTATGGACGCTTACCGCAAGCATCAGGAGCACCCTACATATTAAACGTCACACATCCCACTCATAGTCGCGAAGCTTACCCTCGCACAGAAGTTTTGGGTAATTCCATTGGCGTAAAACCTCGTACACACCTATCGCCACGGAATTTGAGAGATTTAAGCTGCGCGCGTCGGGGTTATTAAGCATAGGTATTCTCACAGAGGTCTGCGGATTATCGTGTAAAAGATTTTCCGGCAGGCCTTTTGTTTCCTTTCCGAAGAAAAGATATACATTGTCGGGATATTTTACATCGGTATGACGATGAGTCGCTTTTGTCGTGAAATAATAAAAGTTTCCGTTATCCGGATTTTTGCGAAAGAACTCTTCGAGGTTCTCATAATATGTTATATCCAAAAGGTGCCAATAATCGAGACCGGCACGCTTTAACTTCCTGTCGTCGATTTTAAACCCCATGGGGCCTACAAGGTGAAGTCTTGCGCCTGTCAGAGCGCACGTACGTGCCACGTTTCCGGTATTCTGCGGAATTTCCGGTTCGACCATAACCACATTCAATATCATTTTTATCACCGTTTTCAAAAAATTTCAAAAACAATTTTACCATATTTTTCAAAAATATAAAGAACTAAACAGTATTTTTACCGTCCGTTTTGCACAAGATACTAATACAATCTTATAAAACGGAGGAAAAAATAATGAATAACAATATGAATTCGGCAATGAAAACAGTAGGCGTGAGTCTTGCCGTGGGAACGGCGGCCGCGGTAATGTCAACCGCCGCTAAATCGTCTTCGAGAAAACGCAAGATGAAAAAGGCGGCAAAAAAGGCGGCAAACACCATAAATACCATTGTCGATAATATGCAGGATATGATAAAATAGTCGTATCAAAGCATTCTCTGAGCAAAGCGGTTTTCGCCGCTTTGTTACATAGGAGGAAGAAAAAATGAAAAAAATTCTCTGTATTTTTTCCGCATTGCTGATAGTGCTCGGAGCAGTTTTTTTCGGATGCGGAAAAAAGAATGATAAAGCCGCTGCCGAGCAGAGCGAAACCGCCGCCCCCACGACAGAAAGCACGACCGCTCCCGACCCGAAGCCGGTTTTATCAGGCGACGCCGCTTTAAAAGACGGCGAAACCTACACGGGTAGGGCTCCGCTGCCGCTTGTCGATTTTAACGTTTCCGATCCCGAAAACACACGCGGTCTTTCAACCGAAAAGCACGGCTACGGCTACGGCATAGCGAAAGACGGCAAGCCGAACGATATATCTGTAAACAATCAAAAATACTTTGAGACAAACGGATACAAAGCGCTTTGCCTCGACACCAAATCAACTGACAAGGTATTATACCTTACATTTGACTGCGGCTACGAAAACGGCTACACGGCAAAAATTCTTGACACATTAAAGGAAAAGCAGGTTACCGCCGCATTTTTCTGCACACTTCCGCAGGTAAAGGAAAATCCCGAAATCATAGCGCGAATGATAAACGAAGGCCATATTGTCGGAAATCACTCCGTAACCCACCCCTCATTCCCGACCTTAACAAGACTCCAAATGGCAAATGAAATCAAGGGCATGGACGATTATTTAAGAACCTATTTCGGATACAGCGCGCCGTTTTTCCGTTTCCCGATGGGAGAATACTCCGACAGCGCACTCGACGCGGTAGGTTCGCTCGGATACACAAGCGTATTTTGGTCTGTGGCGTATTCCGATTGGGATTTAAAAAAGCAAAAAGGCGAAGAATTTGCATTTAACACCGTTATGTCAAGACTGCACCCCGGAGCCGTAATACTTCTGCATGCGGTATCTCCCGACAATGCGGCGGCTCTCGGCAGAATTATTGACTCGGCAAGAGAGCAGGGATACACATTTAAGTCGCTGTACGACTATCCGCAGGAATAATAATCAATCATACAAACAACAAAAACCGCTTCTCGCCGAAACGAAAAGCGGTTTTATTTATCTTATTCAGTCGTTGTTTGTGGCGACTATATTTACCCCTGTGCCGAGAACATCCTCGATTACAACATCTCCGATTGAGACGGGAGCTTTAAGTGTGACCTTATTTATTTCGGTCATACATTCGAAAATCTTCTCCTTGGGTATAGGCGAGCTTGTCTTTACCGGCACTACGGGAAGTCTGCCTCCCTCAACCTTAACGGTGGAGGTTACCATTCTTTCGGGGTGTGTGCACTCGGCTCTCGCGTAAGCGTCACCGCGTTTACACGTGTTTCCCGTAACGGAAAGAACTTCTCCGCTGTCTGACAGCTCAACCGTTATGGAACAGCCGATAGGACATGAAACACATACAAGTTCTTTTTTAGCCATATTACGCATCCTCCTTTACGGAAACTACCATGGTGCTGTCTACGGGCAGAGAATGGATAATATCAGCCTTAATCGGAACATATTCCATTTCGCCGGGGCACATTTTCTTTTTCTTCTTGGTATAGATAACCTCGCCGTTGCAGGTAATGGTGAGAGTTACGTTTTTAAGGACTCTGCCAACGCGGAAATAGAGCTTAACGTCCTTATCGGTATCGTGGGAAATTCTCTGCGGAACTATGTATCTTACGCCGTTTTCGCCCTTTGTATTTACAAATTCGTCGCAGTTCTTTTCACCGCGGATATATTTTGCGGCACCTGCGCCTGCAAGCTGGCTCTCCTCTGTTACATAGTCAACAAGATCGTGCACCTGCAAAACGTTTCCGCACGCAAACACGCCCTTGTGCTTTGTCTCACGGTACTCGTCAACTATCGGGCCGTTTGTTATACGGTCAAGCTCGATACCGGCATTCTTTGAAAGCTCATTTTCGGGAATGAGTCCTACCGACAGCATAAGCGTGTCACAGGGTATATACTCCTCCGTGCCGGGAATTGGCTTTAGATGCTCATCTACATTGGCAACGGTAACACCCTCAAGACGGTCCTTGCCGTGAGTGCTGACAACCGTGCAGGAAAGGCGAAGCGGAATACCGAAGTCCTCAAGGCACTGAACGATATTTCTCGTAAGTCCGCCCGAATACGGCATAAGCTCGCAAACAGCCTTAACCTTCGCGCCCTCTAAGGTCATACGTCTTGCCATAATAAGACCTATATCGCCCGAGCCTAAGATTACAACAGTTTTACCCGGCATATATCCGTCAATATTAACGTATTTCTGAGCGGTTCCGGCGGTCATAATACCCGACGCACGGCAGCCTGCTATTGAAAGCGCACCTCTCGGTCTTTCACGGCAGCCCATTGCAAGCACAACAGCCTTTGCCTTTATTGTGAGAAGCCCGTCCTTATTGTTAACGGCAGTTACCACGTTGTCGTCTGAAATATCAAGAACCATTGTATCGACTTTAACGTCAATGTCGGTTTCTTTAACCTGCTTTATGAATCTGCCGGCATACTCGGGACCGGAGAGCTCCTCGCCGAAGTAATGCAGACCGAAGCCGGTGTGTATACACTGCTCAAGTATACCGCCGAGAGTATCGGCACGTTCCAAAATAAGGATTTTTTTAACTCCCTTGTCATAGGCCTCAAGCGCAGCCGCCATTCCGGCAGGGCCGCCGCCTACAACTACTAAATCATAACACGTTTCCATTATTCCACCTCATTTCGTCCTGTCAAAGATAATCTTTGACTCGCCGCCGAATTTTGTTATCTCGTTCATCGGAACGCCGAGTTCCTTCGAAAGTATCTCGACTACCTTTGAGCCGCAGAAGCCGCCTTGGCACCTGCCCATACCTGCTCTTGTGCGACGCTTAACCCCGTCAACGTCTCTTGCGCCTACGGGAGCGTGTATGGCGTCGAGAATTTCGCCCTCGGTAATGGTCTCGCAGCGACAGATAATCCTGCCGTAACGTTTATCCTTTGCAATAAGCTTTTCACGCTCTTCCTTTGTCATATTGCGGAAACGAACGGGTGCCGGACGACTGCCGTTAAAGTCTGCTTTCTTTTGGGGAGCGGCCTTTTCGGCGAAAAGCTCCGCGACATATTTTGCAATGGCGGGCGCAGCGGAAAGACCCGGCGATTCTATACCCGCAACATTGATAAAGCGGTCGTTTTTATCGGAATAGCCTATGATAAAGTCATCCGTAACAGGATGCGCTCTGACACCTGCAAACGATGTTATTGCGCCTCTGACATTTACGTTCGGAACGGATTTCAAAGCCTTAGAGAGAATAAACTCAAGGCCCTCGGGAGTTGTATCCACATCGTCCTTATTATCCTCATCCGTCGCCGACGGGCCGACAAGAAGGTTGCCGTCAACCGTAGGAGTTACCAATACGCCCTTGCCCATTTCGTTGGGGCACTGGAATACGGTGCGGTCAACAAGATGGCCGAAGGATTTATCGAGAAGATAATACTCGCCTTTACGGGCTACTATCTTTATGGAATCGTCGCCTATCATACGGGCAACCTCGTCGCTGTGAGTACCTGCGGCATTTATTACATATGACGCGGTTATATCGCCCTTCGTGGTATCGAGAACAAATTCCGAGCCGTTAAAGCTTATTGCCTTTACAAGACAATTTCTTATAAATTCAACGCCGTTTTCGCAAGCATTCTCAGCCGCCGCTATTGTTAACTCATACGGGCATACTATACCCGCGGATTTTGAGTAAAGTGCGCCGACTGCCTCGTCGCTGATATTCGGCTCAAGCTCATGGAGCCTCTTTGAATCAATTATTTCTAGCTCGGGAACGCCGTTTTTAATTCCGCGGTCATACAGAAGATGCACATGCTCCATTTCCTTTTCGGAAAAAGCGACTACCAAAGAGCCGTTATTTCTGTACGGAACATTCAGCTCTTTACAAAGTTTCGGCATAATAGCCGTACCCTCAACATTCAGCTTTGCTTTCACGGTACCCGACACAGCATCAAATCCGCCGTGGACGATTGCGCTGTTTGCCTTGGTAGTTCCCATTGCAATGTCGTTACACCTTTCAAGCACTGCTGTCTTTACGTCATATTTCGAGAGTTCTCTCGAAATAAGAGCGCCGACAACGCCGCCGCCTATAACGGCAACATCGTACTTCATAAAAAATCCACCCCTTGTTTTTATTCAGCTTAGTGAGACTTCACTAATCTATATCCTGGCCGGCAAAATCGTCCTTATCCTGCTTGCTGACAAGAACAATGTCTCCCGAGCCTTTGGTCCCCGTGAGTATTTCCGATATTTTCCTGTTGAGTCCGAGAAATTCATCTCTGAAAGGAAATGTATCGGCGTAATATGTATCAAAATCCGAAGTATAGCTCTTATCAAAAAGTGCCGTGAACGAAAACTTGGGCTTTGCCGCAAGCTTTCTGTTTTCCTCTTCGGATACGGTTTTATCGGTATCGAATATCGATATAAGTCCTACAACGGTCAAAACAAGCGCAAAAGCGAGGCTTAAAACCGCCCTGCCCGTGTTTGACTGCGGACTGAATAAGCCGTGTCTGTGCGCGGCACAGTAGCTTTTTATATGCAAAAAAGGTCTTCCCTTCGTTAAAATCTGAAATAAAGGAACGGATTATAGCTGTTCCCGACAAGCGACGCCGTTGAAATTGCAAGCGAAAAAATCACAAACAAAACCGATAATACGTCCACGGTAACTTTTCCGCTTCGCGTCTTTGAAAGAGAGCAGGCAAAATTTTTGATGCGCGGCAAAAGCGGCATAGCACACACGGCACCTATTATAAGCAGCACCGCATAATTTACAATTACGGTCTTTTCCGTAAGCGTAACAAATCCGTTTGCGGCGCCGAACGCCGCTTTGAAAAAGTATTTAATCTTGGATAAGTCGTCGAAATAGAAGAACACCCATCCGATAATTATAACAATCAGCGAATAAATATGCCCGACTGCTCGCGGCAATTTCTCGAGAAACTTTCCGATATACATTTTTTCAAGCATCAGGAACACAAAATAATAAAGTCCCCAAAGGACAAAGTTCCAGCTTGCACCGTGCCAAAGACCGGTGAGAAGCCAAACTATAAGCATATTCAGTGCCCAGTTTTTACGATTACCGCCGAGCGGTATGTAAAGGTAATCTCTGAAAAACGACGACAGCGTTATATGCCAGCGGCGCCAAAAATCAGAAACAGACACGGCGTAATACGGGTAATTGAAATTCTCGGGGAACGAAAAGCCGAACATATGCCCGAGGCCTATTGCCATATCGGAATAGCCCGAAAAATCGAAGTAGATTTGCAGGGTGTATGAGATTATACCTATCCACGCTCCCGCGCTTGAAAGCCCGGTCAAATCTCCGCCTATGAGCTTTTCCGTGAGCTGACCCGCAAAATTTGCTATAATTGCCTTCTTCAAAAGTCCGGCCGAAAAACGCATAACACCGGCGGAAATATTTTTCAGCGTGACTGTACGCTCTTCTATTTGCTCCTCCACATCGCTGTAGCGAACTATGGGTCCTGCTATCAGCTGCGGGAACATAGACACATACAAGAGTAATTTGTAAAACGACGGCTGTACCTTGACGCTGCCGCGGTATACGTCGATAACATAGGTAAGTGCCTGAAAGGTATAAAATGAAATTCCTATCGGCAGCGCAAGCTTGAGGCTCGGCAAATTCAGCGAAAAAAGAGAATTAACATTTTCGCTGAAAAACGAAGAATATTTAAAAAGCGCGAGCGAAGACAAAGTTATAACCGCCGCAAGAGTGAGAAAAAGCTTTGACTGCCATCTGCCGCGAAAGCGTTCGATAAGAAGCCCGAAAACGTAATCCACAAACGCGGTGGCAATCATCAGAAATATATATTTAGGCTCGCCCCATGCATAAAACACAAGAGAAAAGACGAGTAAAATCACGTTGCGCGAGGATGTTTTTTGCACTATGTAATAGCAAATAAAGCACAGCGGTAAAAACAGGTATAAAAAAGTCAGACTTGAAAAGACCAAAAGATATCACCACAAACATATATTAGCTTTAGTATTGTATCACAAAATTCTCAAAATTAACAGCCTTTTTTGATAAATATTATCAACGCACCGTATTTCAGCTCCAAAGGCGTATTTTTCACGAAACTTTTTCTATTTCCGTCTTCAATCTCGCTATTATTCGTTTTTCCAATCTTGAAATATAGCTTTGGGAAATGCCCAAGATATCCGCCACTTCCTTTTGAGTGTGTTCATTATATCTGCCGAGACCGAAGCGCATATTCATAATCAGCTTTTCACGGTCCGGCAAGGCGTCAACCGTTTTTAAAAGGAGCTTCTTCTCGTCATCGTATTCGATATTTCGATTTACTTCGTCCGGCTCGCTGCCGAGCACATCCGACAAAAGCAACTCATTCCCGTCCCAATCGACATTCAACGGCTCATCTATGGAAACATCGCCCTTATGCGAATTTGTTTTGCGAAGATGCATAAGTATTTCGTTTTCGATGCAGCGCGAGGAGTAAGTAGCAAGCTTGATGTTTTTTTCGGGTCTGAAGGTATTTACGGATTTAATAAGACCTATTGTGCCAATCGAAATCAAGTCCTCTACCGGCACACCGGAATTTTCAAATTTTTTTGCAATATAAACCACAAGTCTCAGGTTGTGAGTTATAAGGGCTTGCCTGGCCTTTTCGACATCGTTTCCGTTGCCGATGAGTATATCGGACAGTAGCTTTTCCTCCTCCTTTTTTGAAAGCGGCGGAGGCAGCGTCTCAGGTCCGTTTATGTAGTGTACGTCATTTAAAAGAAAAAGCTTTTTAATCTTTGCCAGCAGTTTTTTTAGCGCGTTCATTTTTTTGGTTTCCCTCTCTTATCTCAAAAATTTTCGGCCCTAAAAGCACCGAATAATCACCTGAAGAAAACGGAGTCTTACTCTCCGCCAAAATGACATTTTTTACTTCTCTTGCTTCTTTTTTTCCTATTACCGTAACCGAATCTATAAGCACGGCTCGCAGTATACTCTCACCGCCTACCGTTCCCGCCGGAATCAGTCTGATGCTTCCGTCATCGGCATTTATCGGCAGAGCGGCTTCTCCGTCAATAAACAAAAAGATTCCCTCCGGCACAAGCTTTTTCACAACAGAGCGTTCGGCTATAATTACGGGCGTATCCGAGAAGCCGTCGGAGAGAAGATTTCCCGTATCAAAAAGCGCCTTTGTAAAAACAGCCGCTCCTTTATTACATAGTTTTACGTCAAAAAGCTTGTCGTCGGGCGAATTTCGTTTTAAAAGCTTTGAAAAAAGCGTCAAAACCGCATAGCAGACAACCGTAGACAAAACGAGAAGCTTCACATCTATATCAAAATAGACCGCGGCGTTGTTATACACCATACCGCTCGGCTTAAAAACGAGCCAGACGGCAAGCATAAGTCCGGCGAAAATAAAATTCACGGCAAAAAAAGCGGCAAATTCTTTTATGAACACCGTAATTTTTTTCGGCGCAAAGGCAATAAGAACCAAAAGCACCGACATACAGAAATTCATAAAAACAGACAGTACATTCGGAATATTGGGCAAAAAAATCACAAGAGAGTATGCTCCGCCCGTAAACGCGCCTGCCGCAAGCCGTATTCTTTTCGGCTTTAGCCTTACAATCAGCGAGGCCGCCGACAGCAAAAAATAGTTTATAAAGATATTTATTACAACAAGCACATCTACATATATTTTCGTTTTAATCACTCCGCAAGGCAAAAAATCAATACTGTTCTTTTTGTAATTATACGATAAAACCTCTCCGTAATTTGTCGCATTGTGCAAGGCAGCAAAAAAGCTCCGAAGCACACAAAGCTTCGGAGCTTATAGTTGTATTTTAATTAAAGAAGGCTTGCGGCGTCCTTATCGAGATAAATCACGGTATCGCGATGGAACTGAAGAATCGACGCCGGGCAAGCGGGCGAAACCTCACCGTCAACGAGAGCCTTTACGGCGTCTGCCTTGGCTTTGCCGGTAGCTATAAGTATAATTTTTTTCGCGCTCATAATAGAACCGACGCCCATGGTAAGCGCATAGTGCGGCATGGGGTTTTCGTCAAAATATTTTGAGTTTGCCTCAATGGTGCTCTCTGTAAGCTTTACCTTAAACGAGCCCTTTGTAAAATGATTTGACGGCTCATTAAATCCTATATGACCGTTTCTGCCGACGCCGAGAAGCTGAATATCAATACCTCCGGCATTCTTTATAAGCTTATCATAGGCGCGGCACTCCTCATCGACATCATCGGCGTTGCCGTTCAGGAAATGCACATTTTCTTCTTTTATATCAGTATTATTAAAAAACTGAACGTGCATAAATGTGTAATAGCTGTTTTTGTCGTTTTTGGGCAAAGCCACATATTCATCAAGATTAAAAGTTTTGACATTTTCAAGACTTACAAGTCCGTTTTTATACTGCTCGCAAATATATTTATAAGTCGGTATCGGAGACGCTCCCGTGGCAAGTCCGAGTACGATACCCGGCTTTGCATTGACGGCTTTTACAAATTCCGAGCCGACCTCTTTTCCTATTTCTTCGGCATTGTCATAAATTTTGATTTCCATGTTTTTCACTCCGTATGCTTTAAACTCATAAACGCCTATTATTATAGCATAACAAAGACTTTTTTCAACATTTATTTACCTGTCGCGCAAAATATGATACAATTAATCAAAAGCGAATACGGAGGAAAAACATGATAAACTGCGGCACCGATATTGTAAAAATATCAAGGCTTGAAAAGGCGTTGGAAACGCCCGGTTTCTATGAAAAGGTTTTCGGCAAACGCGAGCGTGCGGAATTTGAAAAACGCGGCGCAAGGCTTGAAAGTCTCGCCGCCGCCTTTGCGGCAAAGGAAGCATTCGGTAAAGCCCTTGGAACCGGAATACGCGGCTTTTCCCTGTGCGAAGCGGAAGTTCTGCATAAGGAAAACGGCGCACCGTACCTTTTTCTGTCCGGAAAAGCAAAAGCCGTATCGGATAAAATACACGCCGAATTCTCGCTGTCGCTCTCGCACGACGGCGACTATGCCACGGCATTTGTAATCTGCGTTACGAAAGGTGAAAACATATTATGATGAAAATATTGCCGTCAAATGAAATCAGAGAGATAGAGGCGAAGGCAAACCAAAGCGGTATATCGTATTTAAGGCTTATGGAAAACGCCGGCAGCGCCTGCGCCAAGGCGATACGCAAGAAATTCGACAAGACGACAAGACGAAACGTAACCATTGTGTGCGGCAAGGGCAAAAACGGAGGAGACGGATATGTTATAGCGCGAAAGCTTGCCGAAAATGAATATAATGTCAACGTTGTACTTACATCACGTGAGCCGTCCGTCGGAGACGCAGGCGAGATGCTGTCGCGAATTCGCGGCACGGATATAGGCATCTATCTTTACGACGATGACATCGAGCTTTGTGAAGAGCTCATAGTCGGAGCCGACATTACTGTCGACGCTGTTTTCGGAACCGGATTTAAAGGAGCCGCCGACGAAAAGAACGCGCGCATCTTCAAGGCTATATCAAAAAGCCTCGGATACACCGTAAGCATTGACATACCGAGCGGCATAGAGGCCGATTCGGGATATGTAAAAGGTGCCGCCGTTAAGGCTCAAATGACAATAGCGGTTATGGCGCTGAAAAATTCACTCGTGACATTCCCGGCTGCGGAATTCGCAGGCAATGTTATAGTGGTACCGATAGGAATCCCGGAGGAAATATTCAGCGAATACACGGGAGCTTATACCCTGAGTCCCGATGAAATACGCTCTAAATTTCCGCACAGAAAAGAAAACGCAAACAAGGGCGACTTCGGCAAAGGCCTTATTATTGCCGGAAGCTACGATATGCCGGGAGCCGCGGTTATAGCGTCTGCGGCAGCCGTAAACAGCGGAGCAGGGCTTATAAAGCTCGCCTTTCCGGACAAAGCATATCCCGCGGTAACCTCATCGTGTCCGGAAAAAATACTGTTGCCGCTTATGACAAACAATAACGGCAAAATTTCATCGCAAAACATTAAAAAGATAGAGGACGAGCTCGGCAAATGTGACGCCGTTTTAATCGGCTGCGGAATGGGCTGCGACCACGACACCGCCGCCATAGCGGAAACCGTGCTGAAAAGCTCCGCCGTGCCCGTAATAATAGACGCAGACGGCATAAATGCCCTTAAAGACAATATAAATGTTATAAAGAGCTGTTTGTCTCCGGTAGTCATAACCCCTCACCCGGGCGAAGCCGCAAGAATTCTCGACTGCACGGTCGGTGAAATCGAAAAAGACAGAAAAGCCGCCTGCAAGGCCATATTCGAAAAGACAGGCGCGGTGGTTGTGCTCAAAGGCTCGCGCACAATTGTGACCGCTAACGGAATAGACTTCTACGTAAATCTCACCGGTAATCCCGGTATGGCAACCGCAGGCTCGGGGGATATGCTGTCGGGTATTATACTGTCGTTTATCTGTCAGAAAATAAAGCCTTTTTCCGCGGCGGTGTGCGGCGTATTCGTACACGGAATGGCGGGAGATATTGTAAAAAGCAAATACTCCATGATGGGCACCACGCCCACAAGGATGACAGAGGAGCTGCCGAAGATACTCAGGTCTCTTGAGCGCTGATTGAAGGAGTATATTTAATGAAAAAAATCCTTTCGCTTCTTTTTGCACTCATTTTACTGTTGTGCGGATGTTCAGGAAAGGATAATAAAAAAGGCAGAGGTCAAAAATATGTGTTTCCGCCGTCAGACGCCTTTTCTGCCGAAATAACTGCAAAGCAAGGCGACTTTACATTTTCGGGATTGCTCACATTTTCATCGGAAAGCGGTCTTACGCTCAGCTATTCCGAGCCGTCGGACATAGCGGGCATCACCGTGTCGCTTAAAGACGACACAGCAACGGTTACCTGCCCCGAAATGGAGCCTGTTATCGTGTCTTTGCCCGACTCATCGGCACTGTGCTTTACGAAAAAGGTTTTTGACGCTCTGAAAAACGGCGAATGCGACGGTTATGCTTTCGGCGGCAGGATAATCAACGAGGGCACCCTCGGCGGCACCGATTTTCGAGTGACAAGAGACAAAGCCACGCACAATATAATGTCTGTCGAATCGAGTGCTTACGGCATATACATAGAGTTTAAATACACAGCATAGCGCAAAAGAGCGGTAAAGGCATAAGCCTTTACCGCTCTTTGCTGCATTATTTGGAATTTCGCTTAATAGTTTTCGGCTTTCATCTGGAAATATGCCTGCGGATGCTTGCATACGGGGCAAACATCGGGAGCTTTTTGTCCGATTACGATATGGCCGCAGTTTGAGCACTGCCATATAGCGTCGCCGTCTTTTGAAAATACCATTTCATTTTTAACATTTAGAAGAAGCGTTCTGTAACGCTCCTCGTGCTCCTTTTCAATAGCCGCAACCATCAAAAAGAGGTCGGCTATCTCATCGAAGCCCTCTTCTTTTGCCTCTTTGGCAAAACCGGCATACATATCGGTCCACTCGTAGTTTTCGCCGTCAGCCGCGTCCTCGAGATTTTCCGCGGTATCAGGTATCGAGCCGCCGTGCAAGAGTTTAAACCAAATTTTGGCGTGCTCTTTTTCGTTGTTTGCGGTTTCTTCAAAAATATTTGCTATCTGAACAAAGCCGTCCTTTTTAGCCTTAGACGCATAATAAGTGTACTTATTTCTCGCCTGTGATTCACCTGCGAATGCCGCCATAAGATTTTTTTCGGTTTTTGAACCTTTAAGTTCTGCCATAGCTTTTACCTCTTTCTATTAAAAATAATATATTTGCAATCGAAATTTCTTCCGAAAAGCAAGACAAAGTATTTAGACAAGCGATAATAATCCGAACTTGCCTACGGTTTAGCTGCGGTATTTTCGTATGCGCTGCCCTCAAAAACATTCCGCTCCGCAAAGGCACGGTTTATAGTATTTAATACATTCTTTTTGTCCGCCGACCACAAGGGCGACACCAAAAGGCTCTTCGGCGCGTCTCCGGTGAGGCGGTGAATTACCGTTTGCGGCGGCAAAATCGGCAAAATTTCGCACAAAATATCGACGTATTCGTCTAAGGTCAATGTTTTGAATTCATTTTCGAGATACATTTTTTCAAGTGCGGTTCCCCGAAGCACGTGCAAAAGCTGTAATTTTATACCGTCGGAATGAACCTCAGCTATATGGCGCGCCGTATTTTTCATATCCTCGGTCGTTTCGTGCGGCAAGCCTATTATCATATGCGTCACAACATTCACGCCTATGCTTTTAAGCTCGTATACGGCTTCGTCATAAACACACAGCGGATAGCCCCTTCGTATAAGTTTTCCCGTTGCCTCATTCGAGGTTTGAAGTCCAAGCTCGACGAAGACAGGCTTTATTTTGTTTAATTCTTCCAATAGCTCAACTACATCGGGTGGCAGGCAATCGGGTCTTGTGCCTATTGACAGAGCCGCTATGCGTTCGTCCTCGACAGCCGTACAAAACAGCTTTTCGAGATACGGACGCGGCGCATAGGTGTTTGTGTAGCTTTGAAAATAGGCTATAAATTTCTTTGCTTTAGTCTTGCCGCTTATACGTGATATAGCATCGGTGATTTGTGTCTCTATATTGCCGGTATATCTTTCCGCGAAGTCTCCGCTGCCGCCCTCGCTGCAAAATATACAGCCGCCTGTTCCTTTTGTCCCGTCGCGGTTCGGACAGGTCATACCGCCGTCAAGGGCTAATTTATACGCCTTTTCGCCGAAGGTATCCTTAAGATAATCGTTTAACGAACGGTAGCGTCTCATTTTTCTTCCTGCGGCAATGATTCGTAATAAATATCATTTGAAATCAGCGTATCAATATTTTTGAGAGACGAATTATATGCCGCGCGAAGCTTTGAAACGGCAGCCGGCACGCTGACTGAATAGATAGGCTCTGCGCCGTGCTCGTAAATTTGCTTTGACGTCTCGTATATGTCATCTGTCCTTCTGAGCCCGGCAAGATAGACGTCTACACCGTTTTTGTGGCACTCGTCGCAAAATTCGGGAAGCCCAAAGGAGCCGCCCGCGCAGGGTGCCGAGCCCGTATGATATGTAACATTAACAACCGCACAGACATTATCATGCTTTATGCGAAGCTCGGAATAGTCAAGCCCCGGATATGATTTTAAGAGCACCACTCTTCCGGACAGCTCGAACTCTCCGTCCGTTATACCGGAAAGAGGCTTTGAAAGCTCCTCCTGAGACGGCAGACGCGAATCATTTGAGAATATAATTTTACCGTCCTTGAATTCTGCCAAAACGGCATCGCCGAGCGAATGGAAATCGTCGTGAAGGAAGTCGGCTTCGGTGAGCCTTGTAGCAAGGTGAATATATGTTTTGCCGTCGCTGTTTTCGTATGGGACAAAGAACCCCCTACCGCCGGCTTTAAGATATTCCACGGCGGCACGGAAATTTACAAACGCGTTGCTCTTTGGGTGCTTAAGAGGATAATTCGCTCCGACAAATCCCACGGGAATAGGGAGACTGCGGCACACCATTGCCGCAAGCGACGACGTATATGCGAGCGTATCGGTTCCGTGCAGAACGATTACGCCGTCATATTTTTCGGTATCAACCGCAAGCAACCTGTTTATAAGCTTTTCGTAAAAAGGCTCGGTGACATTTTCGGAAAGAATATCCGAAACGCTCTCACAGTCAAATTCCGCCACGTCCTGAAACGAGGACTCATAGAGCAGTACAAGCAGTGCCGTTGCGTTTTTGTCGGGTGACATAACCCCGTCCTTTGTCGCAGAGCCTATTGTTCCGCCTGTTGACAACACAAGTATTTTCATATTTTTACACCTTCGTTTAGCTTCTGTATTTCTCTTTTGTAATCATCAAAATCCATAAATGAATTTATGAGCTTCAGCATAGAATTAGCGGAGAGATGCTCCGGCAAATCAAGCTGCTTTAAAAGCCTTGCTCTTTTTTCGGCACTGTCTTTGCCGCCGGAAAGACCGTCAAGAAAAAGGTCGGTCTTAGTAACAGACCGTGTTTTTTTAGGGTATTCGGCATCGACGTCAAACTTAACGCCCGCTTTTTTGAGAGCATCTATTATAACGTCGCTCTTTACGCCCTCGACGCCCAATTTTCCCTCTTTTGACGGTTCGCTCTTGCGTTTTTCCTTTCCGAATATGTCGGGAATATACACGTTTATGAGCTGCTCCTTCGGAACGATTCCGTTTAAAAAAGAACGTATCGTAAAGCCTGCCGAATCGCTGTCCGTCAAAATAAGTATACCCCTTGTTTCTGCTAAGCGGCGTATAAGCTTTTGCTTGTTTTTATCCTTAAATATTCCGAATCCGTCTGTTTCGATTATCAGGGTATCAAGTATATTTGATACCTTTATTTTGTCATATTTGCCCTCAACTATGACGGCTTGCTTTATTTGTATCATTTACTGTTCACTCCGAAGCAGCTCAACAAGCAGCTTTTCGAGAATTATTTTTTCGTCGGTTACTCTGATTTTGAGTTTTCTGTCCGCTTCATTTAACGAATCGAGATTTTTACGCAGAGTCTTTATGCTTATATTGCGGCTGTCGTAAGAGGCGTTGCGAAGCCTGAATTCCCTGCCGCGGTAATTGTAACAGCTTGCGGCAAAATTCGCTTTTTCTCCCGATGACACGGCAACCTTGGCGCGGTACATATCGACGAACGCCATTATCATAGTGCCTAAAATCAGCTCCGGCTTTTCCTTTTCCGCAAACAGCTTATGAAGAACCGAAAACGCCTTTTTGCCGTCGTTTTTCGTTACAGCCCTTGACAGGTCAAACACGCTTGCTTCAAGTGATTTTACGCACACCTCGTCAATGTCCGTTTTTGTTATCTGATCCCCGTTTTTGAAATTGCACAGCTTATCGGTCTCGTTTTGCAGAATCGTAAGGTCGTTTCCGCTTGTCTCTATAAGATATGCCGCCGTCTCACGGTCTATATTGCAGCCGCGCTTTGCGGCACCCGACATTATAATTTTTGTAAGTGACGTAACATCGAGCCTGTCAAAGCATATCTCCGCTCCGTATTTTTGAAACTGCGCAATGATGCTTTTATATTTTGCGCTGCGCTTTGCATCTACACTCACCGTGTCTTGTAAAAATATTACCACGGTACTGTCGGGAAGCTCCTTGAGAAACGATTCAAATGCGCTTTTATCCGATGAATATATTGAATCCAAGGGGTAATCCTTAGCTACAACGCAGGCATATCCGCCGAAAGCCGGAAGAGTTTCCGATGCGGCGCGCACTTCTTCAAAGGTACTGCCCTGCGAATAATCGAATCGCTTTAGGTTAAAGCCCTCCATACCCGACGTAACGCATTTTGAGGCTATAAGCTCCGAATAATAATGCTTTAAATAATCCTCTTCTCCGTATATTAAATATGAACGCTCAAATTTTTCTTCTTTCAGCTGCGCTTTGAGCTGTTTTGTGTCAAGACTCGGCATTATGCCATCCTCCGGTATGTCATTTTTCCGTTATGGGACAAGGTAAAAAGCACCGTCCCGTTTTGTGAAGTCAATATAACCTTTTGTGACGGTAAATCCCCTATATCGGTTTTATCGGTTGAAACAAGTATTATATCGGATTTTTCGTATCCCGTAAGCCCTCGGCAAATTAAAAGCCCTGCATCCGAGCCGTCATTGACGTCGCCGAATGATATCTCCGAGAGAGAGTCACCGAAGGAAACATAAACTCGGCTATCCTGTACGGTGATTTTAAGCTTGCCGTCGGTAATTTCCGCAGAATTTCCGTTCAAAGAAACAACGGAATCAAAGGAAAAGCCGTCTTTTATGCGGTCGGTTGCCGTAACCGCCGACGATATCCGGTATGTCTCCTTTACGCGTCTCACACCGGAAAGGCTTTTCTCGCTGTCCTCCGGTAAAATGATATAATCTATATTCGAGCTTCCCAATGTATTTATTATATCACAAACCGCCGAGCCTGAAAAGTAGTTACCGCCGCAGCCTACGACATAAGTTTTATATTTGTACTTCATAACAACGGCAGATCCGTCGCCCACCGACACGGCAGCAATGCACAGTTTATTGTTTTGTACCGTTGAAACTACGGCTGCGGATAAAAATATCATACAGAAAAGTGTAATGGCAATTCGCTTTACAGCTGTTTTGTTTTTGTATCCGAACAGCAAAACGACTGCAAAGACAATAAGCGCTGCGGCGATACTGATTCTTGTGAAAATCGAGTCTATCGGTAGCAAAGCGTGGTGAAATTCCGATATTTTAACAGCTGTTTCCGTGAGATATTTCGCCGTAATTCCCGATAGCAAAACAAACGGTTTTCCTATAATATCAAGCTTTATGAGCATAAAAAGTGCCCCGAGTCCGCCGCTTGTCATACAAACGGAGCCAACGGTAACCATAAGCAGATTTGAAAGCACGGATACTGTTGAGACGGTCGGCAGACTGACGGCAAAGACAGGCAATGATGCTACCGTTACCGCTAAGCTCACAGCTACGAGAGACGATACGGATTTATACACAGTTGTAAAGATGTTTTGCTTTACATTAGCTATCGGTCTGTCGAGTGCCCGTGTCAGCGGCTTTAAGAAGTACATCATACCGAGCGTAGCGGCAAGCGACAGCCACAGGCTTAAAGAGGTACTCATATACGGATTAAATGCGAGCAATAAAATAAGCGAAAGTCCTATTGAATTCAGAGAATCAGCCTCTCGCTTGAACAAATCGGCAGCAAATACAAGACCTATCATTGTGCCTGCTCTTACAACGGGAGGATTCATTCCCGTGAGTATTGCGAAGAAAATAATAAACACGATTGATGACGCAGAAGAGATACGGCGCGACACACGCAGCTTTCGCATAATCATATACAAAAGCGAGGACCACACACTCAGGTGAAGCCCCGAAACGGCAAGCAAATGCGAAACTCCGGCTGCCGAGAACGCCGTAGTGACATTTCGTGGAATATTCGACTTGTCACCGTAGCAAAGCCCTGCCACAAGTCCGCCGTATGTGTTCGGCAGAAGGCGCAGCGTCTCGCTTGTCAATTTTTGACGAAGCAAAAGCAACATAGTGCCGATGTTTTTCTTTTCTCCTCTTTTTATGCTTATATTTTCCGGTGAATGCGCGCCGAGAAACAAAGATTTTGACTTATAGTATTTGAGTATTTCGTCGCTGTCGCCGCCTAAGAGGAATGCTTTTGCCGAAAGGCTGACCTCGTCCGTCACGTCTATACAGAGCGGAGCTTTTGATACCACGCGAAATGACAGAGAGCTTTTTTCGCCGTTTACCGTATCCGCTTTCACCACATAATAAAAGCTTCCGTCCTTTTCGTACGGCAAATCCGAGAGGGTGCCGCTAATGATTACTTCTTTGCCGTTTAGTGGCTTTGCTTTGCCTAAATAGTATGCGTTATTTGACATCAGGAGCAAAACGGCAACCGCCGCGCTGAGAGCCGCAAAAGGCAAGGTTTTATCTCGCCTCACCTTTTTAATACACATAAAAACAACAAAAGCGATAAGCGCAGCCAAAAGCACTGCGCTTATCGCTTTATCATTTGAACCGCTCAATACAAGAAGTGTAAAGAGCATTGTAAATCCCGTAACTGCAAGCGGCCGTTTCATAATCAAACGAGTCTTTCGCCGAGATTACCTCCGCTGAGAACGTGGAAATGAAGATGCATCACCGTTTGACCGGCACCCTCGCCACAGTTGTTTATAATGCGGTATGAGGAAAGACCGAGCTGCTTTGTAAGAGAGGAAATCACCTCAAAAATGTGCGCAACAACAGCGGAATTTTCGCCTGTTATCTTATCCGCTCCGCTGATATGCTGCTTCGGTACGACGAGAAAATGCGTATCCGACTGCGGATTTATGTCATAAAACGCATAGCACAAATCGTCTTCATATACTTTTTTTGACGGAATTTCTCCGGCTATTATTTTGCAGAAAAGGCAATCTTCCATTTTCATCCTCCGTTTAGGCAAGCAATAATAAATCCGAACCCGTTTTTAGGCTGCAGATTTTTCGCATAGCCATGTTAAAATACTCGTTAATCCGACAGGATTAACTGCGTTTTTGCCTCGCTCTGCATAAAAATCTGCCAAGCATAAAAATCAGCGACCTAAAATGAGCTGATTTTCGAGTGGAGTTTCATGCGGAGGATGCAGTGAGGCTGACGCCTCACAAAGACGACAAGTTAAAATACGCCGAAAATACGCCATTTTAGGCGAGCTCGGATTATTATCGCTTGCCTAAAAGCATAGCAGCGACTATTTCGGAAGCCTTTTTAAGAGCTTCCGGTATTTTTGAAACGTCTTTGGCACCTGCCATGGCACTGTCGGGTTTTCCGCCGCCTGCACCACCTGCAACGCGTGCTACCTCGCGAACTATATTACCTGCATGAGCTCCGCACTCTATGGCTTTTTTACCGACGCGGCAAGCGAACGACGCTGTACCCTTTTCGGCATTTTTGCCTGCGAACACGGCGATAATATCATCTCCGCTTTCAAGTGCTTTGTCGCAAAGCGAGCGAAGAGCATCGGCTCCGGCTTCGCCTATATCGGCTGTGACAAGGCGTACACCGCCTATCTGCTTTGCATCTTTCATAAGGTCGGCAGTTTTCGATGCTGCAATCTCTGCCTCCAAAGACGATATTTCGCGTTCCTTTTCTTTAAGCTCCGCAGAGAGAGCCGCGGCACGGGACGCCAATTCATGATAATTTGTAAGCTTAAGGTTTTTGGCGGTTTCGGCAATAAGCTCATTGCTCTTGTCAATGTATTTCATAACATTATTGCCCGTAACAGCCTCTATTCTGCGGACACCCGACGCTACCGATGACTCGGATACTATTTTGAAGAGCCCTATTGATCCCGTATTTTTAACGTGCGTACCGCCGCAGAACTCGACAGAAAAATCATCTGCCTTTACAACTCTTACGATATCGCCGTATTTTTCGCCGAATAATGCCATTGCGCCGAGCTTTTTCGCCTCGTCAATCGGCATTTCGCTTGTAACAACCGGCACGGCCGACATTATTACTTCGTTTACGGTATTTTCAACCTTTCTGAGCTCATCCGCCGTGAGAGCCGAGAAATGAGTAAAGTCAAATCTGACAGCCTCGCTGTTTACAATCTGGCCTGCCTGCTCAACATGTGTGCCGAGTATTTTACGCAGAGCCGCCTGTAAAAGATGCGCCGCGGTATGGTTACGCATGGTGGCTTCACGTACAGAACGATTGACCTCAGCGTGAACCTTGTCGCCGCACGATACAGTCTCGCCGTCCGAGATGTAGCCGTGGTGAAGAACTACGCCCTCATGTGTTTTAGTGGTGTTTTCAACGGTAAATTCAAATCCGTTGCCCTTGATAACGCCGACGTCGCCGACCTGGCCGCCGCTTTCCGCATAGAACGGAGTTTCGGAAAGTACAAGTGTTATATTGTCATCTTCCGTTGCGGCCTGTTTCTTTTCGCCGTCAACTACAACAGCGAGTATCTCGCTGTCGCCCGAAAGTGTTTCATAGCCGACGAACGGGGTTTTATCCATTCCCTTGGTGGCATTGCCCGAGCTCTTCCAAGCCTCTGCGCCTGCGTCCTTGTGAGCCTCGCGAGCTTTTTTGCGAGCCTCGGTCATAAGAGCCGTATACTCCTGCTCGTCAACGGTCATACCCTTTTCGTCAAGAATGTCCTTTGTAAGGTCAAGCGGGAAACCGTAAGTATCGGAGAGCTTAAACGCATCGGCACCGCTCATAACCTTACCGTCGGTGTTTTTAACCATTTCCTCGAGCATATTAAGACCCGTATCAATGGTCTTTGCGAAGTTTTCCTCCTCCGCTTTAATAACATTTATGATAAAGTCGTGCTTTTCAAGTAGACTTGGGTAAGCTGTATCATTTTCTTTAATAACCGTCTCGGCAACCTCATAAAGGAAGGGTCTGTCAATACCGAGCAATCTGCCGTGGCGTGCTGCGCGGCGCAAAAGACGTCTTAAAACGTAGCCTCTGCCCTCGTTTGACGGCATAACGCCGTCGGATATCATCATTGTGGTGCTTCTTACGTGATCTGTTATAACACGAAGAGATATATCCTTTTTCTCATCATCGTGATATTTCACGCCGGCAATTTTCATAATGTGCTTCATTATATTCTGAACCGTATCAACCTCAAAGAGGTTGTCAACGTCCTGCGATATGCAAGCGAGTCTTTCAAGGCCCATACCGGTATCTATATTGGGATGCGCAAGACGCGAGTAATTGTTGTTACCGTCATTTTCGAACTGAGTGAATACGAGGTTCCAAAATTCGATATAACGGTCGCACTCACAGCCTACCTTGCAGTCGGGCTTGCCGCAGCCGTACTTTTCGCCGCGGTCATAATATATTTCCGAGCACGGTCCGCACGGACCCGCTCCGTGCTCCCAGAAGTTATCCTCCTTGCCGAAACGAACCATGTGCGACGGGTCAACGCCTATATCCTTAGTCCATATATCGTAAGCCTCGTCATCTTCCTCATAAACGCTGATATAGAGCTTTTCGGGATCCATCTCCAATACCTTGGTGCAAAATTCCCATGCCCACGGAATTACCTCGTGCTTAAAGTAATCGCCGAATGAGAAGTTTCCGAGCATCTCAAAATACGTTCCGTGACGCGCGGTTTTGCCGACATTTTCTATATCGGGCGTTCTTATACACTTTTGGCAAGTTGTTACGCGCTTACGCGGAGGCGTTTCCTCGCCCGTAAACCACTTTTTCATGGGAGCCATACCGGAGTTTATAAGCAAAAGGCTCTTATCGTGCTGCGGTACGAGCGAAAAGCTCGGCAGTCTCAAATGGCCCTTGCTTTCGAAAAAGCTGAGGTATTTTTCTCTTAATTCGTTAAGACCTGTCCATTCCATACTGTAAAAATCTCCTTAACGTGTCGCGGGTCTTATCCGTTTAAGCGAAACGGCTTAAGCATTACGGCACACTTATCAACATAATAAAAAATTATACATTCAATAGCCGTTCTTGTCAACCTTGACGCGGCTGTGCCGGTTAAAAAATAAGGCTTGTTTTACTGTGTGTTTTCATTTATAATTTAATATATGTGCTATCGAATATTATCATTTGGAGGGTTTTAATTGTTAACTGATATCGAAATAGCAAAACAGGCCGACATTAAGCCTATATCCGACATTGCCGAAAAGCTCGGCATCAGTGCCGACGAGCTTGAATTTTACGGCAAATACAAAGCGAAGCTTCCGCTGTCGCTGCTCAAAAAATATGAAAACAAAGAGGACGGCAAGCTCATACTTGTAACAGCCATAAATCCGACGCCCGCAGGTGAAGGGAAAACCACCGTCACGGTAGGTCTCGGCGAAGCGATGAACCGCATAGGCAAAAAAGCCGTAATAGCCTTGCGTGAGCCGTCCATGGGTCCTGTTTTCGGAATTAAGGGCGGTGCTGCCGGCGGCGGTTACGCTCAGGTAATACCGATGGAGGACATAAATCTTCATTTCACGGGCGATATGCACGCTATAACAGCCGCAAACAATCTTTTGTGCGCGATAATCGACAATCACATTCAGCAGGGAAACGAGCTTCGCATCGACCCGAGAAGGATTCTCTTCAAGCGCTGCCTTGATATGAATGACAGAGCGCTGAGAAACGTTGTGATAGGTCTCGGAGGCAAGGTAAACGGCGTACCGCGTGAGGACGGCTTTATGATAACGGTGGCAAGCGAGATTATGGCTATACTCTGCCTCTCTTCCGGAATCAAAGATTTAAAAAATCGCCTCGGCTCAATACTCACCGCATACACATACGACGGTACTCCCGTATACGCAAGGGATTTGAATGCAGTCGGTTCAATGGCGGCTCTCTTAAAAGACGCAATAAAGCCGAATCTTGTACAAACACTTGAAAACACTCCCGCTTTAATGCACGGCGGACCGTTTGCCAACATAGCACACGGCTGTAACTCGGTAACCGCCACACGTCTCGCGCTGAAGCTCGGCGACTACTGCATAACCGAGGCCGGCTTCGGGGCAGACCTCGGTGCCGAAAAGTTTCTCGACATCAAGTGCCGCTGTGCAGGCCTCAAGCCCTCCTGCGTTGTAATAGTAGCCACAATCCGCGCGCTGAAATACAACGGCGGCGTACCGAAGGCCGAGCTGTCAAAGGAAAATACCGTCGCTCTGAAAAATGGCATCGTAAACCTTGAAACTCATATTGAAAACATGAGAAAATACGGCTTACCCGTTGTGGTTGCGATAAACCGTTTTGCGACGGATACCGAAGCGGAAATCGAAACGATAGAAGCTTTTTGCAAGGAAAAAGACGTCCCGGTTTCGCTTACGGAGGTATTTGCCCGCGGCGGAGAAGGCGGAAAGGAGCTTGCCGAAAAGGTCGTTAAAACGATTGAGACAAAAGAAGCTCACTTTAAGCCCATATATGACGAAAAGCTTTCGATAAAGGAAAAGCTGAATGTTCTTGCAAAGGAGATTTACCGCGCCGGAGATGTTGTATTCACCTCGAATGCGGAAAAAGCAATTTCCGAAATTGAAAAGCTCGGCAAAGACAAGCTCCCGATTTGTGTTGCGAAAACGCAGTATTCTCTGTCGGACGACCCGCAAAAGCTCGGCAGTCCGAAGGGCTTCACGCTCACGGTACGCGATGTCCGCCTGTCGGCAGGCGCCGGATTTATAGTGGCTCTCACAGGAGACATAATGACAATGCCGGGGCTCCCGAAACAGCCTGCGGCGTATAAAATAGACGTTGACGACGACGGGAATGTGTCGGGGCTTTTCTGATAACCCACATAGCCAATCGAAATCCGTATTTATAACAAAAAGACGGCTGTAAGAGCATCGGTTCTTACGGCCGCTTTTTATTTTATGTGCAACAAAAAAAGGTCCGCTTACGCGAACCTTTTTTCATCGGTTGAATTATGCCTTAGCTTTCTCTTTTTTGTCAGCGTCTGCGTCATCTTCGCCGTCTTTCTTCTTTTCTTTAAGAAGAACGAATTTCTCCATCGGGAAGAGAACTACCATCTGAACAAAGCCTGCCGCAAGACCTGCAATGGTTCTTGCAAGAGCCTGTAACCAGCCCCATGAGGATCTGCCGATAACGCCGACGAGCCAGCCCTGGAACCAGGTTGAGAAGAGTATAAGTGCAATCATAAGGAATATGTAAATTGCGAAGTTATACCAGGGAGCATCAGATTTAAATGTCGTCTTTTTATTCTGATAGAAGCCGTAGATATTGGCTACAAGGTTTGAAAGGAAGAACGGAAGAAGATATCCCCAAGTAACTACGCCGCCTATGACGGTTCCGTTTTCTATAACACCGCCGACAACATATTTACCTATCTGCTCAACGCCCTTTGCGGTAGCTGCGTCAAAGATTGTGTTCGGTGCGAAGATTCCCTGAAGGAATGCGGGAAGAGTGGCTGTCACGCTGTCGAAGATAAGCGGAAGAACGTTCGCAAGCACCAACTGAATGATGGTGACAAGTCCGCTTACTACAAGGAACTTAATGAACTGCCAAAGAGCCTTCATAAAAGAGCCCTTTTCCTCTGCGGCGTTGTCTATACCGCCGAGGCTTATTTTTTTCTTATCTGCCATAGTTTTACTCCTCTTAATGAGATTTCGGAAGTGATAAAACACTCCCACGGTTTTTACATAGCCCTTTTAGTATAACAAATAATGTAAAAATATGCAATACAAAACTTCACAATTTATTCATAATTACAATTAAAAGGCTCCTGTGAACCACAAGAGCCTTTCAAAGAAAAGTCAAGTAAAGTCTCGGTGTCTTTTTAAACGACAACCGAATTGTCAGTTTACGTTCGGAGTTATTTTGAGCGTCGCAATATCGGTAAGCGACATTTTATCGCTCGGAACTATAAACGTACTCTCCATAAGAGCCTTTGCCGCATCAAGCGAGGTAAGGCAGGAAGTGCCGCTCTCAACCGCAATTCGGCGAAGCTTAAAGCCGTCTCTGTCGGGGCGTCTGCCGTGAGTAGGCGTATTGATGATGAGTGAGACATCGCCCGAATGGAGCATATCCATAATATTGGGGCTCTCTCCGGTGAGCTTATTTACGGGCTTCGCATCTATGCCTGCCTCAAGCAAAGCCTTACGCGTTCCCGGCGTAGCATAGAACTTAAACTGCGAATCCTTGAACGCCTTAAGCATCTCACAGACCTCAGCCTTGTCCTTATCGCGGACGGTGACAATAATCTTGCCGTCCTTAGGAAGCGAAACTCCGCCGCCGTCGAATGCCTTTAAAAGTGCCTCGTTGTAATCCTGCGAAATACCGAGCACCTCGCCCGTAGATTTCATTTCGGGTCCGAGAGATGTATCGGCTCCGATTATCTTTTCAAATGAGAACACGGGAAGCTTGATAGCATAATATCCGCTGTTTCTGAAAAGGCCTGTGCCGTAACCCATATCCGAGAGCTTTTCGCCGAGCATAGCTCTTGTAGCGAGTGCAATAGCCGGAATGCCGGTTACCTTGCTTATATACGGTACGGTTCTTGAAGAACGCGGATTTACCTCGATGATGTAAACTTCTTCCTTGAGCACAATGAACTGTATATTCATCATACCGATAACGTGAAGTGCGGAAGCGAGACGCTTTGTATAATCAACTATGGTCTTTTGCACCTTTTCGGAGAGTGTGACAGCGGGATAGACGGAAATCGAGTCGCCCGAATGGATGCCGGCACGGTCGATGTGCTCCATAATACCGGGAATCAGTATGTTTTTGCCGTCGCATATAGCGTCGACCTCAACCTCCTGACCCATAAGATATTTATCTACAAGCACGGGGTGCTCGGACAAATCGGGAATGGTACGGGTTATGATGCCCATAAACTCTCTTATGTCATCGTCGCTTGCGGCAATTTGCATGCCCTGACCGCCGAGGACGTAGCTCGGTCTTACCAATACGGGATAGCCGAGCGAATGTGCCGCCGAGAGAGCCTCGTTTACGGTAAACACGGTATGTCCCTTAGGTCTTTGAATGTCGCAGTATTCGAGTATCTCGTCAAAACGCTCTCTGTCCTCTGCGGCGTCAACGTGGTCGGCGTCTGTACCGAGAATCGTGACTCCGAGGTCGTTAAGTGTTTTTGTGAGCTTTATAGCGGTCTGACCGCCGAACTGAACTATTGCACCGTCGGGTTTTTCCGCCTCGACTATATTGGTAACGTATTCGGGAGTCAAAGGCTCAAAATAAAGCTTATCGGAAACGTCGAAATCGGTTGATACGGTTTCGGGGTTGTTATTTACGATTATGGCTTCGCAGCCGGCTTTTTTAAGCGCCCAAATAGAGTGCACCGAGCAATAGTCAAATTCTACGCCCTGTCCTATTCTTATAGGTCCCGAGCCGAGAACGATAATCTTCTTTTTCTTCGGAGTTGTATCGACCTCGTTTTCAACGCAGTAATCCGAATAATAATACGGCGTTTCGGCCTTGAACTCCGCGGCGCAGGTATCAACTATCGAGAATGACGGAGTGATATGCCACATTCTGCGGAGATTTTTGATTGACGCCTCGGAAACGCCGACATCATTTGCTATAACGTCATCCGTAAAGCCGAGACGCTTTGCCTCAAGCAGAGTGTCGCGGTCACACGCACCGGTCATAAGCGTTTTTTCCATATTGACGATATTTTCAATTCTCGTCAGGAACCACATATCAATCTTTGTGATGTCATGTATTTTGCCGAGAGAAATGCCGTTATAAATCGACGCCGCCACAACATAAAGACGCGTGTTGTCGATATTTTTAAGAAGCTCGAGCAGCTCGTCACAGCTTTTTTCGGTATACTCGGACATCAAAAGGCTTGTCTTGTTTTCTTCAAGCGAATGAAGAGCCTTTTGCAGCGCACATTCAAATGAACGTGAAATTGCCATAACCTCGCCGGTCGCCTTCATCTGTGTGCCGAGTGTACGTTTTGCGTTTACGAACTTGTCAAACGGCCACTTCGGAATTTTAACGACGCAGTAGTCGAGAGCCGGCTCAAACGAAGCATATGTTTTTTTGGTAATCGCGTTCGGTATCTCGTCAAGCCCGAGTCCGAGAGCTATTTTTGCGGCAATACGCGCTATGGGGTAGCCGGTTGCCTTTGAAGCAAGTGCCGAGGAACGTGAAACACGCGGGTTAACCTCGATTACGGCATAGCGGAATGAATCGGGATGAAGTGCAAACTGAACATTGCAGCCGCCCTCTATGCCAAGCTCCGTTATGATGTTAAGAGCCGCGGAGCGCAGCATCTGATATTCCTTATCCATAAGGGTCTGAGACGGTGCGACAACTATCGAGTCTCCGGTATGAACTCCTACGGGGTCAAGGTTTTCCATATTACATACGGTAATGCAGTTGCCCTTGCCGTCACGCATTACCTCATACTCTATCTCTTTCCAGCCGGCAATACATTTCTCGATAAGGACCTCGTTTACGCGCGACAGGCGAAGCCCGTTTGAACATATCTCACGAAGCTCCTCCTCATCGTCGGCAATTCCGCCGCCCGTACCGCCGAGCGTATATGCCGGGCGGACTATTACGGGATAGCCTATCTTATCGGAAAATTCAACCGCAGCCTCAACATCGTGTACAACGAGCGACTCGATACACGGCTCGCCGATTTTTTCCATGGTATCCTTAAATTCCTGCCTGTCCTCAGCCTTTTTGATAGAGGACGCCTTGATACCGATAAGGCGCACGCCGTTGGCCTTTAAAACGCCTTTTTCGTCAAGCTCCATAGCAAGGTTGAGTCCTGTCTGACCGCCGAGCGTGGGGAGAATCGAATCGGGTTTTTCTTTTTCTATTATCTTGGTGAGCGTGGGAACATTCAGCGGCTCGATATACACCTTATCCGCTATATCGCCGTCGGTCATTATTGTAGCGGGGTTTGAGTTTACAAGTACAACCTCTATCCCCTCTTCCTTCAGAGAGCGGCACGCCTGAGTTCCGGCGTAGTCAAATTCGGCAGCCTGACCTATGATAATAGGACCGGAGCCGATAACAAGTACCTTTTTTATCGTCTTATCAATCATCGTATCTGCCCTCCGCTGCCATCTTCAAAAATCTGTCAAACAAAAACGCCGTATCGCGCGGACCTGCGTTGGCCTCCGGGTGGAACTGCACGGTGAACACGGGCTTTCCGTGATAAACTATTCCCTCAACGGTCTTATCGTTTACGTTTATGCAGTTGATTTCGGCGTTATCCGGCAGCCCCTTGCCGTTTACCATATAGCCGTGGTTCTGCGACGAGAGGTAGGTCCTGTCTTCATTAAGGAATTTGACCGGATGATTTGCGCCCCTGTGGCCGTACTTCATTCTTTCGGTCTCGCCGCCGTTGGCAAGTGCCATAAGCTGATGGCCGAGGCAGATTGCAAAGGTCGGTATACCGTAATCGTAAAGCTTCTTTATCTCTTTGATTATATCGACGCATTCCGACGGATCGCCGGGGCCGTTTGAAAGCATAATGCCGTCGGGCGATGTCTTTATTATTTCGTCTGCCGACGTAAATGACGGATAAACCGTTACAATGCAGTTTCTCTTCACGAGATTATTTATTATATTCCGCTTTGTTCCGAAATCCATAAGTGCTATTTCAGCACCGGTGTTTTCTTCGCCGTATACCTTTGTCTGCTTTGCGGTAACGCTGCCGACAAGGTCAATTTGGCGGAAGGACTTAATGACATCCATAAGCCTTTCCCTGTCGCCAATATCCGAAGTGAGTACGCCGCGCATGGTTCCGCTCTCGCGCAGTTTCTTTACGACGGCGCGCGTATCAACGCCCGATATGCACGGGATATTGTATTCCTTTAAAAGATTCTCTATTGTATCGGTGCATCTGAAATTTGACGGGTCGGAGCTGAGCTCATGGACTATAAAGGCACTCGGCTGAAGCCTTTCGCTCTCAAAATCCTCTCGGCTTATACCGTAATTGCCTATCATGGGATAGGTCATAACAACTCCCTGCCCCGCATACGACGGATCAGTAAGGATTTCAACATATCCGGTCATGGAAGTGTTAAACACTATTTCGCAGGCAGTTTCTTTAAAATCGCCCCTTGCGGTTCCCTCATATACGGAACCGTCTTCAAGCATCAAATACGCTTTCAAACAATACACCGACCTTTCAAATAAATGCTTTTACTTAATTGAAAATTTTATCATATTTCGGGTTCTATTTCAATACAAATATTAAACATAAAAATAAAAACGACCTTTGAAAATTCCGAAAAAAAAGGAGCTGTAAAAAATACAGCCCCTATCATTTAAAACGGAAGATAATGCATGGACGAATTCGTGACAAGCACCGCCACATAGCCGATATAAATACAAACCATCAAAGCGCCCTGCCAACGGCTGAGCTTTTTGAAAATCAACGTAGGTATTATGGATATCGCTATGACGAGCAGGCAAACCGGCATATCAAGAAACGCCGACTGCTTGCCGACCGTAAGAGTTCCGCCCGATAAAAACGCGCATATCGGAAGGATGAGAGTCAAATCAATGATATTTGCGCCTATAATGTTGCCTATGGAAAGCTCCGACTGCTTTTTGGCAACGGCGGTAAGAGTTGTTACAAGCTCGGGCAAGGATGTGCCTATCGCTATTATGGTAACGCCGATTATCGCCTCGGACACGCCTAAATGGCGAGCTATCACGGTACCGTCGTCAACGAGCAAATCGGCTCCCACAACAACGGCCGCGGCACCTATCAAGAACTTAACTATATTGAGTGCCATCTGCTTTCCGGTGTGTTCCATTTTCTCAACCTCGCCGGAATCGGCGGAGAGAGATTTTTTGCCGGAAATGATGTTTTCTATCATAAAGACGGCAAATATCGCTATCATTATAATGCTCTGCCAAAGATTTAAATCAAGGTCATAAGAAAATGCAAAAAGCGCGGCAACCGCGAGAATCATAAGCGAGCCCTTTAATGCAACGGAGCTGCGTTTAATGACGGCCGGCATACACAAAACGGAAATACTCATTATAAGGCCGATATTGGCGGTTACCGAGCCTACGGCATTGCCTATTGCCATATCGTTTTGCCCCTTTGCCGCCGCTATTGACGAAACAAGAAGTTCCGGAAGCGTCGTGGCAAAGCTGACTACCGTAGCGCCGATTATGAATTTCGGAATTCCCGTAGCTTCGGCTATCCATGTAGCGGCGTCAACAAAAACATCGCCGCCCTTAACTATAAGCACAAGACCTATAACAAACAAGATAACGGCATATATAATATTATCCGACGGCACACTTATAAGCGATGCAAGTGAGCTTGAAATATTCATAAATTACCCTCCTGCGAGTTGGCATATCCTTGTTATGTTAACACCAAAGCGTATTAAAGTCAATAAAAAAGAGCGAAAAGCCGAATTTTACTTAACACAAATAGGGGTTATACGAAACGAAAAATATTTTATTTACAATTTGAATTAAAAATGTTATAATCAATAATAATTTGTGTATAAAATGCACAAAGCTTGGAGGAGTAAAAAAATGAAAAGGTTTTTAGCGGTACTTTTGTCGCTGATACTGGCAGCAGGCTCGCTCTTTGTGGCGGCCTTTGCGGCAGACGGCAAAAAAGAAAAAGTTTATCCGGTCATTCTCTTGCAGGGCTACAGCGGCCCACAGCTCTTTAATCAGGACACTGGTGAAAAAGCCTGGGGTCTTGACTTTGACAAGGTCAAGGAGCACGTTTTAAACGACTACGGCAAAGAGCTTGCAAACGGCGCGAAGGAATATGCAAAAGGCAACCCCGATCCGCTTGTGGACACACTCGGCACGATTCTTCTCGACGTGATGGACCCGATAGCCTGCAACGCGGACGGTTCATCGAAATACAACCTCGATACCTTCCCGAAGGGTGCCGAGGCCACGCGAATGTCAACGCTTATTGCAAACGGTCAGGAGGAGTATATCGGCGAAAAGCCCATAATGACGGGATTTGTGGAAAAACTCACACAGCAGGGCGTTGAAAATGCCGCCGACTACATATTCATTTACACCAACGATTGGCGTAAGGGTCAGGCGCAATACGCAAAGGACATTGACGCATATATCGATGAAGTAAGAGCCTTGACATGTTCCGACAAGGTAGATATATACGGCCTCAGCTTCGGCGGTCAATGCGGTGCCTCTTATCTCTATTATTACGGCGAAAAAGCAAAGGTTCACAAGGCCTGTCTCAACGTTCCGGCAATAGGCGGAACCAATATGGTAGGCGACCCGTTGCTCGGCAACGATATAACGCTCGACTTCCCGACGATATTGCAGTTTGTCGAAATCGGTTTCCGCTCCGAAAACGAGTGGGAATGGATACTCCAGTTCCTGTCATCTCTTACAGGCGGTTACCAAAACCTCAACAAAATAGTCAATCTCGTCGCGCAGAAATACATTGTTGATTACATTGACAAATTCGGCAGTATATGGGACTTTATCCCTCTTAACGTATATGATGAAGTGAAAGCCCGTCTTATAAGAGACGGATACGTAGACCCCGTCGCGGCCGCTCCGCTGATAGCAGCCTCGGACGAATTTCACTACAACGCACTCGCAAATATGAGCAAGGGTCTTAAAAGAGCACAAAAAGCCGGCACTCAGATAGCCATAATGTCCAATACGGGCATAAACGGCGTTACCGGTACATACAAAAACTCCGACTATATAATAGATGTGCACACTTCATCGGGCTCTGCCTGCGCTCCGTTCGGAGAGCAGTTTCCGGAGGATTACGCTCCCGTCGGAACACAGTGTAACAACAAAAAGCATTGGCACATCTCTCCCGACAGGGATATAGACGCCACCTGCTCCTATCTTCCGGAAAACACATGGTTTATAAAGGGACAGTTCCACGGTCAAAGCAACTGGGACTCATACTCTCGCGAGTTTATACTCGAGTTTATGTTCGGCGACAGTATAAAGGATATATACTCAAATCCTAAATATCCGCAATTTGAGCTTGCCCAGAATCCGGCGGACGGTCTCTACATGAGATTTAACAATACAAACTCCGGCTTTCACACGTCGGAGGACACGGCACTTGTATTTACAAATCTCTCGGAGCAATACACAATAGATATTCTCGACATTTCGGCTAAGGGCTTCAACCTTTTCCCGGAGTACAATTCATATTCCGGAATAGGCGCCGGCAGCACCGAGGTAATTTCCATGACCGACCACTGCTTTGCCAAAAGCACTCAGCCCATCAGCATAAAGGTCAGATACCGTCTCAACAGTCCGCAAAGGCTCATAAAGGAAAAAACATTTACCTTTACGCACTTAAGCGACGATGAAATTAAGGATTATCCGTTCATAAATGACGCCGCAAAGCTTATAATCGGCGAAAACGAGCCTGCACCCGTAACCGAAACAGCTCCGGCGGATACAACGGAAAACACTTCGGAGAATATCGAAGAGCGCGCCGAAGTAAGACTTTCAGGCGGCGAAAATAAGGTCTCATCCAAAATCCCCAAAACCGGAAGCGCAAAACGCGGTATTGCGTTATCGTCATTTGCCGTTATTACGGCGGCTGCCGCGGCAGGCGTGATAATCAAAAAGAAAAGAGAAGAAGCCTGATATAATCCAAGAAAAAAAGCACCCCTTGAGTACATAAAGTGCCCAAGGGGTGTCCTTTGTTTGCTCTTAAAAATCGGTTCAGCTCTTTTAAATACCCGTTGTACCGAGAATTGCGGGAGCGGCATCATTAAGCAGCAGCTTTTTCAGTGCCGAATAGCGACGTGTTTTTTTATCGTTCGCCGCCATTTTCACAACCTCGTCTTTCGTGCCGACAATTATCATAAGCTCCTTCGCCCTTGTTACGGCGGTATAAAGCAGATTTCTGTAACAGAGCTGCGGTATTACATTTACGACGGGCATTATAACGGCTTTAAATTCGCTACCCTGACTTTTATGCACGGTAACGGCATATGCAAGCTCAAGCTCGGTCATCTGCTCCTTTGCGTACTGTGCGGTTCTGTCGTCAAAGCTTATAAACGCAGTCTCGCTCTTTAAGTCTATTTTCTCGATTATTCCGATGTCTCCGTTAAAAATTCCCTCGCCGGACTCCTTATCGCTGTCCCAATGGATATCGTAATTGTTTTTTATCTGCATTACCTTGTCGCCCTCGCGGAAAAGGCGGAAGCCCGAATTCAGCTCGTTTTTATTATCCGACGGCGGATTCACAAGAGACTGGAGTATTTTGTTGAGATTTACCGTGCCGGCCTCACCCTTTTTAGACGGGCAAAGCACCTGTATATCTCTGAGCGGAGAATACGAATATGCGCGCGGCAGTCTCTCGGCATAAAGCTCCGCTATCGTTTTCGCAGCAAGAGCCGGGGTCTGCCGTTCCATCAAAAAGAAGTCGCCGTCCTTTCGGTCTGTCACGATTTTTTCACCGTTCACTATACGGTGTGCGTTGGTGACTATGAGGCTGCCCATAGACTGACGGAAAACCTCCTTCAACTCAACCACAGGCAAAAGGCGCGATTCAATTAAATCGTGAAGCACATTGCCTGCACCGACCGGAGGCAACTGATCGGAGTCACCGAGCATAATAAGGCGACAACCGAGAGGCAATGCGTTTAAAAGACTCGCAAAAAGGCTTATATCCACCATGGAGAGCTCGTCAAGTATAAGAGCTTCACACTCAAGCGGATTGCGGATATTTCGTTTAAATGTAGGTCTGTCATGCTCGTCCCACTCAACCTCCAAAAGCCGGTGAATGGTCTTAGCCTCCTTGCCTGTAAGCTCGGTCATTCTTTTTGCCGCTCTTCCCGTGGGCGCCGCAAGGCTTATGTCCAGCCCCTCGCTTTGGAAGAGACGAAGTACGCCCTTTAGCGTGGTGGTTTTACCTGTTCCGGGACCGCCGGTCAAAATCAGTATGCCCTTGTTCACCGCTGTCTTTATGGCAAGCTTTTGCTTTTCGGCATACGATATATTATCGGCTTTTTCGATTTTCTCTATTTCGCTGTCAAGTGCCGAATGGCCTGCCGGCGGAAAATTCAAAAGCACCTTTATGCGGTCGCTTATACTCTTTTCATCGCGAAATGCCTGAATTAAAAAGACGTACTCCTTGTCGGTAAACACCTTTGAGACAAGTCGGTTTTCACGACAAAGCTCGTCCGTCATTATATCTACGGTGTCTGCATTTGTATTAAGAAATTCGGCAGCCACGCGCAAAAGCTTATCACGCGGTATGCAGGTGTGTCCGTCAACATATAAATTATGTCTTAAAATATGCTCTACACCCGCCTTTATCCTGTATGAATCATTTGGTCTGTGCGGAAGATTGTCAGCTATTGTCTCAACTCGGTCAAACGGTACGCCGACCTCTGGCAAGCAGAGAACGTACGGGTTTTCCGTGACCTTGCCCACCACATCACCGCCGAACGCTTTATATGCGGCAAGGCACTCGCGCGGACCTATACCGTACGATTCGAGCGTCATGGTAATGCTGCGTATCGCAAACTGGCTGCGATATGACGCGCAGATTTTTTCTGCCTTTTCCGGCGAAATGCCCTTGACCTTTGAGAGCATCTCGGGATTGCTTTCGAGATAATCGAATGCTTTTTCGCCGAACATATCCACAATGCGCTCTGCCGTGGCCCTGCCTATACCTTTTATTGCGCCTGCGGCAAGATAATTATAAAGCTGTTCGGTTGTTGCCGGCATATTGCGTTCAAACGCCTCAACCTTAAATTGCCTGCCGAAGGTTGTGTGATAAGTCCATTCACCCTGAAGCTTTACGGTTTCGCCGACGGAAATATCGGAAAATACGCCGACGGCCGTGATAAGGTCATCATCACAGCCGACGGAAAGCACGGTATATCCGTTTTGCTCATTTCTGAACCTTATGTCCTCTACCGTACCCTCTATTATCTCTTTTTCGTGAGTTTCGCTCATTTCAAATATTCCTCTAAATCCTCGGCGGTAAAAAGATATATGCCGTTTGTTTCACGGCAAATATTTTGGCAGCCGAGCTTTTCTTTTTCGGTCATTCCCGTGTCAAGCACTATAACCTTACCGTAATCCTCATCGCCTATAAGATTCATTTTCATTCTCGCGGCGTATACTGCCGCAGACACATTTTTCCCGCAATGCTTAGACGGGATAAGTACATAGTATTCGTATTTTGCTTTCAGCAGCAGTTTTAACAGCACAGCATATACTACGGCAAAGACGCCCAATATTATAAGTCCCACAAAAACCGCGCCGAAAAAGCCCTCTAACATTAAAACCACCCCATATCATCATATGAGGCGGAAATAAAAGAGTGAGCAGCCTTGTAAGCCGAGTTCTGTCGTTTAAAGCAGTTATCTGTCTAGGCGTACCGTTGCCGGCACGCTCAAGCCATCCTTCGAAGTATTTGCCCAGCTGACAACTTCTGTCGATGTTGCATCGGGTAGGGTTTGCCTGGCAATGCCGTTACCGACATTCCGGTGAGCTCTTACCTCGCCATTCCACCCTTACCGCAAAAGCGGCGGTATATTTCTATGCACTGTCCCGGAGGTCACCCTCGGCGGCCGTTAGCCGTTACCCTGCTGTGTGATGCTCGGACTTTCCTCATCGCGCAAAGCGCTCCGCAACTGCTCGGGCTGCTCACTCTATGTATTTTATTATATTAACCTCGGCTTGTCAAATGCCAAAGTAAGCCGCGGCATTGTTATACGATATATCCTCCGCGATATTTTTAAGAAATTCCATATCGCGCGGATATTTTCCCTCCTCCACGAGATCGCCTATATATTCGCAGAGAATACGTCTGAAATACTCGTGGCGCGGATATGACAAAAAGCTTCTCGAATCCGTCACCATACCGATAAATTTGCCGAGACATCCGAGATTTGCGAGCGTCGCAAGCTGCTTTCTCATTCCGTCGTAATTGTCGTTGAACCACCACGCCGCTCCGTACTGTATTTTTGAATAGTTGCCGCTGCCCTGGAAATTGCCTATCATAGAGCCGTAGACAAAATTGTCACGCGGGTTAAGATTAAAAATGACCGTTTTGGGGAGAGCGTTTTGGCTGTCAAGCGAGTCGAGGAATTTTGAAAGCCCCGAAGCCGTGTTGCAATCGTCTATTGAATCAAAGCCCGAATCGGCACCGATTTTCTTAAACATTCTTGTGTTGTTGTTGCGAAGAGCACCTACGTGCAACTCCATGACCCAATCGTGTGCCGCGTATTCTTTTGCAAGCTCGGTTAAAAGGTCGGTTTTGTAGCAGTCGCACTCAAATTCTGTCGGTTTTTCGCCTGCCGCACCCTTTCTGAATATCTCTTCGAGCTCATCCTCGCCGCATTTTTCATATGGTATATATGAAAAAGAATGATCACAGGCAAGGCAGCCTACGGAATCGAAATAACGTATTCTTTCTTTAAGGACTTCTTTTAACGTCTTATAAGAATCTATTTTCACGCCCGCCGTTTTTTCCATACGTGAGAGCCACTCCGGAAACGACGGCAATTCTATACCGAGAGCCTTCTCCGGTCTGAACGCCGGAAGCACGCGGCATGAAAAGCTCTTATCCTTAGCCAAAAGCTTATGGTATTCAAGTGTATCGGCCGGGTCGTCTGTTGTGCAGACGCACACAACACCCGATTTTTCTATAAGCTCGCGCGGAGAAAAGCCGCCTTTTTTGATTTTTGCGTTGCATTTTTCCCATATCTCATCGCACGTTTCGGGAGACAGCGTTTTATAAATTCCGAAATATCTTTGAAGCTCCAGATGAGTCCAATGATAAAGCGGATTACCTATAAGATAGGGCATTGTTTTAGCCCACGCCTTAAACTTATCATAGCCGTCGGCGTCGCCCGTGATATATTTTTCGTCAATGCCGAACGAACGCATGGCGCGCCACTTGTAGTGGTCATAAGAAAGCCACAGTTCAGCTATATCGTCGGGATTTTTGTTGTCGTATATCTCCTTCGGTGACAGGTGGCAATGCCAATCGAATACAGGCATTTCTTTTGCCGCCCTGAAGAGCTCCTTTGCGGTATCGGTTGACAGCAAAAAGTCGTCGTCCATAAATTTTTTCATTTTAAGCACCTATCCTTTCGAAAAAAAGCAATCTGTTTTATTTCAGCTTTAAAGTTACTATTTCAAACGGTTTCAACGTAAGATTTACCGTTCTGCCGTGTTTTCGAAGCTTTCTCTCTTCATTTTCGAGAAGGTCGGTCAAGTACACATCGTCGAAATCAAAGCCGAGCGTGAGATTTACATTTGCGCGTGAATTACAGCACTCGTACAATCTCACGATTACGCCGTCGCCGTCCTCTGCATTTTTCACTGTCTCGCATATGACATTTTCCGAATCAATCGACAAAAGGGAATATTCTTCGGGAAGAGTACCGTTTTGACTTTCGATTTTTTTCGCCTCAAGCGGAGAATTGAGCAGATAAGCGAGCTTTACCGTACCTGCCTCCCTGAAATCACCGCTGTGAGGGAACAGCGAATACGTAAACTCGTGCCTGCATTTATCGGCGTCGGGATTGGGATAGTTTCCGCACTTAATCAGCGTAAGGCGAATAACCGAGTCGTGAATATCATAGCCGTACTTGCAGTCGTTTAAAAGGCTTACGCCGTAGCCGTATTCGGAAAGGTCGGCGAATTTATGCGCGCACACCTCAAATTTTGCCGCGTCCCAGCTTGTGTTTTTGTGAGTCGGTCTTTCAACCGTACCGAATTGTATGTCATATGTCGCCTTGTCGGCATTTATTTCCGTGGGGAAGGCGGTTTTGAGAAGTATATGGCTTTCTTTCCAGTCAATATCGTTTTCGAAGTCGATTTTCGGCGTGTTTTCATAGAGCCATATGCGCTGTACTATGGTGCTTGAGAGAAATCTTCTTGTTATCTCGATGCCGGCTCTGACACCGTCCGACAGCGGTTTTATTGAATCTACGGAATCAACTTCCCAAGACTTGTCGGTATAGTAATTGCTTATCTCCCAGTTGTCGTAGTCACGCGGAATATCTTCGTATGCAGTAAGCACATTTCCGCGCTCACCCTTTTTGAGCACCTCGCGTTTATTTTTCTTATCGAACAGAGAAGAAAACGCTCCGGTCTTATCAAGCTTTATTTTAAAGAACCTGTTTTCAAGGAATTTATCGGTAACCTTTACGGAATTTGTATTGCAGACATCCGTTACAACCTTATATCCCTTCGGAGGTATATTTTTAACGTACACGGTTTTGCCGTCAAGCTTTGTTTCGCCGCTCGCCTCAAAGGAGTTCGGATTAAAAACGAGCACTCCGCCGCGTGTGTTTATATTTTCCGCGACGGCGGTTTCGGCGTCGTTTTTGATTCTTTTGCCCGCTTCGCCGATTTTCTCATACTGCCGATGCGATACCTCATATACTTCCTTTATTGATGAGCCGGGTATTATATCGTGGAACTGATTTAAAAGTATTGTCTCCCAGCCACCGTGAAGAGCCTCCCTCGGGTACTCTTTGCCGAGCAGCTTTTGCGCCGTCACTGACAGCATTTCGGCATTTTCATAAAGGAATTCGCTTCGGCGGTTCAGCTTTTTATTCTGCGCCATGGAGGTATAGGTTCCGCGGTGATATTCAAGATACAGTTCGCCTTGCCAACAAGGAGTTTTCGGATTTTTTTCGGCTCTCTTTTTAATTCGCTCGAGGAATGAGCCGGCAAATTCCATTTTAGCGCACGGTACTCCCGAAATTCCCTTTTTCAGCACATCGTAATATTCAAGGTCTTTTCTTATAGGTCCGCCGCCGCCGTCGCCGTAACCGAAGGTTATCATCACTTCGTTGTTTATATCCTTTTGCTGATAGCGGTCGTATCCGCCTATGAGCTGGCAAGGGTTGAGTTTTGCGTTGTAAGTGACGTTTGTCGCCGGCTTTTTACCTCTGACCTTATCCTGCGCGGTCATAAAATACGTGAATATATCGGTACCGTCTATCCCCTTCCAGAAGAAGGTGTCATACGGCATTTTATCGGTCTCGCTCCAGCCGATTTTGGAGGTCACGAATTTATCAACGCCGCTCTTACGGAGGATTTGCGGCAGTGCCGCGGAATAACCGAATACATCGGGGAGCCAAAGCACCTTTGAATCAACGCCGAATTCGTTTTTGAAGAAGCTCTTGCCGTATAGTATCTGCCTTACAAGGCTCTCGCCCGACGACAGGTTGCAGTCCGCCTCGACCCACATGGCGCCCTCGACCTCCCATCTGCCGAGGCGTACCATTTCTTTTACCTCGGCGTAAAGCTCAGGACTTTCCTCTTTCAGGAATTTATAGAGCTGCGCCTGACTCGACATAAACTTGTATTCGGGATATTTTTTCATAAGTTCAAGTACGGTCGAAAAAGAGCGCAGCACCTTTTCCCTCGTCTGTGCAAGAGTCCAGAGCCAAGCTACGTCTATATGCGTATGGCCTATGCAGACGGCGTTTACGTCTTCTTTTTTGCAGTATTTGCCGTAGAATTCCCTGTCGAGATATGCTTCGGCAGTATCGACGGAGTCAAGAAATTCTTTTGAACCGGGCACGCGCATATCAATGAGATTTATTGCGCCGACAACGTAGTTTTCAATATCGACATAGACCTTTTTATACGGCTCGTGATAAAGCGTAACCTCATACGGCACGGCGATTTTATAATAGAGGCGGCGTGCGTTTTCGTAATACGCGTTGAGAGTCACGTTAAAATCAAGCAAGCAGTCGTTTCTGCCGGAATAGGCGTAAAGGAATATATCATATTCGCCCTTTGCATTATCAAGGAATATTTCGCGGTGATTCACATCAAGCCCTTGCTGCAATTTGCCGTCAACATACGCTATAAACTGAGGATTTACCGCGTCCCAGCCGTCAAGCTGAGTGGAGACGGTAAGCTCAAGATTTTTGCCTGTCAGTTCTTTCGGAACAATCAGTTTTTTATAGAACCATGCGTGTGCATCATATTTTCCGCCCCAGCGGTCATTTTTTTCAAAGCTCTTAAAGCTCTCATCAACAACGGGCAATTCGTTGCCGACTTTATATTCGCACGGCTTATATAAAAAGCCTTCGATTTTTTCACTGTATGCCACGGTATTTTTTTTGAACTCCTCAAGGAACACCCTGAGCCTGTCCTCATAAAAGTCTGTCTGCATATTTGCCTCCCGGTATTGCTTTTTATTGCTGATATTTTATCACAGTAAAACGCGTAATACAACATACAAACAGCGTTTTACTAACGTTTTTTATGCTCCGAATATACTGCCGTAAAGTCTTTTTGCAGCCGGCAAAAAATCTTCGGACGCCACGGACGAGCACAAGAGCAAAATCTGCGGATATTTTTTCCCCGTGCCGCTCTCCTTTACCGCCACGCCGCTTATAAGGGCTCGCTCCGCGATTTCTTTTTCCGACATAGCGCATTTTATTTCGAGTCTTAAAACAAAGCCCGTTTCGCCGATGTAGATATTGGCTTTATCGCCGAAAACCTCTTTCAGAGCTGATGTCAGCAGTTTCATTTTTTGGGTATACAGTCTTTTGATTTTTCTTATTCTTATTGACAGATTTCCGTCGCGGATAAAGCTGCACAATGCTATCTGTTCGGTCTTTGAGGCGGTTTGGTTATACAGCTCCGCCTTTTTTTCGTATTCGCCGAGCAGCGCGTCCGGAAGTATCATAAAGCTGAGTCTGATAGACGGTAAAAGCAGTTTTGAAAACGTACCGATATAAATTACATTTCTGCCGCAGTCAAGTCCCTGGAGGGATGGTGTGGGGCGATTGAAATATCCAAACTCGCTGTCGTAATCATCCTCGATTATAAGCTTGTTTTCTCTGTCCGCAAGACGGATAAGGCGTAGTCTTTCACTTGTCGGCATAACGTCGCCGAGGCGGTTTATATGCGACGGACTCACATAAATTATATCGGCCTCTTCTTTTGTACGGCATGATTTAAAGCCGTGGTCGGAAAACACCGCTGCGCCCTGTTCAAATTCCGACTCTCCGAAAAAGACCTTTTGCGAACGCGGCAGCACGGCGCATATTATATGTAAAAGGCTTTGCACGCCCGCGCCTATGACTATGTTATCCGGTGAGCAGACCGCATTTCTGTGCTCCGTGATGTATTTGCAAAGAGCCTCCCTAAGCTCGCGTTCCCCCTGCGCCTCGCCGTAGGACAGCAGTCTTTCGTCCTGCCTCAAAGCACTTTTGATGTATCTTCGCCACAGCGTGAAATCAAAGCTCTCCCTGTCTGCCGAGAGAGAAGTGAAATCATAGTCGGTTTTCGGCTCAAGCTCTTTTTTTCCTCTTACCGTGCCGTCTTTTTTTTCACGCCGCGCAACATCCGTCACAAAGTACCCGCTCTGCGGCTTTGATACAACATATCCGTCCGCCGCAAGCTGAAAATACGCCGCCTCCGCCGTAGTGCGGCTTACCGACAGTTCCCTTTCGCATCGCCGTATCGACGGAAGCCTTGCGCCCGGTGACAGCTTGCCCTCGGTGATTAAGTCCTTATAATATTCGTAAACTCGCATATACAGCGGTATGTTTTCCTTATTCAGTCCGGAATCCACAGTATTCTCCATAACTGTCCCCTAAAAAATTTTAGTTTTTGTGTATTTCAATAATGACACATCAGGTATATTATATATTAAAATCAGGAGTTGGGCAAGTATTAAATACCGACTCGTATTTCGGCGAAAAATCATCTCGAAAAAACGGAAGGGTGTTAAAAACCATGAAAAAAATAGCCGTTATAAACGACCTTTCCGGCTTCGGCAAATGCTCTCTCACGGCGGCTATACCGGTTATATCGGCTCTTGGGCTTGAATGCTGCCCGATGCCGACGGCGGTACTGTCAAATCAAACAGGCTTTGAGAGCTTTTACTGCGATGATTTTACCGATAAAATGGATTTTTTCACAAGCGAGTGGAAAAAGCTCGGCGTTCGCTTTGACGGCATTCTTACAGGCTTTATAGCGTCGCACCGTCAGGCGGAAAAAATATTTCGTTTTCTTGACGAATTTCAAAATGACGACACCGTTTTTTTCTGTGATCCCGTTATGGCGGATGACGGAAAAATTTACGATATATACGACAAGGCTATGTGCGACGCCGTAACGCGTCTCGCAAAAAGAGCCGACATTATCTCTCCGAATCTCACGGAGCTGTGTGTTCTGACGGGGGAAAGCTACGAAGCTCTCTCTTCATCGGAACCGGACGATATAGCAAAAGCCGCATCGTCCCTTTTAAACGATACTCTGAGCACGGTCATTGTTACCGGCATAAAAAAAGACGACACCGTTTTAAACGTTGTCGCCGATAAAAGCGGTTTTAAAACTGTTTCATCCAAAAAATACGGCGGAAGCTTTTCCGGTACGGGTGATCTGTTTGCCGCGGCTGTTGCGGGACTTACCGTAAAAGGCGAAGCTCCGCTATGTGCCACCGAAAAAGCCGTAGAATTCCTTGAAGGCGCCATAAGGGATTCTTACGAAGAAAACACAGATCGTAATTTCGGGGTAAATTTTGAAAAATATTTGGGGAAGCTTATGTAAAGCATCTCACAAAGAGCCGTATTGCGCCCTGCAGTCCGGCACCGCGAGCTTCTCGGATATTTCACTACGAAAGAATATGGTGACCACTATGAACACAAAATCAAAATCAAAATCAATGACAGCGCTTTTAAACCTTGTTAAAGCTGCGGTTTTTGCCGCTCTTATTGCCGTAATGACGGCATACATCAAATTTAACACCGGTATAAACGACGGTTATCTCCACTTCGGCGACAGTATGATTTACCTTGCCGCATGTATTCTTCCGCTTCCGTACGCAATGGCGGCTGCGGCAATAGGCGGTTTTTGTGCCGATATACTTGCCGGTGCTGCCGCTTGGGCTCCGTTTACGGCAGTAATTAAGGCTCTTAACGTTCTGCCGTTTGCACTTGTTTATACCTGCCACGCAACGAAGAGCCCCAACAAAATTCTTAATAAGACCACCGCGTTTATGCCTCTTGTTTCCGGTCTTATAACAATCTTCGGTTACCTTCTTGCGGAGGGACTTTTATATTCGTTCCCCACGGCATTAACCTCCGTTCCGTTCTCGATTATTCAGGCAGTCGGCAGTGCAATAATCTACTATATTGCCGCTCCGGCGCTTGATAAAGTTAAATTCAAGACAAAATTATCCTAAAGGGAGACTTTTTAATGGCTGACATAGTTTACACATTTGAGGGCAGCGTATACCTTAACATCACAAATTCCTGTCCGTGCAAATGCAAATTCTGCATCCGCAACAATTCGGATTCGGTAGGTGACGCGGACACGCTTTGGTTCTCGGGTCACAACCCCTCGTTTGATGAAATTAAAAAAGCTATTGACGAATACGATTTTACCGGCTACAACGGCGAGGTTATATTCTGCGGCTACGGTGAACCGACTTTTGCATATGACAATCTCATAAAGACGTGCAAATACATTCACGAAAAGCTCGGCTTAAAGGTTCGTCTTAATACGAACGGCCTTTCCGACCTGCTCAACAAAAAGCCGACAGCCAAGGAATTATGTGAAAATACCGATAAAATCTCGATAAGCCTTAACGAATACAGCAGCGAAAAATACTGTGAGCTGTGTGCTCCGGCATTCGGTGAAAAATCGTTTGACGCCATCATCAAATTTGCAAAAGAGTGTAAACAGTACGGTCAGGATCTGCGTTTTTCGGTGGTCGATGTAATCCCACAAGAGGATATTGAAAAATGCAGAGAGCTTGCCGACAGTCTCGGTATCCCGCTTAGAGTCAGAGCCTATGTTGCCGACTGAGAATAATCGTCCGTAAGCTTTTTTCGCATAATCGCAAGCACGGCTCTCTCCTTTCTTGAAACCTGCACCTGTGACATTCCGAGTTTTTCGGCTGTCGCACTTTGCGTAAACCCCTTGAAATATCTGAGCCTTATAAGGGTTTGGTCTTTTTTTGGCAAAGCTTTTAAAACCTCTTCGAGAGCCAATTTATCCTGAATGGCATCTTCGCCCGAGGGCACGGGAACATCGGTTTGACGTTCATTGTCATCGTCCGACGCAGTGAGCGACACGGGCGGCAAGGAAATATTTAAAAGTTCCGATACGGCAAAGCAGTCTATCCCCAGAATTTTTGATAATTCTGTTACGGTAGGCTCTCTGCCGTTTTCTTTTGTCAGCTTTTCGCTGAGCTTAACGGCTTCACGCGAGCGTTCCTTTAAGGAGCGGCTGACCTTTACCGCTCCGCCGTCTCTGAAAAGTCTTCTGATTTCACCCAAAACCGCAGGTACGGCATACGTTGAAAAAGCAAAGCCGAGCTCCTCGCGAAAGCCGTCCGCCGCCTTGACAAGCCCGAGACACCCAGCGGAATAAAGCTCCTCATATTCTATTCCTCTGCCGCGGAATCTGTTTGCACAGGCGTGTACCAAGCCGAGATTTTGCTCAATCAGCTCTTTTCGGTCCATTGCTCTTTACCCTTTATCGTTTTATATAAGGTTACAGTTGTGCCTTTTCCGAGCGTTGACGTCACTCTTACCTTATCGGAAAAGCTCTCCATCACGGAAAACCCGAGACCCGACCTGTCACCGCCGAGCGTTGTAAACAGCGGCTGACGGGCTTTTTTTATGTCTTCTATTCCGCGACCTCTGTCGCGTATTTTCGTCACAGTTTTACCGTCGCCGAAAATTTTGACGTCTATGTATATTTTTCCGCACGAATTTTTGTAGGCGTGGACTATACAGTTTGTCACCGCCTCGCTGACGGAGGTCCTTATATCGTTCAGCTCCTCTATTGTGGGGTCAAGCTGTGAAATAAACGCCGACACCGCCGTACGTGCATATCCTTCGTTTACGGAACGGCTCTCCAGTTGCATTTTGAGTTCATTAAGCGGTTTCACTTTTCTCCGCCTCCTTTTTCTTTTTCAGCACCGCGAGATTTTGAAGCCCCGCGAGGCACATTACCTTATATGCATGGCGTGACAGGCCGTGAATTTCGAGTGAGGCTCCCATACTCTCGCATATCTTGTATCTGCCCATCACAAGTCCTATTCCGGAGCTGTCCATAAATGTGACTCCCGAAAAATCAAGCACGACTCTTTTAGGGTGTGCCGAAATAATTGCCGCGTCTGTTTTTTCGCGTATGGGCAAAGCGACATGATGGTCGATTTCACCTGATAAAAATGACGTAACAACATCTTCGTCTGTCTTAATTTCAACGGACATATTTTTTCATCCCTTCCGAGTTTTCTTTCATTTTAACGGACAAGCATTAAAAAAGCTGTCGCAATATGGTAACGAATACCGTTTTTTCAAAATATAATGATATTGTATATCAGAGCAAAGGAGAGAACAGCCTTGGAGCATAAAAAAAGCCTTGCCTTTTTGCCCGTTGGTGAAAAAGCAAGGGTGTTATCGGTTGAAAACGAAGGAAATATGAAAAGACGGCTTCAGGATCTCGGAGTTATAAGGGACACCGAAATCGGTTGTGTTCTCGACAGCATATCCGGCGACATAAAAGTCTACATGATACGCGGTGCATACATTGCGATACGAAAGTCCGACGCAGAGCAGATACTTCTTAAATAGGGTGATAATTTGAAAAAACAAAAAAATCCCAATAAAAAAGTAATAGCACTTGCCGGCAATCCGAACGTCGGAAAAAGCACGGTATTTAACGCGCTCACAGGTATGCACCAGCACACCGGTAATTGGACGGGCAAGACGGTAGATTCCGCAGAGGGCAGGTTTCTTTATAAAGAAAGAGAATATGTTTTGGTCGATCTGCCGGGTACATATTCTCTTTGCTCACACTCCGAAGAAGAGGAAAATGCAGGTAAATTTTTGCAATCTCAACGGTATGACGCCGTAATCGTTGTATGCGACGCGGTCTGCCTTGAGCGCAATTTAAATCTCGTCCTGCAAGCCATGGAAATAACAGGCAATATAATTGTTTGTATAAACCTGTTAGATGAGGCGAAAAAAAAGGGCATAGAAATTGACACGGAAAAGCTCGAAAAACGACTCGGTGTTCCGACAGTCGGCATTTGTGCACGTACAAAGCAGGGGTTTCCGGAGCTTTTGGCCGCGGTTCAAAAAATGTCGGCAGATAAAAAAGCACCGATTTTCCCCGTAAAATACAGTGAAAGCACCGAAAAGGCAATAGAAATTCTCTGCGACGCATTAAGAAAAAATACAAATCTTCCGCTGAATGAAAGATACATGTCTCTGCGTCTTTTAACAGAGCCGAAAAAAAGCACGGAGGAATTTAAGGAGATATTCGGCGACGACAAATTAAAAGACCGCGACATTTCGGACGCGCTGGAAAGAGCGTACCGCGTGTGCGGCGGAAGAAAAAACATAGAAGACGATATTCCCGAAAGCATAGTTAAAACAGCCGAAAATGCAGTTGACGGCGTTGTAAAAACAAATCAAAACAAGAAGCATGACTTTGACCGCAAATTAGATAAGCTTTTCACAAGCAAGCTTACGGGAATACCGATAATGTTGCTGCTTTTACTGCTCATATTTTGGATTACCGCGGTGGGTGCCAATTACCCGAGCGAACTTTTACAGCGTGCAAGCGGTTTTCTCATACAAAAGCTTATGCTCCTTTTGACAAATGCCGGCGTTTCTGTGTGGCTGCGCGAAATGCTTGTAAACGGAATGTTTAAGGTCTTATGCTGGGTCATATCGGTAATGCTACCTCCCATGGCAATATTTTTCCCCCTGTTCACCCTGCTTGAGGACTTCGGATACCTGCCGAGAGTTGCGTTTAATCTTGACCACGGCTTCAGAAAATGCGGTACCTGCGGCAAACAGGCTCTCACGATGTGTATGGGCTTCGGGTGCAACGCAGTAGGGGTCACCGGCTGCCGCATAATAGACAGTCCTCGCGAAAAGCTTATAGCCGTTATAACAAACTGCCTTGTCCCCTGCAACGGGCGTTTTCCGTCGCTCATAAGTATTATAACCATATTTTTTGCCGCCGGCAGCTTCGGCATATGCCGTTCGGTATTTACCGCCGCACTTTTGACGCTTGTTATTGTATTCAGCGTACTTTTAACCTTTGTTTCGTCGCGTATACTGTCAAAAACACTTCTTCGCGGAGTACCGTCGTCATTCACTCTTGAGATGCCTCCGTACAGAAAGCCGCAGGTCTTAAAGGTCATAGTGCGTTCGATTTTTGACAGGACCCTTTTTGTTCTCGGAAGAGCCGCCGCAGTTGCCGCTCCGGCAGGCATTATAATCTGGCTTGCGGCAAATGTAACTGTTCGCGGTGAAAGTCTGTTATCTGCTTTTTCGGGTGCGCTGGACCCATTTGCAAAGCTCATAGGGCTCGACGGAGTCATACTGACAGCCTTTATACTCGGTTTTCCCGCTAACGAAACAGTTGTACCGATAATGATAATGGCATACACAGCAACCGGTACGCTTACGGATTTTGACTCGCTTTCAGGGCTAAAAGACATTCTCATCTGTAACGGTTGGACTTATACGACCGCTGTTTGCTTTATTCTGTTTTCCCTGATGCATTGGCCGTGCTCAACAACTCTTTTGACAATAAAAAAAGAAACGCACAGCCATTTTTGGACCGCCGTTTCCTTTATTTTCCCGACTCTGATGGGATTTATTGTGTGTTTCACTGTAAAACTCATATCCGTAATATTCTCTTTTTAAGCTCTTCGGACAGAATTTCCGGGTTCTCATCGCTGTATTCAAACTGCTTTGATAGATATTTCACGCTGTTTATCCTGTCGTCAAGGTCAAATTTTCCGCGCTCCGCAAAAAGCGATACGTCGGCATAAAATGTAATCGCCGTAACGCCGATGCAAAAGCAGAATTTGCCTAAAGCATCGCCGTCATACACGGCTTTAGGGAAATGGCGGAACACAAGATACGATAAGAGCTTTTCGTAGTCAGCCGTTCTTTCGCCGAGATAAGATATAAAAGTCTTTCGGGAAAACAAAGCCTCGGCTTTGTTTTCGCACAGGCACTTTAACAGATGAGTAAAATCAGCGTCATACGCCTCTGTTTTTTTCGACGCTTTAATTAAAATGTCGTAAAATTCATCCTCGCTCGGAAAAGCAAAGTTGATTTTTCCGTACTGCTTTAAAAGTAAATTTTCAAATATTGAGTGAATTCTGTCATGAAGAGTCTGTGTTCTGTCGCAAAGCATATGTAAAGTATTTCGCCTTAACATATATAGCGTTTCCGCATCAATCAGGCCGTCATCAAAATATGCGGCATCATCGCGTGATTCTGCCTCGGTAATCAGCTTCAGCGGAGATGTATTGAGAAAAAGTAAGCTTGCAGCTTCCTCGCAGCAAAGCCCCTCGCCCATATCGTAAAAATCGCCGTATCGCGCGTAAAATCGCGGATGTTCACGGCATATTTCACACAGCATATCCTCGCCCTTTGTCAGTATTAACTCACACAAACCGTCGCTTTTGAGAAACGGGCAGCGATCGTCTTCTGTCAGGATAAAGCATTGCTTCTCTCTATCTGTAAACCTATTTAGCTTTACAGATAGAGAGTCGTTTTCATTCTCATATTTTCGCATTGTTTCATCATCAATGTCTATTTCCCAGCCTATACAGCACGAATCCGTACATTCACCCGCCCTGCATTTAAAGCTGTCATAAAAATCCGGTTTAGTTATAAGCATAAAGACGGCTCTCCTTTTACTTTTCCCTGAAATAATATCACAAATAGACTGTATCTTCAATAAATTATACGGTGCACTTGATAAGCTGCGATTTTTCTGCTAACATAATATAGTATAAATGATAATTCGTTTTAAACGAGGTATAAAAAAATGGAAAAGCTGCAAAGCATACTGAATTACTCCGTCGGCTCATTTACTGTGGGGAAAATATTTGAGGCCGTCATAGTATTTGTTATATGCTACTTTCTGATACGCATTATTATGAAGGTGCTTAAGAGAGTGCTCGGCAAAACAAGCCTTGACGCGACACTCAGTAAAATAATAACGGCGGTAATAAAATTTATTCTCTGTTTTATAACCGCAATAATAGTTATAGATACGCTCGGTGTCTCCGCGACTTCGCTTGTGGCGGCGTTCTCGGTGGTCGGCCTTGCCGCATCTCTCGCCGTTCAGGATTCGCTTTCAAACCTTGCAAGCGGCATTATGATACTTGTTGCAAAGCCGTTTAAAATAGGCGATTATGTCGAGGCTGACGGGGTTACGGGAACTGTTATGATGACGGGACTTATTCACACAAGAATAAAGGCGATAGACAACAAGGTAATATATGTTCCCAACAGCAAAATAATAGCGGCAAAAATAGTAAATTACACTTCGCAGGAAAAGCGGCGTGTTGATATAGAAATTTCGGCGTCATATGACGCGCCCATTGAAAAAGTCCGCAAGGCTCTGCTTGACGCAGTTGAAAATACGAATATGTTTTTGGACGACCCCGAAAAACCTTTTGCGGCGGTGCTCTCTTACGATGACAGCAGCATAAAATATGTTGTAAGGGCATGGGTTGAAACACCGAAGTATTGGGACGCTCACTTTGCCCTTATGGAGAGGATAAAGACCGAATTTGATAACGCAGGCATTGAAATGACGTATAATCATCTCAATGTACATTTGATTGATAAGTAAGAGGGTGTAAAAAATGTTTGATCCGCTTAACCAAAACGGCGACGATGAAATAGATTTTTCCGAAAAGAATTTGTTCGAAGGACTCCCGGTTGATGAGATTTGCAAAAATACAGTCGATTTCCCGGAGGAGGAATTCAAAAAGCCCGAAAAAGGAGAAGAAGAAGAAAAAAAAGATACCCGATAATTTAACGGTATCTGAAGAGCAAAAACCTCATTTGGTGATTTAACATAATATTTTTATAAACAGGGCGGTAAACCGTCGTTTCGGCTTCGCCGCCATTATGCTATATTTTCGACGACAAATCACAAGAATGTACTTGACAAAAACGCCTGTTGCATATATAATATTCAAGCACTTAAAAGTGTACCTGTTATGCGCTTGTAGCTCAGCTGGATAGAGCATCTGCCTTCTAAGCAGAGGGTCGGGGGTTCGAGTCCCTCCAAGCGCGCCAGTTAATATGGTGGGTATAGCTTAGTTGGTTAAAGCGCCAGTTTGTGGCACTGGAGACCGTCGGTTCGAATCCGACTATCCACCCCACTTTCTAAATCTGCAAGATATTTCTCTTGCAGATTTACGTTTATTAAGGTATAATTTTAAAAAAGTAAATATTGGGGTGTCGTCAAGCGGTAAGACACAGCACTTTGACTGCTGCATTCGTAGGTTCAAATCCTGCCACCCCAGCCATAAAAGGGCTACAAAATAGATGTAGCCCGTGAAAACCTCGATTTTATCGAGGTTTTCGCCGTTTTATGGGCAAAATTTCAGTGTTCGATTTTGTAGATGTAAATCGGGCATTTTCCCTTTGTAGAAGGTCTTGAACTCTCACACAACCGAATAATGATACGCAAGGCAGATAGAAATCAAAAATCTATCTGCCTTTTTTATTACCCTAAAAAGGAGAAATCAGATATGCTACAGAAAGAATTATCCAAACGGCTCAGGGATCGGTACGACACCAAGATGGACGGCAACGGATGGTTGGAGGTGTCCTCGGACGGCATCCCCCTCTGCCGGATAAAATACAACGGTCAATTTCTAAGCAACGCCGACCAAAACCTCTCGGATGAATACCGCAGTAAAATTGCGGACATTCAGGATGAGATCTCTACGGTGCGGGAATATGTCGGTCTGTACGAACGCGCACCGCAAATGCAAGCTGACGGCGTCTCCGATTACAGACAGCTTGCTGCCTTCGGAGATACCGTGTTGGCGGCGACCTACAGCGAAAAGAACGGCTTTATGTTTTGTACCTGGAAACAGAATGAAAGTGGCGACTCGGTGTTCTGGGGAGATTACTCGCCGAACTATGAATATGTCAAGGAAGCCTTTGCCGTGCGCTCCGGTCTCGTCAGCAAAGACCGACTTTTCAGTGAGAATGAATCGGCAGACCTTTGTCGCTGTGTGGACTTTGCCAAGGCCAACTGCGAAACACTGACCTATGAGCAGGAACGGCAGCTGGATAAGCTCCAAGAAAAGCTTACGGACGGATATCCCTCCCTCGAAGCCGAGCCGCCGACCTTTGAACAGGTGTCACCCCCACAACAGAATATGTAATACTATTGATCGCCCTTCGGTTACACAAAAACCGGAGGGCTTTTTCTATTTCACAAGGAGAACCGAAATGACCGTATTTTCAAATAACCTATATGACAGACGCATGGAACGGCTGATGATGACCGTTCCGAATTTTGCACCGAGAGGCGTGGGCTTCCGCTTTACCGAAGCACAGGTATTCATCACGGCAACCGCCGCAACCCCCACAGAGATACTGACAGCCACCATGAGGCAGATACGCTGCCCGCCCTTCCGCAAGAGATTCAACGAATATATAGAAAGCGAGGAAAACCCCATGACATATATAAATGAAAAGCATCGGGCAAGATTTGAACTTGCCGCCAAGAACTTCCCCAAAGCAAATTACGCATTGCTTTCGGCGCTGTATCTGCTCACTGCCGATCAAAGGCTGTGGAGCTGCTGCAAGCACCATATAAATAACGGCTGCGTATTTTTCGAGAACATCAAACTCCATAATTGCACCGAACGAGCCTACACCCTCTACTGTGCAGCAAAGGATTTGACGCTCGGCACAAAGCATCTTACCGTGTCGGATCTGTCGGACGCCGACCTCGTTCCGCCTATGCTGTTCCGCACCATCTGCAACGCTATGGCGATTCGCAGATTCGGACTCGCAGCCATCAAGGAGAATTGCCATGATTAAACTGAAAATCAAATACGGCAACAGTCAGACCGACCTCCGCTTTCCCTGCACCGAAAAGGAAATGAATGCGGCGCTCGAAAGAATCCATGCCGAGGATGTCACACCCCTTGAATTGTATGTGTCCGAGGTCGTATTCCCCGAGGAACTCGGCTGCCTACAAGACCGCTTCGTCAACCTCGATGAAGTCAACTACCTCGGAAAACGGATGGACAGCTTCTTCGGCGATGAGGAATATCAGTTTTACGAGGCGATGAAATTAGAGGGCTTCGATACCCTGCCCGACCTCATTAATCTGAGTTTTAATCTCGACCGTTACCCGCTTATTCGGGACATAAGCGATATGGGCAAAATCGGCAGAGAATATCTGCTCACAGTCAAGGGCTGTCTGCCTGCCGATGATGAGGATGATCCGAAATATGCAGAATTCGGACGGAAGCTGATTCGATCCGGCAAGGGCGTTTTTACCGAACACGGTTTGCTTTTCGTCGATGAGGACACACCGTTCATAAGGGATTATGACGGGCAGAATTTTCCGGCGTATGTGTATGATCAAATGCTTTGCTTTTTGCGGGCTGAATACAACGGAAAAACCGAATTCTTGTATTTGCCCTGCGAGGAAGAAGCCATTGACAAGGCGTTTGCCCGACTCGGCGCACCCACACCGGACGATGTGGAGCTCTCATGGGAGGACATTTGCATTGAAAATGAAAAATGGACGGAACGCTTCAAGGAGATCGCCGCCGAGGAAGGTGTTTACGAACTGAACAAACTTGCAGCCGCCGTCAACTGCGCCGATATGGACTTGGAAAAGCTGTGGGCGGTTGCCGAATACGCCGAAGCCGAGAACGCAGAGCAGCTTGCACGGCTTGCTGAAAATCTTGATTGTTTTACCTTTATTGTAGGTGCAAGCAATTATGAGGAAGTCGGAATATATGTGACGGAGAATAATGCGGATTTCAGTGTAAATCCATCCGTAGAAAAGTTCTTCGATTACAAAGCTTTTGGAAAGTATATCGGCGATGCATACTACGGCGAATTTGTCGACGGCGGCTTCATCTACAATGACACCGACACAAGCCTGCTCGACATCTTATATCAGGACGAGCCTATGACGATGGGAGGAATGTAAATATGATCACCGCAATTATCCGCAATAAAGAGAACACCCTCGTTCTCGAACTGCCCCACAGCATTTACGACATTTATGAAAAGCTGCAGTCTATCGGCATTATGCAGCCGCCAAAGCGAATCCCGCTGACCGACAACGAGGACGAGGACATCGGCGTAAAGCTGTTCAGTGAGAGCAACTTCGGTCGGCATCTGCTCCTTACGCTGAACGAGAAAAACTCCATCGCAGATGCCAATATGCTGACGCTTGTTATTGGGGCAGCAAGCGAGGACATCAAAGAGGAACTGGAACAGAATATCCTCTATGACCAGTACGACTCAATGAACGAGGTAATCAATGCCGTCCGTCAGATGACGCAGGACGCCGGCCCCGTAAAGGCTGTGTTCTTCTGTCCGCTTGTCGGCAACATCGACGAGGGCGACGGAGATATGTTCACGGTCGGCGATTCCTACCTTGCCGACAGCGCAGATGAAATCAGCGACGCATTGAATCGTTACACCGCCAATGACGAAAACGATATGGCAGCCTACTATAACAAGGATGACGGCGTGAGTGAAAAGCTGACCTCGGCTGTATGGTCGGTGGAGCTGTACGGCGGCAGACTGTTCGGACGAATCGACTGCAGCCTCAAGGAGGCGCTCACGGCAGAGGAAACGGAAGCTCTCCGGGACTGGCTTATGGGACAGTGCTCAGACGGCCTTTGTGAGGGCTTCGAGCAGCAGCCCATTGATACCATGGACGGTGAACTGTTCGTCTCCTTCTGGAACAGCGGCGATGACTACGCCATGATGACTGAGAGCGAGTTTGACGAATACCTGCAGCAAAATGAAATGCAGATGGGAGGGATGTAATATATGGCCTTGCTGTTTTCTGCGGTTACCGTAACCGCAGGCTATGACGAAGCGGAATTCACGGTCGGAGGAATACCGAGAGAGTACGACGACCTCGTCGGCTGGACAGCCTTTGATGACTTTATGGAAAAGGTCGATGCGGAAACAGAGGTCAGCGTACACGCCGAGGTATACCTTTACGGCGGCGAGGAAACCGTGACCGCCACTCCCGAGGAGGTCGCATATCTGACGATGCGCATGGAAGGGGATGAAAATTTCCTTGCCGGACATTGCGACAACATCGAGGATGTCGACTTCTCCTTTTTACGACCGCCGGAGGAATATTACGGAATGGAGATGAACTGATGACAGATAAAGCAAAACCGCCGCAGCCCATGGCGTTCAAGAACCTTGCCGAGCTGAAACGGTATATTAAACTCGGCACGGAATTCAAAGCGACAAGACACAAATACCACCCCGACATCGTTGGGCTGACCCGTGTGGTGACAAAGGTGCAGACCAACGGCTTTTATTCGAAAATCAAGGATGAGCCGAACCATCGGTTTTCCGACTGCAATGGAGGCAAAGGCTTTTTCACTGAGCTCGGCAAGGTCGGCGGATATATCTTTGACGGCACTGCGGTTAAGGTGTTGGACAAGCGCGGTGAAAACGGCGTTATTTACGAATTGGAATTTTACAGAGAAAACACGGAGGTAAATGAAATGAACGAATATGACCGTCTGCACAGACAGGCACAGCGATATAAAGAACTCTATCCCAAAGGAACGCGCATCCTACTTCTGCACATGGGTGACGATCCCCGACCTGTCGAGGACGATATGCGCGGCACTGTAATGTTTGTGGATGATATGTCCACCGTCCACTGCAAATTCGATAACGGCAGGCAGCTCGGCATCATCCCCGGCGAGGACTCCTTCCGCAAGCTCACCGATGAGGAGCTTGCCGAGGAACAGGCCGACAGCGAGGACATGGACGAGGACAACAGCCCCGTCATGGGAATGTAGGAGGTTGCCTATTGGAACACGATATTCTTATACCGCAGCCGCAGGCAGATATGCTGCTTCGGGAAGCCGCCGAGCGTGAAGTGTCGGCAGAGGAACTGCTTGCGAAAATTATCAAAAAATATATAGAAAGGAACGAGCGCAATGGCGGATGAAAAGAAAGGCATCACCGTAAAAATCGACGCCGACCTCCATGCCGAAATTAAAGAATATCTCGAACGGCATGAAGGAATGACAATGGCTGAGTTCATTACTCTTGCGGTGGACGATGAGCTCCACCCGAAAATACAGCAGAAAGAAGGAAATAACATGGGCAATATGAGAACAATGGCATTTCAGGTGCCGGAGGAACTGTTTCAGAGAATCAAGGACTACCTGCACCGCAACAATATGAGTCAGAAGGAATTCGTCCTCGGTCTTATTGAAACCGAGCTCGACCGAGAGCAGGCCGAGCGTGAGAGCCAAATTGACGCCGAAAGCCCCACAGAGGATACCTACGGGGAAACGGGCGAGGAAGCCGCAGAAAACGGCTTTGCGGGCGAATGTGAGGGCGACAACAGCGCCGATGAGGAAACCGAGGACGAGGACGAATCCGAGGGCTTCGGTATGACGATGTAAGGAAAGTGAGGCGGAACGAAAAAAACAACGGTATCGGTCGGATGACTTATGCCGATCAATTTTTTGGATATGTTCGCAGGTATCGGCGGCTTTCGGTCGGGGCTTGAACGGCTCGGCGGTTTTGAATGCGTCGGCTACTGCGAGATAGACAAATACGCAAAGCAGGCGTATGACGCCATGTACCCCACGAAAGGAGAACTATATTTTGCAGACGCAAGAACCATTGATCCATACACCCTGCCGGATATCGACCTTATTTGCGGCGGTTTTCCCTGTCAGTCCTTCAGTATCGCAGGGCTCCGCAGAGGATTCCAAGATGACACAAGAGGCACTCTCTTTTTTGAGATCGCCCGAATTGCCGCTGTTAAAAGACCACCTTTTCTGCTGCTTGAGAATGTTCCCGGCTTGCTTTCGCATGACCAAGGCAGGACTTTTGCGACCATCCTCGGTGCGCTGGATGAGTTGGGGTACGATGTCGCATGGCAAATCCTTAACAGCAAGGATTTCGGTGTCCCCCAATCCCGCAAGCGCGTGTATATTGTCGGATATCTTAGAGAGCGATGTTGCGGAGAAATACTTTCTTTCACAGACGCAAATGCAGCGTCTCTTATCCAACTCCTTGGAGGCACAGAAGGCAATCGGGTCTATTCGGACGAGGGAGTCGGCATTACTCTCACAAGCAATGCCGGAGGCTTCGGAGGAAAAACAGGGCTCTACGATGTAGCACTGCCTATCAAGGTGGATACAAAATCCGGCTTTCAGCTTGCACACCCCGGCGACAGCATAGACCTTGCCTACCCGACAATGAATACACGGCGAGGCCGAGTCGGAGAAAAGATCGCTCATACCGTAACGCCCGGCAATACACAGGGCTATTTTTTTATCGACATGAACGCCGGTGCAAAGCTCACCGAAACGGCTCGGTGCATTACTGCCCGACAGGACAGCGGCATCAGTAAGCATAAAGGCGAACACTCCGCCGTGTTTATTGAGGACGAACCGAGAGCCGTTGTGACGCCCGATAAGAAAACCATCCGTCAGCAGGGCCGTTGGATCAAAGAACCCAACGAGCCGATGTTCACCCTTACGGTGCAGGACCGGCACGGTATCCTCCGTTACGGCAGAGTGCGAAAGCTCACGCCGAGAGAATGCTGGCGACTGCAGGGCTTTACCGACGAACAGTTCGACAAAGCCAAGGCTTCGGGACTAAGCGACGGACGGCTATACAAAATGGCAGGCAATGCGGTGAGTGTGCCTGTTGTTTCTGCTGTCGGTGCTGTTATCAAGCGAATCTACCAAGAGCAAATTCAGAAAGGATAAACGAGAATGGACTATAACAGAAAAATCATGAGGCTTGAACTGTCCGCCGAGAATCCCGTTCACGGCGCATATTATTATGCCGAATTACTGCTGCCTGCGGCAGACTATGAAATCAAGGACGCTATGCAGAGAACTCGTGCCGTCGGCAGAGAAAACACGGTTGAAGTCAGCATCCTCGAATGCGATATCCTGCCGGAGCTGCAGGACATCCGCTTGGACACTTTCAGCTTGGATGAACTGAACTTCCTTGCCAAACGGCTTGCCTCTCTTCCCAACGAGGAACTGCCTGTGTTTTACGCCGTGACCGAGCAGATCTTCGGCGATGCAGACGAAAATGAAAACCCCGTCAGCATCAAAGACCTCATCAACTGCACCTACGGCTTGGACACCGTCCCCGTTGCCCATAATGTAAGCAATCTTGCCGAACTCGGTCGGTTTGCCTTTGAAAACGACCTGCTCTCCGACCTCGACGGTATTCCCGAAAGCGCCGTTCCGTTTTTGAACGCGGAGCAGATCGGCAGAGTGCAGCAGAAAAACGATAACGGCGTATTTGAAGGGAACTTATATATTCCCACCGTACACTATGACCGACCGGAGATATATGACGGAAAGAACTTACCGGAGGAAGAAGCCGAAAACAGCGTATTTTTGCTGAAGGTCGGTTCATACCCGAAACACAGCTTTTCCGCCGGAACGCCGGCGCTTTACGATCTGCGCCTGCCTGCCGATTCGGATAAACTTTTTAATATTACACGGGCTTGCGGCGAACCCGAAATCAATCTCTGCTTCTGCTATGAGTTTTACTCCTCCGTCCCACAGATCACCTCGGATATTTTTGAGAGCATGGAAGAAATCGATGAGTTGAATAGTCTCGCACAACGGATTACCCGAATGTCTGAAGCCGAACAGGTCAAGTTCAAAGCTATTTTGGACACCGAAAACACGGCAAGCATTCAGGACGCACTGAATGCGGCACAAAACCTGTGGCGTTATGAATTTACTGCCGAACCCGACACTGCGGATGCCTTCTTCAAGAAGTATATTCTTGAAAACACAAGCACGGAGTTCGACAGCAGGTGGCTTGAAAACCTGCTTCCGAGAAATGAAGCGGATAAATTGCTCGGCCGCATCGGCGCAGCCGTTACCGATTACGGCGTTATTTCCGCCCGAAACGGTCATCTGTTCAAGCCCGTTCCGTATGATGAGCCGGAGGCAAAGGAACTGAAAACGCAGGCGATGACCGAGGAAAAGTTAGATGTCATCGAGGTGCTTGACCGCAGAGCGCTGTTCAGCAACGGACGGCTCATGCCCGAACAGATCCCCGAAGGCTTGTATGCCTATGACCTCCGCCACAGCGATGACGGCGACCGCTTCTGCTCCATTGAGCCGGAGGTCGGAGTCAACCACGGCGGCACTGTGCTGATGCGGGATATCCTCGACTTCGGCGAAAGCGGATATATCCCACTTAACGAGGATACCGAGCCGAACTTCCTGGGCGAAACGATGACAGTATCGGAGTTTGCCGAGGAAGAAGCCCAGGACGAAGCCATGCAGATGGGAGGTATGTAACATGAGCATCAACACCGTAACCACCGATGACCTTCGCCGTATGAACGGCAAGGAAGGACTTGTTTTGCAGGGCTGCGGCGGCGGCGATCCGCAGGAGTGGCTGGACGGCATCAACGGTCTGCTCACCGATGAGGGTATTCTGAAAGACGGCAGCAAATTTGAGAATATCTCCGTATTCCAAAACGGCAGCCTTACAAATATCCTCTTTCCCTTTGAGGACGGGTTGGAAATCGACATGGGCAAGCTCGCCATGTGGAGATTGCGTTCCCACGAACAGTTCGGCGGCACCTGGCTTTCGGACTATGTCCCGAATCGGCTCGGCGGTTTCATAACCGAGCATGAACCGGATAAGATAAAGCCCGATTGCAGGCTCATCGGCGAGGATGGAAACATCTTCAACCTTATGGGGCTTGCCGCCCGAACTCTCCGCCATAACGGACTTGCGGAACAGGCAACGGAAATGACCGGCCGCATTCACGAGTGCGGCAGCTATGACGAAGCCCTCTGTATTATCGGAGAATATGTCAATATAACGGGCGGCGAGGAATCCGAGGATGAGGACGAAGGGTTGGGTATGCGCTTATGACCTATGACGAACTGCAAAAGAAAACCGCAGAGCTTTACGCATCCGGCGAGGTCTATACTTCGCCGGATTTTCAGTGCGACCAAACAGGCGGTTTCCCGACCTCGCTTTGCGTATGTTGGGAAAAGCAAAAGGCATGGCTCGAACTGAATGAAAATATCCTCATGGACAGAGATGGCATGGAGCTCAGCTATTACAGAGATTTGTGTGCCGATTACGGTATCCGCTCCTGCTGTGACATTGAGGATTTCAATCATCTGCTCCGAGGACTCGGCGAGGACGCTGTCCGAACCGCCGAGCTGTTTCCCGATGAGGACGAAAGTATAACGATGGGAGGAATGTAAAATGGAAATCGCCATGCTCATGATCGGATTGCTTCTCGGCGGGTGCGTCAGCTTCTGTATTCTCGGATGTATGCAGATCAACCGCATCAACGACTATGAGGACGAGATACGCAGGCTCCGTGCCAAAGAGAGAGCCAAAACAGAATAAGCAATAAATCCACGGCGGTATCGATCGTTATAAAGACGAAAGATACCGCCGCTTTTTCTTTATAACGGTTGACCGCCTCAAAGTGAGGTGATCAAAATAAAATCCCCTGTAACCTGGATAGGCAACAAAACCTCTATCCTCCATATCCTGTATGCCTTGTTTCCCATAGGCTGTGACCGCTATGTTGAGCCGTTCGGCGGCTCCGGTGCGGTATTGCTCGGAAAGCCCGTGCCGGACAAATTCGAGGTGTTCAACGATTACAACCACAACCTCGTCAATCTGTTCCGCTGTATGCGTGACCGTCCGATGGAGTTCATCCGTGAACTCGGCTTTTTGAGCCTGAATTCCCGTGACGATTTCGCGATCTTAAAAAAGTTCTTCGAAAAAGAGGAATTCACCGAGGACTACCTAAAGGCACAGCTTGATCTGACCGAAATAATGCTGCCCGAAGTGACCGCCAAGGAAGTGCGGACGCTGTATTCGGCAGCGAGAAACGACCATGACTTACGCCGCGCTGCCATGTTCCTAAAGCTCATTCGCTACAGTTATTCAAGCGGATGCAAGTCCTTTGCCTGTCAGCCGTTTTCCCTCAGAACGCTGTTCGCACTCGTTCAGGACTTTGCCAAGCGGTGCGAGAATGTGGTCATCGAAAACCAGGACTTCGAAACCCTCATAAAACACTATGACCGTCCGACCACCTTCGCCTACTGCGATCCGCCGTACTTCACAAGCGAATATGTGTATGACTGCGGCTTCACATGGGAGGATCATCTGAGACTCTACCACGCTCTTGCGGGTATGAAAGGCAAATTCCTGCTGTCCTACAATGACTGCCCCGAAATCAGGGAGTTATATAAGGAATATAACTTTTTCGACTTCAAGCGGGTGCATAGCATGGCTCAGAAGTACGAGGCCGGCAAAGAATTTCCCGAACTGCTCATTGCCAATTATGACCTCTTTGAGCGTGAACGGCAGCAGCCGCACCAGCTCACCTTGTTCGATTCCATCGACAAGCCACTCGACTACGAAAAAATATTAAAGGAGAATATCGTATGCAGAATAAAAAGATAAAAACCGAAATCATTATGCTTCCCGTGCCTGCCGAATTATTCCTCGAAGCCGGAATGTTCGAGGGTGATCCCATGCAGATGTACGCAGACGGACATAAGATCGTCATTGAAAACATCGACGATCCGAAGGACATCGTCTGCGACGGCGATTGCGAAAACTGTCCCATTGCCGACATGGACTGTGACGGCGACTGCGAGGACTGCCCTTGCAGCGATAATTGTGACGAAAGCGAGGCGAATTGATATGACAAAGCTATACCGTGTCCTTGGCAAAAGAGGGCGCATCACTATCCCGTTTGAGATCCGGCAGCGTGTGGGCTTCACCTATAACGATGTGCTGTCCTTCACCGAAGCCCCGGACGGCAGAACCGTGACCGTCAAGCGTGAGAAAATCTGCGATAACTGCTCCGGCACCAAGACAGCCGACAAGGAAGCCGAGATGACGCTTGAGGATTTCCTCGACAGCCTCTCTGCCGAACAGCAGCGTGTAGCCCTTGTCCATTTGTCCGTCAAGTGGGCTGAACAGAAAGCAGGTGGACACAATGCCGGAGCATAAGCCGTTGTATCTCTATTCCCTCAAGGAAGCTGCGGAATGGGGTGAAAAGGACGAATGGCGTGAGAGCTATCTCGAAAACTGCGACTGCGCCCGTGCCATCGAGAGAGCCATTGACGAACGCTATGACGGTCAGTGCCTTAAATCCTGTGCCCAGGAGATCATCGACCGATATGGCTTTGACCGTGTCAACTTCGTCCTTGCCGCCACCGTGCGTCAGGGAACCCATGACGGCAGATATTCCGAGGACAACAAGAAATGGGCGCGGCGATTCTCTGTCATGGACAAGGAAAACGCTTGGCAATACAGTGTGCGAAGTCATCCGGGGCTTGTTGATCTCTTTGTCTCCGATGCAAGGCGGCTGTGGGATAAGCTCGGATTATATGACGGCAGTCAGTGCGACAGTGAGCGCAGCGGACAGCTCGACTATACCGATCGCATACTTGTACTGAATCCGTCCGTTCTCAAGGACGAATGCAAAACGCCGCAGGATCAGTTGTTCTACGCCACCCACGGCAACGGCTGCCGCCCGGATTCTCTCGGTACGAAGGTGTTCGGATTCCATGTGTCGGACAGAGAAAAAACCTATTACCGCCGCACGGATTTTGTGGGCGCACTGAAAGAGGAGCTCATCCCCGAATGGGCAAAGGAAAATACGCAGAAATATCTTGAAGCCGACGACCTTGCCGACGAACCCGATGAGGACGGCGGCATGACAATAAATCTGTAATCAGGAGGAATTTTACTATGGCAACCAAGAAAACAACAAGCACAAAAGCGGCAGTACAGAAAACTCCATTGACCGCTAAAATCGACCGCATGATCGAGCGTGAGAATGCAACGGTCAAGGCGTATGCCAGCGTGAACATCGGCGGCGAATTCGTCATTAAGGACATCGCCGTTGTGGACGGTCAGAAAGGGATGTTCGCCCGGATGCCCTTTCGCTCCTACAAAACCGGCAGCGGCGAAACAAAATATTCCGACATTGCCTTCGCCCTCACCGATGAGGCAAGACAGAGTCTTAACGACGCCGTTCTCGGCGCTTACCGTGAAGCTCTGGAGGAATCCGAGGACGAATTACCCGATGAGGACGAGAGTCCGGCACAAAAGATGTGACTTTTTTCTGAAAAGTGCAGATTTCGCTGGACTTTCCGAATTTTTTCGGTATCCTGTAGGTAGAGGTGGTAAATATGAGAAAGACGAAAATGCTCGCAGCCCTCCTCGCAGGACTGATCACGCTGAGCCTTGCGGGATGCGGTGCGGATAAGACGGAAAATACAGGCAGCGATCCTGCAAGCGCGGAAAGCGGCATCACGGCAACGGCAACGGACAACGCTTCCGAGCCGACCGACGAGAGCAGCCTGCCTGCTGACAGCGAATCAAAGTCAGACGAATCCACAGCAAAAAAAGAAAAGGCCGAAGGCAATGCTCCTGCCGACAGCGGCAGTAAGGCAGACACCAAAAAGCCTGCCGAATCAAATCAGCAGACCAAGACACCGTCCAAGCAGACGGAAGCTCCGAAGCCTGCCGAGGAAAAACCGCAGACGCCTGCACCCACAGAAAAGCCCGAAGCACCTGCCGAAACACCTACCGCCAACGATGTGGCAAGGAAAACGGCAGAAAAGATAAATGCACTGAGGCAGGCTCAAGGCTCACCGGCTGCAACCATCCTCCCCGGACTCGGCAAGGTCGCAACCTATCGATCTGAGCAGCTTATAACAAACTTCTCGCATGAATCAAGCCCCGACGCCTGCACCGTATTGAAATACGGAGAATATGTGGATATGTCGGACTGCGGAATGCCTGAAGCCAGCTACTACCGAGGATACAATGCCGAGGCCGCCGCCAAAGGGAATTGGACGGGTACGGCAGACGAGATAGCCGATAAAATAGCAAACGGCTTCAAGAACAGTGCCGGCCATTGGCGATATGTGGGAAGTGGCGAATACACCTACATGGCGGTCGGCATCACCTACAAAGGCGGCACATGGTACTGCTGCGTATGCGTAAGCAGCCAAAACTACGGCGGATAACCGCCCGATATACTCCAAAAAGAACGCTTGATAAAATCAGGCGTTCTTTTTTTATACAAATAAACTTGAAAGGATGAGTCAATATGAACAGAAAGAAATTGTTATCCTTGCTCCTTGCATTGGTAATGGTACTCAGCGCTTTCCCGATTTCGGCGTTTGCGGCACCTGCCTCGGACATCCCCGAAAAAATGCTCGACAACCCCATTGTCAGAGCACTTGCCTATACGGGCTACAATGTACAGAAGCAAAAGGATAACGGCACGATCTATCAGACCGGACACTACGGCGGTGCATTGAAAAACAATGCACCGAGTATCCTCTCGGATATTCATTACAGCACTTCGCTTACGGGTAAGGAAACGGTTTCCGATTCCTCGACCGTGACGGGAAAGGCACCGAATATTGCAAGGTTCGAACAGTACGGTCTCTGCTGTGCAAGCTTCGTGACCTACTATATTTGCAACTACCTGCCTAACATTGAGGGTGTGGATACGCAGTTTATTACCGACGCCATCAACGCTACGGGAACGAACTCTCAGGCCGTTGTGACCTGGCAGAACGCACTCAATAAACTTGCCTCGCAGGGCAAGGTCGAAAAGGTCGGTACGAGTCCGAGCAATGTGGACTATTCCAAGCTCACCCCCGGCGATATTATCATCTTCGGCAACAGCTCAAGCAGCCATGTCCATGCAGCTATTTTTGCAGGCGTGTATGACGGCAAGCACTTCATCATCCATGTAGGTAATGAAAGAGGCCCCGAAATCAACACCACCGAAGGTATGGCACACTCCTCCAACGGAGATAAGGCGTCCACTCCGAACGGATATTATCATCTGCCGGATGAACTCTTTATTGAAAACGGTTTTATGGAGGTTAAAAAGACCGATGAAAACGGCAAGGCACTTGCCGGAGCCGTATTCGTTGCCAAAAACCAAAAGACGGGAAAAGCATACAAGATTGGCCCGACCAATGCCTCCGGCTATGCCAAGGCTGCCGATCCGATCCCGTTCGGCACTTATACCGTAAAAGAAACCGTGTTTCCGAAGGACTACCGTGCTTACGGCAAATCCGAATGGACGGTTACGCTCAACAAGAACACACCAAACGCCACGATTACCATTAAGGCTGTCAACGAGTTGATCCCCGGCAGTGCCAAAATCGTCAAGGTCAGCGAGGACGGCAAGGTGGACGGCATTACCTTCCGCATCCAAGGAAACGGCATCGACAAGACCGTTAAAACCGCAAACGGCGGCGTGATTCAGGTGGATAACCTCAAGCCCGGTGTTTACACCGTAACCGAAACCGAATACGACAAATATATTCCGCAGGAGGTTCGCCGTGTAACCGTTGTCAGCGGTCAGGTCTCAACCGTTAATTTCAGCAACAAGCTCCGCCGCGGCGACCTTACAGTCAAAAAGACAGCCGAGGACGGACTGGTAGAGGGCATGAAATTCCGCCTCTACGGAACATCGCTCTCCGGCATTGAGGTCAACGAGTATGCCGTGACCGATAAAAACGGCATTGCAAAATTCAAGGATGTGTTGATCGGCACGGGATATACCCTCGAAGAAGTCGACACCCCGACTCGCTATGTCGTACCCGAAAAACAGACCGCCGCTATTGAGTGGAACAAGGTAACGAACAAGTCCTTTGACAATATCCTCAAGAAGTTCAATGTCACCGTAACCAAGAGCGACAGCGAAAAGGGCTTGCCGCAGGGCGACGCCTCCCTTGCAGGTGCAAAGTACGGTATCTATAAAGGCAATCAGCTCATCGACACCTACACCACCGACGCAAATGGTCAGTTTACCACCAAGTATTATATCTGCGGCGATGATTGGTCGCTGAAAGAAATCAGCCCGTCCGAGGGATACCTGCTCAATACCGAGAGTCAGCATATCGGTGCGGAGGCCAAGCTCTATACGGTTGAATACAACCTTGCAAAGCCCCTCGATTCCCTCGAAGATGTTATCAAGGGAAAAATCGCTGTCATTAAGCATTGCGATGACGGCAGCACCAAGATCGAAACACCCGAAAAAGGTGCAGAGTTTGAGGTATACCTTGCCGCCTCCGGCAGCTATGAAAACGCCAAGGAAACCGAAAGAGATATCCTTGTATGCGATGAGAACGGCTTTGCCGAAACCAAGGATCTGCCTTACGGCGAATACACCGTGAAGCAGACCAAGGGCTGGGAAGGTAAGGAATTGCTTGCGCCTTTCAATGTCTTTGTTAAGGAAAACGGCGAAACCTATCGCTTCCTCATCAACAACGCAACCTTTGAGGCACTCATTGAGATTGTTAAAAAGGACGCCGAAACGGGTAAAATTATCCCTGCGGCGGGTATTGGCTTTAAGGTACGCAACACCGACACGGGCGAATATATCGTGCAGCACATCAACTACCCGACGCCTGTGGACATCGACACCTATTACACCGATGTAACGGGCAAGCTCATGATGCCCGAAAAGCTGCCTTACGGCAACTATGAGATCATCGAGCAGTGTACGGCATACGGATATGTTCTCGACTCTGCTCCCATCGCATTCAAGGTGGACGGCAGCAAGACTGTCGTAACCGTAGAAAAACACAATATGCCGCAGAAAGGTATCGTCAATATCTCAAAAAGCGGCGAGGTATTCTTCTCCGCTGTGGAATCGGACGGCGTATACAGCTTTGTTTTTGCAGATAAAGGTCTCGCAGGTGCAGTCTATGAGATTACCGCCGCCGAGGACATTATCACGCCGGACGGCACACTCCGCTATGCCAAGGGTGCGGTTGTCGACACTGTAACCACCGATGAAAACGGCAACGCCGCAAGCAAACCGTTGTACCTCGGCAAATATACGGTCAGAGAAACAAAAGCGCCCTACGGCATGGTGCTGAACGATGAGGCAAAGTCGGTTGAACTGACCTATGCAGGCGAAACCGTCGAGGTCACCGAAACAGCCGCCGAGTTCTATAACGAACGCCAAAAGGCAGAGGTGTCGCTCTCCAAAATTCTCGGTAAGGACGAGACCTTCGGCATCGGGAATAACGGAGAAATCCTCTCGGTGCAGTTCGGACTCTATGCGGCCGAGGATCTGACCGCCGCAGACGGTTCGGCCATTCCGAAGGACGGCCTACTCGAAGTTGCAAATTGCAATGAAAACGGCAATATCACCTTCAAGACGGATATTCCCGTAGGCGCAAAGCTGTATGTAAAGGAAATTGCGACCGACAGCCACTATATTCTCTCGGATGAAAAGTACCCCGTGACCTTCGACTACGCCGGACAGGATACCGCCTTTGTGGAGATCAAGGCAAACGGCGGCGAAGCCATCAAAAATGATATCCTCTACGGCTCGGTTAAGGGCTTGAAAATCGACCGTGAAACCGAAAAGAGCATTGCAGGCGCCGTGTTCGGACTGTTCCGTACAGACACAAGCGAATTCACAAAAGAAACCGCTGTGTTGATTGCCGAATCCGGCAAAGACGGCTTGTTCGTGTTCGAGAAAATCCCTTACGGCAACTGGCTTGTGAAGGAATTGCAGCCTGCGGACGGATACCTCGCCAATGAGGAAATCTATCCTGTCCGCATCGGTGAGAACGGACAGACCATCGGTATCACCGTTGTAAACGACCGCATTCCCGAAATCAAGACCAACGCTGCGGTTGACGGCGAGAGGGAAATCTGTGCAACCGAGGTGTTCACGCTGACCGATACCGTGTCCTACAGCCACCTCATCCCCGGCAAGGAGTATGTACTCAAGGGTACGCTTATGGATAAGAACACGGGCAAAGCCTTTACCGAAAACGGCGAAGCTGTAACAGCCGAAACCGTCTTCACGCCCGAAACTCCGAACGGAACGGTTACGGTATCCTTTACCTTCGATTCAAGGCTCATCAAGGAAAACACAAGTCTTGTGGCATTTGAAACTCTGTATAAGGACGGCAAAGAGCTTGCCGTACACGCAGACATTGAGGACGAGGACCAGACCGTCAAGGTTACCGTTCCCGAAATCGGAACAAAGGCAACCGTGAACGGAGAAAAATCCGCTACTGCCAAGGGCGACATTACCATTGAGGACACCGTTTCCTACAAGAACCTTACGGTCGGTAAGGAATACACCGTTAAAGGCATCCTTATGGACAAGGCAACGGGCAAGCCATTCCTCGTAAACGGCAAGGAAGTGACCTCCGAGGTCACCTTTACGGCAGAGAAAAAAGACGGAGAGATTACCGTCCGCTTTACCTTTGACGGAAGCAAAGTCACCAAGCAGACGGACATCGTAGTGTTTGAAACGCTCTATCGTGACGGTGTGGAAATCGCAGCTCATGCCGACATTGAGGATGGCGGTCAGACCGTAACGCTTACGCCTCCTGCTCCTCCCGTTCCGCAGACGGGCGACAACTCCAACCTCGGCTTTTGGATCGGACTCGGCGCTGTGGCACTCGGCGGTATTATCGCCGTGGTCATTATCCGTGTGAAATCCCGAAAGGACGAGGATGACGAGTAATGAAAAAGGTGTATGTCTGCGCTCCCCTCGGAGGGAATATTGAGCAAAACCTCAAAAAGGTTAAGACATATACCGAATACGCACTGAGGTGCGGCACGGCTCCGGTCGTGCCGCATTTCTATGCGGAATGTCTTGACGATAATAATCCCAAAGACCGTGAAGTCGGCTTGGCGGCGGGAATGTCGCTGCTGTGGCTTTGCGATGAGGTTTGGGTATTCGGAGATACCGTTACGGACGGCATGAGTGCCGAACTGAAATTCTGCAAAAACCTCAATATCCGAGTCCGAAAGATAACCGAAAAAGAAATCCAAAAAGCGATTGGAGGTAATCCCTTATGAACCCTATGAAAAAGAAACCTATGAGAATCCTTTTCTCTCTTCTGCTTGTGGCCGTCCTTGTGTCGGCCTTCTCCATGACCGCCTTTGCCGCAGGCGATGTGGCAGGTGCAATCGAGAATACTTGGAATGCTGCCAAGAGCCAAATTCAGACGGTCGTCAACAATGTTGTTTTTCCCGTGTGCGATATGATCCTCGCCATCCTTTTCTTTGTGAAGGTCGGGACGGCGTACTTCGACTACAGAAAGCACGGACAGTTTGAATTTGCCGCTCCGTGTATTCTTTTTGCCTGCCTTATTTTCACACTGACCGCACCGCTGTATATCTGGTCAATTATCTGATACAACCGGTTACGAAATGGAGGTGACGACTTATCTTTGACTGGTTAGGCGATATCTTTTCGGGGATCGGCAGCGCCATCGGCGACGCTATGGACTTCCTCGGAACACAAATATCCAATGCCATTTGGGACGCAATGCTCAAATGGTTTTATGAAATCATCTACGGCGCTATCGCCGACTTCTTCGAGATGATGGGCAATATGGGTGCGGATGTGTTTGACCTTGAATGGGTAAAGGCGACCGTAAAGCTGTTTACGCTGTTCGGCTGGGGCTTGTTCGTGGCCGGAACGGTTGTGGCGATATTCGATGTTGCCATCGAGTACCAATGCGGCAGAGCCAATGTGAAAACAACGGCACTCAACATCATAAAAGGCTTCTTTGCCTGTTCTCTCATCGGAGTCGTACCGATAGAATTATACAAGTTTTGCATCAGCCTGCAAAATACTTTTTCGCATGATTTATCCCGAATTTTTGCAGGAACACAGTCGCTGGATCTTGCAGGACAAAGCACCTCGGTGCTGCAGGGCTCGTTTATGGTGGCGGCCACTGCGGAATACAAGCTCTTTAATCTGCTTGCGATGATAGCCTTTGCCTACTGCATTATTAAAATATTCTTTCAGAATATTAAAAGAGGCGGAATCCTCCTCGTGCAGATGTCTGTCGGTGCGTTATATATGTTCAGTGTACCAAGGGGCTATGCCGACGGCTTCAACCAATGGTGCAAGCAAGTCATCGCAATCTGCCTTACGGCATTTATGCAGACAACATTGCTTTTCTTGGGGCTTCTGACCTTTCCGCAGAATATGCTGCTCGGCCTCGGCATTATGCTGGCGGCCAATGAGGTGCCGAGAATTGCGCAGCAGTTCGGTTTGGATTCAAGCGTCAGAGTAAACATGATGAGCGTAGTCCACGCCACCACAACGGCAGTCAACCTGACCCGCAGTGTGGCAAAGGCCGCAGGCAAATAATGGAGGTGTCTATGGAATATTACAAGGAAGCAAACAGATTTTTGCAGAAGTACGGCTCGGACGCATTCAAAATCATTGCCGCATATGAGGTTGCAGCGGACATTTCGCAGACGGAACGGTATGCCGATTGGTATGGAGATTACGGTATTTTTGAGCCGTCATTAAACGAGGAAATGACCTATGACAAGCTCCTCTCCCGTTATAAGGCAGGGCTTAAATATCTCGGTATTATCCATGAGCAAGCAAAAGCAGTTTGCAGTCGATTCCTCTCGGAACAGCTTGCAGAGCATATCCGTGAGCAGTTCGGACGGCACAATGCCGACGCCGAATACCGTCCGACCTCCGTTATAACTAAAATGGATACGCCGGAATTCACAAGAGATATGCTTGCAGTCGACAGAGATATGGAGGTGGACTGCGACATTGGGCATCAGATCACCTGTTATCTCGAAACATGGTTTGATGTGGATAAGAAATTCGGAACGAACACGGCAGCGGACGATGATAAGTGGCTGAATCTATATGCTAAGTACGATCCGTTCGCCGACACGCTCCGGCTTGAATTTACCGTTACAACCGCCGACTCCTGTGAGGAAGGCGAATATGTGCCGACCGTTGCGGAGTCGCAGCTTATCAAGGAAATGATCGCCGAGAAGCTCCGTGAGGAATACGGGCAGACGCCCAAGGAATTCTGCGAGGATGTCGGCGGCATAGAGATCGGAGGAATGACGCAATGACACAATATATCTATCCGCAGAACTTAAAAGCCACCGCCAATCTGTGGCTTTGGAGCTTGCGGGACTTTGTAATACTTGCGGTAGCCGCACTGTTGTCGGTTCTCGCCCTTGTGCAGCTGCATATTTTCTTACCGGCCGTGGCTGTGTTGTGCTACGGTTTTTTAACGATCCGCATGGACGATACCACCGTACTCGACTTCATGCGTTACGCCGTGCGGTATTTAATATCCACACAGCAATACTTTGAATGGAGATGATGATAATGAAACAGCAGAAAAAGAAAAAAGGCCGTTCGGTGCAGGAACTTATGGGTATCAAGACCTTCACGAAATACGGCCTCTCTACCAACAAGGGCGAGCTGCTCTTTTACCTTGTGTCGCCCACCAATATCTCGGTGCTCTCCCACACTAACATTGAGATCAAGATACGCCATCTGATGATGGTACTGTCGGCGCTACCCGACATTGAGATCGTCTGCACCGACTCGTCCGAATGCTTTGACGATAACAAAGCCTATCTGACCGAACGCCTTGAAGTTGAGGAAAATGCAAAGGTCAGGAAACTCATCAAAAAGGACATTGACTTCCTCGATACCATTCAGGTAGAGATGGCAACTGCCCGTCAGTTTTTCTTTGTTGCCCGTCTCAAAGGGCAGAAAGAAAAACAGGTCTTTGAAACCGCAAACCGCATTGAGAGCAAAATCGCCGGCGAGGGCTTTGAGGTACACCGCCTTAAAAAGTCGGAAATCAAACGCATCCTGGCTCTCTATTTTGAGGCAAGTATGCAGGGCGAAGCAATGCCCGACATTGACGGTGAACAGTTTTATGAGGGTACGGACGATGAGGGCGAGGAATAAACCCGTCCTCATATTTTTCTGTCTTCTGCTGTCGGCGGTTGCCGTGCTATCAGGTGTAAATATCTATACGGAACTGAAAGAACAGCAGAAAGAAAAAGATGACTTCGTTTCAATCTCACAAATCGCCGAGCCTACGGTCACGACCGCACAGACAGAATCAGAGCCGACCGAGCGGCCTGCGGCAGAACGCAATATACAAGCTCTCATTACAGAAAACGCCGACTGCATCGGGTGGCTCTCTATTGACGGCACAAACATCAGCTATCCCGTTATGCACACACCGTCCGATCCGCAGAAATATCTCCGCCGAAACTTCTACGGCAAGTACAGCCAAAGCGGTGTGCCGTTCCTTGACGGACGGTGCGACCTCCAAAGCTCCAACCTCATTATTTACGGTCACAATATGCGAAACGGCACAATGTTCTCCGACCTCAAAAGGTATGTGGACAGAGATTTTTTGAATGCACACCGGACCGTAAAATTTGAAGCCGCAGACGGAGTACAAACCTTTATCGTAACCGAGGTGCTGAAAACAAACACCTCGGACGCTTGGTATGACCGCATTGCCGCCGAGGACGGCAGACAACTCATCCTCTCCACCTGCTACGGATCGGGCAAGGACGGCAGGCTGCTCATTATCGCCGCAGAAAACTAAACGGCAGAAAGGAAAATATTATGCTCAAAAGAAAACCGAAAGTATTGACGCCGGAGCAGGTAGAGGAAATCCGCACCAAGGACTTCTTCGACATGATCCTGCCCGGCACTATAAAATTTTTATCCGACCATTATATCGTCGGCGACAGCTACCGCTGCGTGTGGGCGGTGCGGGAATATCCGCCGTCCACTGAGGAACAGGCCATTCTCTCGCAGCTTGCCGACCGCAACGGTGTGACGCTCCGCATCTATCACAGGCTTGTGGAATCTATGGAACAGCGTAAAATCATTCAAAATGCCACTCGCCGCAACAGGCTCAAAAGCGGCGGCAACGATGTGAACGAAACCATCGAGGCCGAGGGCAATTTGCAGGATGTAATTGAACTGCTCGCCAACCTCCGCAAGAACAAAGAGCCGCTGCTCCATGTGTCGGTGTTCATTGAACTGAAGGCCAAGAGCATGGAGAAGCTCAAGGAATTGCAGAGCGACATCGCTATGGAACTCACTCGCTCCAAGATTTTCGTCGATAGGCTGACCCTACGGCAGAAAGAGGGCTTTCTCTCTGTTCTGCCCGTGGGCGCAAATCAGTTCGGCGCACAGTATGAACGAGTGCTGCCTGCCTCCTCGGTCGCCAATATGTATCCCTTCAACTTCTCCGGCAAAACAGATCCCCACGGCTCATATATCGGCAGAGATAAGTACGGCACGAATATCCTTGCGGACTTCGACCGCAGAGCCGAGGACAAGACTACAAGCAATATCCTCATTCTCGGAAACAGCGGACAAGGCAAGAGTTATCTTCTGAAACTCATCCTCACCAACATCCGTGAATCGGGCAAGAGAATCATCTGCCTCGATCCCGAATCGGAATACGAGGATCTGTGCGAAGCTCTCGGCGGCTGCTATATTGATTTTATGTCCGGCGAATATACCATCAATCCGTTAGAGCCGAAAGCATGGACGGACAGCGTTGAGGACATTGACGCTACTACACCCGAAGCCTTCAAAAAGGTCACAAGGCTCAGTCAGCACATTGCTTTCCTAAAAGACTTCTTCCGCAGCTACAAGGATTTTACCGATTCGCAGATCGACACTATTGAAATCCTGCTCTCCAAGCTGTATGCCCGATTCGGAATTACCGACACCACAGATTACAGCGTAAAGAAGCCCTCGGACTTTCCGGTTATGGAGGATTTCTATAAGCTGTGCGAGGAAGAGTTTATGGCTTATGACAAGCAGAGAAAATACCTCTATACAGAGGAAACGCTCCAAGAGGTCTGCCTCGGCATCCATTCCATGTGCGTAGGCTCTGAAAGCAAATACTTCAACGGACACACCAACATCACAGACTCCAACTTCCTCGTGTTCGGCGTGAAGGGGCTTATGGATACCAACCGCCGCCTCAAGGACTGTATGCTGTTCAATATTTTGTCCTTTATGAGCAACGAACTGCTGGGCAAAGGCAGTACGGCGGCATCGGTGGATGAGCTGTACCTCTTCCTCTCAAATATGACTACAATCGAATATTTGCGTAACTGTATGAAGCGTGTGCGTAAAAAGGACTCCTCGGTCATTCTGGCAAGTCAGAATATCGAGGACTTTTTGATTCCGTCCATCCGTGAGTTTACAAAGCCGCTGTTTTCCATCCCGACACACCAATTCCTGTTCAATGCCGGACAAATTAACCCCAAGGAGTATATGGACGCCTTGCAGGTCGAGCCGAGCGAATTTGAACTTATCAAGTATCCCGAACGAGGCACCTGCCTCTATCGCTGCGGTAACGAACGGTATCTCCTGCAAGTCATTGCACCCGAATACAAAGCTGCCATTTTCGGAAAGGCAGGCGGGCGATGAGCGCAACGGTGGCGGCGGCTCTTAAAAAGATAGCCGTTGCCATACTCTCCGACAAGAAATTACGCAAGGCGGTGCTTGGTATTGTACTCGGCATTATTATCATCGTCATAATGCCTGCGGTTGCCGTTATCGCTCTTTTTAACGGCGATATCAATATCGACACCGACAGGCTTCAGCAAATCGTGGTCGAGGAAATGTCCGATGAGGAAAAAGCAAAACTGCAAGCGGTTGAGGATACGATGAAAGCCATTGAAACGGCTATGACCGAAAAAGGCTTTACGGCAGAGAGAACAAGAGAGGCACAGGTGCTGTACACCCTCGCTCTGTATGACCATTCCAAAGCGGATGGCTTTGTAGATAAACTTGTCGGCTGCTTTGCAGAGGATCAAACGGACGAGCAGCTCATCGCCGCCGTCAACTCCGCATTCGGCACGGAACTGAAAGCCGAGGACTACAGCAAGATAATGAATTCGATTCGTGCAAACAGCATAAACACCTCCGGCTTCACCGATCCACACAGTAAAAATAACCTCGACCTTGTGGAATGGGCAAAGCAAGCACAGTCTCACGGTTGGGGCTATGTATGGGGCAGCTACGGCGAAGTGCTTACGCAAAAAACGCTGAACTCGAAAGCCAAGCAATACCCCGATGAGGTCGGCAGCAAGGCAGACTTTATTAAAACACATTGGCTCGGCAGACGGACTGCTGACTGCATCGGGCTGATTAAAGGCTACGGTTGGCTGAACACCCAAACCGGTGCTATCGAATACGGCACAAACGGTATGCCCGACATCGGTGCAGACACAATGTTCAACAACGCCACCGAAAAAGGTACGATTGACACGCTCCCCGAAATTCCGGGGCTTGCACTTTGGCACAGCGGTCACATCGGAATTTATATCGGAGGCGGTAAAGTGATACACGCCGCCAACACCCATGCAGGTGTTATTATCTCCGATGTTTCAGGCAGCGGCTTTACGCACTGGCTCAAGATTCCGTATATCACCTATACGGAGAATACCGAATCACAATGAAAGGAACGGTCTATATGGATAAAACTAAAATCAAGCAGCTTGCCGACTATGCCGTCCGGCAATGCTGCGGCAATTCCGACAACTGCTATTGGTCGGTTTCTTACGATGAGCTGCACCATCACTTCGGTGCGGAGGTTACCGACAGCAACGAAAATGGAAAACTGCTCGAAAAAGAATTACGGCAGAGAGAGGAAATCAACGAGCTCATCATGACCGAGGACGCCATCGAAATGACCTGCCACCTCAGGTACTGCCCACAGTGCCAGGGCGATCCGCTGAGTCTGCTCTCCGTCCTCGGCTGTAATTTCTATGACGACCACGAAACCGAACACCACCATGAGCCTGCGAACGAATCCTCCGATGAGGACGAAACGCAGGCTCTTTCTATGTGAGGGAGGAATTGCCTATGGTTATAAAAGCAGACTTAAAGTGTAAACAAACAGATTTCAATCTGCCCCTATGCCGGATTGAAAAAGTAGTAAAGCTAACACCGCCCGAATATACCGAATTTGTTTCCGATCCTCTTGGGTACTATGATTTTCTCCGTGAATTCAATGCCGAGAAACATGAGTATCAACCCGACAGCAGACCGTGCCTGCTGCTCGTGGGCGAAGGACACAAAGACGGCTTTATCATTGACACGCAAGGATATGACTACGCCCGATACACCGCCCACATTCCCAATGCCGAGCAGCTTGCTGTTGCCGTCCGGTATCCGAGCCTTGAAAACGCTGTGCATGAAACCGCTCTGGCGGCAGATACCGCCGTGCAAAAAGCAATCGAAAGCGGCGATAAGGAGTATGGCATAAACATCGACGAGGTGCGAAATCAGTTCAGAGGGGCGGGATTCAGCGAAGGGCTGCTGTATGCAGCACTGAAGGACAGACCGGAAATTGAAAGCGTGGATTTTGACGGCGAATATATTCGCTACACGGTCAGGGACGATTATGTCCGGCAGACAGATCCGCGCCGTGCGCTGACACAGGAGGAAGCGGATATCATGCTCGCCAAGCATATCCTGTGGCTGAACGATGCAGGCGGCACACAGGCGGATTTTTCAAACTGCCTTGTGCTGGGATTGAACCTTGCGCATAAAAACATGATGAATGTCGCTATGGATAACGCACGGTTTGTGAACACCGATCTGCAGGGTGCAGAGCTCAATTTTTCCGTTGCCAATGACACACGGTTTGAAAGCTGCAACCTTGAGGATGTCACCGCTGAGGAATGCGAATTCAAAAACACGGTCTTTTCAAAATGCAAAATGTCGGGCGGCACTTATACGCACAGCGATTTAAGCGATGCCGTTATGATCGAATGCGATATGGAATACGGCAGTTTTCAAAACTGCTGTACCGACGGCACAAACTTCTGTGGCCTTGATGATTACGAGGAAATCAATATGCGCGGATGTAATTCAAACCGTGAGGATTGGCGGCAAGACGGCTTCGATCCCGAACTGACCATGTAACAAGAAAGGAAAATACAACATGAAAAAGACAACCTTCAATATCTCGTTTGACGAGGACAAGGCATCCGCCCTTGTCCTTTATCTTTCACAGAAAGGCACGACCGTCGAAGCGGAACTCGAAAAAGCGCTCGACACGCTCTATTCCAAAACCGTGCCTGCAGGTGTGCGTGATTTTATCGACATGAAATCCGGCACCGTTTCTTCCTCTGCCGTGCCGAAGGCAAGAAAGCCTAAGCTCCCCAAAACAGAGTATACGGAAGTAAGCGAGGTAAGCGTCAATGAGAGCCACTGAAATCGTACTGTCATTTGACGAGCGAGAAATCGAAGCCCTGCAAAATGCACTCGACTGCTTCTCTGATGAAAGCTGTACTGTGGAACAAAAGCTGCGTGAAGCCTTCGACTCACTCTATACGGAATTCGTTCCGCCCGAAATGCAGAGCGCTATTGAAATGGAAATCCTCAAAGAAAACATTGCACGGCAAGAGCAGATCGAGGCTGACAAACGCTTCGGTCTGTTTCATATCCGAGAGAACAATGAGGATAGGTATTACTTGAATGAGTTTATTCAGCAGCCCTTTGCCTCCGCATACAGATACCGACTTTATTCTCAAAATGAGTTATCCTCCGAACCGAAAAGATTTGCAGACGCACTCCTCGGCTCTGTTCCTATCACGGTCATAGACTACGAGAACCTTGCCGAGCGATTCGAGGACGAGCCGAAAATTCTTTCCGTTATGGATTTTGATTTGGATGACGGAACGGTATCCGTTACCGACGCTGACGGCAGCCGAGTGTATTCACTTCAAAGTGTTTCTGCTGCGGCGTATCAGGCACACCGTTCACGGCAGCTCACAGCAGAGAAAAAAGCAGAGGTGTTCGCCGACTATTTGGACGGCAAGGAAATCGAGCAAACCCCACTCGTGCCGGAGATATAAAACACCGCCGTGTCAGCCCCTGTGCCGCCTCGTGTGGCAAGATACAGCTCCGAATCGGGTAAACACAAGCCCTGCAAAGGCAAAGAGCCGTTTGGAACGGTTTTCGCACCCTTTTGCGGAAATCGGCAGGCGGTACGAAAATAAGCAGGAGAAAGCGAGGGGTTGCCTTGCTTTCCCTCGCAGGACACTGCGGACGGCAACGCCGACCGCATAAGGCTTTGCAGGGCTTTGGGGTACTGCAACAAAAACTGCGATTTAGGGGTTGCACGGATAAAAACCTCGCAAGTTTAGGGGTTGCGGTTTTTGAGCGAAAAATACGGCAGAAAAAGGAGATGATTTGAGTGCCGACGCCGAAAAATAAACGCAAATTTGCACTGTGGCTCTATCCCGAAACGCTTGAAAAAATCGAGCAGCTCTACACCGCAGATGACTGCCGCAGTAAATCCGAATTCATAGAAAAGGCGGTGCAGTTCTATATCGACCACCTCACTGCCGAAGATCAGCGCTCCATGCTGCCGAACGCAATGCTGTCCTCTATGAAAAGTATTGTTGCCGAGAGCGACAACCGTATCAGCCGATTGCTTTTCAAAATGGCTGTGGAACTCGCCGTCACGATGAATGTGGTAGCGGCAAGCAGCGACATCGACGATATCACTCTCGAACGGCTCAAGGGCGAATGCGTAAAAGAAGTAAAAAGGCTCAACGGAAATTTTACTTTCCGTGACGCAAACGATTGGCAGAAGGGATAACGCATGGCACGGCTTATTACAAAATTTAAATATCTGAAGCCCGATGAGCGAAATCACTTCGGCGGTTATGCGGAATACATTGCTACCCGTGAGGGCGTTGAAAAGATAGACGAGTCGAAAAGAAATGCCCCGGCAACAAACAAGCAAAAGCAACTGATAAAGAAAATCCTCTCGGACTTTCCCGACAGCAAATCATCGTTGGAGTATGAGGATTACCTCAAAGACAAAACGATCGGTACGGCTTCGGAATTCATTACCCGAATGCTTGAAGAAAACGCCGATGAGATGATGCACACAAAAACCTATGCCGACTACATCGCCACCCGTCCCCGTGCGGAACGCTTCGGCTCTCACGGTCTCTTTACCGACGACGGCGTGGCTGTGAATCTGCAAAAGGTGTCGGACGAACTCAATGCGCATACGGGAAATGTGTGGACGGCAATTGTCTCACTGCGCCGAGAGGACGCCGAGCGACTCGGCTTTGATAACGGCAGCCGATGGAGAGATATGCTCCGGTCGCAAACGCAAACGCTCTCTAAGAACCTGCGGATACCGATGAGCAACCTCCGTTGGTTTGCCGCTTTTCATAATGAAAGCTACCATCCCCATGTCCACATGATCGTCTACTCGACAGACCCGACCGAGGGCTATCTCTCGGAAAAAGGTCTGATGGCTTTGCGTTCGTCCTTCGCCAAGGACATATTCGCACAGGACTTGCTCTGCGAATATAAAAAGCAGACTGAACACCGTGACGCACTCAAGGTACAGAGCCGTGAGGTGCTCGCTGAGCTCATAGCCAAGATAAACGGCGGCACCTATGACAATCCACAGGTGGAGGATCTGTTGCAGGCACTCGCCAAGAGGTTGGCTGTGACCAACGGCAAAAAACAATACGGCTATCTGCGCAAGGACATCAAGGAGATCATCAACAGCATCGTTGACGAACTCGGCAAGGACGAACGCATTGCGGCTCTCTATGATTTATGGTACGAGTCAAAGGAAACGGCGCTGAAGGTCTACACCGAGAGCCGACCGGAACGGCTGCCGCTGTCGCAAAACAAGGAATTCAAATCCGTAAAAAATATGGTGATAGCCGAGGCGATGAAACTCAATCTGCCGACAGACGAGATTGAAGAAACAGACGAGCCTGTCGAGCCGGATTGTGAGCCGACCGCCGAGGAAGCCGAAAGCCCCGATCCGCCGCCTCCGCCTATGGACGAATATGAAAGAACGGTTGCGGACGCTGACAAGGGCAACAAGTGGTCGCAATACCGTGCGGCAAAATTCATGCTCGACCGTGACGGCGACCACTACGATCCGAAAAAGGCTGTGGAGTATCTCACCAAATCCGCCAAGCAGGGCTACACCGTTGCAAAATATATGCTCGGCAAGCTGTACCTTAAAGGCGAGGATGTGCCGAAACAAATGCTCCACGCTTTGCATTGGCTCGAAAGCGCCGTGCAGGACGATAACCAATACGCCGAATATCTGCTCGGCAAAGTTCTGCTTAAAGGCGATGATGTGGAACGGGATACCGAACGAGCCGAGAGTCTGCTGCGCCGCTCCTCTGAGCAAGGAAACAAATATGCGGCGTACACCCTCGGCAAGGCATATCTTGACGGAGATGTCCTTGCTCAAAGCATTGACGAGGCTGTGCGTCTGCTGAATCTGTCGGCATCAAAAGGCTTTGCTCCGGCACAGTTTATCCTCGGCAGGCTGTTATACAAGGGCGATGTCGTTCAAAAGGATATTGTTGCGGCACTGAAATATTTAGACCGCGCCGCCGCACAGAAAAATCCCTATGCAGCGTATCTTGCAGGAAAAATCTATCTGACGGAAGAAAGCGTAAAGGACATTCAAAAAGCCATTCACAGCTTTGAGATCGCCGCCGATAACGGCAATGACTATGCCGAATACCAGCTCGGAAAAATCTATCTTTACGGCAAGGATGTTCCGAGAGACACCGATACGGCGATGTACTATCTTCATCTTGCCGCCGAGCATGGCAATCAATATGCCGCACAGCTCATCCACAGCATTCGTGTCAACGGAAACTGGACGGCAGCGCTTGCCTCGCTCCGTCTGCTCGGACACATGGCTCGTGTCATCCAAAACCGCTTGGAGGATGAGCGCAGAGGCAGAGAAAACAGCATCGACCGCAAGCTGCGACGGAAAATTGAGGAGAAAAAACAGGCTCATGGACTCAAACAATAGTGGTATGCGATACAGAAAAGCAGCCTGCGAATTGTTCCGCAGGCCGCTCCGTATTTGCTTATTTTCTGTATGCGCTGATCCTCTTCCAGTTTGCGGGGAATCCCATCATACCGTAAACCGTGGTTTCCGACAGCGAAGCCGTACTCGCAAAGTAATGTGTGAAAATTCTTGAAAGGCTGTGCTTGAATTTCTTGAAATCACTCTCCGGCAACAGATATCGAAATGCAATGACCAACGAGAACAGATCACGCTTTCCGTAAAGGTATTGCGTTCCCTTTTGCGGGATGGAGAGCTTTTGGTGCAGTACCGTATCGGGGATATCGTTCTTCGTCTGATAAGAAAACAGGCGTTCATTATGCGCACACACATTGCGGAACTTTGTAATGACCTTCAGATACTGTCCGAGTTGCTTTTCGTTAACGCCGTCAAAATTCTTTGAGATCTTCACTCTGATATCCGGCGTGACAAGAGCATAAAACTTGGACAGCGTTCCGAAGGTAAGCCCGTTCACAAGCACCCACAACGGAACATTGCCGTATGTGGTGCGCTGGTGATTGATATACGGATAATCGCTGTTGTGATTTGCGAGTTTGTCCAATGTCCCGATCAGCTTGCCAACATCATTACGCCGTTTTGGATTGGAATCATAATTCGAAGCAGTAAGATAACAGGACTGCTGTTCGCCGTGCTTTTCCGTGAAGTAGTAGGATAACAGTGAACGGATATGGCGTTCAAACTGCAATATGTATTTCAGAAAAAGCTCCCGAAGGTTTTCATCAAACTTATACAGCGCAACGATATCCTCAAAGGCAACTCCGTCGTTATACTTTTTTGTGGTCGGGTTCTTAAAAGGGCTTTTGTATCCGCCGATCAACCCAAAATAGCCGATCTCACGCAGCATTCGTTCGGCATACGCACGGTCGGCAATAACAAGCCCTTTTTCATTCTCTAAATTATTGATCTGCTCCTCAAAAGATAAAAACGGTTTTGCCATAACATCCTCCAATAAAAAAGGGAGCTCCCGCAGGAACTCCCCCGGTCGCAGGCCTCGCGGGTTTCTGCAACTCGATCACTGAACATATTATACACGGGAATCGGACTTTTGTCAAGCCCTTTTACCCCGAAATATGTTCATAAGCAGTATATGCAGAATTTCTCGCCAATATTCAGAATATGAACCCGAAACTATTATATCAGAAAGGATCAAAAAATGCCAACCGAATACATTAATTTTACAGAAGAACAAAAGCAGCAGGCGCGGCAGACAGACTTGGTCGCACTCCTGCAAAGCCAGGGCGAACACTTAAAACGCTCCGGCAAGGAATATGTCTGGCGGGACGGCTCGGACAAGGTGACGGTACGGGGCAACCTGTGGTTTCATCAGTATGAACGCATCGGCGGCGATGCCGTTGACTTTGTCCGCCGCTTTTACAACATGGACTTTCCGCAGGCCGTCAATTTCCTGCTCGGCAATAACGGCGGCACACTTCCGCAAGCCGAGCCGGTCAAGCGAGAACCGCCGAAGCCGTTCACACTTCCCCCGCGGAATGATAATATGCGGCGAGTGTATGCCTATCTGCTTAACCGCCGAGGAATAGACCGGGAGGTGCTTTCTGCCTTTGTGCATAAAGGAATGATCTACGAATCCGCCGATTACCACAACGCCGTCTTCGTCGGCTACGATGAACACGGCATTGCCCGTCATGCTCATAAACGAGGAACAGGAAGTGAGAGCACCTACAAAGGCAATGCGGAAAGCTGCGATCCCCGTTACAGCTTCCACTGGACCGGAACGGACAACACGCTCTATCTCTTTGAGGCTCCCATAGATATGCTGTCCTTTATTTCTCTGCACAAGGAGAATTGGCGAAGTCACAGCTATGCCGCCGCTTGCTGTGTCGGGGATCAAGTGCTGTTCCAAATGCTGAAACTAAATCCCACTATCGACACCGTTTATCTCTGTATGGACAACGATGACGCAGGTCAGGCGGCGAACAAGAGAATATCCGACAAGCTCTTTATACAGGGCATAAAACACGAAATCCTCGTTCCCGAATTCAAAGATTGGAACGAGGACTTATTATATGACGAACAGGAGGAAACCGAATGCCAAACATTGCAGCTTTAATCACCGTTGCCGCAGTCATGTTTGCCGTCCTCGGTGCGATTACTCTGATCGCTCATATCTATAATCTCAATAACATTAAGAGCAAAACGGTCGGCGACGGTCAGCACGGAACGGCTCGGTGGGCAAACAAAGCGGAGATACGAAAGACCTACCGCCACATCCCGTTTACGCCAAAGAAATGGCGCAGACAGGCAAGGGACGGTCAAGAGCCAACTGTTACGCAATTTGTTCGCAAAAAACACAGCCTTAAAATGCTGCCGACCGAAGAAACACTTCCGCAGGGCATCGTGGTCGGGTGCAAGGGCGGCAAGCACAGCACCACCGCCATGATAGATACGGGAGATGTTCATGTGCTGATGATTGGTGCGGCGGGTGTCGGCAAGACTGCCTTTTGGCTGTACCCGTGCATTGAGTATGCCTGCGCATCGGGAATGTCCTTCCTCTCTACTGACACCAAGGGCGATGTCATGCGTAACTACGGTAATATCGCCAAGGACTACGGTTACAAGGTTTCGGTCATTGACTTGCGAAATCCTACTCGCAGTAACGGCAACAACATCCTATACCTCGTAAACAAGTACACCGACCTATACGCAAAGCATCCCGACCAAATCGTCTACAAGGCGAAAGCGGAAAAATACGCCAAAATCATATCCAAGACCATTATCCTCTCCGGCATGGATGCCGCCTCCTTCGGACAGAACGCCTACTTCTATGACGCTGCCGAGGGCTTGCTGACTGCAACCATTTTGTTGGTAGCGGAATTCTGTGCGCCGGAAAAACGACACATTGTGTCGGTATTCAAAGTCATTCAGGAACTACTCGCCCCGTCAAAGAAAAAGGGCAAGAATCAGTTTCAGCAGCTTATGGAGTTACTGCCGAATGAGCATAAGGCGAAATGGTTTGCGGGTGCGGCACTGAACACCGCCGAGCAGAGTATGGCATCAGTCATGTCGACAGCGCTCTCCCGACTCAATGCATTCCTCGACACAGAGTTAGAGCAGCTCCTGTGCTTTGATACCGAAATCGACGCTGAAACCTTCTGCAACCGGAAATCGGCAATCTTCGTGATCATGCCGGAGGAAAATCCCAACACCTTCTTTATGATCTCACTGATTATCCAACAGCTCTACCGTGAGATACTTGCCGTTGCCGATGAAAACGGTGGCAAGCTCAAAAACCGCTGCGTGTTCTTCTGCGATGAGTTCGGCACGCTGCCCAAAATCGAAAGTGCGGAAATGATGTTCTCCGCCTCCCGTTCAAGGCGCTTGCAGATCGTTCCCATCATTCAATCCTTTGCTCAGCTCGAAAAGAACTACGGCAAGGAAGGTGCGGAAATTATCGTGGACAACACGCAGGACACCATCTTCGGCGGCTTTGCGCCCAACAGCAGCTCGGCCGAAACGCTGTCCAAAGCACTCGGCAGCCGCACGGTCATGAGTGGATCTGTCAGCAGAAGTAAAAACGATCCGTCGCAGTCGCTCCAAATGATAGAGCGACCGCTGCTGACACCGGACGAACTCAAGTCCTTGCCCAAGGGCGACTTTATCGTGATGAAAACAGGTGTGCATCCGATGCGGGTACACTTAAAGCTGTTCTTCAAATGGGGAATTGAGTTTGACAAGGACAATCCCTACGCCGTACCTGACCAAGGCAACCGTGAGGTTAAATACGCGGACAAAAAGGAAATACAGGACGGCATCCTCGAAAAATATCCGCCGGAGTGGAAAGAGGAAACGCCTGCACCGAGCGACGCTGACGGCGGCGGTCAGGCACAGCATGACAGCCCAAAGAACGAGCCGCAGAGAACGCAGCCCAAGAGCGAAAAGCGAGGCGGCAACCCCATCCGCACCTCACCGCCGAAAAAAGGAACTGCTCCCGACATGACGGAAGCAGAGATCATAAAAGACTTAACCGGAACGGAGGTGCAAAGCAATGAGCCGTCTTGATTTTCTTTACCGCACCGAGCTGCCGCACAGGGCTGTTGCGGTATATATCTATCTCGCAGATCGGACGAACGAGAACAACGAGTGCTGGCCTGCCATCCCGACCATAGCCTCAGACCTCAAGCTCTCGGCATCCACCGTCCGCCGCGGGATCCGTGACCTTAAAAAAGCAGGGCTTCTCGAAACCGAGCAGCAGTATCGCAAAAACGGCGGCAAGAGCAGTCTGCTGTTCCGGCTGAAAGCGGAGTAAAAAAGCAAAACGCTCCGCCAAGGGGCAACTGCGCCTAATTGGTGACAGGTGCCACCTGTCATGATGGAAGGAGAAAGTGAACTACCCAACTGAAGATAGATTACAGCAGAAAGAAAAAGACACAGAGGTTTCTTTTTGAAAAAGCCGGAGATAACAAAGACATTTTTATTAGTACGGTTTTGATCGTTGAGGTAAGCCGCTTTTTTCTTTCTGCTGTAAGGACTTTTTTATGAGATCATATTGAAATTTGATTTTCCTCAATTTTTCTCGAACAGTTCTTGAAATCGACACAATTCTATGTTATACTAATCATAACCGAACGGTCGGTGCGCATAAAAGGAGCGAAGCAACATGAAAACAACAGAGCAACAGCACAACGCACGCAAGCGCGAAATGATGGAAAAATGCTTTGAATGCTATGCCGAAAACGGGCTCACGGGTACGGGGATCAAAGCCCTGGCTGATGCCTGCGGCTGCACGAAGGCAAATCTTTATTCGTATTTCAAAAACCTTGACGAGCTGATTATTGAGTCAACGGCATACTGTATGGAAAAGGTCGAGGACGACTTTATGGAGATGGCGCCCACCGACCCCAAGGATGTTGTCCGGTTTGTGAAAGAGGTTCCGTATTGGACGGCAAAAAAGCACGGCAAAAAATATCGCCTGATGTATCAGATCTATACGCACCCGAAATATATCGAGCACGGCAAGAAGTTTTTTGAGGGCGTCAACGAGCGCTATACCGAGTATGCCAAGCGGCTGGAGCCGAAAATCGGCATTCCCTATACGATTATCACACCGCTGATTTTCATATTTGTCCGGGCCAGCGTCCACTATGCCATGTTCGAGGACGAATATTATCTTCAAACCCAGATGGAGGTCTTAAAGCAGGGCGTCGCTCTGTTTGCAGATAAATACCGCTCGCAATACTTGAACGGAGGTAACGAGAAATGAAGAAACGAATACTTAGCATCCTGCTCACCCTTTGTATGGTGATGTGTGCCATTTCACCTGTGATGAGCTACGCCGACCCGGGAGTATCGGCATCCGGCTCAAGTGCATACGGCGCACTGCTCACACCCGACACAACCCCGCCGGCCGGATGGGCAGAGGACGAAAGCAACCCGTACGGCACCAAGAAAGGTCAGCCCTTTGCCATCACCCCGTGGTATGAGCCGATCATTTACAGCTACCGCAATGCAGAGGGGCAATCGGCACAGGATCACACCAAGGTGTATGACAAGCTGACACTCGGAAAGAATATTATCGAGTCACCGAGCGGTACATACAGCATTTCCTCGGTCGATAATGTCGCTTTTGCTGTCGGAACAGCTTACGATCCGCTCGGCACGGGCAGAAACGATCACGCTATCTTTGTTGGTCTTTGCGATATGGATAATTCCAAGAACACGGCAAAGATCTGCTACTGGGTACAAAATCTTGTAAACAACAAGCGCTCCGAGCTTCAGAAAATTGCCGACGCGCCTAAATGGGTGTGCAAGACTGATTACGGCGAGCTGGAATATCAGGAATTCCGCCACTATTTCAATGTCACGGCGGGCGACTATGACGGTGACGGCAAAATGACCGCCGTTATTACCTATGCCGGCAGTGATGATCTGTGGGGCATTGCCGGAACGGGTATTGCCGGCGAGCAGGCGTTTTTCAAAAGATCCTTCGCGGGAGCGAATACCTACTTCGGCGGTTGGGAAACGACCGAATACGAAAGAGATCAGATCACGAAGTCACTCGTTTCGGTAGACATTGATCGCGACGGCTGTGATGAACTTGCGGTTGTCGCCGGCGCCGCCGAGCCGTTCCCTTACAGCAGCGGTATGCTGCCCGGGATCCTCGGCGTTTCGGCGGATACGTATGCCCTTTTTGTCTCAAAGCTGACGGTATATAAAAACAGCGGCGGGACCTTTAAGAAAATATCGCAGAAAAAACTGATGACCCTCAATCGTGAGGATGAGAAAGAGGACGGCAACAGGTACTATGACCATATTCGCTTCCCGAACATCACAACAGCCGACGTCAACTGTGACGGATATGAAGAGATCGTCGTTGCGGGATATTACAACGAAGTAAAGGAAGAAAAGACTTACGGTTTTCTTGCCAATTCGGATACCGATGCTTCGAATATGGGATATGCCGTGTATTACAGCGAAAACGATGCGATCACAAATGTTCAGAAGATCGCGATGAGCAGCTACACGGCAGGCGGAACAAACAATAACGGCGTGAAGCCGAAGCCCGCCATGACCGGCGTTGCCATCAACGGAAGAGGCACGCCCGAGCAGGTCTTCATCGCGGGTGCTCTCTATGAGGTGCAGGAAAACGGCGGTCTCAATCTTCTGTGCGATACCACGCGCGAGAAGAACTCGAGTGCGAGATGGTGGTGGTATTATCAGGATGCCATCGCGGGCAACTTTGACCACAACACCGAAGGCCGCGAGCAGGTGATCGCACTTGCCGCCGAAAGACAGAACGGCACCAAAAATGCGCGCAAATTCGATCTGTTCACCGATGTGTTCTATGGCGAGAATTTCGGCAACGGCACACTGTCAGTTGCCGGCAAATATACGGCGACAGCCGAAAAAGACGAATACTCAAAGCTGTGTCACGCCGTCGACCTCGCATGGGATATGCCGTACAACTGCATACTGCTTGCGGCTGATGTGAACAAAGACGGACTGTTTGCCCGCTATGAGGGCAAGGGCTATGGATATTCCGATGCACAGGTTCAGGCGGTGCTTCAGGCGGCTCCGTATTTTGCGGAGCTCGGCGACTACGACCTCGATTTTTCCGACGGTTCCACCACCTATACCTTCTCCTCCGGCTATTCGGACACGAAATCCTCATCGCACAACACCTCCTTCGGCGCGTCCATCGTCGCGCAGGGCGACCTGAAGGTGTGGAGATACGAGGCGACGCTCGGATATACCATGGACTTTACCAAGAGTACGGAGGACACTCTTTCAAAGGAATACAGCGCCTCCTTTAATGCCGGCGGCAATGATTCCGTGGTGCTGTACCGCGTGCCGGCAACAACATATTATTACTCGCTTTATGACCCGCAAAAGGGCGATTTTGACCTCAGCGAGAAAAACACCATCGCACTGATGATCCCCGGTCAGCCGGTTTATACCATGCTTGACCGTGAATATTACGATGAGTTTGCGGTGCTGTATAATGAAACCTACAAGGCGGATATTGCGGCGGGAAAGGCAAAGGCTCTGCCGATACTGAACAGCCATGTACTGCCGGAAAACGCCGAGGGCGACCCGTTCGCCTATTGGTCGAATACCGCTACTACCGCCGACTATGTTTCGAAATTTGAGTCGCTGAGTAAGCAAAAATATGAGCTCGGCTTCGGTGCAAGCAGTATCACAAACGACTGGACGACCACGTCCGAACATGCCGAAGGAGTTGAGATGGCTCACGGCTTCTCAGCTTCGATGAAAAACACGTGGGGCGTAGACGCATTCAATATGGGCTTTGTGATTGATCTGAGCTACAGCAAAGCAACGGGAACGGTCTACACCACGACCGAAAGCAGCGGCGCCAGCGGCACTGTCAACAACATCGACCGCCGTTCGCTCCTTGCCTCCTACGGAATCGGCTACGATGTCTCCGGCCAGTACGGCTTTACCTGGGATTTCGGTATGCGCACATGGACGGCAGGAGATCAGAAGATTCCCGTGTTCGGTTATGTGTTGACCAATCTTCGTGCCGCGCCGCCCATACCGACACTTACGGGCGTATCCGTAACGGACAATCAAAGCGCAAAAATCACCTGGAAGGCGCCGACGGCAGATCTCAGACGCCCCTATGCCGGGTATCATATCTGGATGCGTATGGATGACGGAGAGTTTGAGCGCGTAACCGAAGCTCCGCTTTCTGCGGAAGAGCTTTCTTATACATACACCTCACTGCAGGCGGATACCACCTATACCTTTGCAGTCTCCTCCGTGACAGACAAAGGAATGGTATCGGCACTGTCCAACACCAAAACCTTCTCAACCTTTGCGGGAGCGGACGGCAGAGAAATCGAATTCCGCAGTAACGGCAGCAGTATCCAGTGGCGATATGCGGGTGAAAGTGACGACGCTTACCGCGATCTTGTCTCACTTGCCGAGCTGACGGGAAATGACGGCGCAGACGGAAAACAAATTGAACTGCGGGTATATAACGGATTCGTACAGTGGAAGTACAGCGATGATTCCGTCTGGAATAATTTGATTGCCTTGTCGGAGCTGAAGGGCGAAAAAGGCGACAAGGGCGACACGGGAGATAAGGGCGACAAGGGAGATAAAGGCGACCCCGGACAGGACGGAAAAGACGGCATAACACCTCGGCTTAAAATCGGGGAAGATAACCTCTGGTATGTCTCCTATGACGGCGGACAGACATGGGTATCCCTCGGTGTGAAAGCCACCGGAGAGAAGGGCGATACCGGTAAAGACGGACAACAAGGCGAAAAGGGCGATAAAGGCGATAAGGGTGACCCCGGAGATGCCGGCACACCGGGACAGAACGGCAAGAACGGAACAAGCGGCGCTGACGGTAAAAACGGGAAAGACGGTAAGGACGGAATCGGAATCGCCAAGGCGGAAATCAATGCGGACGGCGAACTTGTTATCACCTATACCGACGGAAAGACGGTCAATCTCGGCAAGGTCGTCGGCGCGGACGGCAAGGACGGTCTGACCCCCTTTATCGGCGAAAACGGCAACTGGTGGATCGGCGAGAAGGACACCGGTGTGAAAGCGGTGGAGGCAGCCGTTCCCGCAGGTTCCGGAAACATATCGGCATCCTCTCCTGCTTTGATTGTTATCGGTTCTGTTGCGGGGCTTGCGCTGCTTGGTAACCTCGGCTTGATTTTGTACATTGTACTGAAAAAGAAAAAGAGTCTTGTTTGAGGCTGCAAAACGGAGGTAATGCAAAATGAAGAAACGAATACTCAGCATCCTGCTCGTCTTTTGTATGATGATGAGCTTTGTGCCGATAACGGTTTTTGCCGCAGGCGGTGCAAAAACCATTCTGCCCGGTACGAGCGCCCAAAGCATATTAAAGATCGACAAAAGCAGGCTGTCCTTTGCGGGGCATGAATGGTGGGTGATCGGCCAAAAGACCGACAAAAGCAATAATGCGCCCATCATTACCCTGCTTGCGGTAAACAATGATTTCGGAGATGTCCCGTTCCGCACGGGGAGCGACGGGCCGTTTGAAAATGCAAGACGCTACAGCGAGGACAACGGTTATTATGCCAACAACCCGTCCGATATGTCGCAATGGAGAAAGCCCAATGAGTATGCGGGAAGCACCTTGCAGCAGAAAATGGTTTCCCTGGCCGAGGCGATCCCCGAAAAGGAGCAGGCGGTCATCCGCCCCAAGGACATCACCGAGGGAATCACCGGGCAGGAGGTCAAAGCGCAGAAGCTCTGGGCCTTCTCGCAAGAGGATAGTATTTATTTGTACAGAAATTCGTGCAAGTACGCTGCACAGTGGTGGACGCGTTCTTCCAATGAGGTTTACGGCTACGGATCGTGGACGATTCATCCCGATGGCAGAAGCGGCAGCGCCCTCAACGTGGACTACGATGCTGCCGTGCGGCCTGCCATGGAGATGGATCTGTCCTCCGTTCTCTTTATATCTGCTGCCGAGCACGGAAAAGTTGCAGATTTAACGACCCCGATCGCCGAATACGCCGGAGATGAATGGAAGCTGACCTTGCATGACAGCGACCGCGACGATTTTACGGCAAAGACGGTGCTGGTCAACGGTAGTGTGCTGGAGGTCGAATACAAGAACGCAAAAGTGGGCGATAATGAATATATATCTGCCGTTATTAAGGATGCGGACGGGAGCATTTCCCGCTATACACGCGTTGTGCAGCTGGACGGCACGACAAACGGTACACGCGGCAGGGCAGCGATTGACCTGACCGGCATAGACATGACCGGCAAGACGCTCTGCGTGTTCAACGAGCAGTTTAACGGCGATCATAAGACCGACTATGCCGGCGCACTTCGGGAAGTGAAGCTGACGGACGAGATCGACGAGCAGTTCACCCTTACCCCCGGCGGCACCTATTACTTTGACCTCTCCGGCGCAAACATCCCCGGAACGGCAAACGGCAGTCTGCCGGACAGCACCCTGCACTATGTGCCGTTTACCTACACCGGCACAGTGTATGCCTATTCGCTGAGCAGCAATTCCAGCGGTGTGGCAAGCTCTTCTCAAGCCGCGTCGACCGCAGCGAGCAGCAGCGCACAGTATGGCTATGCCCGCGACCACAGCCTGTTCATTGCGGATTACGCCGTGGCCCATACCGTGAGTTGGCTTGATTTGAATGCGGCAGACCTTATTTTCGGAAAAGACTATGCCAGCGGAAAGATAAGCTATGCGCTTCGCGCACCGTCCGTAGGAAGCAATCACAAGCTGGGCAGTGACGCCGATGAACACGGCGATCCGGAGAATAACGAATGGGACGCGATCCTGAACAAAGCGCGTCAAGATTGGCAGGATAATACAACAGGCTATATCAAAAACTGGAAAGATATGTACTCCACGGGACAGGATACAGCCGAGGCTCCATCTACCGGTACCGCGCAGCGTATGAAGCGTGGGTACCCTTCGGTTCGCCGTCTGTCCCACAGCAATGCAGGAACCCCGCTTCCATACGACGGCTTCCGCCCCGTCCTTGAAGTCCTGAACCCCGGCACGCTGGGCCCTGACGGACTGAAGGTCGTTACCCTTGACCTTGGCGGCGGCAAGCTGGGCGGCAGCTCCGAGGATATTCAAATCATTGTGAAAAACGGCAGTGCATTTACCGCTCCCGCGTCTGGCGGGCTGACCCGCCCGGACGGAAATACAGGCAGCTACTTCATGTGGCTTGACGGCAATGGCAATTCCTACGAACCCGGCAGCAGTGTTCCTGCTGATGTGACGGAACTGACGGTGCAGTGGACAGCCCCGACCTATACCGTAACCCTGCACGCGAACGGCGGTACGATCGCAGACGGGAAGGATGTCACAGGCTATACCTACGGCGTGGGCGCAACACTCCCGACAGATGTGACGCGCACCGGGTACACCTTCAAGGGCTGGTATGACAACGAAAATCTGACCGGCTCTCCTGTTACGGCGATCAGCAACACCGAAACGGGCAATAAGGAATACTGGGCGAAGTGGGAGATCAATCAATATACCATCACCTTCGACACCGCAGGTGGTAGTACCGTCGCATCCATTACACAGGACTACGGCACAGCGATCACCGCCCCTGCCGACCCGACAAGAGAAGGCTACACCTTCATCGGCTGGGATAAGGCAATTCCCACGACCATGCCTGCCGAAAATATGACTATCACGGCGAAGTGGAAGGTCAATCAATACACAATTACCTTTGACTCCAACGGCGGCAGCGAAATTGCACCCATCACACAGGACTACGGCACGGTAATTGCCGCCCCTGCCAACCCGACAAGGGAGGGTTACACCTTTATCGGCTGGGATAAGGCGATTCCCTCGACCATGCCTGCCGAAAATATGATTATCACGGCGAAGTGGAAGGTCAATCAATACACAATTACCTTTGACTCCAACGGCGGCAGCGAAATTGCTCCGATTACGCAGGACTACGGCACGGCAATCACCGCCCCTGCGAACCCGACAAGAGAGGGTTACACCTTTATCGGCTGGGATAAAGCGATTCCCGCGACCATGCCTGCCGAAAATATGACTATCACGGCGAAGTGGAAGGTCAATCAATACACAATTACCTTTGACTCCAACGGCGGCAGCGAAATTGCACCCATCACACAGGACTACGGCACGGTAATTGCCGCCCCTGCCAACCCGACAAGGGAGGGTTACACCTTTATCGGCTGGGATAAGGCGATTCCCTCGACCATGCCTGCCGAAAAAATGATTATCACGGCGAAGTGGGCGGTAAATCAATATACAATCACCTTCGACACCGCAGGCGGCAGTGCCGTCGCATCCATTACACAGGACTACGGCACAGCGATCACCGCCCCTGCCGACCCGACAAGAGAAGGCTACACCTTCATCGGCTGGGATAAGGCAATTCCCACGACCATGCCTGCCGAAAATATGATTATCACGGCGAAGTGGCGTGATATTGCAGTACCTACAGGCGAAATCAAGATTGGCGAAAACGGCTGGAAGTCTTTCCTCAACACCATCACCTTCGGTTTGTTCTTTAAGGATACGCAGATGGTAACCGTTACCGCTGCGGACAACAGCGGCGAAGCGGTTAAGATCGAATACCTGCTGAGCGATAAGGCGCTTACCGAATCGGAACTTGCGGGAATGACCTTTACGGCATATTCCGCACCGTTCAGTATCAATCCCGATAACGAATACATTATCTATGTCAGACTGACCGATAATGCAGGCAATACGGACTACATTTGCTCGGACGGCATCGTGCTTGACGGCACAAGCCCGGTGATCACCGGCATAGAAAACGGCAAGACCTACTGCGCGGCGCAGACGGTCACCGTTGACGAAAAGTATGTGGATACCGTCACCGTAAACGGCACGGCGGTCACGCTTGACGAAAACGGCAGCTTTACCCTCGCTCCGGCAGACGGCGGGCAGAAAATCGTTGTCACCGATAAGGCAGGCAACACCGCCGAGATGACCGTAACGGTCAACGACGGGCATACCTATGGTGAATGGGTATCGAACGGCGACGGCACGCACACCCGCCAATGCACGGTGGACGGCTGCAACGGCTTTGAAGCAAAGGAATGCTCCGGCGGCAAGGCGACCTGCGCCGAAAAGGCGGTATGCGAGATTTGCGGCAAGGCTTACGGCGAGCTTGACCCGAAGAACCACACCGACCTCAAGCATATCCCCGCAAAGGCGGCCACCGAGGATGCCGAGGGCAACATCGAGCATTGGTACTGCAGCGGCTGTAATAACTATTACAGTGACAAAGACGGCACCAAGGAAATCAAAAAAACCGACACCGTAACGGCTAAGCTGCCGAAGTCTCCCCCGACCGGCGATACAAGCAACCTCATGCTCTGGATCGCCCTGCTGTTCATCAGCGGCGGTGTTCTGACAGGTGTAACGGTATTTGATAAGAGGAAAAGACATTCCGTCAAATAATCAAAGATAAGTAATAATTAACGATCCATCACGGAAACATCGCAAATACGGCACAGAGGGCATAAAAACCGCTGTGCCGTATTTCTTTCCTTGGCGACTGTTTTGGAGAAATAAGCAATTTCTCGGTCATAACCCAACAATTTTTTGCCGGATTCTATGTATACTGCGTATATCACACTTATGCACTCTTCACTTTTGCCCCGGCAGCGGATACACGGATATCAACAGATACCAAATACAGCGAGGTAATTATGAAAACAAGGAGAAGCCCCTAACAATCATGTACATAAGCGAAACGCAACACCCAAGGCCGTCTTAACAAAACGGTTTTTATATGCACGCCCTCATGCGGCTGTACTATGCCTTAAAGCATAGCGCAGTCGCTTTTTTGTTTCCCCGAATACCGTAACAGGAGGTGACCGCGATGTTTAGCCTTGCAGAATCAATCGACGAAACTCAACACAACGCAGTGCCATAAAAAGCGGCGCCCTGCCGTTTTCAAGCGACAAGGTGAAAGAATGAAAAAGAATACAGGAAAGAAACAGGTGTTGAAATAGCAAAGGCTGTCTTTGCGCAGACACACAGACACCTATATTTTTTTGACCTCTGCGGTCAACAGAATTCCATACGATATCTGCAAAAAACCAACAATAAATCTGTTATTTCGGAATTTCAAATTGGCTTGGCTTTCTGCGTTTGTATAAACGGCAGCGTACTGTCAAATTTTGCGGTAGGCTGTCGAAGCCCTCCGTATCAATCGTTTTTGACCTGACAAAAAACGATTGAACGGAGGTACATAAATTGAAAAAACAACCCAAAGCGGTTTATATCATAGAAAACGGCGGGTACACGGAACTGTCCTATGAGGAATTCCGTCGCCGTGAACAAATCTGCCCGTTATATGCGGACAAGCTGTTCCTGCCCTTATACGGCAGTCTGATGGAGGTATCAAAAGAGGATTATGAGGAATATTACCGCCAGCGGAATCGTCAAATTTATATTGACAGACGCGCATCAAGAAACGGCGATGTTTCCTACAACGCTCTGACCACCGATGAATTTAACGGCGAGGATATTCTCATAGCAGAGCAGCCGGATGTATGCGACACCGTAGTGGAAAGCATTATGACGGACAAGCTCCGCAAGTCTTTGCAATTGCTGAACCAAGATGAGAAACTCTTGATTCACGCTCTGTATTTTGAAAGAAAATCAGAACGCAAAGTTTCGGAGGAAACCGGAATTCCTCAAAAAACCATCAATGATCGCAAGCGGCGGATTATTGCCAAACTCAAAAAACTTTTAGAAAGTTAAAAATAAATCCGCTCAGCCCCCTCGCTTTTTACCATGAAAAGTGAGGGGGCTTTCTCAATAGCCTCTGCCCGTTCTTTGAAAACCGAATAGTACAGCGCATTCTTTACCTTCCTTCTGCCGTCGGCGAAACCGATAAGCCACACGACCTATGAGTCGGACGGTGCGGCGCATCCGCACCGAAGGCCATGACAGGCAGAAGCAATAATGATACTTGTGCTCAGTCACAGGTCGAGCGTTGAAGCGGCACGAAAAAGCGCCGTGAGCCGTCGCAACCAATGAGAGCACCTCGCAGAGATCCTGGGAGGGGTGAGATTCCCATGAGGCAAAATGCATTGCCGGAGGATGCGTTCCCTTGTTCGGGGCGTCGTGGACAAATACGGACAAAAGCAAAAACGATTGATACAAATACCAAGGCGGTCGTTTGCCCAAAAGCACTCGACCGCCTTTTACTTAAAACGGAGGCTAATATGAAAGAGATCAAACGAGGTGAAATTTATGCCGTTGACTTCGGTACAGGCTTCGGCAGTGAGCAAGGCGGAACGCGCCCGTCCTTGATTTTACAGAATGATATCGGCAACAGGCACAGCCCCACCACCATCGTGGCGGCGATCACAGGCAGAAAGACAAAAGCGGCTCTGCCCACCCATGTGAAAATCATGGCGAAAGGGCTTAAAACCGAATCCACCGTCCTGCTCGAACAAATCAGGACGATAGACAAAGAGAGGCTCGGCGAATACATCGGCAGGCTCGACAGCAAGACCCTCGCCGCCGTTGACCGTGCCATTGTAGTGAGCCTCGGCATCAAATACCTGGAGGAACTGCTCAATGGATAAAAGAACCGACATCAACACTGCATCATTCGCTTACAGCGTGAGTCTTTTACGAATGCTGCTTGATATGAATCTGATAACCGAGGACGAGTACGAAAAAATCGCTCAGATCAGCGCCGAACACTACGGCGCTGATCTGATTTATGTCTGAAATCTTAATTCTCAATTTTTTGCGAAAAACCGCTGGAAGTATTCGAACTATTGTGGTATGGTGTGTCGTGCCAAAAGGCGAATAACAGCAAGGTGAACCCTTGCGGAAAGGAGAAAGACATGAACATTACTGAAATCACAAGCACAAAGAAGCAGACAGCCGAACGGCTTCGGTTAGCTCCGTACTGCCGGGTGTCGAGTGACTCTACCGACCAGTTCCACTCCTTCGCCGCACAGATCCGCTACTACAGCGACTATGCCAAGAAGCATCCCGAATATCAGCTTGTCGACATTTATGCCGATGAGGGCATCACGGGAACCGAGATGAAAAAGCGGGACGAGCTGAATCGGCTGATAGCCGACTGCAGGAAAGGCAAGGTCGACCGCATCATCGTCAAATCGGTTTCCCGATTGGCACGGAACACCGAGGAGCTGCTCGTACTGCTGCGGATGTGCAAAGAGATCGGCGTGAGCGTGTATTTCGAGGAACAGGGCATCGACACCGAAAAACTGAATATGGAAATGATCGTAACATTCCCCGGTATGGCCGCACAGCAAGAAAGTGTGAACATATCGGGGAATTTGCGTTGGAGCTATCAAAAGCGGATGCAGTCCGGTGACTTCAACTGCACCTGTCCGGCTTACGGCTTTGACCTCAAGGACGGGCAGATGACCGTCAACGAAACGGAGGCGGCGGTCATTCGACGGATATTCGACCTATACCTCCAAGGATACGGTACGCTTGCCATTGCGAAAATGCTGAATGAGGACGGCATACCGCGGAAGCACGGCTACGAAAAATGGCTGCCGAGTTCAATCAACTATGTATTGAACAATGAACGCTATATGGGAGATGCGCTCCTGCAAAAGAGCTACACTACCGAAACCCTGCCGTTTCGGAAAATGAAAAACGACGGACGGCTGCCGCAATACTATGTGGAGAACAGCAACCCTGCCATCGTCAGCCGAGAAACCTTTCAGGCGGCGCAGAACCTGCTGCGCTCACGGAAAACGGAAAGATGCAAAAGAAAGTCCTATCCGCTGACCGGAAAGCTGCGCTGTCCCGAATGCGGCAGGGTCTTCCGACATCAGGTGGTAAACGGCAAGGCGCATTGGATATGCTCCTGCCGCTCGTCCGGTGCAACCGAATGTCAGCACCGCCATGTGCGTGAGGATATCGTATACGATATATTCACCGATATGGTTATCAAGCTGAAAACCTACCGAGGCGAACTGCTCGGTACGCTGATCCACCAAATGGAAACCATGCAGGACCGCACAAGCCGCAATCAGGAGCGCATACGGCAGATAGATAAAGAAATTGCCGACCTCGGTGCGAAGAACCATGTCATTGCAAGGCTGCACACAAGCGGCGCTATGAACGCCGCCGATTACGCCATGCAGACTTCGGGGATCGGCAACCGCCTCACCGAGCTGCGCATCGAGCGGCGGCAAAAGCTCACTGAGGATGAGGACGACCAATTACTCGCCGCCCTCAAAGACTTAAATGCTATCCTCGATGAATATGAGCCGACCGCCGAGTTTGACAACGGGCTGTTTGACGAAATCGTCGAGAGCATCACGGTGGACAGCAGTGAACAGCTTACCTTCAAGCTCATCGGCGGCATTGCACTGACCGAGCAAATCCCCAAGAAAGGATGGTGAAACCCGAATGAAAAACCGGACCCTGCCTTACGGCTACTGCTGTAAAGACGGCGTTATCGTCATAGAACCGCAGGAAAGCAAAGTGCTGAAACAGATATATGCCGCATACCTTGACGGCTCCTCTATGCTGACCATAGCCGAGCAGCTGAACAGAGAGAAAATCGAATACAGGGACGGCGTTACCGGTTGGAACAAGGGGCGGCTCAAACACCTCATTGACAATACAAAATATCTCGGCACAGAGGTGTATCCGCCGATTATTGACCGAGCAACCTATGAGAAAATACAGAAAACAAAGCATGGGCGCAACACACAAAGGAAAACGGACAAAACACAGGACATATTCAAGCTGACCGTCCCCGTCCTATGCCCGACCTGCGGTAACCGAATGCGCCGCCGACATGACAGCCGATGCAAATGCCAAGAGCGCTGGACTTGTGAGAACACGGCCTGCCGTCTGCGGATCGAGATATCCGATGCCGAACTGCTGACCGCACTCGCCGACCTTCTCGGCACGGTAACCGCCGACAGCATCAAAATGCCTGTCGAATCACCCTACGAGCCGAGCACCGAGGTAATACGGCTGAATAACGAGATCAGCCGAATGCTTGACATGGCGGAAATAGACAAGGCTGTGTTGCGAAGCAAAATGACGGAGTGCCTCGCCCGGAAATATAAAGAGCTTGGCAATGAGTGCTGCGCCGTACAAAGGCTAAAAGCCGAAGTTGGCAGTACGGCAGACATCGCCGAGCGGCTGAACCGCACGGTCAGCGAAATACGCCTGTACACCGACAAAACGGCAGACATCATACTGCTGAACGGACAGATCATACGAAAGGAGTCAGACAATGGAACAGACTGTTGTATCCCCGCCGAGAGTGGTGCGGATAATCGAACCGACAATATCGGTCAGAGAGAGCGTGAAAACCCATTACCGAGTCCTGCGGGTGGCGGCATACTGCCGCGTTTCCACTAAGCAGGAGGAACAGCTCAACAGCTACGAAAATCAGGTGGAACACTACACCGAACGCATCAATTCCGAAAACGGATGGACGCTCGAAGGTATCTACGCCGACAAGGGCATCTCCGGCACAAGCGTGAAAAACCGAGATGAATTCAACCGCATGATCCGCCGATGCAAGCAAGGGAAAATCGACATGATCATCACGAAATCCATCGCCCGGTTTGCGAGGAACACAGTGGACTGCTTGAAGTATGTCCGACTGCTCAATGACCTTGGCGTCGATGTGTACTTCGAGGAACAGGGCATCCACAGCAATCAGCCCGGCGCCGAGTTTTACATCACCATCTACGGCAGCATCGCCCAAAGCGAATCGGAAAACATCAGTGCCAACATTAAATGGGGCAAGGCGCAGGCCGCCCGTGAAGGCAAGGTAGTATTCAGATACAAGAACTTCCTCGGCTATCGCAAGGGCGAGGACGGACAACCCGAAATCGTCCCCGAAGAAGCCGAAACGATCCGCTTTATATATGACCGCTTCCTCGCAGGCGACAGCTTAAAAGGAATTGCCAAACTACTTGAAGAAAAGGGCATCAAAAGCCCGACGGGAAAAGCAGAATGGCAGTTTTCCACGATACAGTCCATTCTCTCCAACGAGAGATACAAGGGCGATGCCATCATCAATAAGACCTACATCACCGACTGCATCAGCAAAAAGGTCAGAGTCAACAACGGCGAACGCCCGAAATACTATGTAGAAAACAGTCACCCTGCCATTATCGACTCGTCCACCTTCGACAGAGTTCAGGAGGAACTCGCAAGGCGCTCCGGCAAACGCAAGATCAGCCGAAAAGCCAAGACCGAGCAAGGCAAATACTCAAGTAAATACGCTCTGACAGAACTGCTCGTCTGCGGTGAATGCAAGTCCGCCTACCGCCGATGCACATGGACGGCAAGCGGTAAAAAGAAAATCGTGTGGCGATGCATCAACCGCCTTGACTTCGGAAAGAAATACTGCCGAAACTCACCCACCGTAGAGGAAAGCGTTCTGCAACGGGCTGTGATGGCGGCAATCATGGAAATCGCCAACCAAAATGCCGAGGTATTGCGAACACTGAAGCTGCACATCGGCATGGGCTTGGCGGGAGAAAAGAGCGAGGATAACAGCATCGACCTACAGATACGGATCGCCGAAATCGACGCAGAATTCAAAAAAATGCTCGACCGAGTGTCCACCGACACCATCGAAGCCTTTGACGAGGAAACTGCAACTCGGCTCATGAATGAAAAAAGCCGTCTGCAACAGCAGCTCGACAGCATAGCCGACGCAGAGCAGCGGCGAGAAAACGCAAAATCCCGACTCGATGATATTTACACGATACTCGACGGCATAAAGAACCGCCCGATGGAATACGATGACCGAATCGTCCGCCAACTGCTCGAATGCGTAGTAGTGGACTCCAAAGAACAGATTACCGTAATATTCAAAGGCGGTCTTAAATCGGTGCAGCCGCTGACCGAATGACAGCGGCTCACCGCTGCCCCTAACCTTGAAAGCTCAGGATTTTTCGTAAGGGAACAAATACTACCCCCAAAAAGGCGAAAAAATCTATTTTATAGTCCTCCCACAAAAATCGGCAAGCATTTTTTATGCTTGCCGATTTTACTTTTTACCATTCACTTTTCTCGCCGACGTGCCTCCCTTAAAATGGAGGTGGGCCTCGTTAAGGCAAGCCGGAGGGATTTGCCGCCCTTGTAAAGGGAGGTGGGTTGCCGTAAGGCAACTCGGAGGGATTTCCTTAAAAAATAGATTTTAAATAAGAAATACTTTGGTTTTTTAATCCCTCAGTCTGTTCGCATTGCTCACAGCCAGCTCCCTTTACAAGGGAGCCTTTTTTGTCGCTTCGCGACGTTTCCCCACACTGTTTGGAACCACCCTTTACAAGGGAAGCCATTAACGGCTCCGGTTTGCGCTTTTATTTTTTTTAAATGTTATTCAATAATTTTCTCTGCTTTGCGCCGCACAGTTCATATTACGAACATAATCGTAAACCGGTTCAAGCTTGCTCTTCGAAAGCGGATATGCGAACTGATAAAGCAGGAATATAAGAGTATAAGTTATTGCGGGAATCAGTGTGCAGATTTTGAGTATTCCCTCGCTTACGCCGTCGACATAGCCGGCGTTTGACATAAGCTGCACATCATAGCCTACCTTGCCGAGAAGCATAAGTCCGCCGTAGTCAGCCGCTGTCTGACCGAGTTTACGGCAGAAGGTATAAACGGCGTATACCGCACTCTCGTTTTTAATTCCGGTCTTATATTCCTGATAGTCGATAACGTCGGCGACAACCGCCCAGTTTGTTATGGAAACGAAGGAATATCCGAAGCCTATAATGAACAGCAGGAAAATAAAAATGCCTGCCTGATCGGGTCTCGGCTTTATAATATAGCACGCTATTGCGGCAAGAGCCGAGAAAAACGCTCCGAAACCGCTGAGCTCCTTTTTGCCGAACTTTTTAACGAGTTTCGGCACAAACGGTATCATAACAGCCATAGGCAAATACTGTGCTATTGTGCCTATAACGGAAAGGCTTGTATTACAGAAATAGTTCTTATAGAGATACTGATTGAGCGAAGCAAATTGAAGCTGACCGCTTATCAGTATTCCCGTAAGAGCTAAAACTATAAACGGTCGGCTCTTAAACATTCCGGCATACAGCTTTTTCATATCCACCTTAGGCTCTGCCTCGGAGGGAACACGCTCTTTGGTGTTAGCATAGCAGGCATAATAGAATATAACCGCACACGCCGCCATAGCCGCGCCAAACCAAAACATACCGTTGGGATTTGCAACGTTATATGTAGATCCGTCGGGATTTTTGACCTTGGTATAAATAATAAACGGAGCCAAAAGAAGCGGAGCCGCTCCGCCGATTCCGCCGCCTATTGAGCGGAAGGTCGAAAGAAGGGTTCTGCCGTCGGGATCGTCGGTTATAACAGACGCAAGAGAGCCAAACGGAACATTCATTCCGGTATAGAGCATACCGAACGCTATATATGTAACATACGCGAACAAAAGCAGTGCCCACTGCTTATTTGTTATCGCCCTGACATCAATAAAGCACACAAGCTGCGAGAGAGCAAGCGGAATTGCGAGCCATTTGAGATACGAACGGTATTTACCGTCCTTATTTGGGCGCCTTTTTGCAACAATCGTTCCCCACATAGGATCGTTTACCGCATCCCAGAGACGCGAAACCAAAAACAAAGTGGCTACCTTATCTGTCGCTATTTTAAGTACATCGGTGTAAAACACCTTTAAAAATGACGAAACATAAGTTAAAACAAAAAGGTTTCCGGCATCGCCGAGCATATAGCCTATGCCCTCCTTGATGCCTATTTTGTTCGGATGCGGAGCAGTCGTTTCAACTGCCTTGGATTCTTTTTTCTCCATTATTCTCCCCCGTTTATACTGATGTAAAATACAGTATAACATAGTATAAAATGTAAAGCAATTAAAATTTTTGTGAAATCTGTTTTATTTCAGTGTAAAATTTGTCAATTTTTTGTCAATTTTTCGAGTTCAAAGTAACTTTTAACACTACTTACTATAAAACTCATTTTGTCCTTTTGATTAGTTTATTATGTATAGCGGCGATAAGAAGAGTCAACAGCGCAAAAATCAATATGCCGAAAATAAGCAAAGCCGCTATAATTAAATATGAAAGTCCGATATTGAACGGCGTATTTTTTGCAACGGTTTCCCATATAAATTCAGGATTGTAAAACGGATACGGATAATATGTAGGGTCGGAAAATCTTCCGCGCACCATTGAAAAAATCGAATAAACAAGCGGATAAATTCCCGACAGCCAAAAGCATTTTTTGCCTATTGCACGGTCGGTAAACGGGAAAAACCATACTATAAGCGCCGCCGGCGGCATTATCATATGGTAATACACCTGTATAAAGCTCGACATCGAATGAGCCGGCGTATCCCACTTGAAGGGCGGAGTAAGCCCCATTGGGATACCGGCGCAATATGTAATTCCGGCCACGAGAACATATACGGTAACAAGAACACCAATATAAGGATTAAAACCTATTTTCTCCGCCTTTTTAACTCCGAATATCGAAAGTGCCGCGCACAGGAAATACACATACGCAAAGAAATTTGACTGCACGGTAAAGTAAGACAGGATATTGTATTTGCCGTAATCCACCGGGCTGTATTGCGGGTCGTACTCGTAGTGATAGTAACAAAGTCGATAGATAAACACAAAGAACCCAAAGAGAGCCAAAATCAAAAGCACCGTGCCGAGTAATTTACTCTTTGACGCCGAGCTGTATTTTTCAGACATAAGGAATGCCCCTCTCTTTATTCTGCGACCGAAAATCTCAAATTTAGCCATTTAGCTTAAACGTCATATATACCGGATTGTGATCGGAATACTTAAATCCGAGATCGTAGACATCGCTGCCGGAAACGGTAACATTGTCTGAGACTATAAAGCCGTCAACAGTAAGGACAAATTGATTGTCGTTATACGGACCGTCCGCATTTCTGCATGACGGAACGGGTTTTTCCTCGTTAAACGGAGCTACCATACTGAGATTGGTACCGTCAAACAGCGTCGGATCTACCGGCTGTGCCCAAGTATAGTCGGCACCGTCGATTCCGAATATTTTTCCGGAGTCGACGAGCAAATCCTTATTAAAGTCGCCGCCTGCGATACAATAATTTCCCTTTTCGTACTCAGCCTGCATATCATTTATCAGCATATTTAGCTGCTCGGTGGCGATTGTGCCGTCGGAAGTGTATGCGGAAAGATGAAGCGTATATAGCACAAGCTCCTTATCGTTGCTGACGGAAACTCTTGATACCGAATAGCAACGGTCAAGGTCAACAAATTTCATAAATCCGTCTTCGATAGGCAGACTGCGTCTGAGTCCGCTTTCAATGTTGAATCTTGATAATGTGAGCATACCGGCATACGATTTTCCATGCGGCTTGCTGAGCGGATAGAATAGATACGGGCTGTCAAAATTCACGGTAAATGTAGAGTCATAACCCTCAAGCGTATTTCTGAGAGCAGCCTCTTCGTCATAGTGATAGCTGCGAGTCGCATTTTTATCAACCTCTTCAATAAGGATGAAATCGGGAGCTTCTGATTTAAGAAAATCCCCGACGCCGCTTATCACATTTTTGACCGACTCCTCCGATTCGGCACGGCTTTGTGTACCGCCGTCCATAAAGAAGCCGAAATCGGGCGTATATGCCGCGAAGCCGATATTGTAGGATATGACCTTATATTCCGTATCTACAAGGGCAGCATCACTCGTTGCATCGTTAATTTGTAAGGCTTGATTATCTTCAATTCTGTGATAATCAATCATAACATATGCGACATATCCCCCCACTATCAGAACCGCCGCAAGTAAAATAATTAAAATGACCTTAATAACCTTTTTTGCCTTAGCTGGCACCACAAGCACCTCTTTCTTGTTATTTTGTAGAAAAATTAAAAGTAGACTGCTTTGAATTATATCACTATTTCACATTATATTCAAGACAAATAACAAAACAGACAAGCAATGTGGGCATTTTTATACACAATATCCGTTTGTGTGCAGAAAACGTCAACAATCGCGAAAAAAGGCTCTCTCCCGTTAGGGCCTGCTACGAACAAAGCGATCAAACAGAGGGATTAAATTAGGCTCCCTTGTAAAGGGAGCTGTCATCGAAGATGACTGAGGGATTAAAAAGCGAAGCACTTTCTTTTTGAAATCTATTTTTTGAGAAAATCCCTCCGGCTTGCCTTACGGCAACCCGCCGTTCTTTGCAAGAATGGCTGTTTTTGCAAAAAGACGGACGGAGAGTTCGAGTCTCTCTGCCATTTTTACAATATACAGAAAAAAGGTACCGGGGAAAATCCCGATACCTTTCCTGGCGCAGAAGGAGAGACTCGACGGGTTTTCAACCCGTCGTGTTCGCTTTGCGAACAGTTTATTTTATGTCCCTTTTTGCTTTGCAAAAAGACGGACGGAGAGTTCGAGTCTCTCTGCCATTTTTACAATATACA
>OHCN01000008.1_pt1 | contig 226226 bp, 193 predicted proteins | sample 1566761 | NCBI WGS metagenome assembly OHCN01 (sample SAMEA3879568, study PRJEB24766) | human gut metagenome | biome: human-associated habitat; feature: feces | place: USA | collected 1985/1987 | reverse complement strand
AAGCGAGCCTGTTGAAGAAGCAGTCAAGGCATTTGAAGAAATGTCCGAACAGGCGGAAGAACAGCCTGAAATAGCCGGAGAAACGGCAGAATCGGCAAGCACGCTTGAAGAAGAATTTGCACAGGCAATGGCTGAGAATATTCCTGAAAGCGAGCCTGTTGAAGAAGCAGTCAAGGCATTTGAAGAAATGTCCGAACAGGCGGAAGAACAGCCTGAAATAGCCGGAGAAACGGCAGAATCGGCAAGCACGCTTGAAGAAGAATTTGCACAGGCAATGGCTGAGAATATTCCTGAAAGCGAGCCTGTTGAAGAAGCAGTTAAGGCATTTGAGGAGATTGCAGAACCTGTAGCTGTCGAAATTGCCGAAAGCCAAGCGGAAGATATGCTTTTTGAAAATATCGATGACGATTTAAGCGATGATATGGCATCTGTCCGTACAGCCGAATCGGTTGACGATGCCGTAAAAGAATTCAGCGACCTTATAGGTGAGCCGGAAGCCGCAAGGAGTATGATCAATGCTGATGCGGAATATGATGACGACCTTGAGCAGACGGGAGATATTCCGGCGGAAGAGAACAGCACAGCCGAAGAACAGCCTGTAATTCAGACAGTACCTGAGGCGCAGACGGAAAAGACGAGAACTATGGATTTCTTTGACCTTCCCGATGAGGCATATGCGCCTGTACAGACTGCCGAAGAAAAGCACGATGACAATGTCGCCGAGGTTGAGGATCTGTTCGGCGATCTGCTTGCAGATGATGAGCCTGTTGAAAAGAAAACATTCACCGATCCGTCGGAAGTGTTCTCGATGTTTGATACGGCAGACGCAGGTCAGGACGATTTTGACAAGTATAACGACGAAAAGATAGAAGAGGAAAACGAAAAGAAAAAAACTTCAGACGCAAAGAAGTACATAGCTCAGGACATTGCGGATAATATCGCGTCGTTTGCACAGCTGCTTGAACCGCTGAACGCCATAAAGGAAAATAAGATACGCAGTAAAAGCGGCATACTGTTCGACTGGGAAATGAGGATACAGTCGCTGATAGGCGATCTGCCTATAAAGACTTACTGGAGAAATAATTTCCGCAATTATGAGATATGGACCGATGAAAAGTGCATGGAAAAGGCAGGAGAGCTTCTGGCAATGCTTGAGCTTGTCGGCATAGTCCGTGACAAGGCAAAGGAAGTGGTTATCGATAAGGATACGCTCGATTTCTATTCGGCACAGAGCGAGCATCTGAACAATGACTTCCATATAGGCGAAACGGTAGTAGTTACACGTCCGTGCTGGAGAATAAACGGCAAGCCGGCAAGAAAGGGTGAAATTGCAAAGAAAGCGCCGTTTGCGGAGTTCAGCCGTAAGAAGGTTTCGCCGCTTGAAACGATGCTGAGAGAAAACAGCTGTTCTGACGGAGATGTTAATATTCCGGTTACCGATGACAATTTCTGTACATACGACCGTGATATACCTTATGTAAAGCAGGCAATTTCCGAAGGCTTCTGCAAGTGTGCGGTAAGACGTATGGAGGACGGCGGTGCGCTGGCTTTCTTCTACGAAGTTATCGCCGAGGGAGAAAACGAACATTATTCGCCCTGCACACTGAGATTTGAAGTCAATATTGACAAGAACGCAAAGGTTGTGGGCAGATTCAGAAGTGAGAAGGTGTAAAATATAAAAGTGTCGGAACTGCTTTAAAGGCAACCGACGGATATTTTGCGCAAGGGATCGTTACGGCAAATGTATCTATAAGCATTTTTTGCAAACGAAACGTACTTTGGAAATGAGAAAGGGTACACCTTGTTTATACCTTTTCAAAAGCAATTAATGAGCATACGGATTATTATAACAATGACGTTGATGCCTCCTGCTGAAAGCAGGGGGCATTTATGTGTTTCGCCGCAGTTAAATACGTTCGGATTTTCGGGCATATACTAAAAAACTAGTATTTTTTTCTTTAGATATTGAGAAAAATGTCAAAAAATTGTATATTTTTTTAAAAACCTATTGACATTTCGCAATTAATATAATATACTATTTAGTGAAATATTGTTTAGGCGTTAAAGATATATATAAGTAACAGATTTAAATGCTTTTTTGAATAACAGCTATTTTACCATTGTAAAATGACTACAATCTCATTATAATTTTGTTTTGTTATTTGAATTATCATTTGTTAAACGGTAGATGAAGTCAACAAACCACAGTATAAACGGTTTGCGGATTTTTATTATCTGTAAAAAGTTATTTATGCAAGAAAGAAAGGGAAAAACTATGAAAAAGTTTTTGAGTAAATTATTAATAGACTTGATTATTTGTTCCATTTTTGCAACTTCATTTGTTGTTTCTGCATGTGCGCAATCTGTTAACGATAATGTCTTTTTCACTTTTTCTAATGAAAACTTCTATGAATTTATTCCAGATGAAGCAAACAAGTTTGCTATACAAATTTATAATGAAATGACATTATATGCGAAAGATTATAGAACTTCATTCAATTTGTCAACTGATGATTTTTATAATATAAAACTTGGAGAACCATTTTGCATTTTCGATGTTGATCAAATTTCTCAACAAGCAGTATTTTATTATCCTATTCTTAATGGAGTTAACCAGTATATCTTATTGTTGACTGTGATTGATACTAACCATTCGTTACAGGCCAGCTTAGATAATGAACTGGTTAATGCCCTAAATAAAATCGACTATCTCTATACAGATTATGTTTTCTATAAGACGAATAATGAACTCATTGCTCAAAGTCAGACAGATGTTATTTTTTTGAATGCACAAACTTGTGACAATCCGTATAGTGCTACGAATTATGAAAGTATTCACGAGAATCTGATTTTGTCATTAAAAAATTTCAAGGAGTATAATGTTGAGGAAAATCTGTTAAATTCCGACACATTACAACTAGAAACATATTCTGCTGCCTTTTCTAGTGTTGTTAATGATAGTGATTATAAAGAAAAAATGTTAAAATTGCATAATGCAAAAGGTCAAGGAAATTATAGTAGATGTTGGGCGGCATCTGTTGCAACAATAATTAACTATCTCAGAGGAACTAATGTATCTGCTGCAAAAATATGTGATGTTATGAATATTGACTATGATGCTGGCGGATCTATATATGATAAACAGAATGCTCTTATAAAATACGGGATATTTTATAGTAAATTATGAAATCGTACTTTAAGTTGGACTGAAATAAAAAAGAATATTGATAATAAAAATCCTGTTGCAATGTCTGCAGTTGCAACTAATGCATGGCATGCTGTTACTTTGGTCGGATACAGAAGTTTTAAGGTTAATCAATATGTTGCTATTTGGGACTCTGCATCTAATGGGAATAATGGAGCGACAAAGGTTATATATTACTCAGGCGCGAATACCACATTTCAATCTAGCGCATCAGGACCTATTTTTACATGGATATATTCATTGTCACAGTATTAAGGATGGGGTTATATATGAAATTATTAAAAAAACGCACAATAATACTTGCCTTGACGCTTGCAGCAGTTTTTATGCTTATCGGTTGCTCCAACACCGCACAACCACAGATCAGTGGAAAATTACTTTTTGAAATTGATAACTGTGATAGTATTGAGCTGCAAATAGGCTCGTCGGAATACAAAGCAAAAAAACAAAAAGAAATTGATAATATATCAGCTCTTATGACATCGCTGACGTTAAAAAAAGTCAACATTGATGACCTTGAGGGAGGAATATCGGTTATTGTGAACACTCCTGATAAAAAAGCGGTAATCAATGTTTGCGGTAAAAATATCCTTTATAACAATCAGTGGTACGAAGCGACCGAGGATATTAGCGATCGGCTTCGACAATTCTTTGATTGACAACATTCAGATTATTGAAAAGTCAATGCAGGGCGTATAACAACGCTGCGCATTGACTTTTTTAGTTTGCCGCAGACGACGAATACCTGTAAAGTCCAGACAGTTTGACAGATAATTGCGAGGGATTTTTAATGCGAGTGCTTATGCCGTAATGATTCGATAAAATCTCTTAGTTTTATATCCCGCCGAAAATAAAAAGCGGGTGCTTTTATCGCCTAAAGCTCACGTCTTATGAAAAGAATGATTTTTAACAGTAAAGCTTAAGCCTTTGCTTCGGAAAGTGTGCGCAGTGCGGAAAATGAACGGTTTTCTCCCGAAGAACGCATAAAATCAAGGGGCTTTTTCTATATAATATATAAATATAAAGAGCCAAAGAGCCGAAAAAGGAAACGTCATTTCCCTTGACATATTTGCAGGCGAAGAATGAAAGCTTCACAGCGGGTTATTGCAGTGCCTTTTCTGATGAAATTTACTCTGTTTTTAGTTTATTAGCCTAAAAATTAAGTAAAAAATTTTAACAAAAACTATTGCAATTAAAAAAAGATTATGATATACTTAATACAAAGAGCGATTAACGCTTCTTAACGGAAATATGACATTATCAAGGAGAATCAAGTATGAACGTAAAAGTTATCAACGGTACATCATTACCGAACATCCCTTGGCAGGATCGTCCCGCAGGCTGTAAGGATGTTATCTGGCGTGCAGACAACAACCCCATAATCCCCCGTGACCTTCTTCCTACCAGCAACTCTATCTTCAACAGCGCAGTTGTTCCTTTCGAGAGCGAAAAGGGCAAGTTCGCAGGTGTTTTCCGTGTTGACGACAAGGAAAGAAATATGGCTATCCACGCAGGCTTCTCTGAGGACGGCGTACACTGGAACATCAACGAAGAAAAGGTTGAATGGATAAACGACGATCCCGAAACTGCAGAAGCTAACCCCTGGCAGTACGGCTACGACCCCAGATGCGTATGGATCGAGGACAGATTCTGGATTACATGGTGCAACGCATACGGCTGGAAGCCTACAATCGGTGTGGGCTGGACAAAGGACTTCAAGGAGTTCCACCAGTGCGAGAACGCATTCCTTCCCTTTAACAGAAACGGTGTTCTGTTCCCCCGTAAGATAAACGGCAAGTACGTTATGTTCAGCCGTCCTTCAGACAGCGGTCACACACCTTTCGGCGATATGTACCTTTCACAGTCGCCCGATATGAAGTACTGGGGCGAGCACAGACACGTTATGGCTCCTCTGAAGGGCTGGGAATCACTCAAGATCGGTGCAGGTCCTATCCCGATAGAGACAAGCGAAGGCTGGCTGGTATTCTACCACGGCGTTCTCCAGAGTTGCAACGGTTATGTATACAGCTTCTCAGCTGCTATTCTCGACATCGACAAGCCCTGGAAGGTTAAGTATCGTTGCGCTGAGTACCTTCTCAACCCCAAAGAGTATTATGAGTGCGTAGGCGACGTTCAGAACGTTACATTCCCCTGCGCAGCACTCTGCGACGCTGATACAGGCAGAATCGCTATCTACTACGGTTGCGCTGATACCTGCGTAAGCATGGCATTCACAACTGTTGACGAGGTTGTAGACTACGTTAAGAAGCACAGCAGTGTCTGATTGACCGACAAAGCATAAAACTATCCCCTCCGCAAAAGCGGAGGGGATTTTTGCGTTTATATGCGGCTTGAGTCCTGCGGATTATATACCGAGCATTGCTTTTTCTTCGGCGGTGAGCTTTGAAGCGTATACGGAATACCCTTCTTCGCCGTAGCTGTTCAGAACTATATCCATAACCTCACGGAAAATGTACTGCCTTGCTTTTTCGGAATTTAAAAACAGCTTTTTGTCAAGCGTTTCGCCGCCAACCGTGTGGCAGCATACATAAAATATAAATTCACGTTTCGCCGTTATCGTGAAATGTTCGCAGCAGCAATTACCCGTGAACGAATAAACCGGCGGAATATCAAGCTCCCGAAAACGTTCTTCGAGAGCCTTTAATTTTTTCGGCACACTTTTATGCTTGGCAGGCTTATCTGTACCGTAAATTTCACGACGCATACTTCTGTCTGAAATATGATTTTTGTAAATCTGAATGATGACACAGACAAGCGCCATGACCGCTACGACCGAGCCGATTATAAGCAGTACAGCGCCTATCGGTGAATCGGTTATCCTTGAGCCGTTCATATTATACCTCAATGATTGTTAATGCGTGTTTGTGCCTGTGGTACTTGTGCCGTTATGCACAGGAACAGTGTAATCCTGTGGCTGAATAGGTGCGCCGCAGTGAGGGCAGGCATTGCAGCTGCCTATGGTATAAACGCCTCCGCAGTATTCGCAGGATGCCTGCTTCATTACGACAGATTGCGGCTGCGGTGCAGTCTGCTGAGGAGGAGCATAGTAGCCGTCAAGAGGCACTTCCTTTGCTCCCTTGTATTTATTTGCGTTAGGTCGGAAGAATACCATAAAGAATGCGTGTATGCAGACGAACAGGAGCATAAACAGTCCTATTCCGAAGGTTTCGCCCTCAAATCTGAACTTCATTACGGTAGGAGTAAGTGCGTTGAAGCTGTCAGTGATAGCGTCATTTACCTTTGTTCCCTCGACAAGCAGCCTCTTGTGCAGATCGTTTGTAAAATCGTATGCTACGGATGAAGTAATGATACTGTCGGTATCATCGCCCTGCATACCCTCCCAGTACCAGTTGTTGAATTCATCATCGGGATCTTTCGGCTGAGAATACACTATCAGCCAGTGCTTTTCGTCATAGAACCGGTTTACATAAAGCTCATAAGCGTACTTCTCAAGGTCGGTATAGTTATCCTCCCAGTCGGAGTTGTACACAGTCATTACCGCAGGAGAAATACCCGTTGTGTTGAAGAAATCCTCAAGTGCGTCGCTGAGCTTTGTTGTATCTCCGAGTACGTTAGCGTCGTCCTGTATAACTATCTGCGAGTTATAATCAACCTTCAGCTTTTCGGGTATGCCGAAAGACGTAGATATCATCAAGAACGCCGCCAGAACAAACGGTACATAGAATATGAGCATTAAAAATCTCAGCTTGCTCGGACCTTTTGATAAATCGGTATCCGAGTAGACGTAGTTCGGAACGCCGTTTCTGTAGTAGACGAATCTTCTTGCACCGGGGAAATATGTACGGCTGGTCCTTATTCTGCTTGAGCCGCCTCCCGATGAGGAACGGTGTGAAGAACTGTGCGATGAGGAGTGGTGACTTCCGCCCCCGTGAGAGCCTCCGCCCGATGAGTGTGGCATATTATACCTTCTTTCGTGTGACTTTTGATATTATTCTACCATAAATTAACCGTCAAATCAAGATATAAAGCTATTCAGAGTGACGGCTGAAAACTGTAAAGCGTTAAAAATCAAATGTAAAGTCGCACGGCAAAAATGTAAAGTCGCTGTATAGTTTGGCTTTGCTATGCGGAAAACCCGGCTTTACAAAAACTTTACCGACTTTATACCATTCCTTGCTTTAATGTAAAGCCCGTTGCGACTATAATATGAAATGTAGTCGGGAGGGAAACCGAACGGCAGATAAAAAATGTACATAAACATTATGGAGTATCTGGAAAACTCCGAGGGGTATGACCCTTAAGAAAGGAAACAACATGAACAAGAAGTTAATATCACTTATCGCAGGCGCAGCAATAGTTGCTGCAGCAACAGGCTGTTCCCAAACTGCAACAAGCAGCGTAGCAGGCACAGATTCATCTGCGGCAGGCACATCTGCAAGCGAAGCATCAGCTACAGAAGAGCTCAGCGGCACACTGTCAATGAACGGCTCAACATCAATGGAAAAGGTTATCAAGGCTGTTAACGGCGCATTTATGGAAAAGAACAAGGGCGTAACAGTTAACTTAAACCTCACAGGTTCAGGTACAGGTATCCAGGAAGCCTCAGAGGGCAAGTGCGACATCGGTAACTCGTCAAGAAAGCTCAAGGATGAAGAAGCTGAAAAGCTTGACGCTACAGTAGTAGGACTTGACGGTATCGCTCTTGTAGTAAACCCCGTAAACAAGCTCGAAGACATCTCACTTGAAGATCTCGCAAAGGTATATTCCGGCGAGATTACAAACTGGAAGGAACTTGGCGGAGATGACAAGGCTATCGTAGTTATCGGCCGTGAGGACGGTTCCGGTACAAGAGACGGTTTCGAGTCTATCGTAATGGGCGACAAGGAACCGAAGTACGCACAGGAACTTGAGTCTACAGGTTCAGTTATCAACGCAGTTGCAACAACAGACGGTGCTATCGGTTACGCTTCACTTGCAAACGTTGACGAAACAGTAAAAGCGCTTAAGGTCGGCGGCGTTGAAGCTACAGAAGAAAATGTAAAGAGCGGCGCTTACGAGGTACAAAGACCCTTCATCTGCGCAACACTCAAGGGTTCCGATAACAAGCTTGTTAAGGCTTACCTTGACTTTATTCTCTCAGAAGAAGGTCAGGCACTCGTACTTGCACAGGGTGCAGTTCCCGTAAAGTAAAAAACAAGTCGATAATTCCTATACAGTAAGCACTTTTCCGGTAGCAATCCGTTACCGGAATTTGCTGTATAAGTATGTATAGCCCTGAAAGGATGGTTTACTTGGAAAAGACAAGCGGCGCAGCAGTTGCGGTAGGCTCGGTCGGAAAGCAGAGATCTGCTATAAGAAGTAAAAAATCGGGATTCACAAACGTTACAGAGCGTGTAATGAAGTACATATTTACCGTGTGTGGGATCACAGCGGTAGCGTGCGTCCTGATGATAACAATTTATATGATAATATCGGGTGCTCCCGCCATAGGAAAAATCGGATTGACCGATTTTCTGTTCGGCGACACATGGTACGCAAAAAAAGAACAGTTCGGTATCCTCCCGCTGATTCTCACGTCGGTATTCGGTACTCTCGGTGCAATAGTGATCGGTGTTCCGATAGGACTTCTCACAGCGGTGTTCATGTCCGAGCTTGCACCTAAGGCTATGAAGAACGTAGTAAAGCCTGCGGTCGAGCTTCTTGCGGGTATCCCGTCGGTTATATACGGTTTGCTCGGCGCAAATCTTGTAAAGCCGCTTATGTACGCACTGGAGGAGGTCATTTATGCTAATGATCCTACACATCAGTTCACAGGCGGCGCAAACCTTGCAAGTGCAATAATCGTACTTGCTATAATGATACTCCCCACTATCATAAACATTTCGGAGAACGCAATATCCGCCGTTCCTTCCGAATACAGAGAGGCAAGCTACGGACTGGGAGCAACGAAGATACAGACTATCTTCAAGGTAGTTATCCCCGCCGCAAAGTCGGGTATTGCGTCCGGTGTCGTTCTCGGTGTCGGCAGAGCGATAGGTGAGGCTATGGCTATTATCCTTGTTGCAGGCAACAGTGCAAATATGCCGGAGCTGTTCTCATCGGTAAAATTCCTCACAACAGGTATCGTTGCCGAATTCCCGTATTCGAGCGGACTTCACAGAGAGGCGCTCTTTGCGATAGGACTTGTGCTGTTCGTGTTCATTATGATAATAAATCTGATACTCAACGGTATTCTCAAAAAGGGCGGCAAAAAGGAAAAAGCGGCAAAGACCGCAGGAAAGGCGTGATAGATTATGGCGAAAACTATGGCAAAAGCAGTTACAAATTCTCTTACTAAAAAGCGCAGAAGAGTAAGCGACATAGTGCTGAAGGCTCTGATTTTTCTTTCGTCCGGCATAGTCGTTGCGCTGACGCTCGGTATGATTATATACATAGCCGTAAAAGGCACAGAGGGAATGAGCCTGAACTTCCTTACAACTCCGGCGTTCTCATATCCTTATGAAAACTACGGCGTACTCGGCAATATAATCAATACTCTTTATCTTGTAGTGATCACGCTTATAATCGCAACACCTGTCGGTGTAGGTGCGGCAATATATCTTACCGAATACGCAAAGCAGAGCAGACTTACAAGAATTATCGAATTCACTACCGAAACGCTTGCAGGTATCCCCTCGATCATATACGGACTTTTCGGCAGCGTGTTCTTCTACAATATCTTCAAGGTAAACTACTCACTGCTTACAGGTGCGCTGACATTGTCAATAATGGTACTGCCCACCATAATCCGCACCACGCAGGAGGCGATAAAGACCGTTCCTATGGGCTACAGAGAGGGTGCTGTCGGACTTGGCGCACCTAAGTGGCATACTATAAGGACCGTTGTTCTTCCCAGCTGTATAGACGGTATACTGACCTCAGTAATCCTGTCCATAGGCAGAATAGTAGGCGAGTCTGCGGCACTTATCTTCACAGCAGGTATTGCGGCAGAGGTAGGTATAAATTCGCTCGGCGATATTTTCGGCAAAGTAATGAATCAGGGCGGCTCGCTCACGGTTCAGCTTTACCAGTACGCACAGCGTGGCGGTGCCGAAATGAAGTACGCATTCTCTACAGCGCTTGTACTGCTTGTAACAGTGCTTATAATCAACATATGCGCAAAGCTGGTCGCTTACAGAATAAGAAAGAAACGCTCGGTATAAATCCGTAAATCAAGAAAAGAGGATAAACAATGTCAGATATAATCGTACCTCAGAGCGATGTGAAGCTCTGTACAAGAAATGTGAATCTATATTACGGTGAAAACCATGCGCTGAAGGACATAAACCTTGATATAAAGACAAATAAGATAACCGCCTTCATCGGTCCTTCGGGCTGCGGCAAATCTACATATCTGAAAAGCCTTAACCGTATGAACGATCTGATACCGGATTGTAAGATAACAGGTCAGTTCCTGCTTGACGGCGAGGACATCTACGCTGACGGCGTTGACACAAACGTACTGCGCCGCAGGATAGGAATGGTGTTCCAGAAGCCCAACCCCTTCCCGATGAGCATTTACGATAACATAGCATACGGACCGAGAGTACACGGTATAAAGAGCAAGGCAAAGCTTGACAGGATAGTCGAGGAGAGCCTTATCGGTGCGGCTGTTTTTGACGAGGTAAAGGACAGACTTCATAAATCCGCACTCAGTCTTTCGGGCGGTCAGCAGCAGAGAATCTGTATCGCAAGAGCTATCGCCGTTCAGCCTGAGGTCATTCTTATGGACGAACCTACATCGGCGCTCGACCCTGTATCAACGCTTAAAATCGAGGAGCTTATGAACACGCTCAAGGAAAAGTACACGGTAGCTATTGTAACTCACAATATGCAGCAGGCAACGAGAATTTCGGATTACACAGCCTTCTTCCTTGTAGGAGAAATGGTCGAGTACGCACCGACAGAAGAACTGTTCTCACGTCCTAAGGATAAGCGAACAGAAGATTATATCACAGGACGTTTCGGTTGATTTTATACGTTATGTGTGATATTATATTAGAAAGGGCAAACAGAAATGAGAGAAACATTTGAACATAAGCTCGGAAAGCTGAATAACGACCTTATCCGTATGGGCGGAATGATAGAGGAGGCGATAGCTTCAGCTATCACAGCACTGCGTGACAGCGATGCTGTTCTTGCAAAAAAGGTAGTAGACGGCGACAGAGCGGTAGATGAGGAAGAAAAGAACATCGAGAGCCAGTGCCTGTCCATAATACTTCGTGAACAGCCTGTCGCAAGAGATCTCCGTAAGGTTTCTGCGGCGCTCAAAATGGTGACTGATATGGAGCGTATAGCCGACAATGCCGCAGATATTGCGGAGATCAGCCTTACCGCAGACGTATCCGCTATTATGCACATAGTAAAAGAGATACAGACTATGAGCGAAAAGGTAATAATAATGGTTTCACACTCTATAGATTCATTCGTAACAACCGATATGGAACTTGCGAATGAAACGATAAAGGCTGACGATGAGGTAGACGAGCTGTTCGTTTCTATAAGAAACCGCATAGTAGAGCTTATAAAGAGCGAGCATTGCAGCGGCGATGTTGCGGTCGATGCCCTTATGATAGTGAAATATCTTGAAAGAATAGCCGACCATGCGGTAAATATCTGCGAGTGGGTGGAATTCTTCAAGACGGGAGAATACAAGAATACCCGTATTATATAAACTTTGGAGGCTGATACAATGGCTGAACGTATCTATATAACTGAGGACGATGACAGTATAAGAGAGCTTGTGACGGTCGCTCTTTCGGCTTATTCATACGAGGTGGAGAGCTTTGTCAGTGCGGAGGATTGCCTTGCCGCAACCGAAAAGCAGGTGCCGGATATATTCCTGTTCGATATAATGCTGCCGGGTATGGACGGTGTGCAGGCGGTGAAGATTCTTCGTGAAAACGAGCAGACAAAGAATACGCCGATACTTATGCTGACAGCAAAATCAGCCGAGATAGACAAGGTGTTCGGGCTTGAAAACGGCGCAGACGATTATCTCACAAAGCCGTTCGGCATTATGGAACTTGCCGCAAGAATAAAGGCACTGTTAAGACGTGCAGGCAGAGGTTCATCAGATAGTGCTTCCGATAAGATTGCGGCAGGCGGCATAACGGTAAACACATCTCTCAGAGAGGTGAGCCGTGACGGCAGACCGATAGAGCTTACGCTGAAGGAATACGAGCTTCTTTTGTATCTTATTAAGAACAGGGCGAGAGTAGTCAGCCGTGAGGAGCTTCTCACGAAAGTGTGGGGCATAGATTTTGTCGGTGAAACAAGAACGCTCGATATGCACATAGGAACGCTCAGAAAAAAACTCAGCGATGATGCCGAGAACGCTCATCTTATCAAAACGGTAAGAGGAGTAGGCTACAGATTTATAGGAGAATAACAGGAGGACGTACAGATGAAAAAAGCGCTTATAGTACGTTTTCTTATAGTAATTGCGATAGTTATGTCGGTGTGCGTTGTATCTGCTACAGCGCTTCTTTCAAGCACGGAGCAGAACGTCAGAAAAAGCGATATGCTGACTTCTCTCGGACTTATTCGTGTGATATATGAGGACGAAGCCGACCACGACTATGACCTTGCAAACAGATTAAGTTCACTTGTCGGCAACGCCAGAGTGAGCTTTATCAATAAGGACGGAACTGTATTTGTAGATACCTATATCGACGGTGAGCCGGACGATAACCACAGCACCCGTGAGGAGATAAAGCAGGCAGAGCTTACAGGAAGCGGAGTAGCCGTAAGATATTCAAAGACGCTCGGCAAAAATCAGATCTATGCCGCTATGAAGGTTAAGGACGACGATATAATCAGAATAAGCTACAATATAAACAGCTATATGGATTTTGCGTCAATGTTCATAGCACCTATGCTGATAGCCGCCGCAATAGGCATAATAGCGGGGCTTATAGCGGTAAGCAGCGTTGCCCGCCAGATAATGAAGCCGATAAACAGCATATCAAAGGCTATGAGCGGTATGAAATATGTCGGTGACGAAAAAATCTCTGCGGAGCTTGAGGAGATACCGTCACACAAGTACCCGGAGCTTGACGAATTTGTCACCATGTTCAATTTTATGCGTAAAAGCATACAGGATAATATGAAGACGCTTGAAAACGAGCGTGAAAAGGAACGTTTCATACTTGAAAGCTTGCAGGACGGTGTAATTCTTTACGATAACGATCTGTCCGTCATATCAATCAACCGTGCCGGTCTTAAACTGCTCGGTGCTTCAGAGGAAAGCGGTGCTTCGACCGTACCCGAGCTTGCAAGAAAGCCCGAGATAATCAGCGGAGCGGAAAAAGCGGCAAATGAGGACAGAACGGTAACTATAGAAAGCACCGTTGACGGCAGGATCTTGCTCGTGCAGGTATTCCCCGTATCCAAAAGCGGAATAGATGCAATGCACGGCGGACTTATGGTTATCCGTGACGTTACCGACAAGCGTATGTCCGAACAGCTCAAAGCCGACTTCTTTGCAAATGCCGGCCACGAGCTGAAAACGCCTCTCACGGCAATTTCGGGATTTGCCGAGCTTCTTGAAAACGGACTTGTGCCTAAGGATAAGAAGGATTATTATATCGGAAAAATTCTTACCGAGGCAAAGAGAATGTCAACAATCATCAGCGACATTCTTGAAATATCCTCCCTTGAAAACAAAACGACAGCCGAGGAAGTGACCGACTGTAAGCTGTCCGAGATATGCTCAGCGGTAAAGGAATGTCTGGAGCCTGCGGCTTCTGCCAGAAATGTCACGATAGAACTGTCAGGCGACAGCTTTACCGTCCGTGCCGCATACAAGCACATATACGAGCTTGTCGAAAACATAGTCAGCAACGCCATAAAGTACAACAAGGACGGCGGCAGGGTTGAGATAACGCTTCACGATGTGGGTGAGATAGGCTGTATCTATGTTAGGGATAACGGCATAGGCATCCCTAAGGAATCGCTTAACCGTGTATTTGAGCGTTTCTACAGAGTGGATAAGGGCAGAAGCACCAAAGAGGGCAGTACCGGTCTGGGTCTTTCCATAGTAAAGCATATCGTCAACTGCTACGGCGGTACGGTGACGCTTGACAGCGAGCTTGGCAAGGGAACGCTTGTTTGCGTAAGACTGCCTATTGCAAAGAATATTTCGGAGTAACGGCATATTTGATATTTCGCTTGACACAGCGTTGCATTTATGATACACTAAGCATATAGTAAAACATAAGTGCAAAGACCGTGTATGGCAAGAGTACCCGGAAAATGAAGTCTTACAGAGAGCTGTGTCAGGTGAAAGACGGCAGACGGATTTACGGCGAAGTGCGGCTGTACGGATTTTTTTATCCGGGTCGGCAGAGGGAAAATTTCAAGTATCTCTGTCCGTCTTGTCTGCGTTAAAGACATAAAGGGAGTGTAAGCTCCGAAGCGAAGTGGAACCGTGGTATAAACCGCCTTCGTCTGTTATGCAGACGAGGGCGTTTTTATTTTCGGAGAAGGGTAGGAAACATATGTTCGATAAAATTAAAGCGGATATAAAATCGGTCAGAGAACGAGATCCTGCCGTAAAGAGCGATCTCGAAGTGTTTTTCCTGTATCCCAGCTTCAAGGCTGTAAGGGCATACCGCAGGGCGCATAAATGGTACCTTAAAAAGCATTATTTCATTGCAAGGTGGATATCACAGCGTGCTTTGCGGAAAACGGGCATAGAGATACACCCCGGCGCAACGATAGGAAAGGGCTTGTTCATCGACCACGGAAGCGGCGTTGTAATAGGCGAAACTACCGAGATAGGTGACTACTGCACGCTTTATCAGAACGTAACTCTCGGCGGTACCGGTAAAGATACCGGTAAACGTCACCCCACGCTCGGCAACAATGTAATGGTTGGCTCAGGAGCAAGGGTTCTCGGTCCTTTCAAGGTGGGCGATAACGCAAAGATAGCCGCAAATGCCGTTGTGCTGTCGGAGGTACCGCCTAACTCAACTGCGGTCGGCGTTCCTGCAAGGATAGTCCGCCGTGACGGTCAGAGGGTAAATGCCTGCGACCTTGACCAGATACACATTCCCGACCCTGTGGCACAGCAGATATGTGCCTTGCAGAGCAGGCTTGAAACAATGCAGAGCGAGATAGATCTGCTCAGAGAAGAACTTAAAGAAAACAATATTAAATAAAAGCGAGGATAAGAAAATGCAGTTATATAATTCACTGTCACACAAAAAGGAAGAATTCGTGCCGAATGTCGAGGGCAAGGTAAATATGTACACCTGCGGACCTACCGTGTACCACTTTGCACACATAGGAAATCTGCGCAGCTACATTATGGAGGATGTGCTTGAAAAGTACCTGCGCTATGTCGGCTATGATGTAAAGCGTGTAATGAACATTACCGATGTAGGACATCTGACAAGCGACGGCGACACGGGCGATGACAAGATGCTGAAGGGTGCAAAGCGTGAGCATAAGACAGTTATGGAGATAGCAAAGTATTACACAGACGCTTTCTTCGAGGACTGCACGAAGCTGAACATCAAGCGTCCCGACGTTGTAGAGCCTGCAACGCACTGCATCGCAGATTTCATCAAGGTAATTTCTTCTCTTATCGAAAAGGGCTACGCTTACGAAGCAGGCGGAAATATCTATTTTGATACCTCCAAACTCGAAAAGTATTATGTTTTCAACGATTTCAAGGAGGAAGACCTTGCGGTTGGTGTCCGTGAAGGCGTTGAGGAGGACGGCAACAAGAGAAACAAGGCAGACTTCGTTCTGTGGTTCACAAAGTCAAAGTTTGACGATCAGGAGCTGAAGTGGGACAGCCCGTGGGGAGTAGGCTACCCCGGCTGGCATATCGAGTGCAGCTGCATAAGTATGAAGCATCTCGGTGAATATCTTGACATTCACTGCGGCGGCATCGACAACGCATTTCCCCACCACACAAACGAGATAGCACAGAGCGAGGCTTATCTCGGTCATAAGTGGTGCAACTACTGGTTCCACGTTCACCACCTTAATACAAACAGCGGCAAGATGAGCAAGTCAAAGGGTGAATTCCTTACGGTATCCCTGCTTGAAAGCAAGGGCTACGACCCTGTGATATACCGTTTCTTCTGCCTGCTGTCACACTACAGAAAGTCGCTCGTATTCACTTACGAGAATCTTGATAATGCAAAGGGCGCATACGAAAAGCTGGTTGCTAAGATAGCACAGCTTTTAAAGGCAGAGCAGGGCGAGGTCGACAAGGCGGCTTACGATAAGCTCCGTGAGGGCTTCACCGCCGCTATGGACAACGATATAAACACATCGCTTGCAATCACTGCGCTGTATGACGTATTAAAGGCTGACACAACACCCGCAACAAAGCTGGCGCTTATCGCCGATTTCGACAAGGTGCTTTCACTGTCGCTTATCGAAAAGGCAAAGGCGGTAAACGAAAAGCCTGCCGATACAGCCGAGGAGCTTCCTGCCGAAATTCTTGAGCTTGCCGAGCAGAGAAAGCAGGCACGAAAGGATAAGAATTTCGCACTTGCCGATGAGCTTAGAGATAAGATAACCGCAATGGGCTATACCGTCGAGGAAACAAGACAGGGAACGGTTATAAAGAAGAAGTAAGATAATTAAAACGGGAGGTTGTTGCCTCCCGTTTCAGCTTGTAGCTTTAGTGAAAGTTATAAAACAAAGGCACCGGGCGACCGGTGCCTTTTGCTGTTGTTCGTTTATAAAACTGTTATTAACTCAGTTCTGCTGCATTAAAGCTCTGTAAGGTTCAAGGTATGATTCTACAGTTCCGAAGTAAGAATCACGGAGACTTGTGTAGGATTCACCCAACTTGAAAGGTCCGCCGAGGACGCAGCCTGCGCCTTCGCTGTCACCCTGCTGGAGCATTGTTGTAAGGTCTGTCGAGAAACCGAAGCAGTCGTCAAAGAGGAATGTGAACTTGTCGGTTGTTGTGTCCTTAAGATCTGAATAGATCTGATACAGATCTTCAGACATTGCCGAGTGCGTCTTGTTTACTCTTCGTGCAGCACCACAGCTGGGGCATTTTTCTATAGTCTTGTCTGCCGTTGAAACGCCGCATTCGGGGCATTTGGGATAATAGAGCTTTTCAGCGGTAGCTTCTGCCTTGGCTGTAGCTATTTTCTCGGGATCAATTTCATTAAGACGGCAGATTTCCATATACTTGAGAGCTGCCTTTATGTTCTTTGCGCCTGCGGGTACGAGGTAGCCGAATGTATCTGTATTCATGTAATATGCGTCTGCCTGATCATCTCTGGGGATCGGAACGAATCTGATATCCTGATCCTTAGCTGCAGCCTGAGCTGATGTCCAGCCCCAGTCAAGACCGAACTCTGCGAACAGTGTCTTTGTATCTGAAAGGCAGGTGCTGGGATCTGCATATTCCGCATTTACCATGCCCTGTTTAGCAAGGTCTGCGAGGAAGTCCTGACATCTCTGAACGTTAGCGTCCTTCATGTTGTTGATGATCTGCTTGTTAGGACCGTCAACATCGATAAGCGTTGTACCTGTCGAAACTATGAAAGGCATTGCAACGAAGCCTGTGGGCATTACACCGTAATACTTATCACCGATGTTGCACCATTCGGTCATTATATCCTTCCATGCTGTCCATGTCCATTTGCCTTCCTTGTAAAGCTCCAGCGGGTCTGTCTTGATACCTTCGTCGTCAAGAGCAGTCTGGTTGTATATAAGTACAACGCCGGGATTTACACGGTAAGGCAGATAGTAGTGCTTGCCGCCGTAGTTGAAGTTTTCAATCATATCCTTCATACCCGACCATGTATCGCTGTCAAAGTCAACATAATCATCAAGTGATGTATAAAGGTTGTTTGCTACACCGTGGGGGTATGACTGCCACTCGTAACGTACCATATCGGGAGAGTCTGATGAAGCAACGAGCTGAGCGAGCTTTGTGAAGTATTCGGCCGAGCTTGTTGAAATATATTCTACAGTATAGCCCTCATCTGCAAACTTATCTACGATTTCTTTGTCATCTGTGTTAAGATCATAGTAGCCGAGCCACTTTAGTGTAGTACCGTTTGAAGGTGCTTCTACAACACTGCCGCCGTTGTTGCTTGCAGAAGAATTGTCCGTTGAATTATTGTCCGTACCTGAAGTACTGCTGTTTGCCGTTGAGCTTGTATTGCCTGAAGCATTACCGCTGTCAGCCGAACCGCTTGTTGTGCTTGAACCGTTGCAGGCAGAAAGCATAGATGTTGCCATAGCCGCTGTAACCGCACAAGCGAGTATTCTCTTTGAGAGTTTCATTTTAGTCCTCCTTTAAGTTGTTCTTGGTGTATTCGTTTACATCAAGATATTTATATTATAACCGAAATCACATTAAATTTCAATTCACTATTTCTACAGTTTATTATGCTTTGTTTTAGCAAAATTGCACAAACGAAATGGGGAATATATGTGAATAATTAATCAAAAAGATGTAAAATTAAGTAGATTCATTAAGTTTATTTAAGCTATCAACTTAAATAAAAGCGGAAATGTAAGCATAAGTTTTTGCCTTCAAATGAGGAAATGTAAGCATAAGTTTTTGCCTGCAAATGGGGGAAATGTACATTTCAACGGCTTTAATATGCACAATTTGTTATCTGGCGAATTATTTGCGGTACTGTGACGCAAAAAAGAGTTATAAGTTAATATCGTATGATTTATACAGTCGTTGTACTTGATATAAATAAAGGCTGACGCATAATCACGTCAGCCTTTTCTGCATTTAATTTTATGTCGCTCAGTTCTTGCTAAGATATTCGTCAATGCTCTGAGCCGCCTGCTTACCTGCACCCATAGCGAGTATTACCGTAGCCGCACCTGTAACTGCGTCACCGCCGGCATAAACACCCTCACGGGTCGTCTGCATTGTGTCTTCGTTAACAACAAGACAACCTCTCTTGTTGGTGTCAAGACCGGGAGTTGTGCTTCTGATAAGGGGGTTGGGAGATGTACCGATTGACATGATGACCGTGTCAACGGGAAGTTCAAAGTTGCTTCCTTCCTTAGCGATAGGCTTACGTCTGCCGCTTGCGTCAGGCTCGCCGAGTTCCATCTCAATGCACTCCATAGCTCTTACTCTGCCGTTCTCATCACCGAGTATCTTGACAGGGTTGTTGAGGTTCTTGAAGATGATGCCCTCTTCCATAGCGTGATGTACTTCTTCCTTACGGGCAGGCATTTCTTCCATGCCTCTGCGGTATACTATGTATACATTTTCAGCGCCAAGACGCTTTGCGCATCTTGCGGCGTCCATAGCAACGTTACCGCCGCCGACAACCGCTACCGACTTGCTCTTGATGATAGGCGTATCATAATCTTCAAGATAAGCCTTCATAAGATTTGTTCTTGTGAGGTACTCGTTAGCTGAGTAAACACCGATGAGATCCTCGCCCTCGATACCCATGAATGAGGGAAGACCTGCACCCGAGCCGATGAAGATAGCCTTGTAGCCCATCTCGAACAGCTCATCAACCGACAGAACACGGCCGATGACCATATTTGTCTTTACTTCAACACCGAGATCCTGAAGATTTTCTACTTCCTTCTTAACTATAGCCTTGGGAAGTCTGAATTCGGGGATACCGTAAACCAGAACACCGCCTGCTGTATGGAATGCTTCAAATACTGTTACTTCGTAACCCTTCTTTGCAAGGTCGCCTGCACAGGTAAGACCTGAAGGGCCTGCACCTACAACTGCAACCTTCTTGCCGTTCGACTGGGGCTTAACAGTCTTTGCATCGCTGTGCTTCATGTGATAGTCTGCACAGAAACGCTCAAGACGTCCGATCGAAACGCTCTCGCCCTTTATACCTCTTACGCACTTGCCCTCGCACTGATTTTCCTGAGGACAAACACGGCCGCTGATTGCGGGGAGGCTGTTTGTGCTTGTGATTATCTCATACGCTTCTTCAAACTTGCCCTCTGCAACCTTCGCTACAAATTCAGGTATTCTTACGTTAACGGGGCAACCGCTTACGCAGGGCTTGTTCTTACAGTTAAGGCAACGTGATGCTTCTTCCATTGCCATTTCTTCTGTATATCCCATTGCAACTTCGAGGAAGTTCTTGTTTCTTACGTTAGGGTCCTGTTCGGGCATAGGAACCTTAGTTAATGACATATTAGGCATTTTCTTATCGTCCTTTCCTTACTGCTCAGCCTTGTAAAGTCTGCAGTGTTCTCTGTCGTGAGCTTCTTTTTCCTTGTATGTCGAGTTACGCTTCATCAGCTCGTCAAAGTTTACTAAATGACCGTCAAAGTCAGGACCGTCAACACACGCAAACTTGATTTTTCCGCCGACATTTACACGGCAGCCGCCGCACATACCTGTACCGTCGATCATAATAGGATTGAGTGATACAAGCGTCTTAATGCCGTAAGGACGGGTAACCTCACAGACAAACTTCATCATAGGCACAGGACCTATAGCAACAACGAGATCGTACTTGTTGCCTGCGTCAATAAGGCTCTGGAGCTTGTTTGTAACAAAGCCCTTTTCGCCGTATGAGCCGTCATCTGTCGTGATATAGAAGTTTGTGCTTGCCTTCTTGAATTCGTCCTCAAGGATAACTATATCCTTGTTTCTGAAGCCGGCGATAACATCGACCTCAACACCCTCGTTGAATAACTGCTTTGCAGAAGGATAAGCGATAGCGTTACCTACGCCGCCGCCGATAACACATACCTTCTTTGCACCCTCAAAGTCTGTTGCCTTGCCGAGAGGGCCTACAAAGTCGAGCAGTGCATCGCCCTCCTTGAGCTGTGATAAAAGCATAGTAGTCTGACCTACTATCTGGAATATGATGGTAATAGTACCCTTTTCTCTGTCATAGTCTGAAATGGTAAGAGGTATTCTCTCGCCCTTTTCGTCAACACGCAGAATGATGAACTGACCTGCCAACGCCTTCTTCGCAATGAAGGGAGCGTCTACCTCCATCAGTACAACGTTTTCGTTGAGCTGACGTCTTTTGAGTATTTTATACATTGAAAAAACCTTTCCTTTCGTTATATATGGGAGCATCTGTAAAAATACAGACGCTTCAGATCGTCACACATAAGTATAGCAGATTGGCAGAAAAAATTCAAGCGTTTTCGATATTTATATATTGAATAGCGTCATTACTTAAAGTAATGATAAAAATCGACCCGTTACGGCAAAAACTCTTTAAATACCCGATTTTCTGCGGTTTGAGCGACCTTGCGGCTTATACTGCATATATCGACCTTTTTCTCGTTGACAAAAACTGCATTATGAGATATAATTATAATGTTATTGTAAAATTGGGTTATATGTGTAAAGACTGAAAAATGTCTTTATTCAAATCCGGGAGGCTTAATGAAAAAGAAAAAATCGAATAAGCTGAATCTTATTATTTGTGCAATTGCATTCGTATTCATGATCTTCTATGTGTATTTTGTGGACGGATTTGATAATCTTGTCAATTCAATTCAGAAGATAAATGTCGGATTCCTGTTAATAGCGATGGGTCTTATGATAGTATACTGGCTGCTGGAGGCGCTCGGCGTTCATGCGGCGCTGAGGGCTACATACCCTAAGGCAAAGTTCAGCAGAACATTTATGACGACACTGCTCGGTCAGTATTTCAACTGTATCACTCCGTCGTCAACGGGCGGTCAGCCTATGCAGGTGTATTACTTCACGAAGTTCGGCGTTCCTATGTCACACGCAATGACATCTCTGCTGAGCAAATTCATAATGTATCAGTTTGTGCTGACAGGCTATTCCGCTGTGGTGCTTATAGCCCGTTTCAATAATTTTTCTACCGACTACGCACCGCTTATGGCACTTGTAATTCTTGGATTTATCATAAATACTATCGTAATAATACTGCTTTTTATGCTGGCGTTTTTCAAGAAGCCCGTAAAGAAGATGGCTGTATGGGCTGTAAAACTGCTTGCAAAGATACACATTTTCAAGTTCCGTTTTATAAAGAGCGAGGAAGACAAGATAAAGAAAATCAGATCCGTAGAAGAAATTGTAGACGAATATCATGATAATTTCGTGTTCATTAAGAAAAAACCGTGGCTTATCATAAGACTTATCATTTATAATGTAATTCAGCTCACGGCTTACTTCTCAATCTCGTATGTCATTTATCTCGGCTTCGGACTTTCGGGTACGGATTATCTGACGATTATTTCCTGTCAGGCATTCGTTCTGATGATTTCCGGCTTTATGCCCCTGCCGGGTGCGCTCGGTGCGGCGGAGGGAAGCTATACGCTGTTCTTCAGTAATATATTCATCGGCTCGGACGGCACGAAATATGTCGGTATCTCAACATTTATATGGAGATTCTTAACGTTCTATCTTCCGATAATCGCAGGACTTATATTATCCACGTTTGTGGGAAAATTCATGAATGTAGAAGCTCCGGACAAGTCAACAATCAAGCTTACCGAAGAAGAGCTTAAAGGCGACCCGATAGACTGATTGCTTAAAATTTACAAAATAATCTTACGGCAGAGGGTGTATGCTTTCTGCCGTTTGCTGTATCTTGAGCGCAAAGTGAAACAAGCCAAAAACGGCTCTACGAAGCCAATGCAACCGCAAATTTACATGAAAATATTCAAAAGCAACATGAAGTTTATAGACCTTATACGCTGATTATGCTAATATGACGACAGACAGAAAAGCTGTCGGAAAGGATATGTATATATGAGCTTAGGAACAAATATTCAGTTTTACAGAAAACAAAAAAATATGACGCAGGAGGATCTGGCAGAGTTTATGAACGTGTCACGTCAGACTGTGTCAAAGTGGGAATCTGACACTGCGTTTCCCGAAACTGATAAGCTTATCACGCTGAGCGATTACTTTGGCTGCACGCTTGACGAACTGATCAAGGGCAGTGCTGAAGAAAACTTTACGGAAGATGCCGCAGGATATGATAAGGAAATGAACAGCTTTACAAGGGCTATCTGTCTTGGTACCGCAACTGTGCTTGCAGGTGTTACAACACTGCTTTTTACGGTAGTTCTGGGACTTGATGAAACCATAGCTGCGGCGATATTCATGCTGTTTGTGACAGTTGGCACGGCGATATTTATAGTAAGCGGCATACGACACGACAACTATGTCAAGGAAAATCCCAATATCAAGCCGTTTTACAGCGTAGAGCAGATAAAGGCATTCAGAAATAAATTGCCCGCTTTTATCGCCGGCGGTACGGTGCTTGTACTGTTCGGCGTAATTGCATTGATGGTAATGCAGAGCTTTGTCGACAAGGTTGTACCTGATGCTATGACCGAGGAAAGCTTTGATGCGCTGTGCGCGGCGGTTCTGCTTTTATGTGTTACCGTTGCCGCGCCTATGTTTATATACGGCGGTATGCAGTATGCAAAGTATGATATTGAAGAGTACAACAAGGAAAATAACCCCGACAAGCCGTTCGCGGACAGACTTATGTCGGCTATATCCGGCGGTATAATGCTTGCGGCGACTATTGTGCTTTTTATAATGGGATTTTGTTTTGATAACTGGGAATTGTGCTGGATAGGTTATCCGATAGGCGGTGTTCTTATAGGGATTGTAAACTGTATATTCGGCGCTGTAAAAAAATAAGCAGATACTTGCATAATTTTTGTGAATATGGTACAATTAAAGAGCGATAACTGTTACAAATCTTACAGCAACAGCTATCGTAATAAATAATTTGAGGAATTTTCACCGTGAACCCTTTATTGATTGTACTGTATGTTTTACTCGGACTTCTTGCGGTATATGCCGTACTGTTTCTTATTGCGGTACTCCGTGCCGTATTTATGAAGAAAGAATTTGCGGATGATAAGCCGTTCGATCCGTATAAGGACGGTATCGACTGCGACACCCACGCAGAACATCTGTCAAAAATAATACAGGTACCTACCGTAAGTATCCGTGGCAGAAACGACAACACCGAGATTTATAAATTCCACGACCTGCTCGAACAGCAGTACCCGAATATCCACAGGGTATGCGAGCGTGTCGATATTGACGGAGCGTTGCTGTTTATATGGAGAGGCAAGGATAAGAACCGCAACCCGATATGCCTTATGTCGCATCAGGACGTTGTTCCTGCCGACAGCGAAAAGTGGAAGTACGACGCTTTTTCGGGCAAGATAGCCGAGGGCAAGATATGGGGCAGAGGTACGGTCGATACAAAGGGCGCATTATGCGCCATACTCGAAAGCATAGAGGAGCTTATAAAAGAGGGCTTCACCCCCGTGTGCGATGTCTATGTCGGAAGCTCCAACAATGAGGAAATAACCGGCGACGGCGCAGTAAAGACGGTCGAATATCTTTATGAAAAGGGCATACATTTCGATTTGGTTATGGACGAGGGCGGCTCTGTAATGTCATACGAGGACAGCGTCAAGGGCAGAATGGTAGCCCACAACGCTATGATAGGCATACTCGAAAAGGGCAGAGCCAACATAAAGTTCACCGCAAGGAGCAGGGGCGGTCACGCAAGCGTTCCGTTCAACAATAATCCCTTTGCAAAGCTGTCAAAGCTGATGTATATAATTGAACACAGAAACCCGTTCAAGAAAAGGATAACCCACCCCGCAAGAGTGCAGTATCACGCTATGGCGCCGTATATGCACCACTTCAGACACCGCCTGCTGTACGGAAATCTGTGGCTTTTCGCCCCGATAGCACCATACATAATGCACAGGATAGGCGGCCCTGCGGGAGCGGTCGTAAAGACCACCTGCATATTCACTATGGCAGAGGGAAGCAAGGGCGCAAACGTGATTCCCGAAAAGGCAAGCGTTACCGCAAACTGTCGCTTTATGGTGCACGAGCCTTTACCTCAGTCGTATAAAAAGCTCGGAAAGCTGTGCCACAAGCTCGGAATTTCTATGGAAATGCTGGCAGGCTTTGATGTTCCGCCCGTTGCGGATATGAACTGCTATGCGTATAAGTATGTCAACAAGAGGATAAAGGAAACCTTCGGCGATATCCCGAGAATACCTTATATAATGCTGGCAGGCACCGACTCACGTCACTATACGAAGATATGCGACTGCGTACTGAGATTCGTTCCGCTTATGATGACGGGCGCACAGCTTAACAGCGCACACGCAATTAACGAAAACCTCAGCGTAGAATCGCTTGAACGAGGAATAGTTTTCTATCACGATTTCATAAAAAATTACGGCTCAGAGCTGTAATGCGGACATAACCATGTCCGAAATCTCTGAAAGATAATATGGCGGCGGATCGCTCCGCCGCTTCAGTCTGTCGATAAACCTCTATCGTTATCCAGAAATGGGGTTTGGGGCGTAGCCCCAAGGCAGGTCGCAGGGACGCCAGTCCCCGTATTCACCCCCTTTCCCGGGGAAAGGGGGCAGGGGGATAGGGATAATAAATCAGAAGTTTATTTCAAAAACAGACTTTTCCTACAACCTATTGCGGCGGATAGTTCCGCCGCTTTTTTCTTACCCACTCGGCATTTTTGACGAAAAAACACCGCCCGAATTGCAAAAGTCATTGACAATACCCAAATTAGATAGTATAATAATATAGTACGCAGGCGAAATTCGCCATAGCGGAATTCGGAAACACGGTAATTCACCGTAATATAACATGGAGGCTTTTGGTAATGAGAGTTTACAACTTTAGCGCAGGTCCTGCGGTACTTCCCGAAGAGGTACTTAAAGAAGCAGCAGATGAAATGCTTGACTACAAAGGAACGGGTATGTCCGTTATGGAGATGTCCCACCGCTCAAAGGCATTTGATGCAATTATAAAGGAAGCAGAAAAGGATATCCGTGACCTTATGAATATCCCCGACAACTACAAGGTACTGTTCTTACAGGGCGGTGCGTCACAGCAGTTCGCCGCAGTTCCCATGAACCTTATGAAGAACGGCAAAGCTGCTTACATAATCACAGGCCAGTGGGCTAAGAAGGCATATCAGGAGGCACAGAAGTACGGCGAGGCTGTAGCTGTTGCATCATCGGCAGATAAGACATTCTCTTATATCCCCGATTGCTCGGATCTTGATATTCCCGAAGACGCAGACTACGTTTACATCTGCGAAAACAATACTATCTACGGCACAAAGTTCTGGCAGTTACCCAACACAAAGGGTAAGGATCTTGTAGCCGATGTATCTTCCTGCTTCTTATCAGAGCCTGTAGACGTAACAAAGTACGGCGTTATCTACGGCGGTGTTCAGAAGAACGTTGGCCCTGCCGGTGTTGTTATCGCTATAATCCGTGAAGACCTCATCAGAGATGACGTTAACCCCGCAACTCCCACAATGCTCAAGTGGAAGACGCAGGCTGATGCCGATTCTCTTTACAATACACCTCCCTGCTACGGTATCTATATCTGCGGCAAGGTATTCAAGTGGATAAAGAAGATGGGCGGCCTTGAGGCTATGAAGGCTCACAATGAGAAGAAGGCAAAGATCCTTTACGATTTCCTCGATCAGTCCAAGCTGTTCAAGGGTACGGTAGAGAAGAAGGATCGTTCGCTGATGAACGTACCTTTCATAACAGGCAACGAGGACCTTGACGCAAAGTTCGTAAAGGAAGCTACAGCAGCAGGCTTTGTAAACCTCAAGGGTCACAGAACCGTAGGCGGTATGAGAGCTTCTATCTACAACGCTATGCCTATCGAGGGTGTTGAAAAGCTCGTTGAGTTCATGAAGAAGTTTGAAGCCGAAAACGCTTGATTTTAACTGTATAGGTACAGGAGGATATACCAATGTACAACGTAAAGACATTAAATAAGATTGCCGCTTGCGGTACAGACCTTCTTGACAGAAGCAAGTACACTGTAGGCGACGATATAGACAATCCGCAGGCAATACTCGTTCGTTCCGCTTCTATGCACGAAATGGAGCTTGGCGATGATTTACTCGCTATCGCAAGAGCCGGTGCAGGCGTAAACAATATTCCCGTTGACAAGTGCAGTGAAAAGGGTATCGTAGTATTCAATACTCCCGGTGCCAACGCAAACGCAGTAAAGGAGCTTGTAATACTCGGTCTGCTCATCAGCAGCCGTAAGGTAACAGCCGCTATCGACTGGGCAAAGACCTTAAAGGGCAAGGGCGACGAAGTAGGCAAGCTTGTTGAAAAAGGCAAGAGCCAGTTCGTAGGACCTGAGATAAAGGGCAAGAAGCTCGGTGTCATAGGTCTTGGCGCAATCGGCGCATTAGTTGCAAACGCAGCCGCTGAGCTGGGTATGGAAGTTATAGGTGCAGACCCGTTCCTTTCTGTACAGGGCGCTCTCAATCTTTCAAATAAGGTTAAGTATGTAAAGAGCAACAAGGAGATATTTGAAACCTGCGACTACATCACAGTACACGTTCCGCTTACTCCCGAAACAAAGGATATGATAAACGCAGACGTTATCAAGACAATGAAGAAGAACGTCCGCATTATGAATTTCGCAAGAGGCGGTCTTGTTAACGAGGACGCAGTTGTTGAAGCTCTCGCAAACGGCGGTATGGCGGCCTATGTTACCGACTTCCCCGGCGACAAGATACTCGGTGTTGACGGTGTTGTCGCACTTCCTCACCTCGGAGCTTCCACTCCCGAAAGTGAAGATAACTGCGCTGTTATGGCTGCAAACGAAATCAAGGATTATCTTGAGAACGGCAACATTGTAAACAGCGTAAACCTCCCCAACGTTTCAATGTCAATGACAGGTGACGCTAAGATTTGCGTTATCCACAAGAATGTTGAAGGCCTTATCGCAAAGATTACAACCTGCATCACTGAGGCAGGTATGAACATTGAGAACATGGAGAGCAAGTCAAAGAAGGACTATGCTTATACGGTTCTTGACGTTAAGGGCAATGCAGACAGCGTAGCCGACAAGATAAGAGCAGGAGAAGCTGTGATTTCTGTAAGAGTTATCAAGTAATCAGAAACAATCAAATAAACTATGAACCGCCGTGTTTCGCACGGCGGTTCAGTCTGTCAAAAAACCTATTGTTATTATAGCTGCACTGTGAAATGCATCGCCAACCCTTCCAAAACCGCACTATCCTTTGCTTCGCACTAAACTTGCCTCCCTTGTCAAAGGGAGGGGATTGACGGCAAGACACAAACTGTTGCTTTATTGCGTTTTACTTGAGATACCCCCGCCTTTTTGATTTATCAAACTTTTCTGCCGTCAAGACGTAGGGATTGCCACACCAACCCCTCCAAAACCGCACTATCCCTCGAAAAGCACTATCACCCTTGCCTTTTAATGAACGCTTTGCCAGTTTCGCAAAATGTAGCAAATCGCCAACACCCTTGCCTTTTAATGAACGCTCTGTTTGTTTTGCGTCCTGCAAAACTTTGGGCGTTCAACTTCGGGCATCCATGCCCGCCCTCGAAAAAGGGGAGGTGGCACGGCTGGTAAAAGTTTAGGCTTTTATCAATACAAAGTTCAGAAAATCTGTCCTTAATATCTCTCAAATAAATCCGAGCCGTGACGGTGGGGATTGTATTCCCAAAGCACCATCATTACGCTGTTACCCTCTGACATTTAAAAGGGTGAGGTTCTGTTGCTTGGCTTGACCGAGCCAACTATGGTGGGGGATTGTAATTGCTTAGAAGTTTGTTTCAAAAACAGACTTTTTCTACAGTCTGGAACCGCCGTGTTTCGCACGGCGGTTTTATACTTATGTACAGAATACACAAAATCCCGCCGATAATTTCGGCTATAATTTAACGCTTGCTACCTTGCAACGCAAGGTACATTGTGTTATACTTAGTACAACGAAACAGAAAGGAGCGTTGTATGAATCCACAACTTAAAAGAGGAACGCTGGAACTGTGCGTACTGGCTCTGCTGTCAGACCGTGATTGCTACGGTTATGAGCTTGTAAATGCAATTTCAGAGAGCATCCATATCACAGAGGGAACAATTTATCCGCTTATGAAACGGCTTAAAGACGAGGGGTGCATCACCTCCTATCTTGTAGAATCAAGCGAGGGTCCTTCAAGAAAGTATTATTCGCTGACCGACATCGGCAGAAAGAAGCTGTCGGTACAGATAAGCGAATGGTCGGATTTCTATAAGTCCGTCAATAAGATACTCGGTATTGATTGAAGAAAGGAATCGAATTATGACTTACAACACTAAAGCAGAGTTTATGGCGGCTCTGAAATCACAGGCTGAGAAATATTCATTATCGTTCGGGGAAATGGCAGAGGATTTTGAACGTCATTTCTCGGAGGGAGAGGAAAACGGCGAAACCGAAAGCGAGATATGCGCAAAGCTTGGCAATCCCGTTGAGATAGTAAAGGAGTATGTCGGGGAGAATTCGGAAAATGTACAAAGCAGTAATAGCAACGTGAAGAATATCACTGCCGGGGTAAATCGTGTTGACAGCAATACAGGCAAGATCAGCGGCGGAATGATAACAGGCGTTATACTGCTTGATCTGTTTGTACTTGACTGGGCATTGCCTACGTTGGCATCACTTGTTATAGTTTATATTGCGGTAGCGTTTGCTTTTATTGTTTCCGGTGTGGTAAGTATCATTTCCGTTATGCTACCGTTTGTTTCTGACAGTGTTACGGCACTTCTGTTCGGCGGAATGTTCAATGTATTTGCAGGAATGGTTATCCTTGGACTCGGCGGAATTATGGCGGCGTTCACGCCAAACGTTATAAAAGGTTTTGCAGGTGCGATAAAAGCGGTAGCAAGACTTCATGTAAGAACGTTTGCAGGCAGAAAGGCAGGTTTCTGATGAAAAAGATAATACTGATAATATCAGCCGCTTTGCTGGCATTAGGAATTTTGGGCTGTGCAGTTACGGCATTGCCGACATTGCTTGAAGGAGAGAAGTATATGAATAACATAATCGACAAAAATTCAGAAAAGCAGGAGTTTACTTTTACAGATGCCTTTTCAGGACTTGATATAAGCGTACTCAGTGCAAATGCAAATATTTCATACAACAGCGGTAACGAGGTAAAGGTAAGCTATGTTACGGTGGATAAAAACAAGAAAATAGAATGTAATATCACTGACGGTACGCTTAACATTAAAGAAAAATCAGGATTTTCATTCTTCTCACTCTTTACACTTGCAAGCGTTCCGACAAAGATAGAAATATCTTTTCCCGAAAGCTACAGAGATAACGGTACGCTTGAAAATGCAGATGTAACGGTAGCTTCAGGCTCGCTGTCGGGAGATATGCCGCATACTGAAAAAAGTACAAAAATTCAGTTATACAGCGGTAAGATAAATTCAAGTGTTGCCACAGAAAATTTTGATATTAATGTATCATCGGGATTGGCTGATATATCTTCAAGAACTCATAAACACAAAAATGTAAATGTATCGGTACTCAGCGGTAAGATTACACTTGACGGATTCATAAGCGAAAAGAGCAAATACAGTCTTACCTCCGGTAAAATCACTTCACTGAATGCAGGCGGCGGTGAACTGTACACAAATGTTACATCGGGTTCGCTTACGCTTGGCTGTGCAGAAAAGATTACAGGCACAGATGCAAAAGTAGCAAGCGGAAAGGCGCATATCTCCATACCAAAGGACACAGGGGCACAGGTAACATACAGCGTTGCTTCGGGTTCGATAAAAATAGGTCTTGACGGAAGAAATGAAAAACTTACAGGAAGCGGCAGTATTTCATACGGAAATGCCGAAGCAAATGTTAATGTCAACGTTGCAAGCGGAAGCTTTATTCTTGATACATACACACTTTCGGAATGATTCTAAAGGTTACAAACCGGTAACAAAACAGTTACAGTTTTGTCATAAATATTGACTTACCTTTTTTTGCATGATATATTGAAATCAGGAAAAAGAACATATCTTACAGGTGCCATACTATCTGATTCAACCTCGACAGACAGGAGGATCAAATGAAGATTGCAAAAAACATAAGTTTAGGTATCGGGATGCAAGTATTGGTGCTGCTAATGCATATACTTATTCATTTTATGGACGTTATGGACGGCAGTTTTGATGACATCCAAATAGCTTGCTCATTCGTTGCGGTAATACTTATAACGTATCTGGCGGTTCTTTGTTTTGATTTGCCCGTATACGTAATATTCTGCGGTGCGGTTATTACATTTCTGTTTGTCTTGATATTTGAAAACGAGGGGGTGTATTTATTGTACTATCTCCATAGTGGAAGTTCCCAATTTTTTAATCCCGATGTTTATACCGATGCGGTAATTATAGTATTAGAAATGCTTGTTGTACAATTGCCGTCTTTCGCTCTGGCGAAATTAACAAGATTAGTCTGCAAAAAACAAAACTAAACTGTAGTGTTCCGGTATAGGAGACTTCATGAAACATAATTTTACAAGCAGAAAGATTATCGGTTCTTTGTTTTTCCCGATATTAATATGTCTGATATTCGGAACTTCTTTTGTCATTTTTTCTATTGGCAAAGAATTAAACGCTTTAAGGCTAGGCTGTTTGTTCAGCGCTTTACTTGGCGGATTTCTTCCGATAGTAATTACGCTGATTACCAAAACCGATACAAGCTTTTATCTTAAAGACAGGGCTATCGTGTCGGCAATTTCTTTAGTTTTTATCTTTATTGCTTGTCTTCTGAACGAACTGTTGGATTCTATCTATTATGCATGGTGTGCTATTTTCTTGTTCGTTATTTTATCAACATTTTATTTTCTGCGAAAGTGCAGAACGGGTTTAGAACGGTTAATTGTCATTATTTCAAATCCGATTTTGTATATAGCGGTGTGTCTGATATGCTTCGGTTATGATTTAACTGTATTGCTTGATTAATAATGTATATACGGGTTATACAATTATATCTGTTATGCGGCTGATGCCTTTTAGGGCTGTCAGCCGCTTTTCTGTATAATGAAAGCCCTCATTCGTCGCAGGTAAATCTTCGGCAGTTGATGCGCTTGCCGAACAGCCAAAAAAGGTTACAAACCGGTAACAAAATAGTTACAGTTTTGTCATAAATATTGACTTGCAGTTTTTATGTGATATACTAAAATCAGGAAAGAAAATACACCTTACACTACATCAATGAAACGTAAAACTATGAAAGGACTGAAAATTATGACAAAACTATTAAAAACAATCACGACAATAGCTGCACTTGCAACTACATTAATCACGGTAAGCATTTATGCGTCCGCTCAATCGCCCGTTGACAACGGCAGTAATGCAAGAGCAGAAATGGCACAGAACGGACTTATTGCAGGGCAGACAGCGGAAAGCAACGCATTCCCCGGCTGGATAGTGTTAAGCACAGCAGGTGCGGCAGTCCTTGTAGGAGGAATTATTGCAGGCTCGGTTATCAGTAACAGAAAGTCGAAGGATGATAAGCAGTAAGGCGATAATGTAATATGATAATGTGGATAATGCGGACAGTCGGAAGGCTGTCCGTTTTTTGTACCTTTTCATCTTGAAACTTGCCGCAAAATATGATAAAATCAACTTAACAGTACGGCAGACCGGATTTCAAGGAGTAATTTATGGAAAGATATAAGGATAAACAATTATCGGCTTACGAGAGAGCGGCGGCACTTGCCGATACGCTGAGTACGGAGGAACAGGCACAGCAGCTGAAATATGACGCACCTGCCATAGAAAAGGCAGGACTTCCGTCTTATAACTGGTGGAACGAGGGACTTCACGGCGTGGCAAGGGCAGGAACGGCTACGGTTTTTCCGCAGGCTATCGCACTTGCGGCGGCTTTCGACAAGGATATGATGTATCGTGTCGGTGAGGTGATTTCCACGGAAACAAGGGCAATGTACAACAGCGCCGCAAAACACGGCGATACCGACATATATAAAGGTCTTACATTATGGGCGCCGAATATAAACATATTCCGTGACCCACGCTGGGGCAGAGGGCATGAAACCTACGGCGAGGATCCGTACCTGACTTCAAGGCTCGGTGTGAACTTCGTAAAGGGCATACAGGGAGAAGAAGAATACCTCAGAGCCGCCGCCTGCGCAAAGCATTTTGCGGTACACAGCGGTCCGGAGTCGCTCCGCCACGAGTTTGACGCAAGGGTAAGCGAGAAGGATATGGAAGAAACCTATCTGCCTGCATTCAAGGCGCTTGTAAAAGAGGGCGGAGTCGAAGGTGTTATGGGTGCATATAACAGGGTGAACGGCGAGCCTTCGTGCGCATCTGAAAAGCTGATGGGAAAACTGCATGAATGGGGCTTCGACGGTTATTTTGTGTCGGATTGCTGGGCTATAAGGGATTTTCATACTACACACAAAATCACCGATACAGCACCGCAGTCTGCGGCAATGGCACTGAAGGCAGGTTGTGACGTTAACTGCGGAAACACATATCTGCATATTCTGGCGGCGCTTGAAGAAGGGCTTATAACAAAGCAGGATATACGCACTGCCTGCATTCACGCATTACGGACAAGAATAAGGCTCGGACAGCTTGACGATAACGAGTTTGATGACCTGCCGTTTGATATTATCGCCTGTGACGGCAATAAAGCGTTATCGCTTGAAGCGGCGGAGAAATCAATGGTGCTTTTGCATAATGACGGCATACTTCCGCTTGACAAAAGCAGGATAAGCTCGATAGCCGTAATAGGACCGAATGCGGACAGCCGTGCGGCATTGCTCGGAAACTATAACGGTACGCCCGACAGAAGCGTTACGTTCCTTGAGGGAATACAGGACGCATTTGACGGCAGGGTATATTATGCGGAGGGCTGTCAGCTTTTCCGTGACAGAACGCAGGGTCTTGCACTGCCAGGCGACAGATATGCCGAGGCGGTTGCGGCGTGCGAGGCGGCGGATGTCACTGTTGTATGTGTGGGACTTGACGCTACTCTTGAGGGCGAGGAGGGCGACACAGGAAATGAGTTTGCATCGGGGGATAAGCCGGATCTCAGATTGCCTGAGGTTCAGCGAGTGCTTCTGCAGAAGCTGAAAGGCACGGGAAAGCCGCTTATAATAGTTCTTGCGGCAGGAAGCAGTGTGAATACCGAATGCGAGGGAAACGCCCTTATAAATGCGTGGTATCCGGGTCAGTACGGCGGAAAGGCGCTTGCAGAGATACTTTTCGGGGAGGTTTCACCGTCTGGCAAGCTCCCGGTCACTTTCTACAAATCGGCGGATATGTTACCCGATTTCACCGACTATTCAATGAAGAACAGGACATATCGCTTCTGTGACGATGAAAGCAACGTGCTTTATCCTTTCGGCTACGGACTTACCTATTCGCACTTTGAATGCGGCGATATTTCGTACAAGGACAATACGCTGACCGTTAATGTTACCAATACGGGAAGCAGAAGTGCGGAGGACGTTCTGCAGGTCTATATAAAGAGCGAAAACGGAGTGAAAAATCACAGCCTTTGCGCATTTGAGCGTGTTTCACTGTTTGACGGGGAAATCAGGACGATAAACGTCAATATTCCCGAAAGTGCGTTTGAAACAGTTGACGATAACGGCGTAAGAGCGGTAATAAGCGGCAGATATACGCTTTACGCCGGCTTCACACAGCCGACACAGCTAAGCGAGAAGCTGTACGGCGGAAGGTGCGTATCGGTCGAAGTCAGCATATAAAATAATGACGGCGGAAAAGCTTTTGCTTTTCCGCCGTATTTCAATATCTGAATCCTCCGATGAACGAAAGCGTTTGTGCGGCTGTCTGCGAGCCTTTACTCATAGCCGTTTCTATATTTTTGTCAGCAAGATAGCTTGCTATAAAGCCTGCCTGATAGCTGTCGCCGCAACCGGTGGTATCTGTTACTTCGGATACCTCAGCGGCGGCACAATGATAAGCCGTGCCTTTTGAAAAGGCGGTGCTTCCGTTTTCTCCGAGCGTTACGATAAAGACCGTGTCGGGATATTTTGCGGAAAGCCGTTTCGCTTTTTCAAGCGTAGGTTCATCTCCGCTTATAAACAAAAGCGATATGCAGTCAAGGTATTTTTCTATCGTGTCAAAATCCCTGCAAATATCAAAATCAACGCTCAGCGGAAAACGCTTTTCACGGCAGCAGTCTATTACATCGTTGAAATTCGGTCCGGAAAAGGTGGTATGTACCATATCCGACGAATGCAATAATTCCCTGTCAGACGCAGACAGGGTAAAGCTTGAGAACACTCCGCCGTTCCACGAATCGTCTTTATAATAACGGTCGCCGTCGGGGGTAAGGTAGGTGCGGTTCGAGGCGGTATCTCCGTTTTCTGTTCTGATATGGGTTTTGTCGATGTTGAAATCTTTTATGCTGTCAAGGACGGTTTTACCGTAGCTGTCATTTCCAACAGCGCCGATTATATAGACCTTCGCATCTGTAAGCCGTGATATTGTTGCGGCGAAATTAAGCGATTCGCCTCCGGGCATTATCGTATTGTCGAATATGTCGACGCACATACAGGTAAGAGTTGTTATTATCATAATGATCGCTCCTTGTCGGTTATGAGTATATATTACCGCTAAATCGGTTTGCAGTCAAGTATTTATAAGAAATTTTCAGATTTTACTTGACAAAGCGGCTCTCTTTGTGTATAATATATCAGGTGGCTGTAAACCAAAACAGCATTACACCGCTTGAAACGGCACAACAAAAAGGTTTGCGGGATTTACGGCTTGTAAGCCGGCAGTGAATCGCTTAAGTCTGTATGACTGTTACCGTGAATACGGACGAACAAAGGAGCATACGAAGGACGCAAGAAAATCGGAGCGTGGGTAAATCTGTATGACTGTTAACGGAAATACGGACGGACAAAGGAGCGGCAAAATGTCAAAGAATATCGAAAACGCAATACTGCTCGATACCTACGGCAGTATGCTTACCGAAAAGCAATATGATACGCTCAGCCTTTACTATGACGAGGATCTGTCACTTTCCGAGATTGCCGAGAATATGGGTATCACAAGACAGGGCGTTCACAAGTGCATACGCACAGCGGAGGAATATCTCACTCAGCTTGAGGAAACGCTTGGATTTGCGCAAAAGTACCGCAATGTCTGTGATTTATGCGACAAGCTGACAGCTCTTACGGATGAGAATGTCGGCAGTGCCGATGAAAAAGAGAAAATGAAATCTATTATAGAAGATATAAAGAATGCGATATAAAGAGGAGGTTGGCTGATGGCATTTGAAGGACTTTCGGACAAGCTCGGAAAAGTATTCAGCAAGCTGAAAAATCACGGTAAGCTGAATGAAAAAGATGTAAAGGAAGCTATGCGTGAGGTCAAGATGGCATTGCTTGAAGCGGATGTCAGCTTCCCTGTAGTAAAGGACTTCGTTGCAAAGGTAAGTGAACGTGCTGTAGGCAGTGAGGTAATGAACAGCCTTACTCCCGCACAGCAGGTAATAGATATAGTACATGATGAGCTGATACAGCTTATGGGTACGGATACGGCAAGGATTGATTTCCCCTCTAAGCCTCCGTGCGTTATTATGATGTGCGGTTTGCAGGGTGCAGGTAAAACAACGCATACCGCAAAGCTCGCAAAGTATCTTAAAAAGCAGAACAGAAGACCGCTTTTAGTAGCCTGCGATATTTACCGTCCCGCCGCTATCGATCAGTTGAAGGTAGTCGGTGCTTCGGTTGACGCTCATGTATTTGAGATGGGACAGACAAATCCCGTGAAGATAGCGAAAGAGTCGATAAAATACGCAAAGGACAACGGTTTTGATGTTGTTATCCTTGATACCGCAGGCCGTCTGCATATAGATGAAGACCTGATGAACGAGCTTAAGGATATAAAGGCTGAGGTTAAGCCGAATGAGATATTGCTCGTTGTTGACTCTATGACAGGTCAGGACGCTGTAAACGTTGCAAAATCGTTCAACGATATGCTTGACATTACAGGCGTTATCCTTACAAAGCTGGACGGCGATACACGAGGCGGTGCGGCTCTGTCCGTTCTCTCGGTTACAGGCAAGCCGATAAAGTTTGCAGGTGTCGGTGAGAAGACAGACGACCTTGAGCAGTTCCACCCCAACCGTATGGCTGACAGAATACTCGGTATGGGCGATGTGCTTTCACTCATTGAAAAGGCGAAGGTCACGGTAGACGAGAAGGAAACGCAAAAGCTTGCAAAGCGTCTGCAGGAAAACAAGTTCGATATGAACGATCTGTACGCACAGTTTGAACAGATTGAGAAGATGGGCAGCATCTCATCTCTTATAAAGATGATTCCCGGAGTTGCGGGAAAGGTCAAGGAAGAAGATATAGACGAGCGCAGAATGTATCGCACAAAGGCTATTATCTCCTCAATGACAAAAAAAGAGCGTGAAAAGCCCTCTATCATTGACGCAAAGCGTAAGCGCAGAATTGCGGCGGGCAGCGGCACAAAGGTCGAAGATGTAAATCAGCTTCTCAAACAGTTTGACGGTATGCAGAAGATGATGAAGCAGATGGGACTTAAGGGCGGCAAAAAACGCAAGTTCCCGAAGTTCCCCATGGGCGGCATGGGCGGAATGAACGGCATGGGCGGATTCCCGATGTAAGCCGTTCAGGATTACAGGTAATTCATAGTGGTTGACAATTAATGCTTGACAATACACTTTGATTATAAAAACTAAAACTTTAAATTTTTTATGAGGTGAACAAAATGGTAAAGATCAGATTAAGACGTATGGGCGCTAAGAAGGCTCCTTTCTACAGAGTTGTAGTTGCAGATTCACGTTACCCCAGAGACGGACGTTTCATTGAGGAAATCGGTTACTACGATCCTACAAAGGAACCCTCTGTTGTATCTATCGACAAGGAAAAGGCTGACAAGTGGCTCGCTAACGGCGCTCAGCCCACAGATACAGTTAAGAAGCTCCTTAAGATTGCCGCTGAAAAGTAATCGCTGTTTCTGAAAGGAAAATAAAATGGAAAAATTGCTTATCGCTATGGTGGAAGACCTTGTAGATGACAAGTCCGCCATCCGGGTAACAGTTGACGAGCCTAAAGAGGACGGAACTGTTGTTTATCATCTGCACGTTGCTCCCGATGATATGGGACGTGTAATAGGCAAGCAGGGAAGAATAGCTAAGGCTATCCGTACCATTATGCGTGCAGGAGCAGTAAGATACAACCAGAAGGTTATGGTTGAGATCGACTGACGCACATCTGAATTGAACGCAAAACCCCGACTTTGAAAGGTCGGGGTTTCGTTTATTAACTGAATGTTAACTTTACTGATTTTTGCTACTGAGGATTATCCTTATTCGACAGTTTTCACAAAAAATCTATCCACTTCGGCAAACGGCAATTTATTTAATTGACTTTAATTAACAGATATTATATAATAAAATCGGAGAATTGGATATTGTGGCGGAAAATGCAATATCCCAAGACAGAATTTTAAACAGAACAGCATCATAATATTGATCATAAATCGGAGAATAATATGGAACATTTCGGAATTGAATATTGGCTATTTACGTTCTGTATATATTGTATGGCAGGCTGGGTGCAGGAATCGACTATCGAGTCGCTGTATCACAGACGGCCGATAAACAGAGGCTTTCTCAGAGGTCCCTATATTCCTATATACGGTGTCGGCGGACTGCTTCTTCTGTTTATATGTCATCCGTTCAGAGATAACGGATTTCAGGTTTTCTTTGTGGCTCTTATTGCCTGCACGGCGCTTGAATACTTCACGGGCTGGCTTATGGAAACCATGTTCGGTAAGCAGTTCTGGGATTACAGTATGTTCAGGATAACCTATAAAAACAGAATATCGTTGGTGTCCTCGCTTTTCTGGGGAGTAATGGGATTGTTCGTGACGTATGTTGTTTCGGACATTACATTGTATGTGCTTAACAATCTGCCGTATCGGTTTATATGTATTGCAGGTACGGTCATATCGCTGATTATGGCGATAGATTTTCTCGGCACGGCAAGAAAGCAGATTGATGTCGATAAGCTGAGAAGCACATTCAGCATAAGCAACATAAGCTCTCATATTATGCGCTTTGATGTGATTGCGTCACGCATTCCGGGCTTTAAAGCAAGAACCGGTGAAAAAAAAGAAGAGGATTCTGCCGAGTATAACGGCGATGATGAGAATGATGACTGATAAGAATACGTTCGTGCTTACAGACGATGACCGCAGATTTATAAAAACAGCAAGAAAGATTCTTGCAAACGAAAAGGTACAGCAGATGAAACAGTATGTTCAGCACGGCGATGTTTCCACCTATGAGCATTGCCTTATGGTCTGCCTGTATGCTTATATGTATGCAAAGAGGCTTAAGCTGAAGATAAATATCGAGGCGCTTGTAAAAGGTGCGCTTCTGCACGATTTTTTCCTATATGACTGGCACAAGGGTGCATTCACAAGGGACGGGCTGCACGGATTTTCACATCCCGTGACCGCTGAGCGCAACGCAAGAAACACATTTCCTCTAACGGTAAAAGAGCGTGGGATAATAATTAATCATATGTGGCCGCTGACATTGACCAGACTTCCGAGAAGCAAGGAAGCGTGGCTGGTATGCTGGGCGGATAAGTATTGCTCGCTTAAAGAAACATTGCTTAAAAAGCCGTATTGAAATGAATGTTAAAGCCTGCACGAACAAAAATCGTTCCGTGCAGGCTTGTGTTTTATACAATTTATTTCACAGTAAAATATTTCTGCGTGTGGCTCCGTTTGGATTTCGGTTCTGCTAAGGCGAGTATACCGTCATCGACCAGAGGGTCTACATAACGTTTTATACAATATGACACAGATGCCATTCTGAGATATTCGGCAATTTCCTTTTTTGATCTTGGGGTAACGCAGAAATCAAAACGCCAAGGATACATCCACCAATAGCATTGTTAAGCGAGGCTCCAAGGAACAATCCTGCAACTCCACACAAAATAGATACAACTGTTCTAAACTTGTTCATATTCGCCCTACATTAAATATCCTGATTCTTCTGCTTGTTACGCTTCTTGTTACACAACGAACCTAAGAGCATACCGATTGCAGAAATTATTGCACCGGCTACAATCATTCCCCAATCCGGTGCATTCAGCTTGTCAAAAGCAATGTTGTTTGCCATTTTAAATGTTCCGTATTCAGCCAGCATATACATCACTCCGAAGAAAAGGGTGAATGCCCATTTTCCTTTTTTCCAAAAGTCATTTTTGCCGATAACAATGGACACAACGAATGTAGTTACAGGAAGAATAATCCAAAGGAACATCAAACTATAACCCATAGCATCACTTCCGCTTGTAAAGAACCAGAACACAATCATGGCAATCGCCCATACAAGCATATAAGATAGGATGGTAATAATTTTGTTTCTGTTAGCGTTGCTTTTTACAACATTTGTACTTTCTTCGAGATAATCATAATAGGTCTTCATTTTTTGCTCTCCCTTCAATAAATAGTCAAGAGAGACTTCGTAGCAATCGCTCATTTTAATGACACTTATGATATCCGGATAGGATTTTTCATTTTCCCAATTTGAGATGGTCTGACGACTCACTCCCAATATTTCGGCAACCTGTTCCTGTGTCAGCTTCTTTTCAAGTCTGGCTGCCTTGATTTTACTTCCAATATCATGCTCCATGCCATGACACCTCCCTTGCACTTTTATTATAGGATAACCACCGCTTGTAGTCTACCAAACGGCTTTGACATCGCAGAAAATACGTGTCAAAATGCTTTTACATTTGCTTTTTTATTACTTCTTCGCCTTTTCCTCTAATTCAAGCAGATACCTGTCATAGTCCGCCATGAACAATCTGTCTTGAATAACACGATACTTCTCAAATTCTGTTTCAGCTTTGGACTTGGCAATCTCCGCTGTGATTTTTCCGGCATCCTGCAAAACTTCTCTGTCATCCGCCATCAGGAATAAATCCGGGCGTTTGCTCCAATCTTCCATCGTCACTGGGATATGTCGTTCTGCACGGTCTTCTAAATTGTAACATAAAAAATTAAAAAGTCAACGTTAATTATCAAAATAATATAAAATTATATATTAAAAATTAGTACCAAAAGTTAAAATCAAAGCCTGCACATTTCAATCTGTGCAGGCTTTTTTCACATTTCGTCTATAACTTCCGCAATCTCAGGCTCGGTGATCTGCTTAGCGTAATCATTATCGCCAAAGCACATAACATCGCCGATTTCCTTCTGGAATACCATTCTCAGCTTGCCGTCACGAACCTTCTTATCCGTATACAGCTTTCTGACAAGTGCGGCTTTGTCAATGTAATCGGGAATCGCAACGGGGAGCTTTGCACGTTCACACAGCTTTATTACACGGCTGACATTTTCGGGAGAAATATAACCGTACTTCTCACCGAGCTTTGCCTGTGCGATAAGCCCTATTGATACAGCCTCGCCGTGCAGCAGTTTGTAGTCGCTGACGGTTTCTATCGCTCTGCCGACAGTGTGACCGAGGTTAAGCACCTCACGCAGTCCCGATTCACGCTCGTCCTTCATTACAACTTTATACTTCACGGCGCAGTTATGCTCCGCTATATATTCGCAGGCGTCCTTATCATTCACAAGTATCTTTTCAATGTTCTTTTCAAGATAATCGAACATTTCGCCGTCTGCAAGGCAGGCGTGTTTTATTGTTTCGGCAAGTCCGCTTGAAAGCTGTCTTTCCGGCAGTGTTTTCCACGTTTCAATATCAAGATATACCTTTTCGGGCTGGTTGAAAAGGCCGATAAGGTTGGTCGCAAGGGGAGTGTCAACCGCAGTCTTTCCGCCTACCGATGCGTCTGCGGCGGCGAGAAGAGTAGTGGCATAATTGATAAAAGGTACGCCTCTGCCAAATGTGCCTGCAACAAAGCCTGCAAGGTCGCTTACAACACCGCCTCCGACCGCAATTACACAGCAGTCACGGCGATAGCCCTTTTCAAGCATAGAGTCCTCGACATACTCTTTCATCGCTCTGGTTTTTGACTTTTCTCCTTCGGGTATCACAAACATATCGGCACTGTAGCCCGCCGAAATGAGTTTTTCGTATATCCCTTTCGCATAAAGCGGCTCGACAATGCTGTCGGTCACAACGGCAAACTTCATTATTCTGCCGCAAAGTCCGTTATTTATATCGCTTATCAGCGTGTCGGAAAGACCTCTGCCGATTTCTATATCGTATGAGTCGTCTACTATCTTTTTAAGCTCACAGAAAAATTTCATTGTTTGTTATTCCTCTTAGATATCCTTGTGGTCGCCTGATATTCTGTCACTTCTGAGCTGTCCGCAGGCGGCGGATAGCTCTGTGCCGAATTCTTTTCTTCGGGTAACGTTTATCCTGTTCTTTTTAAGCTCGTCATAAAATGCCGTAATGTTTTCCTTACTGCTCCTTTTAAACTCGCTGTCGGGGGACGGATTGTACGGTATAAGATTTACAAACAGCCGTGCATTTCCGATAAGCGCCGCTAACTGACGTGCATTCTCCCTGCTGTCGTTTATGCCGTCAAGCAGTATATATTCAAGCAGAACCTTGCGGTTTGTACGTTCGACATAGTATTTAGCCGATTCTATGACTTGTGAGATACTATACCTGCGGTTTATCGGCATAAGCCTGTTTCTTATCTCATCATCAGGAGCGTGCAGGCTTACCGCAAGATTGCACGGCTCTTTACGCTTTGCAAATAATTCTGTCTTGTCGCACAGCCCGCAGGTCGATACGGTAATATGCTTTGTTCCTATTTCGATTCCGCCCGGAACAGTTACTATATCAAGAAAATCGCAAAGTGCGTCATAGTTGTCAAACGGCTCGCCTATACCCATCACGGTTATATTACTGATCGTTATATTCTGATGTTTTTCGACATCAAGTATCTGGCTTAGCATTTCGCCGGCGGTAAGGTCACGCTGTTTTCTGAGCCTTCCGCTGCAACAGAATTTGCAGCCCATATTGCATCCGCTCTGCGTTGAGATACAGATACTGTTGCCGAACTTCTGTCGCATCAGCACCGTTTCGACTCTGCACCCGTCCGATAACTCAAAAAGATACTTAGAAGTATCTACAGATTGTAATATTTCGTCGATTTTCAACTTTCCGAAGAAATATTTGTCGGATAAAAATGCTTTTATATCGGCTGATGTAAGCGTCATTTCGTCGAAATCTGCCGCTCTGCGCTTATATATGTCACGGAAAATGTTGGCGCACTGAGTAGCTCTGAATCCGTTTTCGGTCAGCAGTTTCTCCGCTTGTTCATAAGTCAGCGAATATATGTCCGTCATTGGCTGTCGCCTGTTTTGGCTTCTTCCGCAAGCGATTCCTGCTCGATGTCCTCGATTATTTCACGGATTTCTTCTACGCCCTCGCCGTTCATAGCGGAAAATTCTATCATATGAATGTCCTCGGCACAGGGTATCTCGTTCATAAGCGATTCTCTGCGTGCGGCACGTTCCTTCTTCGACAGCTTATCGGCTTTCGTCAGCACAACAACAAACGGTATCCCGTTGTCGATAAGGAAGTTTATCATCATTACATCGTCCGCTGTGGGAGGATGTCTGAAATCGACAAGCTGGAACACGAGCGTCAGGTTTCTGTCATCGGCAAGATAGCCCTCGACAAGTCCTGCCCAGCGCTGTTTCTCGGATTTTGATACCTTAGCGTAGCCATAGCCCGGCAAATCCGCAAAATAGATATTGTCAACCGAATAGAAGTTGATAGTCACCGTCTTGCCCGGCATTGAGCTTACACGGGCAAGCGACTTTCTGTTCAGTATCTTGTTTATCAGGGAGGATTTTCCTACGTTGCTCCTGCCCGAAAAGGCAATCTCGGCTTTTTCCGATTTCGGAATCTGGCTGAAAAGCCCGTAGGACGTATAAAATTCTGCCTTGTTAAAATTCATGTTATATTTCCTTTACGGCGTTCTTGCCCGTCTTTCTTGAAGCACGGGGCTTTGCTGACGGGAGCTTTTCATTGCTTTTCTTTGCGGCGGTAACATTAGGCTTTACAAGCGCTGTGTTAAGCACCGTGTCAATGTTTTCCGCAAGTACAAAGCTCATATTGCTCAGTATAACGTCATCAAGCTCCTTCATATCGGCCTTGTTCTCATCGGGTATGACCACTGTCTTGATACCGGCGGAATATGCCGCCATAGTCTTTTCACGCAGACCGCCTATCGGAAGCACCTTGCCACGAAGCGTTATTTCGCCTGTCATCGCAACATCTCTGCGTACAGGGATACCCGACAGAGCGGATACCAGAGCGGTTGTCATAGTAACGCCCGCAGAAGGTCCGTCCTTGGGAACAGCACCTTCGGGAGCGTGAATATGAATGTCCTTGTTCTTATAGAAATCGGGGTCGATCTCATACTTGCGGGAGAGCGAGCGTGTAAGGCTGACTGCAATCTTTGCGGATTCCTTCATTACATCGCCCAGTGAGCCTGTAAGCTCAATCTTGCCCGTACCCTCCATTACAAGCACCTCAAGCGGTAAAAGAGTACCGCCGACAGAAGTCCACGCAAGACCGTTCACAGCGCCGATTTCATCCTGCTTTGAAATAGTTTCGCCCGTATATTTTCTTGCACCGAGATAGCCTTCAATATCCTTAGCCTTGATATTGATTTTCTCAGCCTCGCCCGATGCGAGCTTTTTAAGCGTCATACGGCAGATTTTAGCTATGTTTCTTTCCAGCTTTCTTACGCCTGCCTCTTTGGTGTAAAAGTCGATTATCGAGTATATCGCATCATTTGCAAAACGAACCTGCGGCTTTATGCCGTGCTTTTTAAGCTGTTTCGGAACAAGATGCTCCTTTGCAATATGGAACTTTTCTTCTCTTGTATAGCTGCCAAGCTCGATAACGTCCATTCTGTCGAGCAGGGGAGCGGGGATAGTATCAAGCGTGTTTGCGGTTGTAATGAACAGTACCTCGCTTAAATCTATCGGTATTTCAAGATAGTGATCCCTGAACGCTACATTCTGCTCACTGTCAAGAACCTCAAGCATAGCGCTTGCAGGGTCGCCCTTATAGTCAGTACCCATCTTGTCTATCTCATCGAACAGGATAACGGGGTTCATTGATTTTGCCTGCTTTAACGCATTGACAATTCTACCGGGCATCGCACCTATGTATGTCTTTCTGTGACCTCTTATATCAGCCTCGTCACGCACACCGCCGAGCGAAACTCTTGCATATTTTCTGCCGAGAGCAGTCGCAATTGATTTAGCGACAGAAGTCTTACCTACTCCGGGAGGACCGACAAGGCAGATTATCTGACCTTTCTTGTCTGCGTCCTTCCACTGATTGAGTGCAACTATTTCAAGTATACGCTCTTTTACCTTCTTCATGCCGTAATGGTCACGGTCGAGCTGTTTTTCAGCCTTTGCAATGTCAGTCTTTCCGTGTGTGTACACGTTCCACGGCATATCAAGCACTGTGTCGAGATATGTTCTGACAACAGCCGCCTCCTGTGAGCCGGGAGAAAGGTGCATCAGCTTTTCGCACTCTTTTATCAGCTTTTCTTCGGTATCCTCATCAAAACCGCACTCTTCAATCCTGTCCATATATTCAAACGCTTCAGATTGCGGATCGTCAAATTCGCCGAGCTGACGTGAGATAGCTCTCATCTGTTCACGCAGATAGAATTCACGCTGGTTCTTGTCAAGTGCTTCCTTGACTTCCTCGTTGATATCCTGTTCAAGACGTACAATGTCAACCTCTTTTGCAAGGAACTTTACAAGCAGTTCGGCACGCTTGCGCAATGACAGACAGGATAGAAGAGCCTGCTTGTCTTCAACTCGTAAATATACGTTGAAAACGATAAGATCGATAAGTCTTGACAGATCCTTTTCTCCGATTATACCACGGTACAGTTCGATAGGCATTCTGGGAGACATTTCGCTGTACTGCTTGAATTCAGTGTTGATTGAACGCACAAATGCTGTCTTCTCAGCTGATGTAAGCGTATCGCTGAGTTTAGGCAAAGGAGTTATATCAGCGATGAGATATGGCTCTTCCTGCGTGATACCGCAGAGCTTTGCGGTATAAAGTCCCTGTACAAGCACACGTCTTGCACCGTCGGGTGTATTCAGCGTCTGTCTTATCTCGGCAACCACACCTGTTTTGTAAAGATTATCCGCCGCAACCTCGTCAACGTCCTCATTGATCTGTGTTACAAGGAATATCTTTCTATCGTTGTTTTCTATTGCTTCCTCAACGGCGCTTATCGAGCGTTCTCTTGCTACGTCAAAGTGCAGTATCATTTCCGGGAATATTACAAGTCCACGGAGCGCAAGTGCCGGTATTGTTATATGTTGATTATTCATATTCGTCTGTCCTTTCCTTTTGTTCTATATAAATAAGTCTAAACATTTCTGTTGCTCACTACCCATATTATGCTGTTTTGTATTGCAAATGTCAATACATTATTATACTATATCCGTCGGAAATTTGCAAGTAGTAGCCGGCTGTAAATAAAAACCGCCGTACATCTCTGTACGGCGGTCGTGTTGTAATATCCTTTTTTGAAAAACAGTAGGATTACTTGCTGAACTTAGCGTCTGCAATTTCATCCATAGACTTGCCTGCATCATCATTCCATGCATACAGCTTACGGATTTCCTTACCAACCTGCTCAAGCTGCTGTTCGCTTTCGATACGTCTTACGGCATTGAAGTGTGAACGACCCATCTTGTTCTCCATGATCCAGTTGCGAGCGAATGTACCGTCCTGGATTTCGCCGAGAACCTTCTTCATTTCCTTCTTTGTTTCGTCTGTGATAAGTCTCTTACCAACCTCGTAGTCACCGAACTCGGCTGTATCTGAGATAGAATATCTCATCATCTGGAAACCGCCCTTGTAGATAAGGTCAACGATGAGCTTCATCTCGTGGATGCACTCAAAGTAAGCGTTCTGAGGATCGTAGCCTGCTTCAACAAGAGTTTCAAAGCCTGCCTTCATTAAGGCTGTAACACCGCCGCAGAGAACGCACTGCTCGCCGAAGAGGTCTGTTTCTGTTTCCATCTTGAATGTTGTCATAAGTACGCCGGCTCTTGAACCACCGATACCTGCGGCATAAGCAAGGCCTGTGTCAAGCGCTCTGCCTGTAGCGTCCTGGTGAACTGCAACTAAGCAGGGAACGCCTCTGCCGATTGTGTACTCTGAACGTACTGTGTGACCCGGTCCCTTAGGAGCAACCATGATAACGTCAACGTCTTTGGGAGGTACGATCTGACCAAAGTGGATGTTGAAGCCGTGAGCAAATGCAAGTGTCTTGCCTGCTGTAAGGTTAGGCTCGATGCTCTGCTTGTAAAGGTCAGCCTGTCTTTCATCGTTGATAAGAATCATGATGATGTCAGCCTTAGCTGCTGCCTCTGCCGCTGTGTATACTTCAAAACCTGCAGCCTCAGCCTTAGCCCATGACTTTGAGCCGTTGTAAAGACCGATGATTACCTTAACGCCGCTGTCCTTTAAGTTAAGAGCGTGAGCGTGTCCCTGGCTGCCGTAACCGATTATTGCAACTGTCTTGCCGTCAAGCAGAGAAAGGTTGCAGTCTTCCTGATGATAAAGTTTTGCCATTTTAAAGATCTCCTTTAAATTTGTTTTCGGAGTTTTGCCTCCGTATATTAAAGCGTGGCTTTTACAGCTTCATAGAAGCCCCGCCTTTTTGCATTGCTATAGAGCCTGTACGGACGGTTTCCTTTATTCCGTACGGACGTAAAAGCTCCTCGAACGTTTTTATACGGGGAACGCTGTCGGATAATTCAAGCGTCATCGTATTTACCGTTATATCGGAAATTTTTGCCTTTGCTATCTCGGCGAGCGAGATAAGCTCAGCCCTCTGTGACGGCTGGCAGGCTACCTTTATAAGTACAAGCTCTCTTGATAAAAGCTCCTCCGCAGGCAGATGACGTACTTTTATAACGTCAATCAGCTTGTTGAGCTGTTTTTCAATCTGCTCCAAGGTATATGCCGTTCCGTCTGCGATAATTGTGATACGGGAGATTTTCTCGTCCTCTGTAATACCTACCGCAAGGCTGTCTATATTGAAACCTCGTCTTGCGAAAAGTCCCGCAACTCTTGCGAGAACGCCTGCGTGGTTTTCTACAAGTATTGATATAGTATGCTTCATAGGCTCACCCTTTACAGTATAGTCTTTTCATTTTCGGCTACTCTGACTTCAAGCAGATAACAGCCCTCTGACGAGAGCATCTCGTCAATCGCCTTGTCCGCATCGGCTATATCGGTAATTCTTTTTGCAGGTATGCCGTAGCTGTCTGCAAGCTTTATGAAGTCGGGACTGCCGTCAAGGAATACCGCTGTCAGTCTGTTGTCGTAACCGTTTGTCTGAAGCTCTCTTACCATACCCAGACGATTGTTGGTCATAACGATTACCTTTACCGCAATGTTATGCTGTATCATCGTTGCAAGTTCCATAAACTGCATCTGGAAGCTACCGTCGCCGCATATTGCGACAACCTCGCTGTCCGGGCGTGCCGCCTTTGCACCGAGAGCGGCAGGAACGGAATAGCCCATTGTTCCCATACCGCCCGATGTTATGAATCTTCCGTTTTTAAGACCGATATTGTTGACGGTCCATATCTGATTCTGCCCAACATCGGCGCTTACAACTGAATTGTCGGGGAGCTTCTGTCCGAGAAGCCGTATAAATGCCTTGGGATTTACACAACCCTCCGGTTCTTCTTCAATCGGCTTGTCCTGCGTTTTCCTGATCTCACTCAGTTCCTGTTTCCAGTCATAATGATCGTAATTCTTCACACATTCAAGCAGCTGCTCGAGTATAATCTTTACATCGCCTACAACGGGTATCGTTGCGGCAAGGTTCTTGCCTATTTCCGCAGGGTCAACATCAATGTGTATTACCGTTGCGCCCTCAAGTCTGCTTATTGCGGTGACCGCTCTGTCGCCTACTCTCGCACCGAGAAGTATCAGCAGGTCGCAGTTGTTGATAGCGTAGTTCGCACTCTTTACGCCGTGCATACCTATCATTCCGTAGAACAAAGGATTGTCCGCAGGAACACTGCTCATACCCATCATCGTATTGACAACTGGTATATCCGTCACCTGCATGAACTCTCTCAGCAGATTTACCGCACCTGCGGTAAAGATACCTCCGCCCGCACAGATAAGAGGCTTTTTGCTCTTTTCTATAGCGGCAACGGCGCGCTTTATCTGAAGCTTGTTTCCCTGAATACTGGGCTTGTACGAGCGGATATCCACCGTTTCCGGATATTCAAAATCTATTACTGCCTTCTGAACGTCAAAAGGCATATCTATAAGCACAGGTCCCGGTCTGCCGGAGCCTGCGATGTAAAATGCGTTTTTGAAGATGACCGGCATTTCCGCAGGGTCTTTGACAAGATAGCTGTGCTTTACGAAAGGCTCAGCCGCACCTGTTATATCTGCCTCCTGGAAAACGTCACGTCCTATCTGTTCACAGCTTACCTGTCCTGTGATAAGCACCATAGGTATGCTGTCCATATGGGCGGTAGCGATCGCCGTGATAAGGTTTGTCGCACCCGGTCCCGATGTTGCTATAGCAACGGCAGGCTTTCCGGTCATACGGGCATAACCGCTTGCGGCGTGTCCGCCGTTTACCTCGTGGCGTACAAGCACATGGCGTATATCCGAGCTTATAAGCTCGTCATAAAACGGACATATAGCCGCACCCGGATAACCGAATACAGTAGTTATACCTTCCGCTTCGAGAGCCTTTACCATAGCTCTTGCAACCGTCATTTTTTCTGACGCCATCTATCGACCTACCCCTTTTTTGCTGTTAGTAAAATGCCATATTTTCATATAGCAAAGCCGCACGTTAAATTTTCGTGCTTATCAATAATTATAACCGCTTTATAAATAAAAGTCAAGATTTCTTTGCATATAAATAGTTGCCTTGACGGCGGTTTTCAGTTTATTTTCACTAAATTTCCGTGCTTCGGAATGATTGTCATATTATGTGTTCATAACAGACTGTAAAAAAATGCTGTAAAGCTTAAAATTAAGTATTTTTCTGCCGATAAATAAACAGAGTATTTGTGCCTGAAAGCGTTTTGCTTTACACGGGCGGAAAAGAGGCTTCAAATGGCGTTTGAACATCTGTGCGGTCAGGTGATGACTGACAGTAACGGGACTACTTATATAATATCAGATACATTTTCTGTAATATATCCGGGCGATGCACACCCTGATGTATATGAGTGGAGTGATGTTGCATCGGTCAGGATAGATAAGGGAAATATAACAATAACGGCAGGGAAGCAGACATATCATATACCAGACCGTGCATTTTCGGGACGTTCGCAGTTTACGGCGGCAAAAACAATAATACTTTCCGAAATATCCGGCAGTGATACCGAATGTGACACGCCTGTAGAGATACTCCCCGATAAACGGTTCTTCTCAAATTATGATATACCCGATTCGGCTGTATTTGCAAAGGGCGAGTACAACCCGAAAGAAATACGTTCGTCATTGCTGTCGCTTGTCATAGGCAAGGTAGGCAAATTCCTGTGGTGCATAGCGCTTGTGGCAGGTGTGCTTGCAGCGGTGCTGTTCCAGATGCTTATAGGCTTTGCCGAGGATACCTGGTGGTATCTCGCAATGGGAACGTTCTTCTGTGCCGTGGGTGCAGTGGTTATAGCGTATCTTATAATGGTGACGGTGACTAAGCTGAAATATTCGGCAATGATAAAGAGCTGTACCGACAGCGACGAAACTGTCACGTTTGCAATATGCCCGGCAGGAATATCGGCGGCGGAAGACGGCGTATACAGTCCCCATGAAATAATCCGCTTCGGAATGAATGACAACTATGTGGAAACATCTTCTATGTTCATCGTGACAAGAAGAAAAGTTCCGCTTGTATGGATACCGAAAGCACTTTTTGACGGCGATGCACTTGACAAGATAGAACAATACCTTGCGCTCGGAACGCAGGATAAGTAAGCGAAAGGGGCAAAGGTAACAATATGAGTGAAAAGATACCTCAGGTAGTGTGTGAGCATATCAATATTGATGACAGCGAGGTGCTGGTTTTTTCGGTAAAGGACGGTTTTGCCAAGATAGGTATATGCCGTATGAATTCCGAGTATGATAAGTACTGCCTGTATTCCCATGACGCTCCGGTTATAGTTATAAGCGGCGGTATGGACGATGATGACGCAGACAAAGTTATCAGCGAGTACGGAAGCGCATCGGGCGGCTCGATAATCTCCGAGAGCATTGACGGCGCATACGCCAAGCTTGCGGCTGGCGGTTCACCGGAGTATGCGCTTGAGCAGTTTATGCGTCTGCTTCCTGACGGACTTTATGCCGTCACATACGTTGAAACCTATCCGACAGCAGGAGAGAGTATGTTCTTCTGGTCGGGTTACGGCGTGTCAAAGCAACTGAGAAACAGCAGCAGAAACATAAGGGTAATAGGCGATAAGGCGTACAGTGCGCCGTTTCTTATACCGACTGAAAGACCAACGGCATATGACCCGTCGCTTATCAAAAAAGCTTCTGCCGAGGGACTGAGAAACGGCGATCTGTTCGGTATTTCACTGCATTTTTCCGGACTTTATTCGGTATTGTTGAAAGGACACTATGCGGCTTGTGCGGCGGCAATAGAGGGCAAACCGTTCTATACGGTACAGATACAGCCGCTGAGGGAAATCTGGAAGATAACCGATGAGAACGGTGAAAAGAAGTCGATAGGGTTTTCTTCCGCTTCTTTCCGTGTTCCGTTTGAATCGCTGACAAAAGAACAGCTGCGTATCGGGCTTACATCAAGAAAATACGTTACACCTGATACTTATGACACTATCAAGCAGAAACTCGGTGTAGTGCCGAAATCGGGACAAAAGCGCCTGCCAAAACAGCTTGACGCTTTCTCTGAGCGCTATCCCGATGCGGATATGGTAGCGTGTGCACAGGGTGTTGACGAGCTCACAAAGCCGATGCTTGACGCATTGCTTACAGGTCAGACCGAACTTGACGGCAAGGTCATAATTTCGGAGAACTATTATAACAGCGTTACCGCTGCATGCAACTATCTGCGTTACCACAGCAAGGATGATTTTATCGACTTTGCACTCAACGTTATGAGAAATCCCGAGCTTTCCGCAACGTATACCTATGTTGCGTCCTGCCTTGCAAAGGTACACGATGAAAGGATAAATCAGTTCTTCACCGAGGTCAAGAATTCGGGCGATGCGGGATATTCAAAGATAATCGGCACAGCCCGCTCATATATCGATAATTATGATAAGTATGTTGAAGTGTCGTCGGAGGACTTCTTCAACTCTCTTCCCGAACCTAAAAAGGGCAGAGAGCGCAAGGATATAATACATCTTACCGGCAATACAAAAAGTTCCGACCTGCTCAGCGGAGAAACAGCAAAATTGATGGCGGCACATCTTGCTTCTATGGTGGACGCAAAGAAAGAGTAATTGCCATTCCGATACAAAAACAAAGGGTACTGTGATTTTTTCACAGTACCTTCAGCTGTATATTCATAACGTTAATATCCGCCGATACCGTAGCCTGAGATAATCGGAAACAGTCAGAACGGCGAATTTGGTGCGGCACATTGCCGCAAAGGCGGAACTTGCGGCGGCACACAGTCGCAAAATAAAGGGGTACTGCTTTATTACAGCACCCCTTATTTGCATAATTATTATGTTCATATCCGCCGATACCGTAACCTGAGATAATCGGAAACAGTCAGAACGGCGAATTTGGTGCGGCACATTGCCGCCCGCTTACTTGAAGTAACGGTTTAAAAGGCCTTCAAATGCCTTGCCGTGTCTTGCCTCGTCCTTAGCCATCTCGTGAACTGTGTCGTGGATAGCGTCAAGATTTAACTGCTTTGCTCTCTTTGCAAGGTCGAGCTTGCCCTGTGTAGCGCCATGCTCTGCGGCAACTCTCTTTTCGAGGTTTTCCTTAGTCGATGCACTTACAACATCGCCTAAAAGCTCTGCGAACTTTGCTGCGTGTTCAGCCTCTTCCCAAGCTGCCTTTTCGTAGTAAAGACCTACCTCGGGGTAACCTTCTCTGTGAGCGGCTCTTGCCATAGCAAGATACATACCTACCTCTGTGCATTCGCCCTCGAAGTTAGCCTTTAAACCTGCAAGAATTTCTTCATCCTCAACTGCCTTTGCAATGCCTACCTTGTGCTCGTCTGCAAATACAAGCTTTTCGCTTTCCTTAAGCTCTGTGAACTTGCTGCCGGGAACCTTGCACTGGGGGCAGAACTCGGGAGGTGTATCTCCCTCATGAACGTAACCGCATACCGGACATACCCACTTTTTCATAGTAAATTACCTATCCTTTCATAGTAATAAAATCTTAATTTTATTATTGTTGTTAGTAAAATCAGTAACGCTTACTGATTTGTTGGTTTTATTATAACCGATACTTCGGCGTTTGTCAATAGGTTTTTGAAAATTTTTTTGTAAAAATTAGGTTAGTTGGGACTTACTCGGGATGGCTTGGGAGGAGAATTACCGTTTTCAGCCGATTAAATACCGTTTGTGCCTTTTCGTTGCAATTGCCGAGAAAAACGATTATAATTAAATGTGAGAATATGGTTATAATTCCGGTCAAGAGAAAAGGAGAGCTTATGAGAAAAACAAGCGAAAAGATTTTACGGACACTGCTTGCGGTATCGGTACTTGCAACGGCTGTGCTTTCGAGCGGCTGCCTTGACGATGAGGAGGAGATTTCCGACAGCACGGCAAGCGACAACAGGCAGACGAGTGACGGCGGCAATGCGGAAAGCAGTGAAGGCAGTGAAGGCAGTGAAGGCAGTGATAATAAATATGAGGGAAGTGTTACGGGCAGTCGTGCGTCAAAGCTGACGTTCAGCGGTTCGGACGGGATAAGCATTGCAAGAAAACAGCGTGAAGCCGAAAAGCCTATGGGCGAGGACGGCACACAGACGGTCTTTGTATATATGTGCGGAAGCGACCTTGAAAGCGAGAACGGGCTTGCAAGCGGCGATATTGAGGAAATGATCGCAGGGTCACAAAGCGAGAACGTGAAGTTCGTCATTCAGACGGGCGGTGCGGGAGCGTGGGCGGATACATACGGCATCTCTGCCGAAAAGACACAGCGTTATGTTGTAACGGGCGGAGAAATAAGCCTTATTGAAGAAAAAGAGTCTGTCAATATGGGCAAGGAGGATGTGCTTGTCGATTTTCTCGGCTGGGGTATAGAAAACTATGCGGCGGCTAAAATGGGGGTTATCTTCTGGAATCACGGCGGAGGAAGTATAAGCGGCGTGTGCTTTGACGAGCTTAACGAGAACGATTCGCTGTCGCTTGAGGAGATAGACACTGCGCTTACCTCAATATACGATAAGATGACGGATAAGTTTGCGTTCATCGGCTTTGACGCTTGCCTTATGGCAACGGTCGAAACGGCGAATATGCTTGTTCCGCACGCTGACTATATGTTTGCGTCCGAGGAAACCGAACCCGGCTACGGCTGGGATTATACCGAGATAGCAGGCTTTATGGAAAGTAATCCTACAGCGGATACAGCCGAACTCGGAAAGACGGTCGCTGACAGCTTTATGGCATCGTGCGAGGCTATCGGCGCAGGCGGTGAGGCGACTCTGTCAATTACGGATCTCAGCCGAATAGATGAACTTGTAAAAGCGGTAAATGATGCCGCCGAGGAAATGAACGATATTTCTTCCGACCCTGCACTGCTTGCAGATGCGGTAAGAAGCATCTATAATGTTAGAGCATACGGCAGTAATAACGATACAGAGGGATATACCAACATGGTGGATCTCGGCTCTATGATAGCGGCTGCGGTATCGGGCGACAAGGCGGACAAGGTTATGTCGGCGCTTGAAAAGGCGGTAGTGTATAACATCTACGGCGAGGACAAGGACGGCTCAACGGGGCTTTCAACCTACTATCCGTTCGGCGTTTCAGGCTCTAACGAGCTTGCCACATTCGGCAAGGTGTGCGTAAGTCCGTACTATATGACCTTCGTTGACAGAATAGCCTACGGCGCACAAAACGGCAGTACGGACGGATACAGCGGTGAAAATACATGGCTCGCTGACGGTGCGGTGTACTGGAGCGATGGGGATTATTCCGACTATGAGAGCAACTGGGAGCATTACAATAATCAGAACGCCAATATGGATTTCTGCGGCGATAAGAGCAGTATGCAGATAGATGTCGGACCTGTGCTTGACGATGAGGGAACATTCTATTTCACCGTAACGGACGATACAATAAATAATCTTGCAAGTGTCAATTGCTCGGTTTACCGTGTGGACGAGGAAACAGGCGAACTGCTTGAATTTGGTGTTGACCAGAGTACAAAGGTAGATTTCTCTTCGGGACTTGTTGAAGACACTTTCAGCGGTCAGTGGTACATGATCGAGGATAACCTCATTCCTATGTTCATAGTGGAGAAGAACGGAAACAGCTCGGTTTACACATCTCCCGTAAAGCTCAACGGCAAGGAAACGAATCTGCGTATAGCTATGACGCAGGACGGCAATGAGTATGACATAACGGTACTCGGAACATGGGACGGCGTAAACGAAAACGGCGAGTCGGCAAGGAGTGTTGTTCCGCTTAAAGAGGGAGATGTCATAGTGCCGATATTCAACACCTACGACAGCGAGGGTAACTTTGCAGGCAAAGCCGAGGGTGATGAATGCACCTACAGCGGCGACAATATGATAGAGTTTGTCAATCTGCCTGCAGGCGACTACAGATACAGCTTTGTTATAAACGATATTTACGGAAACGTGTGCTATACAGACTTCACGGTGTTTACGACAGATGATGACGGGAATGTTTATTTCACTCCGGAAGAGTAGTAAAAACAGCAAGCTGTATCGATCACGCATTTTTCTTTTACAAAAAAACTAAGAGGAGAACCCCTATGCCAAACCGGATCATCACAGATATTTCAGATTATATCTTTGTGTCAGGAGAACCTCAAAAGGTCGATGCGATTTTTCTGCCGGGCGGCTCACACCCCGAACAGCCCGAATATGCCGCAGAATTATACCGACAAGGTTTGACTGATTGGATAGTCCCGTCAGGAGGAATAAGCGTTAAAGAGGAAAAATGGCACGGCGTCCGCTCAAAAGCGGAAATTTATAGTGGCGATTACCGGTCAGACTGCGAGTTTTTTACAGATGTACTCGTAAAAAACGGCGTTCCGCAGACTGCGATCATTGAAGAAAGCAAGTCGGGGCATACCCGTGATAACGCATTTCTCTCTCGTAAAGCCGTTGATGAAAAGGGCATAATGATAAAAAGCGGTATAATTGTTTGTAAAGCCTTTCATGCTCGCCGATGCTTAATGCTGTATCAAATGGCTTTCCCAAATGTTGATATGACAGTCTGCCCCATACATTGCTATAACATCACCAAAGAAAACTGGTATACGACCGAAAAAGGAACCGATCGAGTGCTCGGTGAGCTTGCACGGTGCGGAAATCAGTTTGTCGGCGATCTCAAGACTTATCTTGATCTGATATGAAAATACTGTGCTGCCTTCAGTAAAAACAGCAAGCCGTATCAAGTTTCGGCTTTCTCGTTTGTGATAAAATAAATTCAGTCGGAAAGGCGGAAGAAGCTGTACGGGAGAAAAACAGATGAGTGAGATAAACGAATGGTGTATGTATATTCAGAATATTGTTGACGACATAGACAGGTGTATCAGAAGCGGCGAGGACGAAAGGCTGACGCTCGGCAGGCTGTCGCAGACGCTTGGCTACTCGGAATACTATGTTTCAAGGAAATTCAGCGAAATATCGGGAATGAAGCTCAGGGATTATATGAGATACCGCAGGCTTGCTTTTGCGCTGAGGGAACTGAGAGATACCGACAAGGGCATACTTGATATTGCGCTTGACTACGGCTTTACATCTCATGAGGCGTTCACAAGGGCATTCAAAGCGGCATACGGAATTACTCCGAGCACTTACCGCTTACACCCTGTACCTGTAATTCTCCGCACAGCTATAAGACCTTTCGACTGCTATCTTTTAGGTATAGGAGGAACAGGTATGGCACAGACAAACAGTGATATTAAGGTGTATTTCGTAACGATACCGGCTTATAAATTCCTGCATATCAGAAACTACGAGAGTATAGGGTATTACGACTTCTGGGAAAAGCAGAGTCACATTCCCGGACAGGACTGCGAAACTATATGCGGACTGCTTGACAGTATCAAGGGTAAGCTCGACGATATGGGCGGTGATGAGGCGAACAGCGGAAGCGGTCAGGTCATGGCATTCATTAATGAGCCTGAGGGAAGAATATGCAGCTGGGGCATTCCACTGGCTGAGGCTTACGGTGTAAGGCTTCCTGCCGACTACAGCGGAGAGATACCAAGGCAGATGCAGATTATGGACGTGCCTGAGGGCGAGTATATCGTATTTGAACACGGACCGTTCGACTTTCAGACCGAAAACAGTGCGGTTGAAGCAAAGATAGAACGGGCTATGAAGGACTTTGACTATGAAAAGTCGGGCTATGAGCTTGACAAAACGCAGGGCAGGGTGTTCTACTTCTATCACGACTGCAAGAGATACTGGAAGTATATAAGGCCTGTGAGGAAAACCGGATAAACGGGAAACCGCCTTTTAATCGGGGCGGTTCTTCGGATTATGCAGGGCGATGCACTTGACACCGACTTGATTTTGTGTTATATTATAGATACAAAAAGAGGGAAACGACAGACGGCCGCTCCCAATAGAAGTTAAAGTTATAACCGCTTTAGTTGGTAGCTAGGGGCGGTTATTTCTTTTTATTTGTAAAATTTATAACAAAAGAAATGATACTGAATATCATAACGGTAAATCCCGTTAGGAAAATACCAATCTGAATTAAGTTGTACAGAGTTATGTACACAGCTTCACCTCCTTTCAAAGTGCTTTGGCACTTCGGGAGATGAATTGACCGCCTGACGTCCAAGGTTTCCCTCGTGAATATTTTAGCATATTATCGGGGGGAATGCAACTTGTCCGGACTTGACACCGGCTTGATTTTATGTTATATTATAGATACAAAAAGAGGGAAACGACAGACGGTCGCTCCCTGATTACGATGAATAACCGCACACAGTTTGGAGAGACATGGGCGGTTATTTCTTTTTATTAAAAGAAATGATTGTGAATATCATAACTGTGAAAGCAGTAAGAAATATTCCTATCTGTGTTAAATCACTTAGCGTTATGTACACAGCTTCACCTCCTTTCAAAGCACTTTCGCACTTCGGGAGATGAATTGACCGCCTGACGTCCAAGGTTTCCCTCGTGAATATTTTAGCATATTATCGGGGGGAATGCAACTTCATAAACAGCCGCTCCCAAGATTGAGTTAAAAATCAACCGCCTTTTAATCGGGGCGGTTTTTCTTGTTTTCTCCTCACGGTGTAAAAATATCGGCAAGCAGTCGTATTTTTCGTCAAAGCACTTGATTTTTCGGGCGGTTTGGTTTAAAATAATAATGATATTGCGTTCAGCAAAAATAAATTCAGAAAGGTATCTTATTTAAATGAAAATTCTGGTAGTAAATGCCGGCAGTTCATCACTGAAGTATCAGCTTATAGATATGAAGGATGAGTCGGTAATAGCAAAGGGAAATTGCGAGCGTATCGGTATAGACGGAAAGATCACTCACAAGACGTTTGACGGCAGGGAATATGTAGAGGAATGTTCGTTCCCCACTCACACAGAGGCTTTTGAAAAGCTGGTTGAGGTAATGACAAAGGGCGATGCCGCTGTTATCAAGGATATGAGCGAGATAGGCGCTGTAGGTCACAGAATAGTGCAGGGCGCTGAGGTATTCACAAAGACAACAATCGTAACGGACGAGGTTATAGATCAGATAGACGGTCTTGCAGACCTTGCTCCCGTACATAACCACGCACACGCACTTGCGCTGAGAGCCTGCAAGAAGGTTATCCCCGAAACAACTCCTCAGGTAGTAGTATTCGATACGGCGTTCCACCAGACAATGCCTCCCAAGGCTTATATGTTCGGTATGCCTTATGAGTGCTATGAGCAGTTCCATGTAAGAAAGTACGGCTTCCACGGAACATCACACCGCTTTGTATCAATGAAGTACGGCGAGGTCACAGGCAAGAGCCTTGAAGGTCTTAACATCGTATCTTGCCACCTCGGCAACGGTTCATCCATAACAGCTATCAAGGACGGAAAGTCTGTAGATACATCAATGGGCTTTACTCCTCTTGACGGTATCATCATGGGTACACGCTCGGGCAGTGTTGACCCCTCGGCTGTTGAATTTGTACAGAACAAGCTGGGCTTCACTCCCGCACAGATGAGCGACTATCTCAACAAGAAGTCGGGCTTCCTCGGACTCTCGGGTCAGTTCAGCGACAACAGAGATATTACAAGTGCCGCACAGCACGGCGACAAGCGTTCACAGCTTGTTACAGATATGCTGACATACGAGATAAAGAAGTACATCGGTTCTTACACAGCCGCTATGAACGGTCTTGATGTTGTTATCTTCACAGGCGGTATCGGTGAGAACGCTCCCGAAGTCAGAAAGGGCGTATGCGAGAATATGGAATATCTCGGCATCAAGCTCGACAACTCTGTAAACGACGGCTTAAAGGGCAAGCTCACAAAGATCTCTGCTCCCGACAGCAAGGTCGAGGTATGGGTAATTCCTACAAACGAGGAACTTCTTATCGCCCGTGATACACTTGAAATCACAGGTCTTGACAAGAATGCGTAAGTGAAGCGATAGATATAGGCGATTTCCCCGCTCCCGAGGTTTCGGGGGCGGGGTTTTTTATGCAAAAATGGGGATGGGTATTGCAAAAAGTGCGAAAAAGTGGTAATATTGAAGTATAAAAATTGCGATAACGGATAAAATAGCGAAAATAAAAATTGCGATAAAGCATAAAAATGCTTTTATAAAAAATGCGATTATTCTTGAAATCGGCAAAATAAAAAAATGCGAAAAAGGAGAAAGCCTATGTTCAAGCGGAAGATATACGACAAAATGTTACAGTGGAAAAATGAATCGGGCGGCAATACTGCTCTGCTTGTAGAGGGTGCAAGGCGTATCGGAAAATCTACAGTCGTTGAGGAGTTTGCGAAGAACGAATATGAAAGCTATATACTTGTTGATTTTGCTACAGCGTCGAAAGAGGTCAGAGAGCTTTTTGACGATGTTTCCGATCTGAATTATCTTTTTTTGCAGCTTCAGCTTCAGTACAGAAAGGATCTGCACGAACGAAGGTCGGTTATCATATTTGACGAAGTTCAGCTATGTCCTATGGCACGGCAGGCTATAAAAACGCTTGTCAAAGATCACAGATATGACTATATAGAAACGGGTTCGCTGATTTCTATAAAGAAAAATGTCAGAGATATAGTGATCCCGAGCGAAGAAAGAAAAGTCAGTATGTACCCTATGGACTATGAGGAATTTCTGTGGGCGCTCGGTGATGAAACGACATTTTCTTTACTAAGACAATGCTTTGAAAAAAATATTCCGCTCGGGGACGCAATACACCGTAAACAGCTAAGGCAGTTCAGACTATATATGCTTGTCGGTGGAATGCCTAAGGTGGTCAGCACTTATATTGAAAGCAATAATTTCAGAAAAGTTGATGAAATTAAGCGTGATATACTAAATCTTTATGAGGCGGATTTTGCAAAAATAGATCAGACGGGCAGGCTCTCGATGCTGTTTGATGCAATACCGGCACAGCTTAATAAGAATGTAGCCAGATTTCAGCCGGGCACAGTAATCGGTAAAGAGCAATCGGACAAAATTCTGGAGCTTATTGCCGAGCTTAAGGATTCAAAGACTGTCCTTGTTTCGTATAATGTAAATGACCCTAACACCGGAATGTCAAGCACTAAGGATTTATCCCGTTTTAAACTGTTCCTTAGTGACACGGGGCTGTTTGTAACGCTTATGTTCAAGGATAAGGATTTTACTGAAAATGATATATATAAGAAAGTCCTCAGTGATAAGCTGAGCGTCAATCTCGGATATTTATATGAAAATGCGGTCGCACAGTGTATTGCAAGTAACGGTGACGAATTATTCTATCATACAATTATGAATGAAGAAACAAGGCATAATTATGAGGTTGATTTCCTGCTTGCAAGGAAAAACAAGATAGTGCCGATAGAGGTAAAATCATCGGGTTATAAAACGCATAGATCGCTTGATGTATTTACCGAAAAATATTCCGGGCGGATACTGAACAGATACATTGTGTATACAAAGGATATGTGCAAGGAACAGGATATTTTATGTGTTCCGGTTTATATGGCAATGTTTATATAATCGAATAAGCGAAAGGCTGTAATTATGGAAGTCAGAAAAGCGAAGATAAAAGACCTTGACATTGTGGTTCAAATGAAAATGGATATGTTCAAAGAGGTAGGTTCAGTAACGTTGCTTCAGGAGAACGCCGAGAGTAAAATATACGCAAAATACAAAGAACTGTACTCACAGGAAAAATGCTGTCACTATCTCGTATATGAAAACAGCAAGGCGGTTGCGTGCGGCGGTGCTGTGATAAAGGAAGATGTGCCGTTCTGCTTTTTCAAAACTCCGATGTACGGATATGTCATTGATGTATATTGCGTTCCCGAAAAGAGAAGAAACGGATATGCTTCTCTTATAATGAAAGAACTTATCGAATGGCTAAAAGGCAAGGGAGTTCACAATGTACGGCTGAAACCGTCGGCTGTCGGACGACGGCTGTATGAAAAAATCGGATTCAGCGACAGCGGAGAAATGGAAATGTGGATTTAAAATATTACGAAGTGTAATATGCGGCACGAAGATAAAACGCTGTTTTTGATATAAATGGTCTGCTTTGGAAATTGCGGAATTTTTGGTTGACTGCCGGATTGAAATCGGTTATAATATAATTAGTAATAACTAACCTTAAAACAGGAGTGGAAAAACCATGCAGAAAGTAAGCAATATGACAAAGGAAGAGCTGGCGCATTACGGAACGCTTATCGGCGAAGCCTTCGCCGCAGAGGGCGACGGTATTGCCGCAACTGCGCCCCGTGAGGATATTATAAAGGCGTTTGAGATAATGACGGAGTATTTCTACAATTCGGGGGTTTTGTACACTACGTCCGACAATCACGAGGGGTTTCTTGCGTATTGGCGCAAAAACACTAAAATAAAGCTGAAGCCTGCGTTACATATGGTCGGGAGAATGCTAAGGGAGATGTCATTTCGCAGTGTGAGAATAGTGGCAGGTTCAAGCGAGGAGCTTTATGCCAAAGTCTACAAAAAGGAAAAGGATTATGTAGCGGTGTCGATGGTGGTAGTTCTGCGTGAATATCAGGGAAAAGGATATATGAAAAAAATACTGGAACACCCTTTTTCCGAAGCGGCAAGGGAGGGTATACCCTGCGTGCTTGATACCGACACTGAGCTTAAGGTAGCTAAATACACTAAGTGCGGAATGAAGAATACCGCTAAAAAGCAACTGAAATCCGGTCAGTATCTGTATACTATGGAGTACAGGGAAGATTGACGGGTTCGGATAGCATATTGAATACAGATTTTTCCGTCCCGCATCATCGGGGCGGAATTTTTGGTTGCAAGTGCAGGAAATACGCTTTTTTAAGGCGGTTTTAAGCTGTAAACGCTTGACAACAGAGCCGAAATAATGTACCATTAAAGTATATTAAAACGTAAATCCGCCCGTATGAATGGCTTACGGGCGAAAAGGAAGTAACAATGGAAAAGAAGAAAAAATCTTATCTGAGCAAAGCGGTGTTCGGATTGCTTATCGTGGCTTTTACGGTATGCTGTATTATTGCCGCACCGATAACCGAAGCCAAAGGTACGCTGTGGTCGCTGTTTCCGCCGGTCATAGCGATAGGGCTTGCACTTATCACTAAGGAAGTGTATTCCTCGCTGTTTGTCGGAATATTGTCGGGCGGAATAATCTATGCGGCGGCATCGGGAACGGGATTTGAGGGAACGTTCAAGGCGGTCGTGCAGGACGGTCTTATAACAAATCTTTCAAACGCATACAATGTCGGAATACTGGTGTTCCTTGTTGTACTGGGAATAATCGTTGTACTGATGAACAAGGCGGGCGGCAGCCGTGCCTATGGTGAATGGGCGGCGGCTCATATCAAGGGCAGACGGGGAGTTGCACTGTCAACGTTTTTCCTCGGTGTGCTGATATTCGTAGACGATTATTTCAACTGTCTGACGGTGGGCTCGGTAATGAGGCCGATAACCGACAAGCACAACATATCGCGTTCAAAGCTCGCTTATCTTATAGATTCGACAGCCGCACCAATCTGCATTATCGCACCTATCTCATCGTGGGCGGCGGCGGTAAGCGGTACGGTCGAGGGCGTAAACGGAATATCGCTGTTCATAAACACTATACCGTATAATCTGTACGCATTTTTAACGATACTTATGGTAATATTCATATCGGTGAGCGATACGGATTACGGACCGATGAAAATACACGAGGATAACGCAAAGAACGGTGATATTTTCACGACACAAAACAATACTTATGAGCAGGACGCACAGCCTGTTACCGAGCGTGGCAGGGTTATAGACCTTATACTTCCGGTTGCTGTGCTTATCGTTTTCTGCGTTGTGGGTATGATTTATACCGGCGGATTTTTCTCGGGTACGGATTTTGTGACGGCATTTGCAAACTGCGATGCGGCTTACGGTCTGTCGCTCGGCTCTATCTCGGCGCTGATAGTTATAATCGCATATTATATGTTCCGCCGTGTGCTGAAGTTCAACGAATGTATGGATTCTATCGCCGCAGGATTCAAGCAGATGGTGCCTGCGATACTCATACTGACTTTTGCGTGGACGCTTAAAACGATGACAAACCACCTTGAAGCAGGTGCTTTTGTTTCGGGAGTGGTACAGAGTGCAACGGCGCTGAGCGTGCTTCTGCCTGTAATACTGTTCGTGGTGGCTATCGGGCTTGCTTTTGCAACGGGTACATCGTGGGGAACATTCGGCATACTTATCCCTATCGTTACGAGCGTGTTTGAGGCGGAGCTTGCGAATGTTTCGCAGACGGGAGAAATTCCGTCAATGGTCATCATCTGCATTTCAGCCTGCCTTGCGGGTGCGGTGTGCGGCGACCACTGCTCGCCTATCTCGGACACCACCATTATGGCATCGACAGGCGCACAGTGCGACCACGTCAATCACGTTTCGACACAGCTTCCGTATGCGCTGACAGTTGCGGCAGTGTGCGTTGTCGGCTATCTGCTGTCGGGCTTTGTGCATAACGTATTCATAGTGCTTGGCTTCTCGGTAGCACTTATGCTGGCGGTACTGTTTGCAATAAGATTTTTTGTAAAGAGAAAAGAAAGCAGGGGCTGAGAAATGGCAACATCGCAGGAATATATGGCAATACCGCACAATTAACGGCTATCGCCTTTGCCGCACGCTTGCTTGCATATTTCCCATCATCTTGCACAAATTTCGCTTGACAGGCGCAAGCCTGCCTGCACTCAATTTATACAATCTGACGAAAAATCTGACTGCGCAATCGCACGACAATAATTATGTGGTATTGCCATAGAATTTGTCTGTGAACAGCTTGTCGGCGTTGAAAACGTGCGGTATAAAAAGATGTTCGGCGAATATATGGTTTATGTCAATGATAAGCCTGTCCTGCTTGTCTGCGACAACACGGTATATGTTAAAAAGCTCCCCGAAATCGAAGAGCTTATGTCGGACGCTGAGTGCGGTGTGCCGTATGACGGCGCAAAGGAGCATTATATACTTGATATAGAGGACAGGGAGCTTACGGCAAAGGTAGTTGAGATCCTCGAACAGATCACACCCGTACCGAAAAAGAAACCCAAGAAGAAATAATGTATAAATGGGGTTGAGGGGCGTAGCCCCCAACAGGGACTAGGGGCGGTAGCCCCAGCAATATAGCCCCTTCCCGAGGGGAAGGGGTTTGGGGTTAGGGTTAGAGAATTTGCTCTATCTTTATAAAAACAGACTTTTTCTACAAGCTGATCCGCCTGCACACACAGGCGGATTTGTTTATTTCCCATATTGACACAACCGAGTTAGTTGTGTATAATCAAAATCGGAGTAACCAAAAAGGAGGGAGAAAATATGCTGATACTCAAACTGGTTATAGAAATTCTTATCCTGTGGGTATGGTTTGCGCTTTTTATGCTTGCGCTTGTCGGCAGAAAAGGGCCTGTAGGCGGAATTATATTCTATCCGAAGGTAATGCAGGACAGAGTTATAGAAATGGGGCTTACGACCGCAAAGAGAATAAAGCAACGTACTGTCATTTCAATGACCCTGCTTCTGATAGGGGATCTGATATTCCCGATAGTCATGATACTCTTTATAAACGGTGCAAGAGACTATTTTGAGTGTGCGTGGCAGTATTACGTCCTGTTCTACGGAATGGAGTTCTTCGACTGGTTCTTTGTTGATTATCTGTGGGTAGCAAAGTCGAAATGGTGGATAATCCCCGGCACAGAGGATCTGCTCGACACATGGCACGATCCTAAGTACAAGTCAACAAAAATGCTGAAACTGCTTATAATGACAGTACCCGTTGCGGCTTTGGCAGGACTTATCGCATGGGCAATAGGACTGGCATTGTAAAAGTGTCGGCATCTGCAACAGTGTATAACCGGGTTAGATTGAACTAACAACGTGCCGCGGGCATAGTTTTAATTTGCAGGATATGGCATATTACAAAAACCGCTGTGGTGGCACAGCGGTTTTTGTGTTTCAGATTAAAGTCCGAATGAACTTACCCAGTCGGTCACATCGCTTTCAGCCGCCGATGAGGAAAATCTAATACCTTCCTGCCATGTACCGCCGTTTGCAGATTTTGCAAGCTCGGACGCACTGCTTCCGAGTCCCGATGACGCAGAGGTGCAGAAGGGTATAACGGTCTTGCCGTTAAAGTCGTTGGCTTTTACAAAGCTTGTCGTGACCCATGACGCTTCGCCCCACCAGATAGGATATCCCACGAATACCGTGTCATAATCCGACCAGTTTTCTGGTGTCGCATTGCTCAGCTCTACCGTTCTGTCGGCTGAGTCGTGCTCCTTGCATACGCGGCTGTCGCTGTTGTTGTAGTTTAAGTCCTCCGATGTGTAGGGCGTTGCGGGGGTTATCTCAAAAACATCTCCGCCTGTCGCTGTGGCAATGTGCTCAGCCACAGTTTTTGTACTGCCTGTGGCGGAGTAGTATGCCACAAGTACTTTTTTACCGTCAGTACTGTTGTCTGTATTGTCTGCTGTGCTGTCCGAAGAAACCTCTTTAGAGCTATCGGAAGATACATCGATGTTGTCGGTGGAGCTTTCGGTGCTGTTATCGGCGGAGGAGCTTGCAGTATCCGATGAACCGCTTTGTGCGGCAGAGCCGCTGTCTGCCGAAGACGTATTTGTATCGGCGCAGGCGCAGAGTGAAAGCGCACCCGCGAGAATGAATGATGTAAGTATCAGTTTTTTCATCTTTTTCTCTTGTTATTTAATATTTTTTATCCAGCTTTCAAGCTTTGATTTATCGGTCATGAGCTTTGCACCATTGAAGTGCAGATCAAGACCGTTTTTTACATTTGCGCCATTGCATTCAGTGGCGATATCCTTTAATGTGTGACCGAGCCAGCCACCGTTTGTTGCGAACGGATAAATTGTCTTTCCCGAAAGGTCATTGCTTTCGATGAATGTTTTTACCGCAGGCGCGAATGTGTACCACCATACAGGTGTGCCGAGTATTATAGTGTCGTACTGCGACAGGTCAACGTTTATCGGCTTTATCGGGGGCTTGTAGCCGTTTCTTATCTCGTTCTGACCCTGATCGACAACGGCATTGTAATCGCCCTCGTAAGGCGTGACTGTATCAATGACAGCAGTGTCGGCATTTAACTCTTTTGCTATATGAGCGGCTATATTTTTGGTGTTTCCTGTATAGGAATAATATACGACAAGTGTTTTCATATTACTTTTCCTCGGAATAAATTTCCTTGGCGTAATTGAAAGCCGCCCATGCCTTGGGCCAGCCTGCATAGAACGCAATATGTGTTATGGCTTCTGCCATTTCTTCTGACGTAACGCCGTTTTCTTTTGCGTGCATGATGTGATATTTGAGCGAGCTGTCGAGGATACCGCTTCCCATAAGAGCGGCTACTGTTACAAGACTTCTGTCACGGGCTGAGAGTTTGTCCTCTCTTGACCAAACTTCACCGAATAATACATCATCGTTAAGCTCTGCAAATTTCGGTGCAAATTCGCCGAGTGCATCTCTTCCTGCTGTTTGCTTTTTCATAAATGAGATTCTCCTTTATTTAAATTACAGTGCATTGTATTCTTTGTCCGAAACCTGTTCGCACCATTCGTTTGAGCATTCCTCGCCGGGCATTTCAACCGCAATATGTGAAAACCAGCTGTCCTTCTTTGCACCGTGCCAATGCTTTACGCCCTCGGGAATAACGATGACCGTACCGGGTACAAGGCTTACTGCGGCCTTGCCGTATTCCTGATACCAGCCCTCGCCTGCGGTGCAGATAAGTAGCTGACCGCCGCCTTTTTTAGCGTGGTGGATATGCCAGTTATTGCGGCAGCCCGGCTCAAAGGTTACATTTGCGAGGAATAATCCGTCCTCTGCCTTTGTCAGAGGATTCAAAAACGAATCCCCGATAAAATATTTTGCGTAAGCCGTGTTAGCCGCGCCTGTGCCGAACACGTTGAGCTTTTCAAATTCTTCTTTTGATAATGTTTTCATCTGTGATTCCTCCTGTTTTTTACGGTTTTCTTTCGCTGTGGCTATATTGTACAACCTGGAGCTTACTCCATGTCAAGGGGACAGAAAAAACTTTCACGGAATTATCACAATCGACAAATCGGTGGGGGAACGAGCAAATTCGCAGATGATCCCGACAATATGCATTTTTTCTTGACTATAAGCATTAATTAGTGTAAAATAAAACTGTATATAACTATAAAACGGGAATGAATCCGGAGGGTATAATTTATGCTTTTACATCAGGTAAAGCTGCCGCACTTCAAACATTCCGCCGAGAGTGAAACAGTAACGCTCCCACTGCCCGACAAGGTAGTGATAAGTATGGCTCAGCATCTCGGCGCACCGTGTACCCCGACAGTAAAGGTCGGCGACAAGGTGAAGATAGGAGATGTGATAGGCAGCAGTGAAGCGGCTATGTCCGCACCCGTTCACAGCAGTATATCGGGAACGGTAACGGCAATAACCGATGTCCTGCATATATCGGGCAGGAATATGCAGTCGGTCGTTATTGAGAATGACGGCCTCGAAGAAGTCAGCGACAGCGTCTGTCCGCCTACTGTAGAAAACAGAGAGCAGTTTTTGCAGGCGGTAAGAAACAGCGGCTCCATAGGTCTTGGCGGCGCAGGCTTTCCTACCTCGCTGAAGCTCGGCTTTGACCCCAAAGAAAAACAGCCTGATTTCCTTATTATAAACGGTGCGGAGTGCGAGCCTTACATAACCTCCGACTACCGTTGCTTTATGGAGGAGGGCGAGGACGTTCTTGAGGGTGTTTTGCTTATGCTGAAATATCTCGGTATACCGAAGTGCATTATCGGCATTGAAAAGAATAAGCCGAAGGCAATCGAGAAAATGACAAGGCTTTGCGAAAAGCACGACAACATCACAGTAAAGGCGCTTAAGTCAAGCTATCCGCAGGGTGCTGAGAAAACGCTTATTTTCAGCACGACAGGCAGAGTGGTAAAGGAAGGTACACTGCCTCTTGCAAGCGGCTGTATAGTGGTCAATTCCTCCACTGCGGCATTTATCGCACAGTATATAAGAACAGGTATGCCGCTCGTAAAAAGAAGAATAACCGTTGACGGAAATATTGTGAAGAAGCCGTCAAACTTCATTGTTCCCGTCGGAATGTCGATAGGCGAGATAGTGTATTATGCCGAGCTTTCCGACAAGCCCGACAGAATAATACTCGGCGGACCTATGATGGGTGCGTGTGCATTCGAGCCCGACTATCCGCTTTCCAAAACAAACAACGCAGTGCTTATGTTCGCAGACAGCCCCGTGTATGAGCCGTCCGAGTGCATACGCTGCGGCAAGTGCGTAAAAGCCTGCAGTATGAATCTTCTGCCGACAGAGCTTGAACACGCATTTGATATGAGGGACGCAAGGCAACTTGAAAAGCTGAAGGTAAACCTCTGCGTCAACTGCGGCGCTTGCAGCTTTGTCTGTCCGGCAAAGCGTAACCTTGCGGAAAAGAATCAGCTTGCAAAGGCATTTCTGCGTGAGCAGTCAACAAGGAAAGGAAAGTAAGGGTATAATATATGTCTAAACTTATAATAGAGCCGTCACCACACATAAAGTCGGGTGTTACGACTCAGAAGATAATGCTGAGCGTTATTATAGCACTGCTCCCCGCACTTGTTGCGTCTGTGTGGATCTTTGGACTGAGAGCGCTCATAATGACAGTAATATGCTGCACGTCCTGCGTGATTTTCGAGTGGGCTTGCAGAAAGATAATGAAAAGAAGCAACACGATAAGCGATCTGTCCGCTGTGGTAACAGGTATGCTCCTTGCGTTCAACCTGCCCGTCACATTGCCTTTTTATATGGCAATTATCGGTTGCTTTGTAGCAATAGTAATAGTAAAGCAGTTCTTCGGCGGTATCGGTCAGAACTTTGCAAACCCTGCAATAACCGGCAGAATAGTGCTTATGCTGTCGTTCACGTCCTATATGACGACATGGGCAGAGCCATTCTATTACAGAAATGCAGGAGAGATAGTAACTACATCGACACCTCTTGTAAGCGAAACTCCCGTTTCGCTCGCCGACCTGTTCTTCGGAACAACAGGCGGCTGTATCGGCGAAACCTGCGCTCTTGCACTGCTTATAGGCGGAATTTTCTTAGTAGCTGTCCGTGTAATATCGCCAGTAACGCCGCTGTGCTTCATCGGTACGGTGTTCGTGCTGTCGATATTCTCAAGCGGAAGCCTTGAGGGTGCATTAGCGTCTGTTCTTTCGGGCGGACTTCTGCTCGGTGCAATATTCATGGCTACCGACTATGCGACTACCCCCATCACCACAAAGGGCAGGATAATCTTCGGCATCGGCTGCGGACTTGTGACTATGCTCGTACGTTGCTTTGGCAGTATGCCTGAGGGCGTATCGTACTCGATACTGCTTATGAATATCCTTTCTCCGCTTATCGACCGCTTCACAGTGCCGAAGGCATTCGGTGCGGCACGTGAGCAGAAAGGCGGTAAGAAATGAACGTACTGAAAAAAATTAAGCCCGTGCTTGTATTGTCAATTATCTGTACTCTTATCTGCACACTGCTGATAGTTACATATAATCTGACTTATGTCGATACGTCCGGTGTACTGACGGATAATCTGAAAGCAGGCTGTATCGCCGCAGACGGCGAGGGCGAATATGCGCTTATCACAGATAAAGCGGCGGCAAAGCTGGACGGTGAAGAGTTTGATAATATCGTAAAGATAGTAAAGAACAAGACAAAAGGCACGTTCCTTTTTGAAACCGTTGTTGACGGCTATGCCGCAGATGGTATCGACGCAGTAATAGCGATAGACAAAAACGGCGCAGTAAGCGGTATAAGCATAATCGCACTCGGCGAAACTCCCGGTCTTGGCTCAAAAATAAACGACGATGCATTCCTGCAGAGGTTCTACGGTGTGAAGTCGGATATTTCGATAGTCAAGTCAGAGCCGAAAAACGAAAACGAGGTACAGGGAATTACAGGCTCGACGTTTTCTTCAAAAGGTATGGCGAAGGCTGTAAATCTTGCCGTAAAGGCATACTCGGTAATGGATAAGGAGGTACAGCCGAATGAGTAATCTGAAGGAATTTACCAAAGGACTTATAAAAGAAAATCCGAACATGGTAATGCTGCTCGGTATGTGTCCCACGCTCGCCATTACAACAATGGCGGCAAACGGTGTAGGTATGGGACTTTCCACAACGTTTGTACTTGTATGTTCAAATATAGTTATCTCTCTGCTTAAAAAAGTGATTCCCGACACGGTAAGACTTCCTGCATATATAGTTATAGTAGCAGGCTTTGTAACATTTGTAAGCCTTATATTACAGGCTTTCGCCCCCGATATTTATTCGAGCCTTGGTATGTACCTGAGCCTTATCACAGTTAACTGTATCATTCTCGGCAGAGCGGAAATGTTCGCATCTAAAAACAAGGTCATTCCGTCGATAATGGACGGTCTTGGAATGGGACTCGGCTTTACGCTGACACTTGTGCTTGTAGGCTCTGTCCGTGAGATATTCGGTTCGGGTCAGTGGTTCGGAATTACCGTAATGCCTGAATTTATAGAGCCTATGACGCTGTTCATTCTCCCCGCAGGCGGATTCTTTGTACTCGGTGCCGTTATAGCCGTTGTAAACCGCCTTATGAAGAAAAAGCCCCGTGAGATCGGCTGTCACAACTGCCCCAACGCAGAGGGCTGCCCCGGTGCCTGCGACAAGGCAAACAGTAACGGAGGTGAGCAGTAATGGAAATCGCAAAAAATCTGATGATAATACTGCTGACAGGCATTCTGACCGAGAACTTCGTATTATCGAAATTCCTCGGTATCTGCCCCTTCTTAGGCGTTTCAAAGAAGCTCGACAGCTCAATAGGCATGGGTGCGGCGGTTACATTCGTAATGGTCTGCGCAAGCCTTGTTACCTATCCTATCTACTACGGAATACTTGTTCCGCTCGGAATAGAGTATATGAATACGATAGCGTTTATCCTTGTGATAGCCGTATTCGTTCAGCTTGTTGAAATGGTGCTGAAAAAATATATGCCGCCGCTTTATAAGTCGCTCGGCGTGTATCTTCCCCTTATCACCACAAACTGTGCCGTACTCGGTGTTACACTGCTCAACCTTACAAAAGACTACGACCTTTTAGAGAGCGTTGTAAACTCGTTCGGTGCGGGTCTTGGCTTTATGATAGCTATGATAATATTCTCAGGTGTACGTTCAAGACTTGAACGCTGTGACATACCTAAGGCACTTCAGGGTGCGCCGATAACGCTTATGGCGGCTTCGATAGTATCGCTTGCTTTCATAGGCTTCGGCGGCGTAGTTGACGGAATTTTCGGCGGTTAAGCGAAAGGAAAGACGATGAAAGAATATATTTTACCTATACTTATATTTCTCGGCTTCGGCGCACTTTCGGGTATATTACTGCTGATAGCGTCAAAGGTGCTGGCTGTAAAGACCGATGAAACCGAGGCAAAGATAACCGAGGCACTTCCCGGTGCAAACTGCGGCGGATGCGGTTATTCGGGCTGTGCAGGCTATGCCGCCGCCGTAGCTCATGACGGCGCACCGACTAACCTGTGTAAGCCGGGCGGAGCGGATGTTATGAAGAAGATAAACGCAATAATGGGTACCGAGGGCGGAGAATTTATCCGTGAGGTAGCTTATGTGGCCTGCAACGGCTGCGAAAAAGCGACTAAGGACAGATTTACATTCACAGGAACAAAGTCCTGCGCCGCTGTTGAGAAATTCTACAACGGTAAGGGCGAATGCCGCTTCGGCTGTGACGGCTACGGCGACTGCGCAGCGGTTTGCGGTAATGACGCAATTACGATTGCTGACGGCGTTGCGGTGGTCGACCCTGCTAAGTGCGGCGGTTGCGGAAAGTGCGTTACCGCCTGTCCGAATCACCTTATATTCTTAAGGAAAGAAACAAGCACAGTAGCTCTGCGTTGCTCGTCAAAGGACAGCGGCAAGGTCACAAGAACGGTATGTACCAATGGTTGTATCGGTTGTAGGATATGCGAGAAAAAATGTCCTCACGGTGCGGTTATCGTTGCGGATAACCACGCTGTTATCGACTATGACAAATGTACCTCGTGCGGCACCTGTGTATCAGCCTGTCCGAGAAAGTGCCTTGTCAATATAACCTGCACACATTCCGATAAGGCGGAGCAGGCGGACAAATAATCCGATTATTTCAGGCAAACGAAAGGAAACCTACAAGAGATGTCAAAAGCAAAAAGAAAGAACAGCTCATACAAGAATGAACCTAAGAAACCCGTGATAAACAGCCGCAGTGACAGGATACGCTATGCGAACACTAAGCTGTATGACTGCCCGCTGTCAATAACATGGTTTCGTATATTCAAGACCGTGATAACGGTACTGCAGGCTGTTATGTCGGGCTACTCGGCTATAGTATGCATTGTGTCGGTATTTGCGTCATTCAGCGATGAAGTGCAAAAACAGGCAAATGCCGCCGCAATACCCGGCTTTATTGCATACAATATCGTAATGTCGGTACTGCTTGCGGCTGTTGTTCCTCTTTGCGTCATAATGTTCAGACAGCTTTCCGAGCTGACGCAAAAATCTTACGGTTTCCTTAAATTTTTCCTCATCTATACTTCTGCGGTAAACGCTGTAAGCACTTCGGCAAGCGAACTTTTCAGAGTTGCGCTGTTCAGCGGCGTTAAAGACTATGATGTCAGCATAACAAATATACTTTTTGCAATTTTCTCAGTAGTATTTATGGCAGTATGGCTCATTCTGAATTTAAGATATTTCAAAAACAGAAGGAGCCTTTTCAGTGATTGAAAGGACTTAACAAAATGGATGAAAACGCAAAAAAGAATGAACGTGAATTAAGAAAATATCATGTAAAGTTCAGAATGGATTATTATCCGTTACCGCTGAGGTGGTTTAAATTTTTCCGCTATGTGTCAATGATACTCAATATCATAAACTGCATATCTGGTATAATCGGTTATATTCTTATAGCCGCCACAATTAACAATCCCGAAGCCATCGAAAAGATACAGGTTGCCTTTGCCGAAATATCCGGAATGTCCGGAATGAATATAGAATTATTCACGGTAATCGCCGTAGCGGATTTTCTGGTAACGGTCTATCTTCTTGTGCTGTGTGTGCTTGTGTTCAAAAGAATGGGTACGCTTGCAGTGTCGGGATATAATCTGATAGTCACATTTCTGATTTCTGTTCCTGTTATAAACGGCGTGCGACAGCTTATGTCGGGATGTCTTAATGCTATGGTCAATCCGGAGGTTTATACATTCGGCGGCACTGTCAGAAATATAATAGTGAGCGTTGTATTTTCGGGCGTCGCATCACTGCTTAATTACATTTATTTCAGAAAGCGTAAGAGCCTGTTTACAGACCACCCCGAAATTGACGATTTTGAGATCGACAACGGAAGCGTTCAGCTTCAGCACTATGACGAATGCCCGTTCTGCCACGCAAAGATAAACGGCAATTCGTCTTTCTGCGAGCATTGCGGAAGAAATTTCACCGAACCGGCGGATAACGGTGAGGATAATTCCCGGAAGGAATAAAAAATAATGAAAGTTACAGAGTTGTTTTCACTCGGAGCAAATGAAATTAAAAACCGTCTGCCTATGGCAACTGCGGCAAAGTTTTCTACTCAGAAGATAGAGGGCAAAAGCGGAAAAAGTCTGCTCGTCGCCTGCATATCACGATATAATTGCCGTATCATTCCGATAGCGGCAATCATAATGATAATATGCACGTTTATGTCGGTTCTGTTCGAGAATGTGATCACCGACGGCGGCTCGGCTGAGATTGCAGGAGAGGTACTGATACTGTTTACAGCAGTGTGCGGTGTAGGATTCGGATTTTATTTCAGCGGAAAATACCCGTCATATTACCCTTATGTATTCTGGGGACTTTATTTGATTTCATACTGTATAAAGGTCACAGGCTGTATTTCCGGGGCGGCGGGACTTTCACAGACGGCGGTAACTATAATGGTGTTTGCCGCAGTACCTGTGTTTGCACCTGCTACATCGGCGTTCTTCCTCGGAATAATCCCGGTGTGGTATACGATACTCTGTTGTGTGAACAACGTTTCGGGTTATTATCCGTTTACCGTGTGGGGAATGGCATTACTCGGCTTTTTCATCTCCTGCTCGGTGTACAGCCTTTACACCGCCAGAATGATAAACTCAAAGCGTATAAAGGACGACAGGCAGAGAATGAAGATGTCGGCGGTCATGGACAGCCGTACCGATCTATACAACAGGGCATACGGAATAGAAAAGGCAACCGAGCTTTTAAGGACGGGAAACAGCGTTGCACTGCTTCTTGTTGATATAGATAACTTTGCAGAGTACAACAGGCTTTACGGTACAGAAAAGTCGGACGAGGTGTTGTCGAATGTGGCAAACTGCGTAAAGATAATATCAAAATCAAGAACCGATATCACCTGCCGTTATGAAAGCGATAAGATACTTGTGTGTCTGCCGGTAAATACGGACAAGGAGGCAATAGTACTCAGCGAAGAGATAAGAAGCGCCATAAGGGATATGAAGATACCTTTTCCCCAGGCACGGCGCTATCACAGTATAACCGTTACGGTCAGTGCCGCAAGGGGTATGCCGGGTGATACATATGACGATATATATGAAAGGGCTATGCGTTCACAGAATGTTGCAAAGCGTATAGGGGGAAACTGTATAGCGTTCAAGGAGCATACGTTCAGACCCGATGGGGAGAAATGACAATAAGAATGAAGCTGTGATGAAATGCAAAAATTTCATCACAGCTTCATTTTTATGTCCGTGCGAATACGGCAAAGTCGACTGCCGCAGGGTCGCAGTTTTCTATTGTATGATATATTTCCGTAAGCGTCGAGCCTGTGGTAGTAACATCGTCAATTACAAGAATGTGTTTGCCTTTAAGGGCGTTCTCATCGGTAACGGCAAAGCAACCCTTAAGATTTACAAGACGCTTTTCTCTGCCAAGGGATTTCTGCTGGGCTGTCTTTTTGATTTTGGCGACTGCGCTTACTGTCGGTATACCTGTAAGCTCGGTTATCTCACGGCATATCTTTTCTGTATGGCAGTAGCCTTTTTTCACTTTATCGCTGTGGTATATCGGCACAGGGAGAAGAACATCGGGCAATGTGTCGTAGCTTTCCGTGATCTTTCGCATAAGCGTGTACGCCATAAAGCTGAGCTTGCTTCCGTCACGGTTCCGCTTTGCTCCTAAAACTATATGTTCTGCACTGCCGCTATATCTGCATACACTGATAAGCCTGCCGCCGCAGAGGGCTTCTTCTTTGTTGCTGTATTGAAATTTGTCAGCACAGTCATTGCAGATATAATCCATTCTTCCTATGACTTTGTTGCACACAGGACAGCGGTTTGGAAAGAAGAAATCAAGCAGTATCCTTTTAAGCTCGTATTTATTCATCATCATTTTCGTCTATAAACGGATTGCGTATCTTTGTCGGTTTTATTATGCCGTCAAGCAGGCGCTTGGCAGTGCTCCTGCTTACCGCACTGTCCGAACGTCTGCGTCTGTCGGAGCCCGGTATATCCTCGCTGTCTGTAAGGTCGTCAATGCTCGGTGCGTCAAGTTTTATCACAGGTGCGGCATGGTCGGGCACTCTGTACTTTGGCTTGGGCAATTCTGTTACGGCAGGCTTTTCTGCCTTTTCGGATACCTCTGGGACAGGTGATGACGGGAGTATGTCAAAGTCATCGGTTGTCAGGCGTTCGCCGTCACTGCGTATTTCTGGGTACAGTTCTGTAAGGCCATCGGATTGATCTGACTGCGTTGTTTCAATCGTGTGTCTGTACATATTTGCGGCATAGTTGCTCTTTGGGGTAGCTGTTTTTCTGATGCTGTAATCGGCTTTCGCAAATTCGCCCGCAAAGCCTGTATCTATGGCAGAGCTGTTTTCTTTGCCGAAAGAGGAGTTTTCATATGCGTTGCTGTCGGGCGCACGGTTTTCGTCCGGATGCGGTACGCTTGTTTCCGGCTCGTCAGAAGAGCCAAAGCTGAAAATGTCGTCAAGCGGCTTGAAGTCGTGGTCGGCCGTGACCTTTTCAAGCTTTGATATTTCTTCATCAAATGCGCCGTCAAACGGATTGTCGAATACGGTTACGTCAAGACTTCCAGCTTCCTCCGCCTTCATAACGTGAACCGGCTGTTTTGGCACGGCGTCAGTTATAGGCTCCGGCGGCTGTGACAACATTCTTTCCTGCTCACGTTCGAGTAATTCACGTTCCTGTTCCTGCTTTCTGCGGCGCTTCTCCTGCTCGTAAAGTACACTGCGGTCAACACGTTCAAATACGAACGGCTTTACTTCCGGTTGCTTCTGAGCATTGTTCTGTTTGTCGTCAGATGCCTGTTCCGGCTGCTTTTCTGCGGGAGGCTCAGGCGGTTTCACAGGTGCAAAATGCAGGTCGTGAGAGTAGTTTTCAAACTCCCGGAACTCCGCAACGCTCAGCGTATTATGCAGAATACTTTCCTTTATTGCCATAAAGCTCTGATACCATTCGGCAAAATCGCGCTGTGTCAGGTCAACGTTTATGCGCTTTGACATATATGTGTACAGCTCTTTTGTCATATCCTCGAGCTGTCTTATCTCATCTGCCGTTCTCGGCGGGGTGGTAGTGCTCAGTTCAAGACAGGTTCTGCCGCCCGGCTGTGCCTTATCACAGTAATCGTAATCATAGTCCTTGTCACGCAGGTAATATTCGCCGCAACGTGCACAGCGCTGTAATATTCCTCCGCTTTCAAGCAAAAGGTCGATTTCAAGGTCGATGACCGCTTTAAAGCTGTCGGAAACATATACCTTCTTCGGCAGAGAACGCATTGTTGTTATGATAGTGTTCAGCACCGAATCAGGCTTTTCAGGAATATAATTCTTTACCTTTGCAAATACGTCCATTGCCTCGCTGTCTGAGTGCATCGGAGAAAAAGGACGGTGTACCATATCGTCATAGTCGATATCGGGCAGTGCCGAGCCTGCTATAGCTTTTGAGATATTGGAGGTTATGAACGGCGCTGACGGCAGTCTGCCGACTGTATATACCTTTGCTGCTGTGAAGCACTCGGTGGGGTAGCCCATCTCGTTTGCGGCTACGCTGAAGGTAAGGTCGAAGTAATCACGTTTTGCATAAGCCTGCTCAAGGGTCGCTTTTTCGCCGAATACAAAATCTATCTTTTTCTTAGCATAATCCTGAAGCTGAAGAAGGCTCACCCAACGGTTTACCGCTTTGTTGTGGCGGTATTCGGTAAGCCTTGTGAAGATAAGTTTATCAAAAGGATTTTTCGCATTTATCAGTTCATTCCACAGCGATGATATGCCAAGCCCCTTTTCTCTGCAAAGATATTCGATAAAAAGATCCTGTACGACTTTTTCGTAAATGCCGTGGATATTCGCTTCTACATATTTGTGGCACGCGCCAAGGGAGTTACGAAGTGCAACTATATCTTCAAGACGGTATTCGCCGTTTGTCATACAGCGCTTGCAGTAATCCGTACAACGTTTGATAAAGCCTGAAAAGTCATAGTCCGCAAACTTAAGGACAGACTGCGGATAGTTAAGCGTATATATTTCACTTGAATTTATGCCTGTCAGGTTTACTGTACGTCTGATGCTCATATCCGCATATCCTTTCCTTTTATTCCAATCAATAATTTTCCTCTTCGGCTGTATCGTCTGCAACTGCGTCAAAGTTGAATTCTCGTTTTCTTCCGTCAACATAGAGAGTATGTTTGTCTTTCCATGTCACATCGGCAGGCTTGTTGTAGTCGGAAGTGATTATATGAAGTCCGTTCATGGCGTTTCTGCACTCAAGGAACGGAAGGCTGATATCTCTGTCTGCCTGTTCGAGATAGAATGATACAGAACGGCTTGCATCGCTCTCAGGGTCAACATAGAGTACTATTCTGTACTGCTTGTCGGGAGAGTAGCGGTAGCTTGTGCTTCTTCTTGAAAGATCAACGTCCATAAGGGTGATATTGCCGAACAGCATCTTGAATGTGAGGTATACAAGTATTCCGACGACATACATTATAAGGTAGATAGTGCCGAGGACTATCTTTGTAGTTTCGCCCATTCCCGAAAGGAAGAAGATAAGTACGCTTACAACTATAGGAGGTATAGCCGCAAACCAGTTGCCGAATCCGAACAGCAGTATTGCAAAGGCGATAAACGGCGATATTATTGCAACGATTCTTGTTATTATCTGCTTTCTTGTGAACAGCATAATTCCGAAGAATATCAGGTTTATGAAAATGTACAGAGTTACGAGCGCACCCTGATGAGTCGGCTCAAGGTAATAGCACATCATCAGCCATGCCACAAATCCGAGAAATACCGGGTAGCCGAGCGACAGCACGGACACGCCGAGTTTAAACCATCTATTTGTTAAAAAGTTGATTACTTTTTCCATTTGCTTTCCTTTCAGTTTTGCAAAATGCAAACGTTTGTTTTACAGCATTACTTATTATATTTTATACTAAATCGCAGTAAATTTCAAGACTTATTTCGATATAGGAAGGTTTTTTAGGGTATAAAGCGGGTTTTGTATGTAGTTATTTGCTGAAAACAAAGGCGGTAACCTAAAGAGTTTCGGAAAAATGTGAAAAAACTCGCCGAAAACGTCGGAATTTTGTGAAAATACAGCTGAAAATCGGCGGAATTTTGTGAACAAGCATCCGCAAACCAGCATAAATAAAAGACCCGACAGGGTTTAGCCCGTCGGGTCGGATTTGTTCTGGCGTTTGGTTACATTTTTATGCTATCGACCATGCGCTTCCTTTAAGCTGTTTATCAACCATGTCGGTATAGATACCGCCGTTTTTGTAAAGCTCATCGGGTGCGCCCTGCTCGGCTACGGTACCGCCTGCCAGCACTACTATCTTATCTGCGCCTGCAACGGTTCTCATGCGGTGGGCGATGACAAGAACGGTTTTATCCTTGATAAGACGGGATAAGGCTGACTGGATAAGCGTTTCGTTCTCAACATCAAGAGAAGCGGTGGCTTCATCAAGCAGGACTATAGGTGAATTTTTAAGGAATGCTCTTGCAATGGAGATACGCTGACGTTCGCCGCCTGAAAGCTCACAGCCGTTTTCGCCGATCATACTGTTCCACTTTTCGGGGAGCTTTTCCGCAAATTCATCGCAGTTGGCAAGCTTTGCGGCGGCAATTACCTCTTCGTCGGTTGCGTCCTTTCTGCCTATGCGGATATTTTCAAGTATCGTATTGTTGAAAAGCGTTACGTCCTGGAATACGATAGAATAGAGCGAAAGCAGTGTTTCAGGGTCTATCTTTGATACGTCCATTCCGCCGACTGTGACCTTACCAGTGTCAGAATCCCAGAAACGTGCGGCAAGTCTTGAAACGGTCGTTTTACCGCCGCCGGACGGTCCGACAAGAGCGGTGACTTCGCCCTGCTTTGCGGTAAAGCTTACATTGTGCAGTATATTTTCGCCGTCCTTATATGAGAAGCTAACGTTATCAAAGCATATATCACAGCCGTTGTTGGTAAGCTTGTCAGTACCTGCCTGCTCATCGTGAAGAAGTATTTCGTTCATTCTTGCTATATTCGTATCTGCACTGATTACTGCGGCAAGGTTCTGTAAAGCCGCCTGTAACGGTTCGTAAAGACGTGACGCTACCAGTAAGAACATGAAGAAGGTAAGCAGATCGATACCGCCTGATGAAATCAGTATACCGCCGACAAGGGCTACAGTACCTATACCGAGTTTAAGTATGGTGCACGATGAAGTAACGAATGACGCAGTTGTGAACTCTGCTGTAGTCGCACAGTGTTCTACCGCTTTTATCTTTTTGGTTACGCCTTTGAGGTAATCTTTCTCGGCGTTGTTTGCCTTAAGGTCGGTGATAGTTTCGATGCACTCCTGTATCCCGTCGGCACAGTCAAGCTTTGCTTTCATATTCTTGCGGGCGGCATTTTTCTGTATCTTCTTTGACGAGATCATTATGATAAACGAAACCGGCACTACCCAGAATGCCGCAAGAGCCATTCTCCAGTCAAATATAAACAGTGAAAGCGCTATAAGTACGGTTGATATTATCGAGCCGACAAGTTCGGGGATAAAGTGCGAAAATGCCGTTTCAAGGAAGGCACAGTCTGCCATGAACGCCGAGCTTAAATCGGCAAGGTCACGCTTTGCAAAGAATGAAAGAGGAAGCTTTCTCAGTTTTTCCGCAAGTGATATCCTTCTTACTCCGCTTTCTATATATGTCGCAAAGTATGTGCAGTTATACTGCAACAATGCTGCGAATGCGATAAACGCAAGACAAAGCACTATTCCTGTTATATAGAACCAAATTCTCTCTCCCGTAATCGTTCCTTCCATAAGGTCGTTTACCATAAAATAAAGCAGTGCGACAGGTGGCATAAACGACAGGTTCTGTAACACGCAGGCAAGACAGCCTTTTACAAGATCCTTTGCACCCTGTTTTGAAAGTGCATATTTTCTCATAAGTTTCTCTATCATACGGTTGCCTCCTTTACCTTCCAGTCGGCTGAGGTTTCATATTCGCCGAGCATTTTTGCAAACAGTCCGCCGCCTGAGGTAAGTTCATTTGCAGTACCGCTCTCGGCAATCTTTCCGTCGCTAAGAACGAATATTTCGTCTGCACCGAGTACGGTTGTAAGTCTATGCGCTATCATAATAACTGTTCTGCCCTCGGACAGTTTGCTCATAGCCTGCTGTACTCTGACCTCATTATCCGGGTCGGCGAATGCGGTCGCTTCGTCCATTATTACTATCGGTGCGTTTTTCAGCATTACTCTGGCTATGGCTATTCTCTGTTGTTCACCGCCTGAAAGATATATGCCGTCAGTGCCTATAACCGTGTTTTCTCTGTCGGGGAGCTTTTCGATTATATCAATGCACTGTGCGTTTTCAAGCGCCGCCATAACTTCATCGTGAGAGGCTGTGGGTCTGCCCATAAGTACGTTTTCATAGATAGTGCCCTTTATAAGCCTGCTGTTCTGGAACACAAAAGAAACAGTGTCCATGAGGGTATCCTTCGGGATATCCTTAACGTTTCTGCCGCCGACCAGAACGTCGCCCTTATCTGCGTCGAAAAAACGTACTGCAAGCTCGGCGAGTGTTGTCTTACCGCTGCCGGACGGTCCGACAAAGGCAGCGGTCTGTCCCGGCTCGACTTTAAGCGAAACGTCTTTTATTACATCGTTCTTCTTATCGTATGAGAATGTTACATTTTTAAATTCTACCGAGCTGTCGGCAGGGGTAACTCCTGCGCCCTCTGGCAGAGGGGTTTTGCCGAGAATGGTATCGATTCTGCTGAATGCATCGGCAACTATCATTTCGTTTTCGCTTGACATCATTATCTTTGTAAGCGTTGTCGCAATGATAGGTGTGAATATAATGTAGAATATCAGGTTGAGCAGGAATGTGCCGTCAACTCCGCCCTGCGTGAATATGATGCCCGCCAGGATAAGAAGTGCAAATATGCCGTTAATGGCGGTGGTGTAGACTATCATAGGTATGCGGAGCTGCTTTGTATATGCGATTACCCATTCACCGTAAAGGTCTATAGACGTTTTGAACTTCTTGAACGAGAATACAGTCTGACCGAATGTTTTTACAACCGGAATACCTCTTATGTATTCAACCGCTTCGTTTGACATATCGTCAAGGGCATTCTGGTATTCTTTCATCTTTCTCTGCATTTCTTTACCCGTCATACTCATCATTATAAAGAATGAAAGAGCAACGGGGATAAGACTGATAAGACCGAGCCTCCAGTCAAATATGAACAGAAAAGCCAGCATTACAACAGGTGTTGCTATCGAGCCTGCCTTGTCGGGGAGCTGGTGGGCAAGATATGTTTCGGTGGCGGCGGGCGCTTCGGTCACTGTTTTTCTGAGCTTACCGCTGCCTATCTTTTCAATAGTGCCTATCGGAAGCTTTGTTATATGGGTGATCGTTTCAATGCGTAAATTTGTCGCAACCCGGAATGCTCCCAGATGCGAGCACATAAGAGCGCAGATATAAACCAGCATTGAACCGATACCCCAGATCACAGCCGCCCAGCCGTTTGCGGCAATATCGGTTGCCTTGGAAAAATCGGGGTTTACTTCGATCACCTGCTTTATGATAAGCCAAAGGTGAACGAAAGGCATTAAAGCCATTGCCGCACTTATTGCAGAGAATATCCATGAAAGATACAGCAGTATCTTCCGGCTTCCTGCGTAAGACAGCAGTCGCGAAAGGTTTGATTGCTTCTTCAAAATTGATCCCTCCGGAAAAACAAAGTATGTTAGGTTAAACTAACCATTTACCGTAATTAAACGCATAAAAGCAAAGCCCTTATGCGTATTACTTATAAAGTCAATCGGTCTGTCCCATTATTTTGAGCCAGCCTGCAGTGTAGAAATCACGCATTTCCATAAGATAGGTTTCAGCCTCGTTATAAGGCACATCATGTATGATAAGCTCAAAAAAAAGTGTTTATCATACCGGTCGCTATGATATGCTCAAGACGCGGGTCGATATGCTTCATACAATAACCTGCCTCTTCTGCGGTCTGCTGATAGGCGTGTGTCGCCTCGACCTCCATTGCCGCCATTTCGTCGACCATTGAAGAATAACTTGTTCCGTCACTGCGGGTGAGGATAATGCGCATTTCATCTATATGCTCATAGCAGTAATCCAGAATGTCATGCAGGCAGTCGCCGGAAGCCTGTCCTACACGGGTACGCTGGATATCGGCGGGGAGACCCTGAAACTCAGTCTGAGTTTTGATATATCTGTTCATAACGGTTTCATAATGGGGTTTGACAATAGCGTCAAACAAACCTGCTTTATCTCCGAAACGTACATAGATCGAGTTAGTACTTGTGCCGGCGTTTTTCGCTATGGTACGCAACGAAGCGTCCTTGAAGCCTTTCTCGAGAAATTCTGCTTTCGCACATTCTATCAGCTTGTCGTATACGCCCTCTATCTGCTTTGCCATAACTTCACCACCAATCATAACAGTGTTTCATAACGCTGTTATGATTTTATCACAAAAAAATACGGTTGTCAATAGGTTAACATGAAAAAAATACAGCCGCGGGTTTTCCGCGGCTGTCAGCTTGTAGAAAAAGTCTGTTTTTTATAAGATAATGCGAATTCTCTATCCCTAACCCCAAACCCCTTCCCCGTGGGAAGGGGCTATTTTGCTGGGGCTACCGCCCCTAGATCCTGTCGGGGGCTACGCCCCTGCGACCCCATTTTCAGAAAATACAAAGGTTTATCGACAGACTGACAGGGCAGATAAAAATCTGCCCTGTTTCAATATTATTTACTTGTTCTTCTTACTTTTGATTTTAAGCGTTATCGGGGCAACACCGCCTGCAACAAACGCAACTGCAATCCAAAGTGCAAGCGAATCGCTGCCTGTTTCCGGGCTGTCCTTACCGCCGAACTCACGCGGGAATTTGGCATAATCGCACGAGATACATTCGTAATGACCTATACCGGGTTCTGTACCGTTCGGTTCCTTATCAACCACCCATCTGAATTCGTGATCGGCAACATCCGTCTTATTGCCGTCTTCATCAATATGCCAGTGCTGTTCTTCATCACTGTGCCATTTATCGTGATCACCAGGATTTACCGGTTCGTCCGGTAACAGATCCAGTTCGTTTTCCTCAACAACACCGCAGACAAAGCAATATCTTTTTTCCAGACCGTTTTCAGACGATGTGGAAGCTTTCACGGTTTCCCATTCAGACCAGTCATGACCGTTTGCGGGAATCGGTTGTACTTCTTTTTTCTCATCGCACTTAGTGCAGTGAATTGACTTAGAGCCTTCTTCCGTACAGGTCGGCTCTTTATCTGTCGTTGTCTTCGTATCCCAGACATGATCAGCCGTTACTACTGTTTCCTCTTCAAATCCGCAGTTTATACAAGTATGCTTCTTACTGCCGTCTTCTGTGCAGGTTGCTTCTTTTATCGTTTTCCATTCGCCGTAAATATGATCGGCAAGCGGAATTACCGTTGAATCCTTTGTAGCGTCACATCTTGAGCAGTGTACGGATTTTGAACCTTCCTCAACGCAAGTAGGCTCTTTGTCTATTGTGTAATCATCTTCCCACAAATGTGCATCAGGATTTATATCGGTATCGGCATACTCGGTATAACTGCATACTGTGCAAGCTCTTGTTCTCTGTCCCTTGCCGGTGCAGGTAGCATCGACATTGTCAGACCACTCTGTAAAGGTGTGACCTGTTGCGTCAATTACGGTAACATCCTTTACCACATCACACTGTGAACAGTGTATTGATTTTGAGCCACTCTGTGTACAGCTTGGAGCTATATCGACTGTAAAATCATCTTCCCACAGATGTTCCTGAGGAGGTATGTTGCGGAAATCGGTAAAACCGCACTTCGAGCAAACACGCTGTTCAACTCCACCTGCTGTGCAGTCGGCAAAGCTGAATACTGTCCACTCGCCGAAAGAATGACCCGTTTCGGAAATTTCGGTAACGTCCTTTATCTCATCACATTTTGAGCAATGTATTGATTTCGAGCCCTTTTCTGTGCAGGTCGGCTTCTTGTCAACTGTAAAATCACTTTCCCATATGTGACCTGTCATAGGTATTTCGCGGAATTCTTCATAGTCGCACACAGAACATATATGCTTTTCGTTGCCCGATGTCAGGCAAGAAGCAGAAATGATGCTTATCCACTCCCCGAATGTGTGACCGTTCGGAGCGCCGCTTTCAAATACAAGCGTTGTGTCATCCGTGTGCGCTCCGCATTCGCACGAATAGAAATACTTTGCAGGATTTACACAATCCGCAGGAAATGCAAACGTATCCTCGTTTACGGTCTTGACATCAAATGTATGATTTTCTTTATTGATTTTTGTCTGACAGTTCTTACAAAGATTATAGTGTCCGGTAAGATCGGAATAATGCAGTTTACCGTCACTCTCGTGTTCAACCTTATAAGTCAGCGTGAAACGTGCCAGAGCCTTATCCTGAGTGCCTGCCGATGCATCCGCATAAGCGGTTCTGTCTGTTATAACGATGAAATCTTCGGTATAAGTTCCTGCGGCTAAATTGCTGTCGGGCTTAACTGTGAATGTTGCCGTTGCGCCCTTTGCAAGCTTTGAAGAGCCGTCATCGTCAGTACCCCATTCATTGCCGTTTGAATAGGATACTGTAAACAAAGAAGTATCAGTTATGGCACCGCTTGCTTTATTAAGGTCGGATTCCTTTACTACTCTGTACTTTGCTATAGAACCGCCCTCTGTGACTTTCACCTTGAGCGATACTGCCTTTGTCGGGTTGCCGTTATCAAAATCTGTACCGATGTCGACAGTTGACACAGGATTGTTTTCGCTGTCTGTTACAGATATTTCAACATCTTTAAGACTTGCGTCTGCGGTTACGATAAGGTTGCGGTCAACCGAAAGTGCGATGAACTCACCTGTCGTGCTGTCAAACGTGTACATATTGTCAGGTATCGCATTACCGTCAATATCTGTTACCTTAACGCCTGAGAAACGGTATTCATCGGGATCGTTCAGAGCAAACGTAAACCTTGAAGAAACTCCTCTCATAGCAAAGACATTTCCGTCCGATACGGTTGTTTCATTCGTATTATTTGCCTTTACGCAATAGGGCATTACATTTACGCACGGCTCGCTGTCATCTATTATTTCGCCGTCACCGCTGCGGACAATATTAAGTCTGTTTGATTCCGATACGATTGTGTCAGGGCCGGCAACATCGATTAAAGTATTTCCGTGCGACAGCTTAATTTTATAGCCGGTTTCCGCAATGCACTTACCGCCTGCATAATCCAGCGTATATCCGGTACCGTAAGCAGGTGTGAACCTGCGGATAACGCCGCCGTTCGTCTTTGTTATCTGTGCCGCACTGTCAGCTTTTGTGATACTGCCGTTTGTGAGTATCGTACCGTTATCGACAGACAGAGTACCTGCTACGGAAATGTCGCCGTAGGTTTCAATAACAGTGCCGTCGGTCACCTTCGCCGTTCCGTGACCGATTATATCGAGCTTTGCATTTTCGTAACCGTTCACAGGCAGAAGCTTAAAATCGCCCGAAGTATCGTCTGCATCGGAATCATCAAGCTTATTGACATTGAGAATACCGTTTACGGCAAATATTCCGCTTACCGATGTTCCGTTATTTCCCTGCTTGCCTTTATAATTATCACGTTCTGCATCGGGTGCGTACGTATTTACGCCCGCATCTCCACCTCTGCCGGCTGTAACGTTAAGTCTGCCGCCATTAAGATACACCTTTGTATTATCGGTTATAGCCGAACCGCCGTTACCGCCATTACCGCCGTTGCCAAAGAAACTGTTGGCAGTATAATAGCCGCCGTTACCGCCGTTACCGCCACTGCCGCCGATCACATTGATCTGTCCTCCGGAAATAACTAAGCTACCGCAATCAACAGCACTGCTACCGTTATCGCCGCTTTTGCCCGTTCCCGTTTCGCCCATGCTTTCAGTCCCGCCGGCCTGACCGTCCTGACCGTCTATACCTCTGATTGTCATTATTCCGCCGCCGTTTTCGGTTTCACTATAAAAGGTTATTGTTGCATCTGTGCCGGCAATACCGTTCCATACAAATACCTCTGCACCGTTCTTGAGTATGACATTTACATTTCCTTTGAGATCTACAGGATTTGTTGTTGTACCGATACCAATGTTACCGTCAGCCACATACCACGTTTCTTTGCCGGCAATGCCCCATGCGGTATCGGAAGAAGCTATCTTTGTATAATCAGTTACCGTTCCGCTTATAACAGTGCCGTCTGCAGACAGTCCGTAATAACTCACCGCTTCAACGGCAATTGCGTTTATCGCCATAAAGGACAGCGAGCCGACTGCAAGCACGGCAGATGTTGCTATGCCGGCTATGATTCTGGTTGAAAATGTTCTTTTCATTTGTCTCTCCTTATCCGGGAAATTTCAAGTAATGATATACGTTACTTATCTATCTTACAATTTTAACATTCCGTAAAGAGAATTTCAACAAATATGGCACGAACGGTCAAAAAATGGCGGCGAATGGTATAATTACCTTCGCCGCCTGACTATAATGAATGATTACTTATCAAAACCGAGCAATTTCTTCGTTCCTGCTTTTTCAAGTGCAACTGTCAGAAGCACGCCGGCTATAAGCCCTACAGCGCCCTGTATTGCGTTTCCGAAAATGCCTGCCGCCGCTGTTGCTACGTTGCCGTAAAGTATAATAGCATAAACGAAATAGCCTGCCACCATAATTATTTCTGCCACAACGCCGCCGATTACCTTGCCGACAATCGATCTGAAATAAGAGCCGTTCATAAAGCACTTTGCAATGTAGAATGCCGCTACTGCCATAAGTGCCTTGATTATCAGCGTTGCAGGCGCATAATAAGCATAACCTGTAAGCAGATCCGCCATCGCAGAGCCTATGCCTGCCGCCGCAACTCCCCACGGCGAGCCGATAAGCCATACCGATGTAAGCACCATTACATCACCGAGATTTACATAGCCCTTTGTAAGCGGCATAGGTATCTGTACCACCATTGTCGCAACACAGGTAAGTGCAGCAAGCACAGCCGCCGTAACCATTAATGTGAGATTTTTTGTCTTTACCATTTCTTTTATCTTCTTTCTTTTGTATTTGGCTTATTTGCCTTTTTTCATATCATTGGCGGAGTAAACGACCTCCGCATAGATAGCCGCAATAATTCTGTACAGCTCGACCGGTATCGTTTCACCGCTGTTGAGCATTACAAGAAGCGCCGCCGTGCTGTCGTCACGGTAAACGGGAACGCCGTTCTCGTCTGCGATATTTATAATCTTCTTCGCAAGCTCGCCAAGGCCGGACGCTACCACGACCGGAGCATAGTTAAGGTCGGGATTGTACTTAAGCGCCGCCGCAGCCTGCTTTCCTAAATTACGCTTGGACATTAAGACCCTTCCTCCTATCAATTATTTTTGGGAAAACCTCAGTCAGCACATGAGGCTTTCTCAGCACCGCAGTTTCAAATTTTGCGGGCTTATAGCCGATATTCCTTATTATAAGGTCAATCTTATCGGTAAGCTTTTTTATCTTGAAGCCGAACTTTTCGGGATAAAGAAGCGACAGATTGATGTTTTCACCCAGTGCGTACATATCGACCTCAAAACGTCCTATAGATTCAACGTCAAATGTCAGGAACAAGTGGTAATTCTTCTGTCCGACAGGCGTGTTGTTGGGGTTGTTCTCATCGTTATCGACCCACAGCTCGCCGAATGCCTTTGTATCCTCAATCTGCAACGGCAGGATATAGTGTGCAAGAGGCGTGAATACACCCGGTGCATTGAGAAGGCTTTGCAGAAGATTTGACGCATTGAAATCGTCCAGTGACTGAATAGCCTCGTGATTTATATTCTTACCGATAAAATCGGTCAGCTTATCAAGAGTAGACGGTGCGGAAGGGATATTGCTCGAAGGCGGCAGTTCCTTACGCTGTGCCATCTCGTTTACTATATTTGTGAAAAACTCAAAAAGCGTGTCACGCTGAGGTATATCCGGCATTTCACGGAGAATCTCATTGAGGTAGTCAACAAGTGCCGCCATATCCTTGATTCCCTGAAAATCACGATGTACGGTCGGAATAATCTGTCGGCTGTCAGTACCTGTCAGCATTGCCATTATTATATTCTTAAGTGTCTGCAATCCGGATTGTTTTCCTTCGTCAAACGGAGATATCAGAAATTCTAGCTTATCCCTGGATAAATCCAGCTCCGCAAGATAGCTTTCATCGGATAAATGTGACTTAATGAACAAAGGCAGAGTTAATTTTTCAGCTTTATTGTCAAAAATGCTTAAATAGTCTTGATTTTCTGACTGATTTAGTGTATTATTATAACTATCAGGAATATCCGACATCTCGCTGAGCTGTTTTTTGCTGAAGATCTTTTTAAGAAGATTTCCAAATGCGACGGACAGCTCACGGCGCATATCATCGGACGGTATATATGCAAGGAGGTTTGCAAAGCTCTCCTTGAGCATACCGTTGTTGGTGTTGTAGCGTGAAAGATTATGTATTATGAGCGGAATGAACGTCTGTGTTCTTTCATCGTTCAGAAGACTTGCGGAAACGTCCTTCAGCAGTGCGAGGGTTTCACTCTTGAGCGGCTCGAACATATCAGCCGCACTACTGCTCTTCCACTGTGATGACAGGTTTGCAAGCTTACGGGAAAGCGATTCATTTGGTGAAAAATATTCGGACAGGAATTTGAGATTCGCACCAAGCGCATTAAGTATCTCCTGCTTGTTTGATGAATAGTTGAGCGCTTTGAGTAACTGACCGATACTTTCTTTTATATCGGGGCTTGTGGTTGTCTTAAGGATACCGTGGAGCAGCTTGTAAAACTCATCACCGCTGAACATTGTGTTCTGCTTTTCCTGGTTCTGGATCTCACGCACCAGCTTTTCGGGAGCAAGATAAAAGCTCTTGATAAGCTCGTTCATATCGTCGTAAAGCTCTGTGTAACCGTTGATCATCGTCTGCTCGAGCAGATCCGAGCTTAACAGGTTCTTGAGCGTTTCGACCGCCATAGTGGGATCTTTTATCTGAACAGTAAGCGGAGCAAGGTTCTTTCTGCCCATCATCATTGCGGCGGCAGAATCGTTATCCTGCGCAGTAGATGTTTTGATAGGCTGAGCAAGCTCGACCATATCAAACGGTTCTATATTACCGTCATACTGGCGGTTTGTGAATGAATAGCTCTTGTTGTTGGAAACGGGAGCCGTTATCTGCGGAATGTTGGGCATATATATTTCCTTTCAGATGCACGTTCTGTAACTGCATCGCACTTGCTTGACAATAAGTTTAGCACATTTTTTTTAATTTATCAATATCAATCTTACGATTGCAAAATAAAAAAATTAGGGAAAGGCGGTTTTGTATATGGCAAAGGTTGAACCCGGCATGGAATCCATGCTCGAAATGTACATATTTGAAACCAATACGCTGCTTGAACAGCTCGATGAAATTCTTCTAAGAACGGAGGACGCAAATGTGTTCTCACAGGAGGATATCAACGAGATATTCAGAATAATGCACACAATCAAAGGCTCCTCCGCAATGATGGGATTTGAAAATCTCCAGCATCTTGCGCACAAGGGCGAGGATATGTTCTTTGTAATAAGGGAAAAGCCGGAAATTGCGAAGAACGCTCATTTTGTATATGAGTTGATATTTGAAGTATCCGACCTTTACAAGGCTGAAATCGAATATATCCAGAATTCGGGGGATGACGACTATACGCCTACAGACTTCTCGGAAACGTTCAAAAAGCTCGAAGACGCAACGGAAAGATTAAAGGCAATGGAAAACGGTGCCGCTCCTTCGGAAAGCGCTCCTTCGGAAAGCGCTCCTTCGGCAAAGCAGGAAGCATCTGCCGCTCCTGCAGGAAGCAACGTTGTGGGAAGCATGACCGTCCGTGTATTCTTCGAGGACGGCTGTAAGATGGAGAACCTCCGTGCTTTCCTTCTGCTGACAAAGATAAAGGATGTTGCCGAAGTTATCAGCTGTACTCCTCCCGATGTTGAATCCAATGCGGATACGGCAAAGGATATTGTCGAGAACGGTTTCCTTGTGACCTTCAAGGGCTTTGACGGCGACAATGATACGGTAATTAAAGCTATAGAAGGTGCAGTCAACGTTGAGTCTTACGAAATAATAGACACACCGTCTGCGGCACCTGCCGAAGAAAAGCCTGCTCCCGCACCGGTTAAAGAGGCTGCCCCCGTTGCCGCCCCTGCAAAGACGGAAGAAAAGCCGCAGGCTCAGCCTGCTCCTGCAAAGCCTGCTCCTGCAAAGCCTGCTCCTGCAAAGCCTGCCGCAAAGAGTGCGGTCACAAAGGCTCAGGAGGACATTAAAAAGGCTAACGGCGGTCAGAAGCATAGCCTTATCAGCGTAAACCTGTCAAAGCTTGACACACTGCATGATATTGTCGGTGAAATCATAACGACCGAGTCAATGGTAATAGCAAACCCCGATCTTGAGGGACTTGAACTCGAAAGCTTCTCAAAGGCAGCAAGACAGCTCAGAAAGCTGACAGACGAGCTTCAGGATACTGTTATGTCTATAAGAATGGTACCGCTTGCAGGCGTATTTCAGAAGATGGGCAGAATTGTCCGTGATATGAAGATAAAGCTGAACAAGGAAGCAGAGCTTGTTCTTGAAGGTGAAACGACCGAGGTTGACAAGAGCATAGTAGATAACCTGAACGATCCTCTTATGCACCTTGTAAGAAACTGTATGGATCACGGCATAGAGGACGATATAAATGTCCGCATTGCCGAGGGTAAGCCCGAAAAGGGTACTGTAAAGCTGTCTGCAAAGCACTCGGCAGGTGAAGTTATCATCACCGTTTCAGATGACGGTGCAGGCATCAACTGCGAAAAGGTTCTTGAAAAGGCAAAGGAAAGCGGACTTCTTACAAAGCCCGAAAGCGAATATACAACGAAGGAAATCCAGAACATGATTCTCCTGCCCGGCTTCTCGACCAATGATACGGTTACGGAATACAGCGGCAGAGGCGTAGGTATGGACGTTGTACGCAGTAATATCGAACAGTGTGGCGGTACACTTACCGTTGAAAGCGAAGAGGGCAAGGGTTCAAGCTTTATAATCAGAATACCGCTCACACTTGCGATAGTTGAGGGTATGAAGCTGAAAGTCGGTTCTACGATATTCACAGTGCCGATCTCATCTATCAAGGAAAGCCTTATGGTTGCAAACAATCAGCTTCTGCATGATACAAAGCAGGGCGAGATGATAATGATAAGAGGCGTATGCTATCCTATCCTCCGTCTGCATGAAAAGTTCAATATGCCTACAGAGGTCACAAAGCTTGAGGACGGCATCCTGCTTCTTGTCGATGTCGGCGGAAAGAATGTCTGCCTGTTTGCGGATAAGCTGATAGGCGAACAGCCAGTAGTTGTAAAACCATTCCCGAAGTATCTCAGTCAGTACAATATAAAGGCTGAAGGTCTTTCAGGCTGTACGGTAATGGGCGATGGCACAATATCGCTTATAATCGATGTCAACAATCTTATCGGCTAAGGAAACGGAGGCTTTACTTTGTCAGAGAATTATAATGATAAATTACAGGAACTTCTGAATACTCAGAAAGCTATGGAGGATGCAAAGAAAGATCCTCAGAATACGGTGATCACGAAAGTTCTGACTTTCTATATAGATGATCAGGTTTACGGTATTGAGATACCCGACGTGATTGAGATAATCGAAGTACCGCCGATAACGGCAGTACCCGGCGTACCGTCTTATATAAAAGGCATTATAAATGTCCGCAGTAAGATAGTACCTGTTGTCAACATAAGAAGCAGATTCGGCAAGGAAGAAATTGCTTTCAACGACCGCACCTGCATAATAATCGTTTCAACAGGCGATGTGTCTGTCGGACTTATCGTTGACAGCGTTGCTGACGTTATCCCCGTAACGGAACAGCATATATCAAAGACACCGGATCTTACCGGTGTAAACTCGAACAAATTCATAAAGTCGATACTTGAAATGAACGACGGCATAAAGCTTGTTCTTGACGTTTCAAAGCTCATCGACGAACACGCAAGTGAAGAAAACAAGTAAGGCAGGTGAGCCGTAATGCTTAAAATAACCGACAGTGAATTCAACCGTCTTGTATCTTTTATGAGAGAGCGCTACGGCATAAACCTTTCTCGTAAGCGCACGCTTATCGAGGGCAGGCTCAGCAATATGCTGTATGAACGCGGCTTTAAGAATTACGATGAATATCTTGACTGCTGTATGAACGACCGGAGCGGTAAAGAGCTTGACGGACTGCTGATAAAGCTGACCACTAATCACACTTATTTCATGCGTGAGCCCGAACACTTCACATATCTTACCGATACCGTCCTGCCTTTTATTAAGCAGGAAAACGCAAAGACAAAAACGATGAGAATATGGAGCGCAGGTTGTTCAAGCGGTGAAGAGGCATATACGACCGCTATGCACATAAGCGAATTTCTCGGTAAGGAAAAATCCTCATGGGACACAAGAATACTTGCAACGGATATCTCTCTGCGCACTCTTGCCGGGGCACAGAACGGCGTTTATCTTGAAAGCGGACTTACGGATTTGCCACCCGGCTGGTTAGAAAAATACTTTGACAGGATAGACGGTGAGAAATGCAAGGTAAAACCCGAACTTCGCCGTGAAGTTATCTTCCGCACATTCAATCTTATGGAGCCTATCCCTTTTAAAAAAGCTCCGTTTGATCTGATATTCTGCCGAAACGTAATGATATATTTTGAAATGGAAACCAAGCTTGCATTGGTGAAACGTTTTTATGATGTATTAAGACCGGGTGGATATCTGTTCATTGGTCATGCCGAAAGCATACCGAGAGATACTACGAATTATGAATATATAAAACCTGCTATTTACCGCAAGCCGCTTAAATAACGGCTATGTGTAAAACAGCGGTAATACACCGCAATCGGAGGTGAGGTATTGCCTCTTCGCATAATTATAACAGGAAGCAGCACAGCAATAAGCCAAGTGACTAAATCAATACTGGATCGCAGCATGAAAGACTGCACCACTGAAATTACTGATTTCAGAAAGCTTTCTCTTTCGGCAAAGCAGGCTTACGGTGACTGTGCTGTAATAAACGATTTGATGGCTGATGTGTATTTTCGCCTGCCGTCCGCACTGAACGGAATACCCACCATCCTTATAACGAACAATGAAAGAATACTGAAAGACCCGAAACGTTTCGGACTTTTCAGCGCACTGAAAAATGCAAGCGGCGGCGCTGTTGGTCTGGCGGCTTTTGAAAAAGAACTGCACTCCTTAATAGACAGTGCCGTATCGGTACAACATCCGCATTCGGCACCGGAAAAGCCGCACTTTGAAAAGATCATGCAATCTCCTGACGGCAGTGACCCCGACAAGCTTTTTTCAAAAAAAACGGTTCACAAAAATGTCAGTACCGTTATACACAATGTCTGTCGCACCGGCAGACCGGAGCTTATCGCTATCGGGGCAAGCACAGGCGGCACTGACGCAATAATAGAAGTTGTACAGGAATTACCTGCCGATACTCCGCCGGTCGTTATAGTACAGCATATGCCGGTCGGGTTTACAAAGATGTATGCCGACAGGCTCGACAGAATATGTAAAATGAGTGCAAAGGAAGCCGAGAACGGCGACAGGCTGAAACAGGGTCTTATCATACTGGGACACGGTTCGGAACAGCTTGAGGTACATAAGGATACTCTCGGCTACTATGTAACCTCAAAACCCGGAGAAAAAGTATCCGGACACTGCCCTTCTGTTGACGTTTTATTCAGCTCGGTGGCAAAAGCCGCCGGTAAAGGCGCAATAGGAGTAATACTCACCGGAATGGGACGTGACGGTGCGACCGGTCTAGGAGAAATGAAAAACAGCGGCGCATATACAATAGGTCAGGACAAAGAATCCTGTGTTGTGTATGGAATGCCATGCGTAGCTTTTGAAGAGGGCGCAGTCATAAAACAGGCTCCGCTCTCCGAAATAAAGAATATTATTATCGGAATGTTATAATTCCGAGGCAAGGAGAAAAATGGCAATAACAAAGAAAACCTTTTCGGTTGTTGCGGCATTTATTACAGTACTTGCAGCTGCAATACTTATGGTATGTGCAACACCGAGTGCCTCTGCTGCTGCGGTAACAGGCAAAACAGCAAAACAAATCACAGCCCAGATGGGTACAGGCTGGAATCTCGGCAACACACTTGACGCAACAGGAGGAGGAAACAGCCTGAACAGCGAAACATCGTGGGGCAACCCGAAAACAACTAAAGCGATGATAGACGCTGTAAAGAAGCAGGGCTTCAACACGGTAAGAATACCTGTATCGTGGGGCAACCACACGACCGGCAACAACTTCACTATCAACTCTAAGTGGCTTGCAAGAGTAAAAGAAGTTGTAGACTACTGCATTGATAACGATATGTACGTTATCCTGAACATTCACCATGACACATCCACACAATACTACTACCCTTCATCTACATATAAAACACAGTCGGTGAAATTCGTAAAATCAATATGGACGCAGGTTGCAAAGTACTTCAAGGACTACGACCAGCATCTTGTATTTGAAACGCTCAACGAGCCAAGACTTGTCGGCACAGAATATGAATGGTGGTTTAATGTAAACTATCCGGATAATGCTGTCCGTGATTCAATCAGTGTAATAAACACACTCAATCAGACAGCGGTCAACGCTATCCGTGCGGCTGGCGGTAAAAATAACGACAGATGTATAATGGTTCCGGGATACGGCGCATCTATAGACGGCTGTACAACATCAACATTCAAATTGCCGAATGATTCTACGCCCAATCGTCTTATCGTGTCGGTACACGCATATACACCTTATAATTTTGCTCTTAACGCAAACGGCACAGCTGAATTTACGAATGATTTGAAAAATGAAGTAGATTATCTGTACAACACAATAAAATCGCATTTTATTGATAAAGGTATCCCTGCAATAATCGGCGAAACCAGTGCATCGAACAAGAACGGGAACTCAGTTGAAAGAGTAAAATGGGCTAAGTATTATTTTGGCAAATCCAAAACCTACGGCGTACCCTGCGTACTCTGGGACAATAACGTTTATAACGGAAACGACAAGGGTGAATGCCACGGTCATCTCAACAGAAAGACGCTCGGCTGGTATGATAAGAATTTTGTAGATGCAGTTATCAATCCCTCTGGATCGCTGTCAGCTGTAAGCGGATTCAAGGTAAAGGGTCAGACTTCAACATCTGTGACACTGCAGTGGAACAAAAACACAACAGCAGGCGGTTATATAATCGAACAGCAGATAAACAGCACCTGGAAACAGATTGCCAATATCAAAAATAACGCCACGACCACTTACACAGTAAAGGGACTAAAAGCAGGAACGGCAAACTACAAGTTCCGTATGAAAGCGTACAAAGGCACAGCAACAAGCAGTTACACCTCAGTTGCTTCTACCAATACAAATCCCTACGGTGTAGGCGGTTTCAAGGTAAAGAGCCAGTCATCGACCGCTATTACACTGACATGGAACAAAGGCACAACAGCTTCAGGCTATGTAATTGAAAGATATGACGGCGGTAAGTGGGTACACGTTGCAAGAATAAAAAATGCCTCAACTACAAGCTATACTGTACGTTCACTCAAAGCAGGAACAAGCTATCAGTTCAAGATAAGAGCATTCAAATCTTATCCCGAAAAAAATCAGTATGGCACATGGAGTACTCCGCTTAAAGCCAATACCAACCCTTACGGTGTAGGCGGTTTCAAGGTAAAGTCAACCGGCAAAACCTCTGTTACACTCGGCTGGAACAAGGGTACATCGGCCTCGGGCTATGTAATTGAAAGATATGACGGCGGTAAGTGGGTACACGTTGCAAGAATAAAAAATGCCTCAACTACAAGCTATACTGTACGTTCACTCAAAGCAGGAACAAAATATCAGTTCAAAATAAGAGCTTTCAAATCTTATCCCGAAAAAAATCAGTATGGCACATGGAGTAAAACACTTACTGCAACAACAAAGAAATAAACACAAAATCACCTCCGAATTTTCGGGGGTGATGATTTTATATAAAGAAATAACCCTTGTAAAATACAAGGGTCAGTTTATTTTCTAAGCAACTTCTTATAAATAAATCCTGTAACACAACCGGGAATAATAAACAACGCTATCTGACCTGCACAGGGGATAAGAAAATCTATAAAACTTGAGAAGCCCATCTTTCTTATCTTTTTTCGTACCGCAATAAAGCTTCTGGTATTACGCCAGTTACGTCTGCGGTTTAAATTTCCGGATGTTACCCTGTAACGTACAAGCACTTCCGGAATGTTAGCCGCTACTGCCCCGCCTATCAGCATACGAACCATAAAATCGTAATCTTCGCAACGCTCAAGCTCTTCGCTGTATCCGCCTATCGACAACGCAAGCGACTTTTTATATACAAGCGTCTGATTGTTGAAAGGCGCACGGCGTTTTGCAAACTTTCTGATTTTATCATTCTCGGCAGGCGGTTTTCTTATTGCAATATCCTCGCCTGTGTTGCTGTCGAATTCCTGAATATAACTGCCGAGTATTGACACCTCGGGGTGATTTGCAAGATATGTCATCTGCTTTACTGCTCTGTCCTCAAGGCAAATATCATCCGAGTCCATCTTCATTATATATTCATTTTTGCAAAGTGCAAGTCCTGTATTAGCACATTTTGCGGTGCCACCGTGACTTTCAAGGCGGTGAACCTTCAACCTGCCGGAAAACTTTTCACTGTATCCGGCAATTACTTTATCAAGTGCTTTATTCAATGCGCCGTCACAGACAAGTACGACCTCATCTGCCGGATAAGTCTGAATATAAAGGCTTTCAAGGCTCTGCGCAAAAAAATCCGCATTTTCACCGCTGTATACAGACATAAGGACGCTGTACGGCTGTAATTCTGTTTTCTCTTCCATACAATCGCCTCCTTGAATTCTTTCTGTATGTTGTAATCACTTACAATGATTTTATCATACAGTAAAGTAAAAGTCAATTGTTGACCGTATTTTTTATCAGGTTTTCTTCGTATTGTCATATTATCAGTCAAAATATAGCGCATTACGGTAATTTATCTGACCTGTAAACGGATCATACACTACACCCTCACAATTTTTGGTACTTATAAAATATTCGGTAACATACGCCACCGGTATAAAACGTCCGTCTGTTATAAGCTGTTTTTCAGCCTTTACGCAAAGCTCGTATTCTTCCTTTGAATCTTTTGCCACAGCTGCCTGCTGAATTAAAGCGGAATATGCGTCGTCCATAGCGCTGTACTTGTAACCGCCGGAGGTGAACATACCGAGATAAGCCTCCGGGCGGTTGTATTCTCCGTTTATTCTTGTAAGCGCAAGCGTATAATCTCCGCCTGAGATTTTCTCTTCATATTCGCTCTCACTCACATATGATATACTGCAATAGAAGCCAAGCTTTGCCTGCCATTGTTGCAAGATCCCGCTGAGCGATTCGCCTATCTCCTCGTCACGGTTCTGTACAGCAAGAATGTTTACACTGTGAAGGTCAGCTTTATCAATGTTTTCGCAGGCACTCTGATAAGAAGAATAAGCCTTGACTTCATCGGGCTTTACTGTAGTCCTGCTTCCAGCCGTATCGCGATAACTTCCGAATGAATTTTTAACCGACGGCGCTACAATTCCGTCAGCTGCCGAATAGCCGAACGGAAGGCTGAGCGACGACTTATCCGACGCAAAAAGCAACGCATATCTCAGCTTATCGCTCTTGAAAATTGATTTTTCGGTATTCATCATAATGCCATATACGGCGGTTGAATATTCATCATAAATATAGTCGTTTCCGAGATAATCCTTTGCAATGCTTCCCGAAAGGACTATACTCTGGGAAGTGCCGTCTGTAAAATCAGTCATATGATTGTCTTCTACAAAGAAATTAAGACCGAGCGGAGTTACCTCATCGTGTTTATCGTACTTGTCGCTGTAGCGCAATACCATATTATTGTTGTTTTTACTCCATGCGTCATAGTACCACGTCTTTACATAAAAAGGTCCGTTTGACGGAGTCCTCTCTGCGTCAAGCCCGTACTTTCCCTGTGCCGCCGTGAAATATTCCTTGTTGCACGGCATTGCCGCAGGCATTGTAAGCAGCATTTCAAATGATGGTTCGGTGTATTCAAGCTCTATTGTAAGTCCGAACTTTCCGTCAGCCTTTACCCCGAGCTGTGAAACATCGGTTATATCGCCGTTGTTTATTTTCTGCGCATTTTTTATGCAGAAATATTCAGACGCTTTAGGCGCTCTGGTTTCAGGCATAAAAAGGCGCTGAAAACCGAAAACAAAATCATCTGCTGTCACCTGCTTGTCAAAACCGTTTACATCGGTCCAATATCTGTCCTGCTTTAATTTAAAAGTGTATGTAAGTCCGTCATCGGACACTGTATAGCTTTCAGTCATAGCCTTTTCCGCATTGCCGTCAGCGCCTGCTCTGAACAAGCCTTCAAACACACAGCCTATTATAAGGTATGATTCCCTGTCGGACGCATACTGCGGGTCAAGACTTCCGGGATTTGACGATATATCATAACCGAAAACATATCCCTTGCCATCGTCCTCTTTGCAAGAGGTAAAAAAAGCACAGCATAAGCACAGCAAAAACGCAGAAATGCGAATTGTCGTTCTTTTCTTCATCACAACTCCTTAATTACAACATTACCCGTTTCCAGCGATTTCTTACAATCAATTATTCTCTGATTGCGGCTTCCTTTGAAATGCAGTTCAAGGCTTCTCTGGGCGAGTATGAATTTTCCGTCGACCAGTATGTCTACTACCGACAGCAGATTTTTAACATCCTCGTCCGTCTTTGACTTTTCAACAAGCTGTTCAAAGGTAAAGCCTGTATACGACATTATATCAAGCTTTGTGTTCTCTTTTATCTTCTTCGCAAGGTCATACAAGGGCGCCGGCTGACAGAACGGTTCTCCGCCTGAAAAAGTAACACCTTTGAGCAGAGGATTATCAACAATATGCTTATATATCTTATCCGTATCGGCAAGTCTACCGCCGCCAAAATCATGAGTTTCGGGGTTATGACAGCCCTCGCAGTGATGAGGACAGCCCTGTGTAAATATAGTATATCTTATTCCCGGTCCGTCTACTATAGACTCGCTGACCGTGCCTGCTATTCTGATTAGCATTATATCACTTTCCTTTTTGCATTATCCTATTCATTATAGCCTTATTTGAGCGAAAAAGCAATAGATTGTAAACGTTTCGCAAATTTTTCACATAAAAACAAAGTGAGCAAATACAAAATTGCCCACTTTATTTCAAAATTTCAGATTTTGATTACGCAACTTTTGAATAGTCGATAACAGAAATATCCTGTAAAAGACTTTTTGCCGCTTCTACAAGTTTTTCGAGCTGTTCGGCAACTTCATCTGTGTAGAATATCTCTCCGCATTGTTCACATTCCTCGCAAGGTACATTTTTAATTATTATTACCGAATTACTGTAATTGACAACATGAGTTGTAAAGCTGTTTTTTATCATTTTGCACTTGCATAACTTACACATAATATAAGACTTTCACGCCGATTCGCCTTTACCCTGCTTCTCTCTGCACTCACTGCATATACCCTTGATGCTTATCTCATACTCGGTAACATCAAAGTCATACTTTGTGCGTATCTTGTCGTTAAGACACATCATTTCACCAAGCTCCACATCAAAGACCTTTTCACAGCAGCTGCATATCATATGAAAATGCGGGTCTGTTCTGCCGTCAAAACGCACGCTTCCGTAAGAGCTGCATATCTTCTTGAGTATGCCGTGGTCGGCAAGCTGATTGAGATTACGGTAAACTGTACCGAGGCTTATTTTAGGGTAACTGCGTCTGGCTATATCGTAGACCTGCTCGGCGGTAGGGTGGACAGGATTTGAAACAACGATATTCATTATGCAATTTCTCTGTTGAGAATAATTCATACTGCCCTCCTGTCAGGTATAACTCTCGTTATCCGTGACCCAATGACGAACTCTCAGAGGAATACCAAGTCCCTCTGCAAGCTCCTTGCACTGCTCAATCTGCTCAGGCTTTATTATATCAACCACGGTAAACATAACCTCAGGCACAATAGTTTTTACCGTTGCGGCAAAATTAAGCATAGAATTGAATGACGGAAGCCCGAACTTAGGACGTGATACCTCAAGATAGCTCTCAGGGTCGGGAGCGTTAAGGCTTATGGAAATACAATCTATTATATATCTCATCTTGTATGAATCAAATGCAGGGTTGATAAAATCAACAAGTCCGTTTGTGTTGATACGGATCTTCATATCGGTAGTCTGCTTTACATACTTTGCGACCTCAAGCAGAACATCGGCACGCTCCATCGGCTCGCCGTAACCGCAGAAAACAAGCTCGTGAAGTCCTGTCTTATCAAAATCGTCAAACGCCTTGATAATTTCTTCATAGCTAGGCTCGTGCTCAAGCCACAGGCTGTCATTATCCGCAACGCTGTCGCCGTTCTTTCTTATGCAGAAAACGCAGGAACACGGACATCTGTTTGTTATATTAGCATAAAGCTTACCTTCAAACTCATAGAATATCGTCATATTACACCTCCGTGGATAAACTGATAATCTTTCTCACATTAGTATAACATAACGCTGAAAATTAGTCAATAGCTAAATCGGCATTTTAATGCGAAAAATCGCCACCCGCAAAAAAATTATATCCTGTCATATATTTCATTTGCTTTTAAAGAAGTAAATGACAAAGGGAAGTATACTCCGGAAGTCCGGCTCTCCTTCATTGTTATCAATACACGGTTACAGCAGTTGTAATAGGCACTGTCGCTATCTTTCAGACGCTCTACATAAGGAGCGGCTCCTTCCGACAGCATAGCAAGGCTTCCTGTATCTGTTTCAGCAATTTCACCGCTGAGATAGCTTTCGACATTGTACTGTGCTATTCTTGCGTCAGGGTCGCAAAAGCACAGCGCACCGAACATTACGGTAAAGGATATGAAAAGCGTTGCCACTGTTTTCATACCGGGGAATATCTCGTGCAATATCATCACAAGGAAAACTATGCCGAGAAGTATCATAAACCACGATGTATAGAATCTAAGCCCGGTAAGCCCATACTCGCCGATATACATTATCATCTTTGACATTGCACTGCATATAAGCAGTATAGTGATCAGGCTGAAAACCGCCGAATATATTCTTACGGCAACGGGCTTTCTGCCGTTTTCGTTTCTCTTTGCAAGAACACCGGCAAGAAATATCACCATAAGGTCAAGCACTGCCACTCCGCACAGCTCGAAAAAGCCTTGTCTTGCATATCCGCTGTAGCTGTAGCCGTCGGGAAGAACTCCGCCGAATGCACTCAGATAGTACGGCAGCTGGCAGGCGAAGAACAGAAGATAGATAAGTATAAGCGGCGTCAGCGCAGAACATATTGCGACAGCAGGCACCTTTGCCGCTCTCCCTGTGTCGCCTGTCATTTTACGCTTTCTGCCTTTCGCACCGCTCATTGCTCCGAACAGCAGGAACGACAGCGGTATGCTTACCGCAAGAATTATTACGTTGCTGAAAAAGTTGTCGAAAAATCCGCCTGTTATACCTGATAATAATCTTCCGAAATTATCATCGGCGCTTGAAAGTGCCGTACACGCTATAATCACGGCAGGAATTGAGCAAAGCACTCCGAGCAGAATATATAACGCTGTTTTGCTTTTTTCTCCTTTTTTCTTATTTGCAAAAGGAGCAGCCACGCACTTTGGTGCTGTGGAAAAGTTTGCAAACGGCACTGCGAATACAGCCTCGCATATTTCCCTGAAAAATCCGTCCGAAAACAGCGGTTTTGAAGTTATAAAGCTGTAAGCAAAGTAACAGAGCAGTATTGCGGCATATACCCACGACAAAAATCGTACAAGCCCTGTCGATGAAAACACAGGAACGGCACAGAACAGTATCACACAGCCGAAAATCGCCCATTGTGAAGCGGTCGGCTTTTTGCCGATATATATTACTGCCATAACCGCAAGGGTCGCCACTATAACGTGATACCAGCCCGACGCTATAACCTCTGCGAACGGGAATATTTCGCCCTCGGTAAAGAACAGCTTCAGCGTTATAAAGCCGATTATAACGGTCATCACAGCGAATATGAAGTCACGGATGCCGTATACTTTCTTTGCTTCGGGCGGACCTTGCAGCTGCCTTTGAGGCTGTACGAACTGCCCGTCTGCTCTGCCGTATACGTTTACCGGCGGAACGTTACCGCACTGCTCCGGGTTTTCCGCATAATTATAGTATTCATTCATCTTCTCCACCGCCTTTATAGCACAGAATATCTCCGGGCTGACACTGCAGCACCTCGCATATCTTTTCAAGCGTTGAAAATCTTATCGCCTTTGCCTTGCCCGTTTTCAGCACCGACAGATTTGCAGGCGTTATGCCTATTGCGGCGGCAAGCTCGTTTGATGAGATTTTCCGCTTTGCCATCATTACATCAAGATTTATTTCAATTGCCATATCAGTACCTCACAGCTCAGATAGTAAAGTCGTTCTCTTCCTTTAATATGATTGCCTGTTCAAAGACGTTCTTTATAACACGCAGTATCAGTCCGAAAAATGCCGCCGCTATAACCACAAGCCACGCAAACGGTCTTATAAAGCTGAAATAGATGAAGATTACACTTACGGCAAAACAGCAATACGATATAAGCCGTAATATTTTCACGTTGGCGGGTGTGAATACCTTGTCGTGCCTTATGTTTGACAGCAGACGGTCAAGTGCTGTAACTATCACAAGTGCTGCTGCCGCCGCAAGGTAAAGCGTGATTATCGTAGGCAGATAGACCGACATTCCAAACAGCGCAAATATGCGGTTATCATAGACCCGAACAATTAAAGGGGCAAATATACAGCATACGATTATCAGTACGAATACCGCCTTTACAAGTATTGAAGTTATCATTACGGAATAATTTTGTTTTTTCATAATACCGCCCTTTCCTGACGCTTTTATCATTTTTATTGCCTGTATTTTATCACACAGATTTCCGTTTGTCAATAGATTTTTATCGTTTTTCAATAAAATTATATTGCTTATCGAAAAAAGCAGGTGCTTTGCACCTGCCTGTAATTAACTTTAATCATGTATCAGTCACTTTTTTCTGCTTTTATATCCATCTTGAGCATCAGTATTCCGGTATACGCATCATCTTTTTCTATTGTTGTAAAATTGCCCGAATATATTCCCGCAATATCATGCAGAATCTGTTGACCGTATCCGTGCAGAGATGAATTATCATCTCTCGGTACTTCAACTCCGGATATATTATTTTTTACGGTAATATAGACATTTGTTCTGTCGTTGACAGCTTTTACCGTTATTATCTTCTTGTCTTTATGTTCATCATCAAATCCTATCTCTGCCATTATCGCATTGTCAAGAAGATTTGCAAATACACTGCAAAGATGGTTCTGAGTTATATTGTGAGTATCTTCAAGCGATATATGTGTATCCAATGTAATGCCGTACTTTTCCGCTTCGGACTTTTTTTCTGTAATTACCGCATTTATAATGGGTATGCTGCAATATTCATACTCTTTGGTTGCTCTCATACTGCTTTCCAGTTCGCCGAGCAATTCATCCGCCTGTTCTGTATGCCCAAGTTTGACAAGACTTCTTATCGCCGCAAGCTGATTATTTATATCATGACGTATCTTTGCAACTTCATAGCGTTTTTCCTCAATCTCCCTGAAATGCTGTTCTTCCAGCTCACGGGCATATTTCAGTGAGCTGAGCTCCTGTTCAAGCAAAGCCTTCTTTTCTATATCCGATATAAAATACATATAAATCGCATCGGCAATCAGAAATGTCAGGAAAGCAATCGTCAGCATAATAGTGGAATTACTGCGCAAAACCGGGTGCTGAGGCACGTCCTGATTTCCTGCGTGATCTGCAACTATACATATCATTGCAAAAATCTGTGCTAAAGGGAAAAGTATGAGCGTAGGGTTAAGTTTTGCGGAAACAGTACGGTTGACTATCTTGTTCCATAAAACAGAATACAGATACTTAAGCGGAATGCACATAACCGTGAAAATAAGCGAAGCTATCATACGGTCGAACGTGTAAATATCCTCTGAAGTCTGAAAATCATTCATATTCATAACAACCATAATGCCAAGCAACAGCATATCTATACAGACATTTATCATCATATCGAACGCACAGAATATAAATGCTTTGACCGTATTTGCTTCCGACATAAGCCTTAGCACAGCAAAGGTTACAAAAAACAGCACCGCCGTCTTAAGCGGTATATAAAACCCTAAAAATATCTGCGGAACAAGTATGACAACTGAAATCACCGCCAGTACCACAACAAATTTTGCACGGGATACCCTGACCCTGAAGCACAGTGAATACGCCCAACCCGTAACCACCATCTGTACTATTGATACAGCCATTATTACCCAGGCATATATATTATCAAGGTTTCTTAACAATGTATATCTCTCCCCACTATATTCTTTACAGCTCCGTTGCTTCGACTTCCTGCAATTTGAGTACAATTGTACCTGTATACTCATCACCTTTATGCGATACCGTAAAACTGCCCGAATAGATTTTCGCTATATCACGCAGGATCTGCTGACCGTATCCATGCGTAGCCGTATCAAGTTTCAACGCCGTATGTTTCTTTAACACATAATTTTTAACGGTTATATAGATATTCAGTCTGTCACGCACTGCGGTAACGGTTATGACCTTTTTATCCGACTGACTGTCTTCAAAGCCTTTTTCGGCACTGATAGCGTTATCAAGAAGATTTGCAAATACACTGCATATATGATTGCGTGTAATATTCTGTGTATCATCAATAGATATCGCTGTATCTATGCGTATTCCGTATTTCTGCGCTTCGACGCATTTCTCGGTAACTATCGCATTGACAACCGGTATCGAACAATAACTGTATTCCTTTGTTTGCGCCATTCTGTCCTCAAGCTCGTTTATTATATCGCGCGCTTCGCTGAATTCGCCGTCCGATATCAGCTGCTTTATCGCATAAAGCTGATTATTTATATCGTGACGTATCTTCGCAACCTCAAGGCGTTTCTCTTCCACTTCGCAAAAATGCTGTTCTTCAAGCTCATAGGCATATTTCAGCGAATTAGGCTCATTTTCAATAAGACGTTTTTTCTCAATTACAGAAACTATATATGTATATACAACGTCAGACGCTATAAAAACAATAAACGCCGCCGCCAAAAGAAGGGACGGGTCAATTCCGTTCATTTGTCTTAGCAGCGGAGAACGTTCGATCACAAGACCGACAACCATAATTATCTGTGACAGCGGAAAAATCAAAAGTCCGGGATTAAGCCGCCCGTTGCCGTCATAGTGTTTGTTCACCCTTGCGTTCCACACCGATGAATAAAGATATTCAATCGGCATGATCAAAACATCCATAATCACCGTTGCAAGCAGCCGCATAAAATCATATCTGTCACCGCCGAGCAGGAACTCTCCGCCTGACACAGCACTGAAAAACCGGTAGCAGAGCAATTCCAGCAGCAGCATCATAACTACATCTATTGCATAGTACAGCAACATTTTCAGTATTGCATTTTCCGACATCAACCGCATTGCTATGAAGTACAAAGCAAAATAAATCAGCGTTTTGCCGGGAATGGTCACTCCGAACATAGTCTGCGGTATCAGGAAAGCCAGAGATATGCAATCAATTATCAGCCAGCATTGCCACATACGTACTTTAAGTCTGAAGCACCGTGAATAAGCCCACGACGAATACATAAGCTGAGGCAATGCCGCCAAAAGATACAGCCACGCATATATATTATCGGGCGACGGTCCGTACTCTTCCATTTTTCACACTACCTCTTCTGTATTTATATAATCATTTTTCTGAAAGAAAACGTGTATATTCCGCAAGGAATTCGTGTCTTTTCGCACGCGACACCGGTATAAGCGGATACCCGTCAATAATTATATCATCGCCGTTATAACCGCTGATTTTTCGCATATTGACGCAGAAGCTCTTATGACAACGTATAAACCCGGCAGGAGGTTTGGCAAATTCATTATCAAGCTTTCCTGTGCAGATATATGTTTCTTCTGCTGTGACATATTTAAGATTGTGTCCTTCCGATTCGACATATATCACATCGTCCGTGCGTATGGCTTTGAAACTGTTCTTGGAGGTACGGAGCATTATGGTTGTTCTGCTACGTTCCAAAAATTCTTCCGACTTTTCAAGAACCCTCACGAGTGCATTGCGTGTAACGGGCTTCATAAGAAATCCCGCAACGTTATCCTTTTTCAGAAAAACATCCTGTATGTATTTTTCTGTATATGCAGTGACCATTATTATCTGTGTGAGCGGAGATTTTCTGACTATATCGTCAATATAATCAAGTCCGTTTCCGTCTTCACCGAATTCTATGTCAAGAAGCAGAACATCATATACTTCATCTGATTTAAGGTATTCATCCGGAGTTTTCATGATACTACAGACGTGCCCGGATAATACATCCTTGAAATTATCTTTAAAATCTCTGAGATATTTTTCATTGTCATCTATATAGCAAATCCTCATAATATACACCTCAGTGTGTATTATAACATTTGAATGTAATTATTGCAAATAAAAAACTGTTATTTCTGTTGGAATTGTTATATTCGTAAACATATTTACAGAACCCATTCGATAATAGTTTATCAATATACTGAGTAATCAAGCCGATTATAGGCACCGATAATATTATCACGGTGATTTTGCTCCTGAAATAAGTAAAAATAAACTGCTGTTTAAAAATGAATAAATTCTGTATATAAATGTATTGAAGCTTTCTCTTTTTTGCCGGATATAAAAATAAAGGACACTCGAAAAATCGAATGTCCTTTACACCGGTGCGGGAAATGGGACTTGAACCCACACGCCAATACTGACTGGGGCACCTGGGGCTTGCCTTTGTCAACCTGCGAAACAAGTTCCGCTTCCGCAAAATCAAAGATTTCACGCTGCGGAACAAGTTCCGCTTCCACAAAATCAAAGATTTCGTGCGATTCCAGCGTGACTGTTTTTGATGATAGTAATTTGCTGATTTGTTTAGATATAAAAATAAAGGACACTCGAAAATCGAATGTCCTTTACACTGGTGCGGGAAATGGGACTTGAACCCACACGCCAATACTGACACAAGCACCTCAAGCTTGCCTGTCTGCCGATTCCAGCATCCCCGCAAATCAGCATAATCTATTATATCAAATCAAAAAAGGTTTGTCAAGCACTTTTTGAAATTTTTCTGAAAAAACTTCAAAAAGCCGGCAAACCATTTTAAGATTATCTGTTACGCATTTTCAGCTCACGGTCGATGGTGCGCTTTGCGTCACGCTGAGCCATAGCGTCACGTTTATCGTGGAGTTTTTTACCTTTGCAAAGTCCGACCTGCACCTTTACTCTGCTTCCTTTAAAATAAACCGAGATCGGTATAAGCGTCAGACCGTCCTGTTTTACCTGTCCGAGCAATTTCATTATCTCCCGCTTGTGCATAAGGAGCTTTCTAGTTCTCAAGGGATCTTTATTGAAAATGTTACCCTTTTCGTATGGCGATATGTGCATCTGCTTTATATATGCCTCGCCATCATCTATTGAAATCCAGCTGTCTTTAAGATTTAGTCCGCCCTCACGGATTGATTTTACTTCGGTTCCTGTCAGCTCTATTCCTGCCTCGTAACTTTCAAGTACAAAATAATCGTGACGTGCCTTTCTGTTGTCCGCTATTGTTTTAAGTGCTGTTTTTTCCACTATAATCCCTCTTTTCTTATATATAAGGTATAAACCGTTTAATTCTCGATCGAACAGTACACCGGTATTCGCTGTCATAAATAAGGTATAGATATTATTTTACTATAAAACCGATATTTTTGCAAGCTTATTTGCAAGTACATTGTAAAAAATTCCTGCATTTTGCAATAACATAAATCAAAACTTGCGTAAATATGCGGTGAAACAGGTCATTATTGTGCTTTTTTGAGTTTTTTAAACTTTTTTATGAAAATTTTAAAAAAACTATTGCAAATTTTGCGTATATGTGATATACTTTTTCTTGCAGTTAAAAAACACTTACGGCTTTAGTTCATAAGAATGTACTAAAACTTACCGATAGAGTCGGTTTTCTCACAAATTACTTTCTGAAAAACGCAGAAAAACCGGGCTTATCCGTAAAAATGCGGTATATCGCACTTGAGCCGAAAATATTCAGGAGGATTTAACAATGGCGTTAAAAAATCAGTATCTTATCGACCTGCTTGAAACAGTTAAGAAAAGAAATGCAGGCGAGCCCGAATTCATTCAGGCAGTAACAGAAGTTTTCGAGAGCCTTCAGCCCGTAGTTGAAAAGAGACAGGATCTCGTTGACGCAGGCGTATTTGAGAGAATCGTTGAGCCTGAAAGACAGATCATGTTCCGTGTACCCTGGGTAGACGACAATGGCAAGACACAGGTCAACAGAGGTTTCAGAATTCAGTTCAACTCAGCTATCGGACCTTACAAGGGCGGTATCAGACTTCACCCCTCCGTATATCTCGGTATCATCAAGTTCCTCGGCTTTGAGCAGATCTTCAAGAACAGCCTTACAACACTGCCTATGGGCGGCGGTAAGGGCGGTTCTGACTTTGACCCCAAGGGCAAGAGCGACGGAGAGATTATGCGTTTCTGCCAGAGCTTTATGACAGAGCTTTGCAGACATATAGGTCCTGACTGCGATGTTCCCGCAGGCGACATCGGTACAGGCGGACGTGAGATCGGTTATATGTTCGGTCAGTACAAGAGAATCAGAAACGAATTCTCAGGCGTTCTCACAGGTAAGGGCTTAACATTCGGCGGTTCACTTGCAAGAACAGAAGCTACAGGCTATGGTCTTTGCTACTTCACAAACGAAATGCTCAAGGCTAACGGCAAGAGCTTCGACGGCAAGACAGTTGTTATCTCAGGTTCAGGTAACGTTGCTATCTACGCTACAGAAAAGGCTACACAGTACGGCGCTAAGGTAGTTGCACTTTCTGACTCAAACGGCTACATCCACGATCCCGACGGTATCGAGCTTGATGTTGTAAAGCAGATCAAGGAAGTTGAGAGAAAGCGTATCAAGGAATACGTTAACAGAACATCACACAAGAACGTTACATACACAGAGGGTTGCTCAGGTATCTGGACAATCAAGTGCGACATAGCACTCCCCTGCGCTACACAGAACGAAATCAACGGCGAGTCTGCTCAGGCTCTCGTAAACAACGGTTGCTTCGCAGTTGCCGAAGGAGCTAATATGCCTTCAACTCCCGATGCTATTGAAGTTTACCTTTCAAACGGTCTTCTTTACGGTCCTGCAAAGGCTGCTAATGCCGGCGGTGTTGCTACATCAGGTCTTGAAATGAGCCAGAACTCAATGCGTTACAGCTGGACATTTGAAGAAGTTGACGCTAAGCTCCACGACATTATGAAGGAAATCTTCAAGCAGTGCGACACAGCCGCTAAGGAATACGGCTTAGAGGGCAACTACATGGCAGGCGCTAACATAGCAGGCTTCTTAAAGGTTGCTGAAGCTATGAAGGCTCAGGGTTGTGTATAATATCCGATTTCGCTAAAACTACTCCCTTAAAGGAGGGCTTTATATGAAACACGGTACTTTATCTCAGGGCAAGAAGAGTACGGTTGACCCGAAAACATCTCTTGTAAGAAATGACGGAAACGTCAAGCGCACCGATGACCTATCAAGCACAGGACTGGAATTTCACAAGCCGTTTACTCACGGCAAGCCCGATAAGGATAACAAGTAATAATAAAATGACCTCCGCACCTGTTATGGTGCGGAGGTTTTTTTGTGTGCGATACTATAATAGAACCGCCCTGTGTGTTACTGCGCACAAGGCGGTTTTCGTATTATATCAGAAATTTTCCGTAATGCTCTTAGCAAGCTGCCTTATTTCGGGGCAGTCAGCCGCTTCCCACAGTCTTATACTGCAATGTAAAACGCCGTTCTTCTTATACAGCATACCAAGGCGATGACAACGCTCGGTATTGTCTACGACCTGAACTATAGGTGTAATTTCGGGGTTATCATCAAGTATATCAGCCTTGCTGTGAGTTACCGCCTCGTACCACTGTGGAGTTGTGAACTTTTCTGACGGGAAAGCACTTAAAAGCTTATCATTCTTGTCAATAAGAAGTCCCATTGTTCCGGGCGCTACAGGCTTGTTCATGCTCTCCGAAATGACACGGAACATATGATAGTTCCAGAAATCTGCGCAGTATGCGTTTTCTATAGCATTACTGCCATCGGTTATTACCATAGCCTTTTTGCCGCTTGCTATAAGCTCCTTTGCCTTTTCAACACTGTCTGCAAAAATCAGCTCGTCATCGGCTGTCTTTATGCAGTTTTCGGTAATTTCAACATCTGTCTGCGGATAAAGCCAGAATACATAGCTGTTGTGATATTTGCCGAGTGTAAGGGTGAGAACAGCCTTCTGCGGCTTTGTAATAGCGCTGAAATCGGGAGTGAATGTGCCGACAGAGGTAAGGCGTGCATCCGATGAGGTAAATTCAACACTGCCGTTTATATCAAGCTCATCGCTTGTGAGCGAATACCGTACCGCTCCGCTCTTTATCTTATCCTTGCCGTATGAAGAAAGAATAATTTCGATAGCCGGTTTTTCATCCGCACCGAAAACATACTTTTCGGATTTTGCAAGCAGTACGTTACTGTCGCAGAAGCCTCTCCAGTCCTCAGGCGTTATAAAGCCCTTAGATTGCATAAAGGCATTAAGCACGCCGACAAGCGAAACTCCCTGTCCGTTGAAATCCTGCAGATCGAGAAGCTGGAAGCCGCTGAGTTCGGAAGAACGCAACGCCGTTTCAATTTCGTCCTTATAGCACTGCGTACAATGTGCGCCGACCGCCTCAAAAAAATCTCTCCACTGCGTGTAAAGTCCCTTTTCTTCAAGCCGCTCTCTGAAAACATCAAGATAGCGAGGAACGAGAGGACCTGTGTACATTTTCATCTCGTCAAAATCAGGGAAATAATCATACTGTCCGACCTCATGTGATATTACCGGCTTATGCGGAATATAGCTTCCGTCTGCGGCGCTCAGCTTTACTGTCTTTACTCCTGTGCCGTACTGAATCTGTATCGTATCTCCGCCCTCGTTCTCCGAGCCGTTTTCGCCTCTGATTATCGCATCATAATCGTGAGCGGTATTCGGCTTGTCCGTCTGGATATGACCGAGAGGTGCGTCGCACATAGCATAAGAGCCTCTGAAAAGTCTGTCACGGGAAAGTCTTACCCCTGCAAAGAAATCCTCCTGCGGAATTTCTGCGGGCCAGAACTGGAAGTTATTTGAGCCGCTTGTGAAGAAGATTGAATGATTTTCACGGCGGAGGATGTCAATGATCTCTCCCAGTCTTTCACGGCTGCCCCAAAGCTCGTTTCCGAGCGACATCATAACAAATGAGGGGTGGTGGGAAAACTCTTTTATAATACGGATACCCTCGTTTATAAGGTAGTCCTGTTCTTCCTCGTTATAACTGTCCTCGCCCTTTGCTGCAATCGTTCCCCAGAAAGGAAGCTCCGGCTCCATATAGATACCAAGCTCGTCTGCGGCGGTAAATGCAGCGTCGGGAGGACAGCAGGTGTGGAAGCGGTAGTGGTTTATACCATAGCTTTTGGCGATTTTAAGACGCTCTTTCCAATCGTTAACGTCACAGGGAGCATAAGCGGTAAGCGGAAAAATCATTCCGTCGTGCTTTCCTCGCAGGAACGATTCGCCGCCGTTTACAAGCAATTTTCTGTCATTACCCGAGAATGTCACAAAGCCGAACGAGGTATTGAATATATCTTCACCGCAACGTAACTCAAGACTGTAGATATTGCGTTCAAATTCATCCCACAGCTGAGCGTTTTCAAGCCTGAACTCCGATTCAAATGTATCTCCGTCAGATATGATATTGGCTTTAAGCACACGGATTCCGCCGGGAGCGGTAACAGTCGCAGTAACAACGGCATTGTCTGCACCGCTAGCCGTGCCTCTTACCGATAAACTTCCGTCAGCAGACGCAATAACTCTTACATCAGAAATATAGCTCTTGGGATATATTTCGATATTCATCTTTCCGACAATACCGAGCCAGTTTGTCTGCGTATCCGGACTTGTCATGTGTCCGCCGCCCGTCTTATAACCGACATTCGCCACACGGATAACGATTTCGTGCGCGCCTGCGGTCATATATGAAGAAATGTCATAGCGGTGCGTACTGCAAAGGCTGTCGCAGGTACCTACTTCCGCACCGTCAATATACAGCGTGCTTACTCTTGTGCGTTCAAGCGTGAGTATCGACACCAAGCCCGTCATATCGCTTTCAACGGTAAGCGAACGTCTGAACCACGCATATCCCGTGAATGTGTATTTATCGGTGAGATAGCCATCGTCCTTGTTTTTGTTCTCAGCTACCTTTGCGGCATCTGACAGCGTATCGGGAAGAATTATGATGTCGTTGTAATTATCCGGAAGCGAGGTACGGTTATTTTCGCTTATGAAAAGCTCCCACTTTCCGCTGATATCAATCGTATTGATCATAGAATACTATCCTTTCGTGTGAACGTTTACATTCTTTGACTATGATACTATAAAGAAGCAACGCTGTCAATAGACGAACGGGAAGAAAATATTAAAAATAATCCGCAGAATTTAAATTCAGTTAACAAACGTCGAATATAATACAGGTACAGGGTGAGGAAAAGCCCTATTAATGTTGCTATCTTCGTTTTCATATATTTCCCCAAAACATCGGTGCCCGGCTGTAAAAGGTCGGGGACCGATGTTTTTATATTCTTTTTTCTGTTATTCGGAATAATCCTTCCACATTTCGGTTACGTTTCCTTCGCCGTTATGCTTCGCATAAATATCTCCCATAAGCATAGCGTATGTATAATCGCCGCACTGCCACACCTCACGGTAGCGTTCTCGCACTTCCATAACTATACCCTTTCCGAGCGCTTCGGCTATGTAGATATTGTTCTCGTCAAAGCCTGCTATTATCGCAATGTGACCGTCACAACCGATAAGATCGCCCACCTGCAATATTCCGCTTCGCATTACCTCCTCGTCAAGCCATACACGCTCTCCGAAATCAGAGTATTCATCGTCATAGCCGGGAGTATCACCCGCACCGACATCACCGAGTGGTACACCGCCGTTATACAGACACCACGAAACAAATCCCGAACAGGTCATGCCGTTTGCATATTTAGCACCCGGAATAAGTCCGAATTCGTCCTCCCAGTTTGTGAGCGGTTCACCCCACGTTGCAGGTCCGTATAATATGCCTTTCTTATCAAGAATGTCAAACTTACTGTGCGTCAGATAAAGTCCCTTGTGATAGAATCTACCCTCGCCGTCACAATACGGTCTTTCGGGCTGTGGATCAAGCCTGCCGTTTTCATAGAAATACGGTATCTTGTAATTGAATTCAAGCGGAATAAACCTTGCCGCCGCAACTACACCTGCTCTTGTGCCATAGCCTGCTGTATTAACTCGGCTCTCAAGCACAGCGTCGATCAGCGCCCCCTCTTCCTCGGTGTACTGTCCGGCAGGTAAAAGAGGCTTTGTTGCTGTGATTTTCGGCGCTCTGAGCAAATCGGTAACGGTTATTTCGATACTATCCGAAATGCTGTCCGATACGCTTGCTGTTATTGTCGCCGTACCCGCTTTCAGTGCGGTGATCACACCGTTCTTGACGCTGACCGTTTTCGGTGCGGAGCTGTTCCACTTTACCGACTTTTCACTGTCTGTGGGATTTCCGATAGTTTCAAAAGCAGCTGTAAGCGAACCTGTCATTCCGACATTCATATATGTATCGGTTTTATCAATCGATATACCGCTTACTACGTCGACTGCCACGGTAAATTTATCACTGCGTGTAACTTTACCGCTGTCATTGGTTACTATTATAATATAGTTTCCCTTTGAAAGAGGAAACGTTGCCTTGCCATCCTTAATATCCGATTTCAATCCGTCAAGGTCAGGTACATCGCTGTTGGTAACATAATAATGCAGACCGTCTGTTGTACCGTCGTCATTCCTGCAATCGAGCGTTACATTGCGAGTAAAATCAGAGTTCAGAACTGTGGACACTGCAACAGATCTTATTTCCGGTACAGGCTGTATTTCCGAGGCGATTATTGTCGGCTCTGCCTCAGACGACGACTCTTCGCGTTTATTTTCGATAAGTGCGTAACCGCAGAAAAGTGATATTCCCGCACAGATTGATATAACAACCGACAGAAAAGTAACGCACAAATTATGCAGACGGTCGGACTTATGCTTTTTCTCAATGCTCTTTCGGTGCGAATTGGGGTTTTCTGCTGTTGACGCCGGATTTATGCTTGTAATTTCTTTTTCTAAAGATGTTTCTGATGATGTCATAACATTTCCTTTAAATTATCTGTATTTATGAAAAGATAAGCAACTGTTTAATTTAGTATAACATTTATTTATTGAAAAATCAATTGCTAAACGGTTACAATTTGGTTACAATTTTAATAAATATTATTGTAATTATTGCATACGAATATTTTCAAAATTTTTTTAAAAGCTCTTGACTTAGAGTTAACTCCATGTGATACAATATGGTCGTAACGAAAAATCAGGCAAGAAATGCATCTCTCTGAGTTGCATACATATAAAGAAAAGGAGAAATAACAATGTATCTTGAAAAAATCAACTCACCCGCTGACGTAAAGAAGCTCAGCACGGCAGAAATGGCAAAATTAGCACAGGAAATGCGTGATGCACTTATATTCAAGCTCAGCCGTCACGGTGGACACTGCGGTCCTAACCTCGGTTTTGTAGAAGCTACTATCGCAATGCACTATGTTTTCAATTCACCCACGGATAAAATGGTATTTGACGTATCGCACCAGACATATTGCCATAAAATGCTGACAGGAAGAAAAGACGGTTTCCTTTACGAAGAGCATTTTGACGATATTTCCGGCTACTCGAATCCAGCCGAAAGCGAACACGACTTTTTCGTCATTGGTCACACCTCAACTTCTGTAAGCCTTGCACTCGGTCTTGCAAAGGCAAGGGATTTAAAGCACGAAAGCGGAAACGTTATTGCGGTAATAGGCGACGGTTCGCTCAGCGGCGGCGAGGCTCTTGAAGCTATCGACTATGCAGGCGAATTTGACGGAAATCTTATCATTATTATAAATGATAACGATATGTCTATTGCTGAAAACCACGGCGGTATGTACAAAAATCTCAAGGCTCTGCGTGAGGGCAACGGAAAAGCCGATACGAACCTGTTCACAGCTATGGGTCTTGACTATGTGTTCGTAAAGGACGGCAACGATATTGAAAGTCTTATCGCCGCTTTCAGTAAAGTAAAGGACAGCAAGCGTCCTGTCGCAGTGCATATAGTTACCGAAAAGGGAAAGGGGCTGTCTTTTGCGGAAGAAAACAAGGAGGACTGGCACTGGCATATGCCGTTTGACCCCGAAACAGGAAAGCCTAAATTCAATTTTGACGGCGAGGATTACGGTGACCTTACAGCTAAGATGCTTCTTGAAAAAATGAAGAATGACGAAAGCGTATGCGTTCTTACCTCCGGTACTCCCACAGTAGGCGGCTTCTGGAAAGGCAGAAGAGATGAGGCAGGCGGACAGTTTATAGATGTAGGAATTGCGGAGGAAAATGCGGCGGCTATGGCTTCGGGAATAGCAACAGGCGGCGGAAAGCCTTTGTACACCGTATACAGCACATTTATACAGCGTACCTATGACCAGATTTCGCAGGATATATGTATAAACAACAGCCCTGTTGCGATAAGCGTATTCGCAGGCTCCGTCTACGGTATGAGCGATGTAACACATCTCGGACTCTATGACATTCCTATGCTCTCCAACATCCCGAATCTTGTTTATCTTGCTCCCGCAACAAAGGAAGAATATCTTTCTATGCTTGACTGGGCAATCGAACAAAACAAGTATCCTGTTGCTGTGCGTGTACCGGGCGGTGCGGTAATTTCCGACGGTAAGGAAGTAAAAAGCGACTGGTCGGATATAAACAAGTATGAGATCACTAAGAAAGGTTCTAAGATAGCAGTGATAGCACTCGGCACCTTCTATCAGCTCGGTGAAAAAGCTGCCAGTCTTATCGAGGAAAAGACCGGCATAGCTCCCACGCTTATCAATCCTCACTATATCACGGGAATTGACAAGGATACGCTTGAAGACCTCAAGAAAAACCACGATGTTGTGATAACTCTTGAGGACGGAATTCTTGAGGGCGGTTTCGGCGAGAAGATAGCACGTTTCTACGGCAACAGCGATGTTAAAACACTGTGCTTCGGTCTTGAAAAGAAGTTTTATGACAGATACGACGCAAACGAGCTTATGCGTGAAGCTCATCTTACACCTGAACAGATCGCCGATGATACGATAGCTCTTCTGAAGTAATTCTATAAACAGCCTGTAACGAGCAAACGCTACGGGCTGTTTCTATTTCAGTCTGAATAAATATATGTATCCGTCGTCATGGATAACAGGCTGATATAACGTACTGTCTCCCTTTTTCAGTTTCCATTGTTTATTGTAGCGTTCTTCGGCATTCAGAGCAGTAAAGCCGACTGTATCATCGGTTACTTCCGTTATTTCAAAGCTGTGTTTTCCTTTTTCAAAAGCAATTACCTTTCCGACAGAGCAAAATACTTTATGCTTATCGGTTTTCTTTATCTTCTGTTTTCCTGTACAGAAATTTATTTCACGCATTTCTTCCTTTATTATAAGTTTCATACTCCCCCGCCCGAACTTTATGTAATTTATTTGCTTTTTTACAAATTATAGCATATATTTTTTTACTTTTCAAGTATCGTCTCCAATTTTTGTAATTTTTTTAGCATATCGAATGGAAATAAAAATTATATTACAATATCCCCAACACAATACAAACTACCTTCGGAGTTGTCAAGCTCTGTTTTTTACCTGTTATAATAAGGACAATAGCATTCGGGCAGCAATGAAAATGTAACAGATACAGAAAAATACTTTATAGCCCTGTCAGTTTTGAGACTCGACAAAACAAGCGCAATAAAATATAAAAATGCGGTACAGAAATTTTTCGTACTGCATATTTTTATATAATTGTTCTTAATTTAAATGCTGAAATTCAGTGCTTAATAGTATTAAGGTAAAAAAGAAAAGGCTCTGCTGTGACCGTTTTTCAGTCATCGCAGAACCTGCTTATGTTAAAATGTTTAGAGAAATCCCATTAACTAAGAACTTTCGGATAAAGAAAACGGACACCAATCAAGATACGCATTGTATCAAAATCGGTGTCCTGTTATGAAAGAAGTGACCTACTTTGATACAATTTGCACACGGTTCTGAGCTTTTGTTAAAGGTTTACCTTGAAGCAGCAAATCCGGCATTTTTGCAATTGTATAACTATTGACGTCTGTCAATTATTCCACCGGAGGAAAGTCATCCTTCGTGAAAGTTTCTTCTATAGGCATTTCAATGTTCAATCAGTATTCGTTCCATAATGTCCTCAATATTACAATCAAGCGCTTTGCAAATTTGAAGAAGAACATCTGTTGTGACATTTTCACAGCGCCCATTTTTACGATCAAAGCATCAGAAACATCACTTTCTATTAAGGATAAAAAGGAAAATCATCATGAATTATCACGAAAATTATCATGATTTTATCATGCCCACCCCTACAAGGTCATCAGTATTTGATGTAAGGCAACACCGCACAATTAACGCCCCATTGCCATAAAAAGTGACATGCTGTGGAATTCGTGTGAGTTACCCATCATGCTCGTCGGGGCGCACTGAATCAAGCTGCCAGATGAGGCTGTCAGCCAGAATCAGATTCGCCGGGGCGAACATGATATTCAATTTAGCGGTCTGTTTTTGCAGACCGTCGGTCTGTCGTTTATAGATCATCACAATATTCTTGCCGTCACCGCAGTATCTTTTTTCTGTATTCTGCCGGAGAAAATCCGGTCACCTGCCTGAACTGCCGTGAGAAGAATTTTTCATCATCGTAACCGCAGCTTACTGCTGTCGCATAAATGCTCATGGCGGTAGAATACAGTAAGTAGCAGGCTTTCATTACCCTTGAATTTATGCAGTCGCGGTTGTAACTTACATCAAAGCACTGCCGGTAAATCAAGCGGAAATGCCCCTCGCTGACGCACATTTTTCTGCTGACTTCCGAAAGCTTAGGCATCTTATTAGGCACTGAAATTATCCTGTTCCTTATGTCGGCAAGCTCGTTATAATGCGGAAGTCTTCTTCGTTCGCTTATCAGACCGACATCATGCTCTGCATTCAGCGATACGGCTGAGCGCAGTTCTCCGACCAGCGTGTTATCGGAACTGTGGTATGTGATAATAACCTGCCGTTCATCGTGCCGTGAATAAACCTCGTTGTGGAGCGATATTTTCAGTTTCTCAGGAAACATTCCGTTTTCCCTTTTGAACAGGATAAGAAATGTGTTGTCATCGGTCCGGCAGCATATTTCATGCTGAGTGCATACACGTTTTATTGCTGACGCTGTTTCTGCGATTATATCGCTGCGGTAGTTTTCGCCAAACAGGTATTCTCCGCCGTCCGGGAAACTAAGCTTTACCGCCTGAATGCAGAAGTTATGCCCGGCTTCCTCCACAATGCTTTCAAATTCACGAAGATTGTAGAACCCCGTCAGCGAATCATACAGTGCGGATTGCCGCTGGCATTTCGTGAGATAGTGGATATCATTCTTCATTCGCAGAAATTCCAGCGTATCCGCAACAGTCTTGTTCCAGTCGCGGAAGCTGAAATCATAGCTCGCCGGGCGGTTGTATTCCAGCACCGTATACCCGTAAAGCCTTGTCTGAAAGCACACGGGATTCACATAGAAAATCGCAGGGGAATCGTGCTCCGTAATGAACGGCACGGGAGTTTCGCCGCTGCTGAACTTTATCGGAGGTTCTGAATACTCGTTACCTATCGCACAGCACAGGAACTCACCACCGTTGAAACATTCACTGTTCCATGCGCTGTCAAGGCACAGAAACAGCCTGTCAGCGCCGTGCAGCAGGTAGAAAAACTCGCTTACCGCTCCGGTGTATTCCTCAAGAGTACGGGATGTGGTGAGCCTGCCGGAAAACTGTGCCACGGTGCTCATAATGGTGTGATACTGGTCTATCTTTTCCGCGATAAGCTCATCTAAAAGATGCGAACGGCAGATGCCGCAGGAGCAGGTGTTTCCGCTTACAAACCTGTCGGAATTGTCTTGAACAGGACTGCCGCCGAGAATAGCACCCACAGCGTCCCATCCCATTTTACGGCGGTTTCTGCGGTAAGTCGTCAGCAGCGGATAGTGATATATCCTTCCTGCGGTATGGTCGCCGCCGGTCAGGTCGTAGCCCGTTACTGTCAGCTCGCCGGGAATATCCACTCCTGCCTCCGAAAGAACATCACACAGCCCGAACGCCATGGAATCGTTGGTGCATATCACCGCCTGAGGTCGCGGAATTTCACCGCTGAGATACCGCCGGGCAAGTTCCTCGCCGGAATCGTTCCAGAAGTTTCCGTAATACACTCTGATATTATCAAAGCTTATTCCGTGCTTTCCGAATGCGCGCTTGCAGCCGTTCAGACGCTTTTGCGAAGCGGCGTTGTCCCTGCTTCCCGTCAGTATGTCGATGTCCGTGAAACCGTGAACCGTTATCAGATGTTCCGTTATTTTCTCCAGGTCGGTTTCATCGTCGGAATAAACGCTCTTAAATCCATCTATCTCCCCGTCAATAACAATGGCGGGGATTTTTGCAGCTCTTATTTTATCGATTGTATCGTTGATTATTGTTATATCCCGGAATGCCTCAGCTGTGACAATAACGCCGTCAAATAAATCCGGCTCAATCAGGGAGTAAATTATGTTCTCATAATTCAGCAGATCATCGCCCTGCCAGTGGTTGTATATGTTTGAGTAGACCACAACATCGGTGTCTTTCCGGAATGCGGCTTCGGATATTCCGTATAGTATATCGCGCTGTTCGGACGCGTCGGCTCTTGCGGTAATGACCGCTATTCTTCTGCGCATAATATCACCCCGTTTACAGTGTAGCTTAATTCCGCACTAAAGTCAAGAGCAAAAGTGCATATTATGATTAAAAGGTGGATTAAATGCGGCTTCGGATATTCCGTATAGTATATCGCGCTGTTCGGACGCGTCGGCTCTTGCGGTAATGACCGCTATTCTTCTGCGCATAATATCACCCCGTTTACAGTGTAGCTTAATTCCGCACTAAAGTCAAGAGCAAAAGTGCATATTATGATTAAAAGGTGGATTAAACGAATATATGCTATTGAATTTCTGCATTGCAATGTGTATAATAAAATAAAGGCAATACCGCGCAAAGATTGTGCGTGTATTGCGCAATATGACGGAAAAGATGCAAGCAAGACGCGCACAAAATCCAATAAATGGTCTTTGCGCAGTGTTGCCCAAAAACAATGAGGTGATGCTAATGAAAATAAGCGAAAATTGCTACAAGCTGGAAAATACGGCTAATCCAATTTCGCCGAATGTATTCTGCGCCGACCCGACAGGCGTTGAGTACAACGGCAGACTTTATATTTACGGCACTAACGACCATCAGGAATACGAGGCAGTCGGCGATGACGGAAAGAACGACTATGTTCACATAAAATCCATCGTTATGCTGTCAACCGACGATATGGTGAACTGGGAATACCATGGCTTCATAGACATCGCAAAAATAGCACCTTGGATAGTGAATTCATGGGCGCCGTCCGTAACTTCCAGAGTTGAGGCGGACGGAAAAACTCATTTTTACCTTTACTTTTCTAACAGCGGCTGCGGTGTAGGAGTGCTTACGGCGGAACACCCTCTCGGACCGTGGAGCGACCCTCTCGGAAAGCCGCTAATCTATCAGAATATGCCGGGGCTTGAAAACTGTCCTGCGCCCTTTGACCCGGGAGTATGCCTCGACGAAAACGGCACAGGCTGGCTTGCGTTCGGCGGAGGGACCCCACCTGACGGTAATACGCTCCACACAAATATACCTAAGATAGTGCGGCTGGGAAAGGATATGCTTTCGTTTGACAGCGATTTTGTTCCGATAGACGCTCCGTATTTCTTCGAGGCAAGCGAGCTGAACTACGAAAACGGAACTTTTATCTACACATACAGCACAGACTGGCAGTCAAGAGAAAACTGGAACAGAACGGACGTTCCGGCGCCGGGAATATGCAGCATGGGCTGTATGACGAGCAAAACTCCCCTTGACCCGGAAAGCTGGCAGTTCAAGGGCGGATTCTTCCTAAACGCCGGTGATTCCGGAATGGACTGGTGCAACAATCACACCCACCTTATCGAATATAAGGGAACAAGGTACATTCTTCACCACACACTTCACATTCAGGAGCGCACGAAAACAAAGGGAGGATTCCGCTGTATGTGCGTGGATCTACTGCCTTACACGGATACGGAATTCCCCGTCACAAAGGCAACACGCGAAGGAGTCACACAGACTCAGCCGCTCGACCCGTATAAAGCTCACAGCGGTGCGGAGATGTTCACCTGCGCAGATATGTGGTACGAACAGATATCCACCGGCAAAATGGCTGTGAAGTCGCTAGCAGGGGGCGCATGGACTTACATAAAGGGCGTGGATTTCGGCAATGGCACAGAAAAGCTGCTCGTTACCGCAAAGGGCATGGGCGTTATCGAGCTTCGTCTTGATGACAGGAATGCCGAACCGTTGGTAGTGATCGAACTCGCAAATGATGGATTTGATAAAATTCCTGTGGTTCTTCCCACAAAAATAACAGGAATTCACAATGTATATTTTGCATTTTCAAGCAAGGACATCTGCCTTGAAAGATGGCAGGCTGAATGAAAGGAGCAACCATGAACAAGAAGATAACGGCTTTGATTTGTGCAGCGGCTATGCTGCTTGTTTCCGGCTGTTCCGAGCAGAACGGCTCGAATGATTCACCTGTGCAGACAGAAAGCTCTGCCGACAGCGTAGGCAGTGTGAGCAAAGCGGAAACAAGCGACAAACCTGACAACGAAACAATAATCGACAGCCTTAACAACGGAATAATAATCGACGAGGTAAGCGGAAATGTCTACAAAAACGAGAGTAACGCAAATCCCATCTCGCCGAACATATTCTGCGCCGATCCCACCGCGGTGGAATATAACGGAAGGCTTTACGTTTACGGAACGAACGACCAACAGCAGTCGGAAGAGGGAACAAAGAACGACTACGCCCATATCAAATCGCTTGTGGTATTTTCCACCGATGATATGGTAAACTGGATATATCACGGCAGGATAGAGGTCGGAGAGATCGCGCCGTGGATATATAACTCGTGGGCACCGTCGATAGTTTCCCGCGTTGAAGACGACGGACTTACGCATTTTTACCTTTACTTCTCAAACAGCGGCAACGGTGTGGGAGTTATCACCTCCACCGACCCTGTGGGACCGTGGACCGATCCGCTCGGCGAGCCTCTGGTTTATCAGAATATGCCTGGGCTGGAGAATTGCCCCGCGCCCTTTGACCCGGGTGTGTGCATTGACGAAAATGGCGTAGGCTGGCTCTCCTTCGGCGGAGGCACACCGGCGGACGGCAACACTATGCACAGCAAGATCCCGAAGATAGCAAGGCTGGGAAAGGATATGCTGTCCTTTGACAGCGAATTTGTTTCCATTGACGCTCCCTACTTTTTTGAGGCGAGCGAGCTGAACTATATTGATGGGGTATATTACTATACATACTGCACCGACTGGCAGGATCACAAGACCGGCTGGAAGGAGTACGAGGGGGTCGACGTTCCGCCCGCGTGCAGCATGGCGTATATGACCACCAAGACCCCTCTCGACGCGGATAGCTGGGAATGCAGAGGACCCTATTTCTATAATGCGGGAGAGAACGCCGACGGGGCATCCGGACTTCGCTGGGCTAACAACCACACTCATTTCATTGAATATAAGGGCGTAAACTACATCATTCACCATACGCTTCTTCTGGAGGAGCTTATGGGAGGAAAAGCGGGCTTCCGCAGTATTATGGCAGACTATCTGCCCATGGACAAGGCAACGGGCGATATTCCCATAACTGCGGCAAGCAAGAAGGGCGTAGCGCAGATAAAGCTGGTCGACCCCTATACCTATAACAGCGGCGCGCTGATGTTCACCAGTGCGGATATCGGATACGACAAGGTAACGGATCCTGCCGCAAAAAGCACCGCCGACGGCGCGTGGATATATGTAAGAGGAGCGGACTTCGGCTACGGGGCATCAGAGTTTATCGCCGAGGTCAAGGGCAAGGGAAGAATAGAGGTTCGTCTTGACGATATCTCCTCCAAAGCCGCCGCGTTCGTCGAGTTCGACTGCGCGGATTATACCAAAATACGCTCGGACGGCTTTGCGCAGTTTGAAGGAAGAAACCATAACGTTTATTTCGTATTTTCCGGCTCCGATATAGAGCTTAAGTCGTGGAAGTTTTCAAAGGGCGACGAGCAGCTTCGTCCCGAAGAGAGCATAGCCTCCACCGATATACCCTACAAGACGCTGGTATTTTCGGGACAGACTGAGCCCGGACCGAGCCCCTCTGCGATGCTCGACATTCCGAAGGACGGCGACTATTCCATAAAATCCTCTTCTTTTGACAAGGACAGCGCCATAGTCAACCTTGGGTTTATTAATACCGATACCGATGCGAAGTATAAGGTGCTTGTGAGATCGCTGACGCTGGCAACCGAAAACGGAGAGGTTGAAATTCCCGTAAATAAGGAACTCGATCCCGCAAGCTCGACGGAAAACGGGCTTGAAAACGGCTGGGGCGGCTCCGAGGTCGGATCGCTGATTTACGGCACGGAGGAATGCGGAATATTCGCGGCGAAAACAGACATAGAATGGATAAACTATCGTCTGGCGCTTAAAATAAACGGCGAAGAGACGCCGTTCACATCCATCACCTACAATATCACCGTAAGCGGTCTTGAGCTTGACGGCTGACGGCGGCAGCGGAAGTGGGCACGGGCGCCGTGACATCGAATCCGCTACCGTGCGTCACCGCCGAGCCCGAAAAAGAGGAGGATACCACAATGCTTGATAAGGATATCATAAAATCCACGATAACTTCAACCGACGACGGCAACGGAAACTACACAAATCCCGTTATTTTCGCCGACGTGCCCGATATTGATATAATCCGCGTCGACGACGCGTTTTATATGGTTTCGACGACCATGCACCTGTCTCCGGGGTGCCCTATAATGAAATCCTACGACCTTGTAAACTGGGAAATAGTAAATTACGTTTTTGATACACTGGAGGACAGTGATAATCTTGCCTTAAGAAACGGGGAAAACAATTACGGCAAGGGTCAGTGGGCGACTACCCTCAGATATAACAACGGTGTGTATTACGCCGGCTTCACTTCCTTCTCAACCGGAAAAACTTATATCTATCATACCGACGATATAGAAAACGGAAAATGGGACAGGTTCGTGTATGACGAGTGCTTCCATGATATGAGTCTTTTGTTCGACGACGACGGCAAGGTGTATCTTATCTACGGCGGCGGACAGATATGGTGCGTTGAACTGGAAAAGGATCTGAGCGCGGTCAAGCCCGGAACCAAGAGAAAACTCATCAACAACGCGGGACTTGTCAAGGACTGCCTTGCCGAGGGTTCTCACGTCTATAAGCTGAACGGATATTACTATATTTTTATCATAACATGGCCTCCTCATGGCAGAAGAACGCAGCTTTGTTACAGAAGCGAAGCGCTCGACGGCGAGTGGGAAATGAAAGTGATAATCGACGATAATATGGGCTTCAGAAATGACGGTGCCGCACAGGGCGGTATCGTCGACGATAAGGATGGCAACTGGTATTGCTTTGTATTTCAGGATCACGGGGCGGTGGGCAGAACTCCCGTTTTGTCGACCATGACATGGGAGGACGGCTGGCCGGTAATCGGCGTTGACGGAAAGGTGCCCAAGACCGCTAAGATTCCTTTCGCGGGTCACGAGAAAAAGAGCGTCGTCACAAGCGACGAATTTATCAACTCACAGATAGTGAGATCCTATCACAGCTTTGCCGACACGCCCGAGGAAGCGGGCGAGAGCGATTATAACGGCTCTAACCTTGCGTTGGAATGGCAATGGAACCACAATCCCGACAACCGCCTCTGGTCGCTCACCGAGAGGAAAGGCTATCTGAGGCTGAGAACGGGCGATGTCTGCGGCACTGTTGCCAATGCGAGAAACACCCTTACGCAGCGAACCTTCGGACCGGAATGCGGCGCATATATAAAGCTCGACGTTTCGGAAATGAAAGAGGGCGATGTTGCGGGGTTTGCCGCCTTCGCGGAAAAATACGGTTATGTCGCCGTAAAAATCGAGGACGGGAAAAAATATATCGTAACGGTTTGGTATGACGATAACGACAACGTTGAACAGGAATTTGAAACGGAAAGGGTCGAAATAGCGGAAAACGAAGTGTATCTGCGGGTCGACTGCGATTTCAAAAACGCGGCGGACAAGGCGTATTTCTATTACAGCCTCGACGGCGAGAACTGGACGAAAATAGGAAACACGCTGCAAATGAATTATTACGGTCTGCATTTTATGGGATACCGTTACGCGATATTCAATTTCCCGACAAAGCAGTCGGGAGGTTATGTCGACGTGGACTTTTTCAGGGTGGAAAACAAGCTGCTCAAATAAACTGATAGATTCAATGCGTTTCAGCCGCGCAGGGGGTCAGACCTTGTGCGGCTTTTTCTTTTTCGGGCTGCTGTTTTTTCTTCTTTCGGGAGGAAAGAGTTTTTTCCATTGAAAAATAGCGGCTTTGTGTTATAATTTAAGTACGGTACTGCGGCGGTAACTGCACGAGAGTAAACCTCTATAACCAGTGGGTAACATCTGTCCCCGATGACGGCAGACACGCCGATGGCGACAATTACGGTCTGTCCGCGACTGTTCTTTCCGTCAAAGACAATGAGATACTTTCGACGCCGGAAATAACATTCACTTATTCAGCGCCATAAATCAGATTCCCTGTGATATTCAAAATCTAAAACGACGGATTCCATCAGCACAGTGATCCGTCGGTTTATGTGTAAAGGCATTGGAGGAACCATTATGAATTATACAAAATCAGTTGAAAAATGGGGCATTTTTGAGTTTTGCTCCGAGGGAACCACCGCTGGCAACCCATTCCTGGAACGCAGTATCACTGCGCTATTTGAAAGCGATTCCGAGCGCAAAACCGTAAATGGTTTTTACGATGGGAACGGAATATACAAAGTAAGATTCATGCCATCTTTTGAGGAAGAATACCATTTTACGGTCTGCGGGAATTTTTCTGACAGTAAATACGAAGGAACTTTTTCTGTCACGCCGCCGTCGGAAAATAATCACGGCTGCGTAAAGGTACATAACAAATATCATTTTCAGTATTCCGACGGAACACCTTATTATCCTGTCGGCACGACCTGTTATGTATGGAATCTGCAAAGCGATGACCTTATCGCGCAAACTCTTGAAACTCTGAGAAATTCCCCGTTCAACAAGATACGTTTCTGCGTATTTCCTAAAAGCTACTGCTACAATTCACGTGAGCCGCGCTCCTATCCATACGAGGGTACTCCGGTTGACGGAAGTGCTATCACAGAGGACAATGTGTGGGGCTACACTCCGGACTCCAAGGGCAACAACTGGGATTTTGAGAGGTTTAACCCCAAGCATTTTCAGCATATTGAATACTGTATCAGCGAGCTTCAAAAGCTGGGTATTGAGGCAGATATTATCCTCTTTCACCCGTATGACCGCTGGGGCTTCTCAACAATGGCACCGGAGTACAACGAACTTTATCTGAAATACACGGCGGCAAGGTTTTCGGCTTTCAGAAATGTATGGTGGTCATTTGCTAATGAATATGACCTGATAAAAAACAAGAGCATTGAGGACTGGGAACGATATGCGCAGATAATCGTAGAAAGCGACCCGTATGATCACCTGCGATCAATACATAACGGTAATCAGTTTTACGATCATACAAAGTCATGGATAACGCACTGCAGCATTCAGCGTTCTCCGGAGGGAACATCCGAGTGGAGAAAAAGCTATGGCAAACCGATAGTAATTGACGAAATGCTATACGAGGGAAATATTCAGTATGCGTGGGGCAATATTTCGCCGCAAGAGCTTGTTCGGAGGTTCTGGGAAGCACTTTGCCGCGGCGGCTACGGCGGTCATGGCGAAACCTACATAGACGATAAGGCAGTATGGTGGTCTCATGGCGGAAAGCTTAAAGGTGACAGCCCGGAAAGAATAGCTTTTATGCGAAAAATACTTGAGGAAGCTCCGGACGGCGGATTGCGACCCAAAAACATGGAATGGGACGAGATATGTGTGGTTCCGGAAGATGAAAATCTAGCTGATGAAACCGGTTATCACCTGTTTTATAACGGGATTTCGCGTCCGGGATTCAGATATTATCATATTGACGATAATAATATATACACCGTCGACATTATAGACACATGGAACATGACGGTTGAGAATGTCGGAAGTTTTAAGGGACGTTTCAGAATTGATCTGCCCACAAGAGAGTATCTTGCGGTTAGAATTAAGAAAGCAGAGGATGGGATAGAATAATGTTCGCCCCAATATGTTTGGTTCTGAAAAAAGAACTGTGTAAACGCGAATAATCCCGAAAAATATAGAGTAACATATCGATAAATCCCATTAAATAAAGATTTTCGGATAAAGAAAACGGACACCAATCAAGATACGCATTGTATCAAAATCGGTGTCCTGTTATGCGTCTGACAGAAATAAAAGATCGGGTGTTGCCATAATGTTATCCTCTTTTCGTGAAGTGTTGCCTGATAATTAGATTGTATCTGCTGTTTCCATTTCTATCACAGGTAATAAATTGTGTCAAGGATTATGCATTTTAACAAAGTATATTGCAGAAGAACCGCAACTCCAATTCTCGTAAATCGCCGTTTTCTGTTCTTGATTTTCTATAATAAATATGCGCTATGTGTCCACATTACATTTGGTTTAATCCTTGACAACGTAAGAAATTGATGGTAAAATTTTGTCAAAGTAATATGTATTCGAGGATAAACATGGAGATAGCAATTTGTGATGACGATGAGCTTTTCAACGAAATAATGAGCGAAAAGCTTTCGACAGTACTGAATAAAAACCAAATTAAATATAATATTACACCGTTTTTTAACGGCTCTGAGTTAATCACTGCGTTAAATGATCCATTAAACCGTTTTGACGTTGTTTTTCTTGATGTTGATATGCCCGGAGTAAACGGTGAAAATGTTGCACAGTATATCAACTCTTCAAAAGCGTCAATCCCTGTCATTTTTGTCACTAATCATGACGACTTTGTGTTTTCATCGTTTAAATACAGGCCGTTCGGATTCTTAAGAAAAAGCCATGTTGACAGCGAACTTGAAGAAGCTGTTATCCGCCTTGATAATTATCTTTCCAAATCAGGGCAATGCTACACTTTTACCTTTCAGGGTAAACTGATTTCTCTGCCGTATAACAAAATAAAGTATATCGAAGCATACGGGCACGAGGTCGTTATACATACAACCGATACCGATATCCGAACGACAAGATCGTTATCGGAAACAGAAAAAGCCTTATCGGCTTATGGATTTATCCGCATACATAAATCATTCATTGTAAATACACGCTTCATTTTTTCGGTAGAACGCAATAATATTATCCTTACCGATAACAACTCGCTCCCTGTCAGCAGAACAAAAACCGAAGAAATCAAGCAGGCTATGATAAAATTTGCGAGGGATTAGTATGGGAATACTTTCAACCGTTACAGAAATTATTGCAACAATCTGCGAAAATGTTATTATCCTGTGGTTCCTTACATCTTTTTTCGGTGCAAAATATACAGGCATAAAGAAATATTCGGCATTTGTTGCCACAGTCGTAATTACAACAGCATTCACATCATTTCTTTCAAACATACTGCCTGATAAGTTTCTTCTGTGCACAGCAGGATTTATAATTTTGCTTATACTATATTGCCGCTTTTTTCTGCACGGTACACTTCTTTGTCATATTCTGCTCCCGGTAATAGCAGAAACTACACTCATGCTAGTTGCAATAAGTATTTACACCCTGTCGGGAAATTTTATGTCGCAATCCCCGGCGGAAGCTGTCGGCGACAGCAGCGGTTCTCAGCACATTGTAATTCTTATTATATCAAAAGTTGTTCTGTTCGGTTTACTCGGATTGATACTGCTTCTCACCCGTAAGAATAAAACCGAACTGCATAGAAATGAATGGATCGCATTCAGTGCCGTTTTTGCCGCTACACTGCTCAGTGGTATATGTATTTACAAAATTGAACTTGGAATTAAATTAGGAAGCGCAAATAAGATACTCTTTTTCACACTGACAGTGGCGGGACTTATTATAATAAACATAATATCATTCTATATGCTGGTAAGAATTTCTCGCGAGCATAAAGAAAACATCAAAAAATCCATGCTACTCGTTCAGATAAATGAGCAAGCTAACAATCTTGATGAAATGCGCAGAATGTATGATGAACTACGCAAGATACGCCACGACATCAAAGGTCAGTTAGGCACGGTCAGCGAACTTATCAGAAGCGGTAAGAGCGAGCAGGCTTTATCTTTCCTTGAAAATGCGGGCATTTCTCAGACGGATATAAATATACCCGTACACACCGATAATGAAATGCTCAACGCCATACTTGTTTTTTTGAACAGCAAATGCTCCGCTTCCGGCATAACGCTCAGGACGAATGTGATGTCATCTGATATAAGTCGCTTTTCGGCGGCTGATATAAGCGTTATTCTTACCAATCTCACCACAAATGCGATAGAAGCGAGTGTCCGATCACACGGTGAAGAAATATTGCTCGAGCTGTCCGTACAGCGCAATTATTATTGTATCAGAATTGCAAATCAGATCGAAAAATCCATCCTCGAAAGCAACCCAATGCTCTTAACCACAAAGAAAGACAAAACAGCTCACGGTTTTGGTGTGGCAAGCGTAAAAATGCTTGCCGAAAAATATAACGGTATGGCATCCTTCTATGAAAGAAACGGACAGTTTATAGCAGATGTCTGGTTGAAATTATCAGATTTATAAATTGACTCTTTTAAAGTGAATATCTTATTTTATCCCCGAAAAGCATAATTTCGGGGATTTTTGTTGCAATTTTTGCATTTCAGGAAGAAAAACATACAGTTTGGGAAAAAGCCATTGATTATCATCGGGTATTTTGTATAATTATGCTGTAAAGGGATTATTTTTAACAATTTCTTTTTATTTTGAAAGGAGCAATATGACAAACACTAATATAATCACAACGAATAATCTCTGTAAAAATTACGGAGTAGGCGACAACGCCGTGCGGGCACTCAAAAATTGCAACATAGAAATACATACCGGAGAATCTGTGGCTGTAACAGGCGCTTCAGGCTCAGGAAAAAGTACATTCTTGACATTGGTAGGCGGCATCACAACAGCCTCCAACGGAGAAATCGTAATAAACGGCAAAAATATCACTTCAATGAGCGAAAAGGAACTGGCTAAGTTCAGACTCGAAAACATCGGCTTTGTTTTTCAGGCATACAACCTCATTCCCGAAATGACAGCGTATCAGAATATTATTCTGCCATTGAAGCTGGCACATAAGAAAATTGATAAGAAATATTTGTCGGATATTTGCAATAAGCTTTCAATTTCCGACAGGTTATCGCATCTGCCATCCGAGCTTTCAGGTGGGCAACAGCAAAGAGTGGCGATAGCCAGAGCACTTATTACAAAGCCGTCTATATTGCTTTGCGATGAGCCTACAGGTAATCTCGACAAAAAATCGAGCGAAGATGTACTTGATCTGCTCACTCAGCTTTGCGCAGACAACGGATGTACGCTTATACTGGTTACCCATGATAAATCTGTCGCAGACAGAATGGGACGTATAATAACTATCAGCGATGGCGAAATATTGGAGGACTGAATGGCATCATTATATATAGCTTTTAATTATATACGCCGTCATTTGCCAAAATTTCTTCTGATTTGCTTTTGTTGCTCTATACTGATTTCATCGGCGGTTATGATTCCGATAAACAGTAGCATTTCAAATTTCGGAGGATTTTTACAGGCAAACAGCTCAAAAAGCAATTACAGCAGACTGTTTTTCAACACAGGAGAAGACGTAGACTACTCTTCCCTTGCCGAGCGGTATTGCGGTTTAATTGGCATAACAGGATATACAAATTTACAGAACCATGAATACTGCATAGGATATGCAGATGAGATTGCTCGTGATTCTCTCAGCGTGAAACTTATAAACGGAAAGCTACCCGAAAATAAAAATGAAATTGCCGTTACTGACAGTATGCTTGAAATATTGAACGTAAATATCGGCGATACAGTCACTCTTGAGATGACTTCCGAAAGCCCGGGACAGCGCAAATTTGTGATAACAGGTACTGTCAACGATTATTACAGCCTGTTCACAAACGGAGAACATCAACTTGTTGCCGGTGACAACAGCGGATTTGCAAGAGCTTTTCCTCGTATCCTATGCGGAAAACAAAATGATTATCTGCAAAAAAACATAGTATCGAACGCTGTTTGCAATTACTATGCGGAACTTGACGAAAACTATAATATTCCGTTTTTTTCAAGCGATGGTTTTTCTGTCAACGACGAACAAAGCGTCAGATTTTATAACTCTTACTATAGTTCAAATGCCGATACGGCTTTTTCATATATTTCTGCCGTAGCAATTATAGTAGGAATCTTCTTCGGTGTGTATATCTGTGTGTCGCTTCTTATTAACTCTGAAAAAGGCAACAACGAAATTCTCAGAAATATCGGAGCAACAGGCGTTCTTGTAAAACGTGTGCTTTTGTGGCAGGGACTGTTTATTTCGGTTATTGCATCTGTTGTTTCAGTCGGATTGGTATTTGTGGTGACAGAACTTATCAACATGATAACGGTTAAAAACTCTCTTTTCAGATTTAATCTGTCGGGAAATCTGTTTGCAATATTATCCCTGTCTGCATTTGTTTCGGTAATGATATTTTTCGCTTACCACATTCTGTTCAAAAGCAGCAAAAACAAGATAAAAGCAATCAAAATAGGCAATATAGAAAAAGTTTCGTTCTTTTCTTTATGGAGCAGGACGGTTTCTAAAAATGCCGTTACGTCTAAAGCGGCATACAGCATAGTGCTGGCTTCGCTTATGCTTCTTGTAACGGGCGGTTCGTTTCTGGCTGATCAGCATACTATAGGTTACATTGAAAACACTGACATGAACAACCGGAATTACGATTATGTCTATTTTATCGGCGGCGGTTATATGAACGGGGATTACTTCTCATACAGTTATCCGTCATATAATGGCTTTACTGAACGTGAAACTGAAAAGCTGGCTTCTCAGTATAATCTCACCGTTATGGCAAAAGGAATGACGACAAATATCAACGCTTACATATTCACAAACAATAAAAACGCAGTACCTTCCGATGCCGGTTTTGAAGATGTGAATGTAACCGATGAACTCAGAAAGGCAATTGCTAAAACCGATGTCGGCAATTTTGATAAGGTTTACGGTTGTGGTGTAGGTTCAATGGACTACAGCACTCTCAAAGAAAATTTCCCATCGCTTTATATTACACAATCTGAGTACGACAACGGAGAACGCATTGTTTCGGTAAACAGTGGAATAAAAAACGGAGAAGAATTTGATCTTAGCTTCATGATCATACCCGATGAAATAATATCGAATGATGTGGACAGCGGTTATATTCCAGAAATAATCACAAAGCATATAAAAGTAACCGACAGAGCTACCGTTGCCGATGAAAACAGTTTTGGCATCCCGACCATGTTTACAAACGGTTCTTATCTTCTTATGTCGGATAAATATCTTCACAGTATCAGCGATAAGTTCAGATACAGTTATATTGCCCTGAACAACAATAATAAGCTCAGCGAAAGCGAAGAAAGAAAACTGGGCGACATTCTAACCGCTCTCGCAAATGAGAAAAAATTGCAGATAAGCAATTTTGCAATTCAGAAGTATAATACAGATGATGCAGTAAGCAAGACCAGAATGCCGTTTATGATTTCGTCTGTCATCTATCTTGTACTATCCGCAATGTTTGCATTTATCTGTCTTAACACGGATATAAAATCCAAAATGCGTCAGATTTCCGTTGCAAGAGCTATCGGTGCAAACAATGGTATATTGTTCAGGACGCTCTCTGTCGACGCCCTTAAGAAAACGATACCCGGATATATCATCGGTTTTTCTTTATCTGCAATACTTGTTATAGTATTTGTTGTTTTTTCGCCACAGTCCACAATTCCGTATTTGCCGTACATTGATTTACTTATTTATCCCTTTGCGGTAATTACGATTATATCGGTTGTCAATCTGCTTTCTGTTTTCACAGCAATAAGAGCTATCCGTAAAACCGATATTTATACCGCCATGGCAAGAAATGTATTTTAAGCAGAAAATTCACTCAAAAACAGCATTTGTGCTAAACCTGCATTTCAGAAAAAATGTGTTGACTTCGTGCATATTGCTGAATATTTGCAGCCACGATACCAAGCCCCAACAAGCCGATATCCCGGTCAAAGCACAAAATACATTAAATCACCGCTTTTATCCTTGATATTGTAGCAGAACTGATTTCCGTTGTATTATAAATCGATATTCATACTCTATGAGCATATCATTAGCGCTGATGGAATATTAACCGATTTTAGGCAAATATGTAATACAGATAATTTCACTATGCACATAGAAAACTATTCTAATTATGACAACGCTCCGATGGAGCGTTACAGACTGTAGCCTTGCGACTTTTGGTTAATTTCAGGAATAATTTAAAAGTGCACACCCCTTGAGAGCACACCCCCTTGCCGAAAATGCACACCCTCACGACCTTTCGTTAAATAGTATAAAGGTAAAAAATAGGAAAGGCTCTGCCGTGACCGTTTTTCAGTCATCGCAGAGCCTTCTTTCGTTAAATTGTGTTGACAAATCCCATTAAACAAGGACTTTCGGATAAAGAAAACGGACACCAATCAAGATACGCATTGTATCAAAATCGGTGTCCGGTTATGAAAGTAAAGACCTATTTTGATACCAAATGCACACGGCTCTGACCTTTTGTTAAAAGGTTTATATATCGTTAAATAGTTCAATTATATTTTAGCGTATATACTTTGGTGTTTTACCCAATTTTACGGTGAGAATTTCTATTTTCCTTAAAACCTTGTTTGAAATCTTAAAGGAATTGACAATTCATTGTAAATCTACTGCCCTCAAGCAACATTTCTTTTTCTAGTTTGTATTTAAACGTAAAAGTTGTGCAGAAGAGTTAATTTCCGTAACAGTATAGTAAACGCCGTCATATACAGGCATCATAACATACGCCATAATTACGACAATTTTTGGATTGCTCACTTGTATTTACCGATACTTTCTTTGTCACAAAATCAAGATCCTATTTATTCATCTACTAGTTCCATAATGTCTGCGAAATCACATTGTAAGCCTTCGCATATTTTAACCAATACCCCAGTGGTTATATTCTCGCTTTTGCCGAGTTTTGCAATTGAAGCAGTACTAACACCGCTTACGGTTTTCAATTCACTTTTGCTCATATTTTTATCAATGAGCAATTTCCATAATTTTTTATAAGAAATTGTTTTAGCCATGTGTTTTTCTCCTATTATCAACTATCTACACTGTTGCGGACACTCTTAAGGAATCCATAGATGCCCTGAGTTTCATCCTGCGTAAATTCAATCAAATGAGCTGTATTATAATCTACTGTGTTAGGTATTTCATTTTCAGCAATTATAATCTGGTTATCGCCACAATTTTCAACCATGTATTTAAACAACGAGGCGCGCATTCCGGGATCTGCCAGTTCGTTTTTCCGTACTTTTTCTTTAAGCGTCAAAATTGGGGAGTCCAAAATAAGCATCGCAGGACGGTAAATGCCTCCATCTTCCAGAGCTTTCATAAGTGAAAACAGAATAATACTGTTCAGAAATGCACGATAACCCTTACCTTCGTCTGATTTGTGTTTTCCATTTACAATTGCATCGTATGTATCGGGGGAAATTCTTGCTGATACACAGTTCGGGTAATTGCACTCTTTCACAATCATTTCGAATGTGTCGCTCCATTTTTTCCACCAGTTCATATCAATATGCTCCATCGGATGAAATACAACTTTTTCACCTTCTTTCTCCATCTCACGATTAAAAGCGTCTGCATTAAGGACAACAGACATTGCATCCACAGCAGACATTTCTCGCTTAATCTGCACAATGCGTTTATATGATTCCATCATAACACGCAACTGAGCGGATTTTGGTTTCAATACTCGACTGATCATCTGAGTGATTTCATTATTCTGCCTATTCAGTTCCTGCAACTGCGCCTCCAGCGCACAAATTTCTTGTTGAATATCCTTTTCCGCTTCTTTTAGGTCACCCAACTGCATCGTTATACGATTCAGTTCAACCTGAGAAGCCTGTGCATATGCAATGCGCTGCTCAGGCTTGTTCTGCATTGAGCTATCACAAAACGGACATTTCACGACCTTTTTGCGCTGAGAGTCTTTTGTTTCACCGTCAATTATAAAGCGAAGTCTCTTCACATCAGAATTATACTGAGTGCGAAGTGCCTTGTAACGCTCATTAAGATACGTTGCTTCTTCCAATTTAGAGTTGACGGTAAAAATCTCTTCCATCAATTTATGGCTTTGCTCAGTAGCTTCATAAATTTGGTGCTCAATAGATTCAATTTCTTCCAATGTAGCTTCTATTTTAGATTCAACATCGGTGTCTTCAACTTTTGCAAGTTCTTCTTCCAAAATCCCACGTTTCTTGGATAAATCCTGGATTTTTTCATTAATGTAAATGATGACAGCATTTTTCTTAGCTTCCTTCAATTCACGGTCTTTCTTACTTTCAGCAGGCACTATTTCATGCAAATCTTCTCCTGTAAAAAGGAAATGCAGTGCTGTTAAGCATGCTGTGATTTTGGAGTGTCTAGGAATATCAAATGCTGGAATTTTCTCGTAGATGTTATCTTCATCAATAAAATACGAGTGAAGAAAGCTTCTATTAGTGAGGTTTTGCTGAACAAACGCCTGCGTAGAAATGATTTGATGTCTCTCATCAATTCCCATCAATTTCAGCAGCATATCACTGTACTCTAATTTCAATATGCTGTAATCATAGGATCCGACCTCATCAAAATTACTTACAACTGTAACTAAGTTATCCCCCATGTCGCTCTTTTTGCCGTTTTTATCATCAATTATCCTTCTAGTCATCTGAACAGTTCTAGCATCCAGAGACTCCAGTGTCATGTGGATAGTATTATAACCAGTGCTTTCTCTGGTGAAAGGCACTTCTGAAGCGCCGAACATAAAATTGATGCAGTTAATAACATAGGACTTACCAGAATTTGATGGTCCATGTAAAATGTTTACTCCTTCATCAAAAGTCACCTGTGAATATTCAACTTTGGGACCAGAGGCTCCTATGCTTTTAATATAAAACCTGCTCATACCCTGGCTCCTTTCCTCAGCGATTCAGCTGACATTTTATTAATCTTATGTATTATAGTTCGTTCTGCAGCATTCGAAACAATCTCCACAATCTTTCTTGCTGTGCTACGATATTCTTCGGCATACTCGCTTGTCAAAGTAGCACTATAATCACGACCAGCATTAGTAATGGAATAGAGAATTCCAGTAGCTGAATTTTCCGGCAATACCATTCCTTCTAAAACCAACTCTTTTAATGCCAGCCTTACAATTTCACGACGAGATGCAAATTCACTGAACTTGTACTGGTTATCGCCGTTTAAATCAGATTCACTTACACCAAATGTAGCCCCGTATGTAACCATGAAATCCGTAGCATAAATCTTGTCCAGGCTTTGGCCACAATCAAACTCTGCCAATAACAACAGGATACGGAGTGAATTTTCAAATACACTATTAAATAGCTTGTTCATCATCTTCTCGCACCCAACCTTTCAAACGATTTTCCCCAACAAGAAAATGGCACACACCTTTTCGTTGACTGTTGCCAATCCACTCCGTTTCTCTGCAAATACGGCATTTATCCAAGGATGTTTTTGTTGCCTGCGCCATAACTTTTCTCATTCGCGCAAGCCCATTTTTCGCCTCGTCCTCCCAGACTTCCGTAACACCCTCGTACATTTCGTCCTTCAAAACTTCGAATTGATCCTTTTCCTTCGTACCGTACAAATCACGAATTCCTCTACGAACAGCTTCTGCTGCAAAATAATATTTTCTCTGATTACTAAAATTTTCTTTGTGAGCAGGATAAGCATCTAGCATATCAATAGTAAAATGCTTAATCCCCTCTACCTGTCCATATGCAGCAAGGAGCGCATCGGTGTAGCTTCCTTCTACGCCAGTAATACCAGTAGGCAGTGGAATAACTTCAAGCTCTGTTGTAGCAGTAACAGGCTTAGCGCTTCTGCTACCATCTAACACGTTATCTCTTGATAAAGAATAGAGATATACGCTTGCCAAAAACATGGCGAGCGTATTTTTTTGTGCGCTTGTCAGAAGCTCTTGCTTCTTAGCCGGTGCTATCCCGTCATCGTCATTAATAACCGCCTTAAATCTCTCAATCAGATCATCTTCACTGCCTTTGAGCAATCGTTTTACTATATTCTTTTTGAAATACTCCTCAATTGATATATGGACTCTGTTATCTGCAGACTTGCTGCGAATAGAACGATGTGGATTGCCTCCAGGCTGTCGATTCATGATTTTACTTGCAGTACCTTTAGTAACCGTGATTGGATCGCCATTCTTATTTGTCAATCCTACCGGCTCAGCAATAGCATCATAAAGTAGATTTATCAAATCTGGAACAGCAATCGCATCTTCCCATGATGTTTTCAATTCTGTTAAGACTGTTGCAAAAACTAGTTCTTTCAACTGGTGACACCTCCAAATGGAAACTTCACTATAACTTAACGGTTACTTTATGTGGCCGATTTTCTTTCCGCATTGAACTATAATTAAATTGTACAAAGGAGACGAAAACGACTCGCAAGATGTAAAGCAACATTGCTATCCTTATATTACCTTTTATTATATCACATTTTGTCGAGGATTTCAACATTATCTCTGCAAACGCAAATATAATTTTTATCGTTTTCGACTGCTGTGTACCCAATTGTAGTCATGTTCGGTACCGACGACATTCCAGTGACTACGATTACAATCAAATATATTTGTGACGCTAGCCACTGGAATGTGCTGGTTGCATACTTGAAATGGAGATAAATTTTCAAGCAGTGCACCACTATACCCTTTTGCTGGTATCTGTTATGTTTTCCTCCGTTTCGAGACAATCAACGGAGGAAATCTTTATGTCAAAAGAAGCCAAAAAGTATTTTATCCCTGTCAACGGAGAACTTGTAGAGGTAAGCGAGGAACTGTATCGTGAGTATTACCGACCCATATGGAACACCCGCTATCATGCCCGGAAGAACGGCGAGTGTAGTTGCACCAAAGCTCAGCTGTGGAAATGCGATGGCGTATGCCCAGGTTGCCCGTTCTACACAGCTGGCAAAAAAGTATCTCTTGACACCGTTATCGGTGGTGAAAACGATGAACTCACCCTTGGCGACACTCTAGAAGACGATTCGCAGACCATCGAATCAATTATTATTCAGAAGGAACTGCTCGAAGCCTTGTATGAAGAACTCGACCGTCTTGATCCGGAAGGAAAGCGTATTTGCGAATTGATGATGTACCATTCCGAGAGAGAGTCCGCCGAAATTATGGGTATGGCTCGTTCAACTTTCAAACGGCACTGGGCAAAGATACGTGACGAGCTGCGGGACAAGCTTAGGGATTACTATCTCTAATAATTAAATTACTTCTCCGGTTGCAGTTTTGTAGCCGGAGAAAATATTTTTTCGGACTGCGGACCACTTTGGCATAATCCCTCCAGTGGATATTGAGGACAACAAAAACAAATTACCTCGGAAAGGAGATTTCCCAATGAACAAGCCTAAAATCAACGAATCTGCAGCTGACGAGGAACTTATCGGCGTGCTTACGGCAATCAGTGTTGTTTCAAAGCGCCTGGCAAAAAATTTGATTCAGCTTGAACAGCAGAAAAAATCTATGGAAGGAGCGACAAATCATGAGCAAAATACGCGAAGTGGAACAGGCAATCAGAGAGTTGCGAGATGCTGCATCATTGTTGAATGATACCGCAAATTGGCTGTACGAGCTCTTCTCTGCCGACAAGGTACAGGAGCATAATACCGATTCAGCAGAGACACAGAAGCAACTTACCCTTGAAGAAGTAAGAGCCGTCTGCGCCGAGAAATCCCGCGCCGGCTTCACAGCAGAGGTAAAGTCAATCATCACAAAGCACGGTGCGGACAAGCTTTCCGTAATCAAGCCGGAGGAATATGCAGCAGTCCTAGCAGAGGTGGAGGTGCTTGGCAATGCCGACTAACCACGCAATTCTCTCGGCATCATCAAGCCACCGCTGGCTCGAATGTCCGCCGTCTGCTAAACTCTGTGCCGAACTGCCGGATACATCAAGCGAGTATGCGCAGGAGGGCACGGACGCTCATGCCCTCTGCGAACACAGGCTGAAAGCCTTGCTCGGCAGAGAAACCACCGACCCAACAGAAAACCTCACCTACTACAACGAGGAGATGGAGCGCTGCGCTGTCGAGTACGCTACATACGCTTATGAGCAGGTCAAGAAAGCAAAAGTAGCCTGCAATGACCCCATAGTCCTTATCGAACAGAAACTGGATTTCTCTCGGTGGGTTCCGGAGGGATTCGGCACAGGTGACTGCGTAATCGTAGCTGACGGTACACTTTCCGTTATAGATTTCAAGTACGGCAAAGGTGTGGAAGTCCGCGCAGAGAATAATCCGCAGATGATGCTTTACGCTCTCGGCGCTCTCGAATTATTTGACGGAATATACGACATATCCGCAGTGAACATGATTATATTCCAGCCAAGGCGTGACAATATCAGCGAGTATGCCATCTCCAAAGAAGAACTGCTCCGTTGGGCTAATGAGATCCTCACCCCGACAGCGCAGCTTGCCGCAAATGGCGATGGAGATTTTAAAGCAGGGAAACATTGTCGCTTCTGCAAGGTCAGAGCGACCTGTCGAAAACTAGCAGAATATAATCTTGCTCTCGCTCGTTACGATTTTGAACCGCCTGCAACCCTTGATAATATCGAAATCGCCGCTATTCTCGCAAAAGCGGACGAGCTTGTATCTTGGGTGACCGATGTAAAAGAATACGCTCTGCGGCAGGCGCTTAGCGGTGTTTCATACGATGGCTTCAAGGTGGTCGAGGGGCGTTCCAACCGCAAATACACAGATGAAAATGAAGTTGTTGAGGCCGTCAAATCCGCAGGATATGACCCATATGAACACAGCGTTCTCGGTATCACAGCAATGACCAGTCTGCTCGGTAAGAAAAAGTTCAACGAATTGCTCGGCGGGCTTATCGAAAAGCCGCAGGGCAAGCCAACTTTAGTATCAATTTCGGACAAGCGTCCGGCAATTCATACAGCAAACGAAGATTTCAAGGAGGAAAAATAATATGCCAAAGTTTATCAATCCCACAAATGTAATCACAGGACCCGATGCAAGATGGAGCTACGCAAACATCTGGGAAGCAAAGTCCATCAACGGCGGCGCACCGAAGTTCAGTGTGAGCCTTATCATTCCGAAGTCCGATACCAGGACGGTCGAGAAAATCAAGGTGGCTATCGAAGCAGCTTATAAGGAGGGCGAGTCCAAGCTCAAGGGCAACGGGCGCTCCGTTCCTGCGCTTTCCGCAATCAAGAATCCGCTCCGTGACGGCGATACAGAACGCCCCGATGATGAAGCGTACGCTAACAGCTACTTCATCAACGCAAACTCCGCAACCGCTCCCGGTATCGTGGACGCAAACTGCAATCCTATTCTGGAGCGTAGCGAGGTTTACAGCGGTGTTTACGGCAGAGCGTCTATTTCTTTTTATGCTTTTAACTCCAACGGCAACAAGGGTATCGCCTGCGGTCTGAACAACTTGCAGAAGATTCGCGATGGCGAACCGCTCGGTGGAAGAACCCGCGCTGAGGACGATTTCGCAACCGACGACGATGATGATTTTCTTTCTTGAGGTGTAATATGACGGAGTTTGAAAGCATAATGCTTGCCGCTTGTTTTGGCATTTCGGTAGGTACGGTCATCGGCAATCTCATCACCGTTATCGGTTCGCTGGCAGCGGCAATCAAGCAGCGCCGCAAGGCTAATCACAAGTAATTTTGGCAGTCTGATACTGCCGGGTGGGCGGGTAGGTCAATTTCGGAGGTTTATATGGAAATTTCAACTTTTAACAACGAAGAATTCGGAGAAATTCGCACTATTCAGGAGAACGGCGAGGTGCTGTTTTGCGGCGCTGATATTGCAAAGGCGCTCGGATACTCTAACACGCGTGACGCTCTTTCAAGGCACTGCAAGGGTGTCGTGAAATGCGACACCCCTACGAACGGCGGCATTCAGTCACTTGGTTTCATTTCGGAAGGCAACGTTTACCGCCTTATCGCTCATAGCAAGCTGCCTGGCGCAGAACGCTTTGAGAAATGGGTGTTTGATGAGGTCCTGCCATCTATTCGCAAGAACGGCGCATACATGACGGAAGATGTTCTGGAACAGGCGCTTGCTTCTCCGGATTTTCTCATTGAACTGGCTACCAGACTGAAAACAGAAAAGGCGAAAAATGCACAGCTTACCGTTTCCAATCAGATCATGCAGCCAAAAGCAGATTATTTCGATATGCTCGTTGACAGAAATCTGCTCACAGGTATTCGCGACACTGCAAAGGAACTCGGTGTAAGGCAGAATGATTTTGTGCGTTTTCTGCTTGACAAGGGTTATCTCTACCGTTCGAAGAAAGGCAAACTCAGACCTTACGCTACATACGTTGACAGCGGCTTGTTTGAAATGAAGGAGTTCGTCAACGACAAGACCGGATATACAGATACTCAGACGATGATAACTCCAAAGGGCAAGGAAACATTCAGATTGCTGTGCATCTGAGAACTAATAGGGCGGTAGAAAAACTTTACCGCCCTTTTTGAGGTGAACTATGGATAAAATCAAAACACTGTCAATTGACATTGAAACATTCAGCGATGTTGACCTTGCAAAATGCGGTGTGTACAGGTATGTTGAATCACCCGCATTTGAAATACTGCTGTTCGGAGTTTCCGTGAACGGCGGCGATGTTGTGGTGTACGACCTTGCACATGGCGAGAAGATTTCTAATGAAATCCTCGCTGCGCTGACTGACAACAGCATTATTAAATGGGCTTTTAATGCTGCTTTCGAACGTGTGTGTCTGTCAATGTATCTCGGTTTGCCGTCCGGAGAGTATCTCGACCCGACTTCGTGGAGGTGTTCGATGGTGTGGTCGGCATATATGGGACTTCCGTTGTCGCTTGCCGGTGCGGGCGCAGTTCTTGGCTTATCGGAACAGAAGCTGAAAGAGGGCAAAGACCTCATCAAGTATTTCTGCGTCCCCTGCGCAGCTACCAAGACAAATGGCGGCAGAACAAGAAATCTTCCCGAACACGCTCCGGAGAAATGGTCGCTTTTCAAAGCGTACAACAAGCGTGATGTCGAGGTCGAAATGTCGATACAGGACAAGCTACGCAAATTCTCCGTGCCGGATTTTGTTTGGGAGGAATACGCTCTCGACCAGCAGATAAACGACCGTGGGATTGCTCTGGATATGGCTGTTGTTGAGAATGCAATACGGTTTGACGAGCGGTCAAAGGCGCTGCTTTCCACGAAAATGCAGGAACTTACTTCGCTCGAAAACCCGAACTCTGTACAGCAGATGAAACAGTGGCTTTCGGAGAACGGACTTGAAACAGACACTCTCGGTAAGAAAGCTGTTTCCGAATTGCTGAAAACCGCACCGCCGCAGCTTGCAGAGGTTCTGGAACTCCGCCAGCAGCTTGCAAAATCCTCGGTGAAGAAGTACCAGGCTATGAGGAACGCTGTTTGCTCCGATGGACGCGCACACGGAATGTTTCAGTTTTACGGTGCAAACCGTTCCGGCAGATGGGCGGGTCGGCTGATACAGTTACAGAACCTCCCGCAGAACCATATCCCCGACCTTAAACAGGCTCGTGAGCTTGTGAAAAGCGGCAACTATGAAGCCATAGAACTGCTGTACGATGATATTCCGGACACGCTTTCGCAGCTTATCCGCACGGCATTTGTGCCGAAAGCGGGAATGAAATTCGTGGTTTCAGATTTTTCAGCAATAGAGGCAAGAGTGCTGTCGTGGTTTGCTAGCGAGAAATGGAGGCTTGACGTATTCAAGTCCGGTGGAGATATCTATTGTGCGTCTGCAAGTCAGATGTTCCGTGTCCCCGTTGAAAAGCATGGTGTCAATGGACATCTGCGGCAGAAAGGTAAAATCGCAGAGTTGGCGCTCGGTTATGGCGGTTCGGTCGGCGCTCTGAAAGCTATGGGTGCATTGGAGATGGGTTTGTCAGAAGATGAATTACAGCCGCTTGTGGATATGTGGCGCAGTTCCAACCCGAATATTGTTCGATTCTGGTGGGAAGTCGACCGCTGCGTGAAGGATACAATACGACAAAGGCTTCGCACAGACACACATGGCATTCAGTTTGAATATCAGAGCGGAATGCTGTTTATCACGCTGCCGAGCGGCAGACGGCTTTCCTACGTCAAGCCCCGTATCGGCGAGAATAAGTTCGGCGGCGAATCCGTCACTTACGAGGGCGTTGGTGCAACGAAGAAGTGGGAGCGCATTGAAAGCTACGGGCCTAAGTTCGTGGAGAACATCGTTCAGGCGGTCAGCCGGGATATTCTCTGCTCTGCTATGCGGACGCTGCGGAATTATCGGATGTGCGGTCACGTGCACGATGAACTTATCATCGAATGCCCGATAGATACAAATGTATCTGAAATCTGCGAGATGATGGGTAGAACTCCACCGTGGGCAAAGGGGCTTCCGCTCTGTGCCGATGGGTACGAATGTATGTTTTATAAAAAGGACTGAAATATAGTGGACCATTTGTATAATAATTTTCCATATATTATTGGCGGCTCTATCAGCTGTTAGAATTTAAAGAATGGAGGATAATAATGAAATTCACGTTATACACGGCAGACTGCGTAGGCAGTCTGCCTAACAGCATATACCCCCACAAGTGCGTCATAACAGACGAAAATTCTATGAAAGCTGCTGTGGCATTTGACCACGTTGCAGCTGAATATACAAACAATCATCGCAGCAATACGGATTTTCTTTCTTCCGATAATATCCCAATGGACTGCGACAACGACCACTCGGATGACGCGAACGATTGGGTTACACCGCTCGAAGTGGCTATGGCTTTTCCGGGTGTGGAATTTGTAGTTGTATATAGCCGCAGCAATATGAAACCGAAAAACGGAAAGTCACTTCGACCGAGGTTTCATGTGTACTTCCCAATTCCGCTGATAACAGACGCTGCTGCATATACTGCGATAAAAAAGCGCATTGCGGCTGAGTTTCCGTATTTCGACAAGAACGCTCTCGACAGCGCAAGACTGCTTTTCGGAGTTCCGAACCCGCAGGTTGAAATATACAACGGCGATATGTCTGTCGTAGATTTCCTCGACAATGAGGATTTTGAACAGTGGGACAATGACAGTGCGAGTGTACCCGAGGGCAGCCGCAACAGCACTATGTCACATTACGCAGGGCGTATTATAAAGCGGTTCGGGAACACTGACGAAGCATACAAACAATATCTGAAACAGGCTGAAAAGTGCGACCCTCCTCTTGATGATTCAGAGCTTCAGACTATCTGGAACAGTGCCATCAAATTCGGCAAAAAGGTGGCAAAACAGGACGGATATATCCCGCCCGAGCAATATGATTCGGGCTTGAGATTAAAGCCCGATGATTATTCTGACATCGGACAGGCTAAGGTTCTCGCTTGTGAGTACGGCGGCGAACTTGTATTTACCGATGCAACGGATTATATGCGTTATGATGGGATCCGCTGGGCGGAGTCAAAGCAGCTTGCTGTCGGAGTCTGCGAGGACTTCCTCGATAAACAGCTTGATGAAGCCAAAACCGCTCTGGAAAAGGCGCAGCAGGCTCTTATGAAATCCGGCATAGACAAGGAAGTCGTTTTGTCGGGAGGCAAGGCTCTTGAAAGGGCGATAGACGAGAAAAGCGAGAAAGCCTTTGCTGAATACATGACAGCACTTGTGTATAAATCGTTTGTAATGAAACGCAGGGATATGAAGTACATCACTTCCGCATTGCAGGCGGCAAAGCCTATGTTACTGCGTGATATTAAGGATTTTGATTCGCAGGAATTTCTGCTGAATACTCCGGCGGCTACATACGATTTGCGAACTGGGACAAGCTCGGAGCACTCCGCAGATGACCTTATAACCAAAGTGACCGCCGTTTCTCCCACCGATGAGAATGTGGATATCTGGCTTGACACAGTGAACAGCTTTTTCTGTGGCGATGCGGAGCTTATCGAGTATGTTCAGCAGATAGTCGGTCTTGCGGCAATAGGCAAAGTGTATATGGAGGCTCTTATAATCTCCTACGGTGAGGGTCGCAACGGTAAGAGTACGTTCTGGAACACGATTGCACGGGTACTTGGCTCATACAGCGGCAGTATATCCGCCGATGCCCTCACGGTTGGCTGTAAGCGAAATGTCAAGCCTGAGATGGCTGAACTAAAGGGAAAACGGCTTGTTATTGCGGCAGAACTTGAGGAGGGTATGCGGCTTAACACCTCGGTGGTAAAGCAGCTGTGTTCTACTGACGAGGTTTCAGCAGAAAAGAAGTATCGCGATCCGTTCAGATATACTCCCACCCACACGCTTGTGCTGTACACAAATCATCTCCCGAGAGTCGGGGCTAATGACGAGGGTACATGGCGCAGGCTTATCGTCATACCGTTCAATGCCAAAATTGAGGGCAACTCCGACATCAAAAATTATGCGGATTACCTTGCAGAAAAGGCAGGCGGTGCTGTGCTTTCTTGGATTATCGATGGAGCCAAAAAGGTGATTGAATGCAATTTCAAGCTGTCTATTCCGCAGTGCGTCAGTGACGCAATATCTCACTATCGGGAAAATAACGACTGGCTTTCCATGTTCATTGATGACTGCTGCGAGGTTGACCCATCATATACGCAGAAGTCGGGCGAATTCTATCAAGAATATCGTGCCTACTGCGCGAGAAACGGAGAATACACGAGAAGCACCACGGATTTTTACACAGGATTAGATTCTGCCGGCTTCAACAGGCACAAGTTAAAAACGGGTGTTGTAATCCATGGAATCCGCTTAAAAACTGATTTTATGGAGAATTGATACTTAAAGGGTGGTGGTCGTAGATAGTCTTAGTATAAAACTCCCTTTAGGGCTGTTTTATGACAAAAAATGCCTTATAGAGAGTTTTATGAAACGAGTGCCTATGACCAACACCATTGAAGAAAAAGGAGCGTAAAATGCGTGAGAAACAGATAGAACAGAAGCTGGTGCAAGCGGTCAGAAAAAGCGGTGGTATGTGTCTGAAATTCGTGTCACCAAATTTTGATGGAATGCCGGACAGATTGATACTTCTCCCGGGCGGCAAAATCGCCTTTGCAGAACTGAAAGCACTCAGCAAAAAGCCACGTCCCCTGCAGTTAGCAAGGCACAAAACATTGATGAAACTCGGCTTTCATGTGTATGTCATTGACAGCATAGAGCAGATAGGAGCGATACTTGATGAAATACAATCCCCATGATTATCAGCGGTATGCCGCCGAGTTCATAATCACCCACCCCATTTCAGCGCTTTTGCTGGATATGGGCTTAGGCAAAACGAGCATTACGCTGACGGCGATAAACGACCTGCTTTTTGACAGCTTTGAAATACATAAAGTCTTGGTGATAGCACCACTTCGTGTGGCTCGTGATACTTGGGGCACTGAAATTGAAAAGTGGGAGCATTTGAAGAATCTGCGGTACAGCGTAGTTGTCGGAACGGCGCAGGAGCGGATTTCGGCGCTCTCCACTCCTGCGGATATCTACATCATCAACCGAGAGAATATACAGTGGCTTGTAGAGGAAAGCGGACTGCCTTTCGATTTCGATATGGCGGTTATTGACGAGCTCTCTTCGTTCAAAAACCATCAATCGAAGCGGGTCAGGGCTTTTATGAAAGTCCGACCGAAGCTGAAACGCATAGTCGGATTGACGGGAACACCTGCCAGCAACGGTCTGATGGACTTATTCGCAGAGTTCAAACTGCTGGATATGGGAGAACGGCTCGGGCGGTTCATCGGACAGTACCGAAACGCATATTTTCAGCCCGACAAAAGAAACGGCATGGTGATTTACAGCTACAAGCCATTACCCGATGCGGAACAGCGGATTTACGACAAAATCTCGGATATCACCATTTCCATGAAAGCCACCGACCACCTTAAAATGCCCGAACTCATAAGCGCGGAATACATGGTTCAGCTTTCCGAAAATGAAAAGGAGAAATACGACCGTTTGAAGAAAGACCTCATTCTCGCCACAGAGGATAATGAGATTACTGCGGCTAATGCCGCTTCTCTTTCAAATAAGCTGTCGCAGATGGCAAACGGTGCGGTTTATTCCGATGACGAAAGCATTATCGAGATACACAACCGCAAGCTGGACGCTTTGGAGGATATAATCGAAAGCATGAACAGCAGACCACTGCTTGTTGCTTACTGGTTCAAGCACGATTTAGAGCGTATCCGAAAACGCTTTGAAATCCGTGAAATCAAGTCTAGCCGAGATATTTCCGAATGGAACAGCGGAAAAATCCCGGTTGCGCTTATACACCCTGCTTCTGCCGGACACGGATTGAACTTACAGAGCGGAGGTTCGACCCTGGTTTGGTTCGGGCTTACGTGGAGCCTTGAACTGTATCAGCAGACAAACGCAAGACTGTGGCGTCAGGGTCAGACCGCAGATACGGTGATTATTCAGAACATAATCGCCAAAGACACTATTGACGAGCAGATAATCAAAGCTCTGAAAACAAAGGACACAACGCAGGCGGCTCTTATCACCGCAGTGAAAGCGGAGGTACATAAATGAACCCATACAAGGAACTCGCAAATGCTATAATTATTCAAGCCGTAAAGGACTATCGTGATTCCGTGGAACGCTTGCGCTACACTCCAGACGACAAATCGGCGCAGCACGACAAGCGGAGTATAGAGAAATTCTTCCGTTCAAACTGGTTTTCGATACTTTCGGATTTGAACGGAGAATTGCTTCTGAAAAAGCTCAAAGAGGAGGTTTCGGCATGACGGCAAAGGAATATCTCGGACAGGCGTATAGAATAGATCAGCGTATCAACAGCAAGATGGAGCAGATAGCTTCATTGAATCTGCTTGCACAGAAAGCAACGACGGTTTTCAACGATATGCCCGGCAACTCCACAAGAAATATCCACCGTATGGAAGATGTTATAATCAAAATCGTGGATATGGAAAGCGAGATAAACGCAGACATTGACAGCCTGGTTGACCTGAAAAAAGAGATCGCCGGAGTGATTCGCGGTGTTTCAAATCTTGAATATCAGACGTTACTTGAACTGCGGTATCTGTGTTTCAAAACATGGGAGCAGATTGCTGTGCAGATGGGATACGGCATAGACAACATCTATAAAATGCACCACAAGGCGCTGCGTGAAGTGACCGTTCCTGAAACATTACAGTAAAATCAACTATTTTACAGTAGCCCCTTTGTGGTATGATATAATCAGCAAAGAATACAGAGAAAGCCTTGTAGGTTGTAACACCCGCAAGGCTCTTTGTGTGTCTGTACGAAAAATTCGTGATAATATCGCACGATTTTCAAATAAAAGAAGAATAAATCGTTCGATTTAAGGAGATGAACCCATGCCCAGACGACCACAGCGCCCCTGTTCCTACCCCGGCTGTCCCAAACGTTGTGACGGGCAGTACTGCGAGGAACACGCAAAGCAGATAAACCGCCGCTACAATAAACTCGTCCGTCCTGCCGACAGCAACAAGAAATACGGCAGAGCGTGGCGGGAAATACGCAGACGGTACGTTTCAGCGCACCCGCTGTGCGAGATGTGTCTGAAAGCGGGTCGGCTCACTCCTGTTGAGGAGGTACACCATATCGTTCCCGTGTCGCGAGGCGGCAGTAATGACTTCAACAATCTGATGTCGCTGTGTCAGTCGTGTCACACGAAAATACATCACAATATAGGAGATAGATGATTAAAACAAATCAGAGTTTGAACCCGTTTGGAAAAGAAAAAGTTCAAGCTCACAAGCATATTGCGTCCGGTGCATATTTTCATACGCGCCTTTTCGGATCATCACTTTTTCAGAAATTCCGTCAGCAGACGGATATATTTATCAGGCTGTTCATTGAGAAATTGGACGTGACCGCAGTTTGGTATAATCTTTTCACGGATATGGGGGATATGTTCTTTCAGCAGCTTGAATGATGCTGTGGGTATAGGCTCATATTCGCCTCTCAGGCTGATGATATCTACGCCGTCGGTGGAGATATTGCCAAGCTTATACTCATAGACCTGCCTGCACACGTTCTTTACCGTTATCTTTGATGTGCCGCTGTACATCATATCCACAACGCTTCTGTTGCCCTTGCCGAAAACCATTTCTATCAGCTTGTCGGGGACTTTTCCACCCTTTCGCATATAGTCGATGCCGATATTGCACATTAGCGCACACATATTGGCGTACAAAGCGCCCTTGTTCTGCACATACACGCCGTCAAGGAACACCTTGCTGACGGAAATTTTCTTTCTTGTGAGCAGATGAACGCATATAGTGGAGCCGAGGGACAGCCCAATAAGGGCATATACGCTTCCGTTCAGGCTTTGCTGTACATACTCTTCTATCTGCTCCGCTTCCTTATCGAGGGAAACAAAGTCGGGTGAGCCGTCATAGTGACCGTCAAGCCTGCAAAGGACGCAGTGATAATTGTCTTTCAGTGCCTCGGCTACCTTTGAATAGCAGGTCTCGGCTGTGGTGCATGAGCCGTGAATGAATATAAGAGTGGGGGCGTTTTTGCTACCGTATTCTAAAAATTCCATATTGATCTCCTTTCAATTCTTATGGCTCAATTGTATTATAATCATTTTTGAAAACATTGTCAACACAATATAGTAATTTGTTTTACAGTGTGCAGCATAGGGGCGGTCAGAATCTCTGCACACTTTACCTCGGACAGCGGCCCGGGGCTTCGTGCGCAAAAATCGGGGTTCAAACGGGGTATTAAACCATGAAATATTTTCGGACGGTGTGAACCGTCCTTTTTTCTTGTCCTGCGGAGGTGAAATCATGGCTAAGGACGGCACAAACAGAGGCGGCAGACGGGTACGCGCCGGAGATAAACCCGCTCCTGCCGCAGAGAAAAAGCAGAAAGGACTTCCGGTGAAAATCATAAGCAACGATATTCCTGCGCTCGACACTGCGGAACTTGAAGCGGTCGACCTGCCGGAGGGTGCTGCGCTTAACGGCACGGATATGCCGAAGCCAAGCGACTATCTGTCGGCTCGGCAAAAGAACGGAGTTCCGCTCGGCGCTGACGATATTTACCGTGAAACTTGGTTGTGGCTTAAACAAAGGAGCTGCGAGAACCTCGTAAACAAGCGGCTCATCGAAGCCTACTCCCAGGCATACGCAAGATACATTCAATGCGAGGAAGCAATCAGCACTTACGGCTTGCTCGGCAAGCACCCGACCACAGGCGGCGTTATTGCTTCGCCGTTCGTGCAGATGTCGCAGCAGTTTCAGAAAAGCGCAAACCTTATCTGGTACGAAATCTACGACATTGTCAAGGAGAACTGCACGGAGCCTTTCGAAGATGATTTGAACGATTCAATGGAACGGCTCTTGCGTTCCAGGAAAGGATAACGCTATGTCCAAGGACACCATCGAGTTTTTTAGAGAACTCAAAGGCAGCCGTCCGAACCTTACAGTTCAGCAATACCGAACAATCAAGGGTCAGGCTGTTAAAGGAAATATTGCGGACGCCCGGAAAGGGCTGCACAAGGTTCTCAAAAGGAGGAATGTCAGATGAACACGACCAGTGAAATGCAGCTTGTCCAGATAGACAAGCTGATACCATACATCAACAATGCTCGGACTCACTCGCCGGAGCAGCTGAACAAGCTGCGTTCCTCGCTGCGGGAATTCGGATTTATAAATCCGGTTATCATCGACAGGGATTTCAATGTCATAGCAGGTCACGGAAGAATTCTCGCCGCCAAGGCAGAAAATATCTCCGAAGTGCCTTGCGTGTTCGTGGATTATCTTACGCCCGCTCAGAAGAAAGCGTACATAATCGCAGACAACCGAATGGCTCTTGACGCGGGCTGGGATGAGGAAATGCTGAAAGTTGAAATCGAAGCATTGCAGGCTGACGATTTCGACCTCGGTCTGACGGGCTTTGATGAAAAGGAACTCGCCGCATTCTTTGACGAGGATTCCGATACCAAGGACGATGATTTTGATGTTGACGCAGAGATGGAAAAGCCTTGCATGACAAAGCCCGGTGACCTCTGGCTGCTCGGTAATCACAGACTTGTCTGCGGCGACAGTACGAAACCAGAAACTTACGAGTTCCTTATGGACGGCAAACAGGCTAATCTTGTGATTACCGACCCGCCGTACAATGTGAATTATGAGGGTTCGGCGGGAAAAATCAAGAACGATAACCTCGAAAACGAGAAGTTCTATCAGTTCCTGCTTGACGCTTTTACTTGCATGGAGAAAGCTATGGCGAACGATGCAAGCATCTATGCTTTCCACGCAGATACAGAGGGTCTGAACTTCCGCAAAGCGTTTGCTGACGCGGGATTTTACCTTTCCGGAACGTGTATCTGGAAGAAGCAGTCGCTTGTTCTCGGCCGCTCGCCGTATCAGTGGCAGCATGAGCCGTGCCTGTTCGGCTGGAAGAAGAACGGCAAGCACCGGTGGTACTCCGACCGCAAGCAGACGACAATATGGGAGTTCGACAAGCCGAAGAAAAACGGCGACCACCCCACAATGAAGCCGATACCGCTCATTGCGTATCCGATAAAGAATTCAAGCATGAGCAACTGTATCGTTCTCGACCCATTCGGCGGCTCGGGCAGTACGCTTATCGCCTGTGAGCAGACGAACAGAATCTGCCACACCATCGAGCTTGATGAAAAGTTCTGCGATGTAATCGTGAAGCGGTATATTGAGCAGGTCGGCTCTGCGGAGAATGTGTCTGTGATTCGTGACGGAAAGACGATACCCTATTCCGAACTGGAGGTCACCAATGAAGAATGAACTCACGCTTGGCAGCCTTTTTGACGGCAGCGGCGGTTTTCCGCTCGGAGGAATGCTTGCTGGCATTACTCCTCTGTGGGCTTCGGAAATCGAACCGTTCGCCGTTCGGGTAACAACGAAAAGACTGCCGCAGATGAAGCACTACGGAGATGTATCCTCGCTGAACGGTGCGGAGCTTCCGCTCGTGGATATAATCACATTCGGCAGTCCGTGTCAGGACATGAGCATTGCCGGAAAACGCAGCGGTCTTGACGGTTCACGGTCGAGCCTGTTCTATGAGGCGGTCAGAATTATAAAGGAAATGAGGTGCGCTACCAATGGCAAATATCCAAGGTTCTGCGTGTGGGAAAACGTCCCCGGAGCGTTCAGTTCCAACAAGGGCGAGGACTTCCGGTGCGTCCTCGAAAGCCTGTGCAGGGTCAGGGACGAAACCGTTTCTGTTCCTCGACATGAGAAATGGTCAGCCGCAGGAAACATCGTGGCAGACGGTTTCTCAATCGCCTGGCGAGTGCTTGATGCACAATACTGGGGAGTTCCCCAGAGAAGAAAACGCATCTACCTTGTCACAGATTTTGACGGCGAATGCGCCGGAAAAATACTGTTTGAGTCCGAGGGCTTGTCGGGGTATTCTGCAGAGGGCTTCAAAACGTGGCAAAGAGCTGCCGCCGCTGCTGAAAGCGGCGCTGGAACGACAAGCGCAGTCTGCTTGAACGACCAAGGTGGCAACAGAATGGACGTGACGGAGGAAGTAACTTGCACACTCCGAGCCGAAGCTCATCATCCACCGTGCGTGATGGAATCAGCAGGCTTCTGCACGGAACACTCGGCAAAAGCGAGAGGTATCGGCTACGAAGATGAAACTTCGCCTACTCTCCGTGCAGGGACTGTTCCTGCGACTGTCTATGAAAACCACTCGCAGGACACTCGCTACACCGAATTGCACGGCGTTGCTCCAACGGTTTCTTCAACCTACGGGACAGGCGGGAATAATCAGCCGTTTGTCGTGGAAGATACTCGCTGTTTTGATGTTCGTTTCACATCCGATGGCACGAAAAATGCGCGGCAGAACTGCTATGAAACAGATACCTCCCGGACGATAGATACGGGCGGTAATTCTCCCGACTCAAACCAAGGCGGCGTGGCAGTCGTAGCCGTCCAGGGTTCAATGATAGGCAGAGCCGACAAAAACGGTCCGCAAGGCAGCGGTGTGAATGAGGACATTTCGTTCACTCTGAACACCACCGACCGACACGCAGTAGCTTTTTCACAAGATAGCTACACGAAGTACAGCGAAAACGATAAATGCGGAGCATTGAGAGCAGCTGGTGGAATGTACGGAGGGGGTTCGGAAACATTGGTTTACAGCACAAGCAAGAATTCCTACCACACCGAAGCCAAGGAGAATCTCGCAAACACGCTTGTCGCAAGCGATTACAAAGACCCGCCGACCGTGAATTCTCCGGAATACATAGTCCGCAGGCTTACTCCAACGGAGTGCGCCCGTTTGCAGGGATTTCCCGACTGGTGGTGCGCAGATCTCGGAACGGACGAGCCTACAGATGAAGAATTGACATTCTGGAAAGAGGTCTTTGAAATACACAGAAAAATCATCGGTAGCGCAGTCAAGCCGAAGTCCGAAAAGCAGATCCGCGCATGGCTGAAAAATCCCCACAGCGACTCTGCCGAGTACAAGCTGTGGGGAAACGGTGTTGCTCTGCCGTGTGTTTACTTTGTCCTTTCGGGGATTGTGTACTGTACACAGCTGAACCCAAAAATATTGTGTAGTAATACGGCTTGATATATATGCCTTTCAGAGTTAATATGTACGCAAAGGAGGGCAAAATGCCATGACAATTTACTACAACGCACAGGACAGAAAACCGCTTGTGAAAGCCATCAGCGAGTTCACGGGAGCGAAAGCAGTTTACATGAGAACACCGACCTACGCTTACCGAATCGATTATTTCACGGTGACCCGTGAGGGCAACCTTGAATTCGATGACAGAGCCGACAGCGAGGAAATCGAAGGATTGCTTGAATTCCTTGTAGGGCGTGGATTCATCGCCGAGGTTGCCGACACAGAACCGCCGAAAACGGATACCGAGGAAATACCCGCAGACACCGACAGCGCCGAACACAGCGAACCTGTGGGGCTTACGGTGGAAGTTCCGCTTGAAAGCACGGCGGTCGAGAATCTTACCAAGCTGCTCAAAGCAAAAGGCAGACTTATCCGCAAAGCATTAGCGGTGGATAAGCTGCCGATTGAGGTCACGGACAGCACGGTGAAGTTTCCATGGTTCGCAGAGTGCAGCACTGACGAATGTAAGGCTTACACGCATTTCATATCGGCTCTTTGCGAACTTGCCGCAAACGCAAAGCGAGTTACAGCGAAAGAAAAGGAAACCGACAACGATAAGTATGCATTCCGCTGCTTTCTCCTGCGGTTAGGTTTCATCGGTTCGGAGTACAAAGCCGAGCGGAAGATACTGCTGAGAAACCTCACAGGTTCATCGGCTTTCAGAAATGGAGGTGCTGTAAATGAAGTTTCCGAGTAAGGAGCAGATTGAGCAGTACCGCCGAGAGTACCCTGCCAGCTGCCGTGTGGAACTGGTTTCAATGGACGATTTCCAGGCGCCGCCGATAGGTACTCGCGGCACGATTAAAGGCGTTGACGACGCAGGAAATCTGCTCGTCCGCTGGGATAACGGCTCCGGGCTGAATGCTGTTCTTGGTGTTGATGTAGTTCGCAAAATCCGTGGCTGATATACACGATTTCTGCGTGTGTATTTCGTTCAATATATTGTGGTAAAACCGCTTGCTATATACTCGTTTTAGAGTTAATATGTGTCTACCGCAGCAAGGACGCTGCAAGGTTGCCCCCAAAAGGCGGCACGGACGCCGCCAACCGAGGGGCAACTCAGAAAGGGAAACAAAACAACGGAGGACACCACAATGAACGCAAAAACCACAAAGCAGATTGAAGAAATGATGAACCAGACCATAGGGGTCGAGGTTGAAATGAATAATATTACAAGAACGAAAGCCGCACAGATTGCCGCCGAGTTCTTCGGCACTCGCCGCCATGAGAATACCGCAGGCCGCAACGGTTACTGCACCTACTCAGCATGGGACAGCGAGGGACGCGAGTGGAAGTTCCAGAAGGACGTCAGCATTCACGGACCAGACAGCGAAAAGTGCGAATTAGTCACCCCGATACTTACCTACGCAGACATGGAAACCCTGCAGGAGCTTATTCGCAGACTGAGGAGAGCAGGCGCAAAGAGCGATGCCACAAGGAGCTGCGGAGTTCACATTCACATTGGCGCAAAAGGCCACACGGCGCAGACCTTGCGAAACCTCGCAAACATTATGGCAAGCCATGAAACCCTGCTTGCAAGCGCCTTGAACCTCGACAGAAACCGCATGAACCGCTACTGCCGCACGGTCAGCAAGGATTTCCTGGTGGAACTCAACCGCAAGAAGCCCAAAACCATGGCGGCACTTGCGGACACCTGGTACGGCAGTCAGAATGCGGATTACGGCAGGTCGGCGCACTACAACGAGAGCCGCTACCATATGCTGAACCTCCACGCAACCTTTACAAAGGGCACGATTGAATTCAGACTTTTCCAGTTTGACGCACCCTCGGGCGGCAAGCAGAACGGACTTCACGCAGGTCAGCTGAAAAGCTACATTCAGCTTTGCCTTGCGCTCAGCCAGCTTGCCAAGCAGGTCAAGACCGCAAGCGCAAATCCTCAGCAGACTGAAAATCCCAAGTACGCAATGAGAACATGGCTTTTACGGCTCGGATTTATCGGCGATGAATTTAAGACCGCAAGGGAACTTTACACCAAGCGGCTCGAGGGCGATACAGCTTTCAGAAACGGCAGACCCTAACAAGCAGGAATCAGCTTCCTGCCCCCAACTCCCCACGCTGTGGGGCTTTTGGTGGTAGAAAGGTGATTTCTGAACGGTGGCAAGAACGCTACCGAAAATACAAGCCGCCTTTCAGAAAGGACGAATTTCAAATGAAAAAGTACTACCTCGCCTACGGCAGTAATCTGAACCTACGACAAATGGCGCTGCGTTGCCATACGGCAAAGCCCGTGGGGACTGCGGTGATTAAGGACTACGAACTGCTCTTTAAGGGCAGCAAGACAGGCGCTTACCTCACGATTGAGCCGAAATCGGGAGCGGAAGTCCATGTCGCGGTCTGGTCGGTTGAACCTGCCGATGAGAAAAGGCTTGATGTTTATGAGGGTTTTCCGACCTTTTACTACAAGACCGAACTTGAACTGTCCGTGAGGTACTTCTCGGGCAAAAACGTGGTCAGAAAGGCTTTCGTGTACATCATGCACGAGGAGCGACCGCTGGGCTTGCCGAGCGGTTCGTATGTTCGGACTTGCCTTGAGGGTTACAGCAATTTCGGTTTTGATGAGAGTATTCTTCTCGCAGCACTGAACAACAGCAGGAGGGCTGTCCATGAAATCAGATAATGCAACAATGCTTCGCACCTGCTCTCACTGTGGGGCGCTGTACGGCGGTGTTCCCGCTCTTTCGAGAAAGTATCCCAACACGCAAATCTGCCCTGACACGATGTCGGAAGGTTGCCCCACAAAGGCGTGGCATGGACGCCACGCCACCAAAGGGCAGCCAGTGACTGCGGCACACGGAAGGCACTCGACGCCCTCGATAAATAATCCGAGGAACAGATTATCTCTGATATCCTTTGCTGCCAACGACGAGAGTAAAATTGAAAGCGGCATAAAGTACCAACTCTGAGAGGTTTCGTTCCTCATATAGGAAGTACACTCTAATTCCAAGTAAGTAAATAAAAAGACACCACTTGTGTACTGCCAAGTGGTGTCTCTCTTGCTTTTTGTCCAACGGTCATAGCCCCAGCCAAGCCTAGTTTATGGCAGTACCCTCCGGATAATTCCGGATTAATTGTGGACCTTGATTCACGTAGCAAGAACGCGTCTCTCGCTCAAGGTCTGCTATCGTTGGACGCGAGGTGGTAAAAACACTGCTTCGAATATATTTATCAAGCGGCATCACCTCCTCAAGATAGATTATACCATAAAGTAATGCTTAATTCAATCAAGGAACATATCATGCGCAATTTAAAAAAATACACACCGACCCTCTATATGGCAGAGGGTTCCAATTACAATAAGGCGTCTGCCGATTATGCCGTCATGTTCATCGAAAATCTGTGTCACACCAAAGGCACATGGGCGGGAAAGCCATTCGAGCTTATCGACTGGCAGGAGCAGATAATCCGAGATTTGTTCGGAACGCTGAAGCCGAACGGTTACCGGCAGTTCAACACGGCGTACATTGAGATACCGAAGAAGCAAGGTAAATCCGAGCTTGCCGCCGCTGTTGCGCTGCTTCTCACCTGCGGTGACGGTGAGGAACGAGCCGAGGTGTACGGCTGCGCTGCTGACAGACAGCAGGCGGCTATCGTGTTCGATGTGGCGGCGGATATGGTGCGTATGTGTCCTGCGCTGTCAAAGCGAGTGAAGATTTTAGCATCACAGAAGCGGCTGATATACACACCGACAAATTCTTTTTATCAAGTGTTGTCTGCTGAAGCGTACAGCAAGCACGGTTTCAATATTCACGGAGTCGTTTTTGATGAGTTGCACACACAGCCAAACCGAAAGCTGTTTGATGTAATGACCAAAGGCTCTGGTGACGCGCGAATGCAGCCGCTGTATTTCCTTATAACTACCGCAGGAACTGACACTCACAGCATTTGCTACGAAACGCATCAGAAAGCCAAGGATATAATTGAGGGTCGAAAAATCGACCCTACTTTTTATCCCGTGATTTACGGCGCTGATGAATCCGATGACTGGACTGACCCGAAGGTGTGGAAAAAGGCAAATCCGAGCCTTGACATTACGGTCGGTATCGACAAGGTCAAAGCCGCTTGCGATTCCGCAAAGCAAAACCCCGGCGAGGAGAACGCTTTTCGGCAACTCCGCCTGAACCAATGGGTAAAGCAGGCGGTTCGTTGGATGCCGATGGAGAAATGGGACAAGTGCGCATTCTCCGTTGACGAGGACGAACTGGAAGGTCGTGTCTGCTACGGCGGGCTTGACCTTTCGTCAACCACGGATATTACTGCGTTCGTACTTGCTTTTCCTCCTTTGGACGATGAGGATAAGTACATCATTCTGCCGTACTTCTGGATTCCCGAGGATAATCTGACTCTGCGTGTTAACCGTGACCATGTTCCTTATGATGTGTGGGAACGACAAGGTTATTTGCAGACAACCGAGGGTAATGTAGTGCATTACGGCTTTATTGAAAAATTCATCGAGAAACTCGGCGAACGTTTCAATATCCGTGAGATAGCCTTTGACCGTTGGGGTGCGGTTCAGATGGTGCAGAACCTCGAGGGCATGGGCTTCACAGTAGTGCCTTTCGGACAGGGGTTTAAAGATATGTCCCCGCCGACAAAGGAGCTGATGAAACTGGTGCTTGAACAGAAAATAGCCCACGGCGGTCACCCTGTTCTGCGGTGGAACATGGACAATATTTACATTCGCACCGACCCCGCCGGTAACATCAAGGTTGATAAGGAAAAGTCCACAGAAAAGATTGACGGAGCAGTAGCTACTATTATGGCTCTCGACCGCGCTATCCGCTGCGGAAACGACCACGGGGCTAGTGTGTATGATGACAGAGGAATACTTTTTATCTGATGCGTATAATCTTATTGACAAAGTAGCATAATTGTGATATAATATGACTACCAACATAGGAGGTGTTTTTTATGACAAATTCTATTTCAATAAGACCGTCAAAGGACATTCGCACTAATTACGCTCAGATTTCCGCACTTACAAGAGATAATCCGGTAGCAATCACGGTTAACGGCAAGGAGGATACTGTACTTCTTAGTCATGAGGATTATCAGCAGACCATGCATTATATTTCCGAGCTTGAAGAAAAACTTGCTCTGTATGCTCATCTTGCGCAAAGCATGGATGATATAAGGCTTGGAAGAGTCCACAGCGCTGATGATGTATTCAACGATTTATTAAACGACCTAGAGAACCTTGATGTATGAATTGCAGAGTAATATTCACTGATACGGCAGAAGCTGATCTTCGCGATATAGCCTTTTATATTGCAAAGCAGTCAAAGGATAAGAATATTGCGATCCGTTTTGTAAACAAGCTAAGAGAAAAATGCAAAAATCTCGAAATACTGCCGGAAAGCGGCTCGCTACCCAAGGAAAGGGTTCTTGTGAGTAATGGATATCGTTTTCTCATTCATGATAATTACCTTATGTTTTATTATTATGTCAAGGAAGAAAACACGGTATACGTTAATGCGGTTTTCAACGCAAAGCAAGATTATACCCGCGTGATGAAAAAGTTTATATAACATAACAGAATAATTGTTAAGCATCTGTCAGCAATGGCAGGTGCTTTTCTTATGCCCATTTTACGAAAGGACTGACTACATGAAGATTTTCAGCAGTTTATTTCATTCCAGGGACAAGCCTAAAAACAGCACTGCCGGCAGCGCCTACCGCTTTTACATGGGCGGTTCTACCGCCGGAAAGAACGTCACCGAGCGTTCCGCAATGCAGATTACCGCCGTGTATTCCTGTGTTAGAGTGCTGTCGGAAGCTGTGGCGGGACTACCGCTGCACGTCTATAAGTACCGTTCGGACGGCGACAACATGGACGTTGCTGCCGTTTGCCCCAAGCGCGGCATGGACGCCGCGCAACAAAGGCAAACAGGCGGTAAGGAGAAAGCGATTAACCACTCCTTGTACCGTCTGCTCCACGATGAACCAAATCCCGAAATGACCTCGTTTGTTTTCCGTGAAACGCTTATGACGCACCTGCTCCTGTGGGGCAACGCATACGCGCAGATTATCCGCAACGGAAAGGGCGAGGTCATTGCTCTGTACCCGCTTATGCCGAACCGAATGTCGGTTGACCGTGATTCCAACGGAAAGCTGTACTACAAATACTACCGCGGCTCAGATAAAGCCATTCGCAGCAAGGAATACGAAGTCATTCTTTCGCCGGGCGATGTCCTGCATATTCCCGGACTTGGTTTTGACGGACTTGTCGGCTACTCGCCGATTGCAATGGCGAAGAACGCTATCGGACTTGCAATTGCGACCGAGGAATTCGGCGCTAAGTTCTTTGCGAACGGCGCAGCGCCAAGCGGCGTGCTTGAGCACCCGGGAACAATAAAGGACCCGACTAAGGTTCGTGAAGCGTGGCAGTCGCAGTTCGGCGGGAGTTCCAACAGCGGAAAGGTCGCTGTGCTTGAGGAGGGCATGAAATACACTCCCATCAGCATTTCTCCGGAGCAGGCGCAGTTCCTTGAAACAAGAAAATTTCAGATAAACGAGATAGCCCGAATTTTTAGAGTGCCGCCGCACATGGTTGGCGACCTTGAAAAATCGAGCTTTTCCAATATTGAGCAGCAGTCACTTGAATTCGTGAAATACACGCTTGAACCATGGCTTGTGCGTTGGGAGCAAAGCATGATGCGCTCCCTACTTACTCCAAGCGAGAAACAGGAATATTTCATCAAATTCAATGTTGACGGGCTGCTGCGCGGCGACTACGCAAGCCGAATGAGTGGTTACGCTACCGCAAGGCAAAACGGCTGGATGTCTGCGAACGATATTCGGGAGCTTGAAAATCTCGACCGCATTCCTGCCGAGGACGGCGGCGATTTATACCTCATAAACGGCAACATGACAAAACTGGCTGATGCGGGTATCTTTGCGGCGGCTGACAGAGAGGAGGATAATTCTAATGAAGAAGTTCTGGAAATGGACAAACAAGATAGTGAAGAACGAGGAAACGCAGGAGCAGAACCCGGAGAGAACGCTGTTCCTAAACGGCACAATCGCAGATGAGAGTTGGTTCGATGATGATGTCACACCGCAGCTTTTCAAAGAGGAACTGATGTCCGGGAGCGGTGATATTACCGTATGGATTAACTCGCCCGGCGGTGACTGTGTGGCAGCGGCGCAAATCTACAATATGCTGATGGACTATAAGGGCAACGTCACGGTGAAGATTGACGGCATAGCCGCAAGTGCCGCTTCGGTTATTGCAATGGCAGGAAACAAGGTTTTGATGTCCCCTGTTTCAATGCTGATGATACACAATCCAATGACAGTTGCGATGGGCAACACAGCCGAAATGCAGAAAGCAATCGAAATGCTGTCCGAGGTCAAGGAAAGCATTATGAACGCTTATGAAATCAAGACCGGAATGAGCCGTGCGAAAATCTCGCATCTCATGGACGCTGAAACATGGATGAATGCAAACAAAGCGGTTGAACTCGGCTTTGCGGACGAAATACTTACCAGTGACGAGCCGAACGAAGCGCTTGCCGCAGATTCGCTGATGTATTCCGAAGCGCAGGTGGTAAATTCACTTATGGGCAGAATTGCAGAGAAATGCAAAATTGCGCCAAAAACCGAACACAAAACAAAAGCCGAGGATTTGTTTTCTCGGCTTGATTTGATTAAGAACTGGAGGTAACGAAAATGACAATTCTTGAACTGCGTGAAAAGCGCAATAAGGCATGGGAAGCCGCAAAGGCTTTCGTTGAAACCAAGCGCGACAAGGACGGGCTTCTGTCCGCAGAGGACGCCGCTTCTTATGCCGAAATGGAACAGAAGATAAAGGACTACGGCGCTGAAATTGAGCGCATGGAGCAGATGGCGGCTATGGACGCGCAGCTTTCCAAGCCTACGTCAGCACCCCTCACCGCAAAGCCGCTGAACGGTGACAAGCCCAAGTCCGGCAGAGCAAGCGATGAGTACAAGGCGGCGATGCTGAACGCTTTCCGCACGAATTTCAGACAGGTGTCCGATGTACTTTCCGAGGGCGTTGACGCTAACGGCGGATATCTCGTTCCCGAGGAGTACGACAGCCGCCTTATAGACGCACTGACCGAGGAAAATATCATGCGAAAGCTGGGTCACACCATCACCACCAGCGGCGAGCACAAAATCAACATTGCCGCGACAAAACCCGCTGCGGCGTGGATCGACGAGGGCGGGGCGCTCACTTTCGGGGACGCTACTTTCTCGCAGATTAACCTTGACGCGCACAAGCTGCACGTTGCGGTTAAGGTGACCGAGGAGCTGCTCTATGACAACGCTTTCGGGCTTGAAAATTACATCATAGACCAGTTCGCAAAGGCGCTTTCCAATGCGGAGGAGGACGCTTTCCTCAACGGCGATGGTGTCGGAAAGCCTCTCGGACTTCTCTCCGACAAGGGCGGCGGCGAAGTGGCAATCACCACAGCAAGCGCGACCGCGATAACCGCTGACGAGGTAATCAACCTTGTGTACTCTCTCAAGCGTCCCTACCGCAAGAATGCAAAGTTCATCATGAATGACCAGACTGTCGCGGCGCTCCGCAAGCTGAAAGACAACAACGGCGCATATCTCTGGCAGCCGTCCCTCCGGGCGGGCGAGGTCGACAGGCTGTTCGGCTACGAGGTTTACACATCTCCGTATGTCCCCACAATCGCCGCAGGAAAGCCAGTAATCGCATTCGGTGACTTCAGCTACTACAACATCGGCGACCGTGGAACTCGTTCCTTTGCGGAACTCAAGGAACTGTATGCCGGAAACGGTATGGTTGGCTTTGTGGCAAAGGAGCGCGTTGACGGCAAGCTGATTCTTCCCGAAGCTGTGCAGATTCTTAAGATGAAAGCTGGCTCAGGTTCTTCCGGCGGCTAATAGGCGGTGACTATGGACGAACTTCTGACAAAAGTCAAGCAGAACCTCATACTTGAACATTCAGCGGACGATGAACTCATAAGCGGGTTCATCACCGCCGCTGTTTCCTACGCTGAAAGCTATCAGCATTTGTCTGAGAATTACTATTCAGAAAACGCAATGCCGCCAACAACCGAACAGGCGGTTATAATGCTGTCCTCGCATTTTTATGAATCGAGGGACGGCAGTACAGGTGGTTTTTTCGGTGACAATGTTCAGGCGGGAAAACAGGTGTGGGATACGGTGAATATGTTGCTGCGACTGGACAGGCGGTGGAAAGTATGAGTTTCGGTAAAATGAACACACAGATACAGATAACGCAGAAGCGGGTCACGCTCGATGGCGAGGGTTTTCAGACGGAATCCGATGTTATTGTAGCAGAGGTCAGAGCCTATCGGGAGGGTCGGCACAGCAGTGAGAAATGGGCTAACCGAGCCGCTTTTTCCGAAGCTACCGACCTGTTCCGTTTTCGCGCCATTCCGGGAGTTAAAATATCCACGGATATGCGATTGCTCTGCGGCGATTCTGTATTTGAGATTACCTCTGTCGAAGATGTGAAAGGCAGGGGTATGTATATCGAGGTTCTGTGCAAGGAGGTGAAGCCGAGTGGCTAAGGCTGATGTTAAAATGCCCGATGAGTTCCTTTTGAGGATTTCCCGGCTTGGAGCGCAGACCGACAGCATTGTTGAAAAGGTTTTGCAGGCAGGCGGCGAGGTCGCTTTCGCAAAGGTTCGGAGCAATCTGAAATCCGTTGTAGGTTCGGGTACGAAAAGCCAATCCCGTTCCACAGGTGAACTTGAACGTTCGCTCGGCTTATCTCCCGTTATGGTCGATAAAAACGGAAATCATGACATCAAGGTTGGATTCTCCGAGCCTCGCTCTGACGGGTCAAGCAATGCGAAAATAGCGAATATCCTCGAGTACGGAACAAGCAGTCATTCGGCGAGACCCTTTCTGAAACCCGCAAAATCCGCTGTAAAAAAGCAGTGCGTGGAAGCAATGAAATCCGCATTTGAAAAGGAGGTCGAGGGGCTGTGAGTCTGCTTTCAGAACTCTCTGCGATAGCCAAAAAGCTGAAAATCCCGGCGCAGACAGCGGTGTATTCCGGTAACGCTCCCGATGAATACTTGGTGTTCACTCCGCTATACGACAGCTTTGAACTTCATGCAGATAATACGCCGACTGCCGATGTGCAGGAAGTGCGGATTTCACTTTTCACAAAAGGAAACTACACCCGCACTGTAAGCAGGATTGTAAAGGCTCTGCTCTGCGCCGATATTACCGTAACCGCCCGAAAATATGTCGGTCATGAGGACGACACGGGCTACCATCACTACGCCGTTGATACGGCGAAAAACTATGAAATGGAGGAGATATAAATGGCAACAATAGGTCTTGACAAGCTGTTTTACGCTGAGATAAATGAGGACAGTGACGGCAGCGAAACCTACGGAGTTCCCGCTTCGCTTGCAAAGGCGATTTCGGCTGACCTTTCCGTGGAGCTTGCGGAAGCAACGTTATATGCCGATGACGGCGCTTCCGAAATCGTCAAGGAGTTCAAGAGCGGTACGCTTTCCCTTGGCGTTGACGATATAGGAAATGATGCGGCTTCGGTTCTGACGGGCGCTACCATTGACAGCAACAACGTGGTCATTTCCACCAGTGAGGACGGCGGCAAGCCTGTGGCTATCGGGTTCAGGGCGAAGAAATCCAACGGCAAGTACCGTTATTTCTGGCTGTACAGAGTGAAGTTCGGTATTCCGTCAACATCGCTTGCCACAAAGGGCGACAGTATAACGTTTTCCACACCCACAATCGAGGGCACGGTTCTCCGCAGAAACAAGCCCGATGGCAACGGAAAGCACCCGTGGAAAGCGGAAGCCACCGAGGGCGAGAAGAACGTTCCTGACAGTGTAATCACGGGTTGGTACAAGTCTGTATATGAACCAACATTCACGGCAAAGTCCGCTGAAACAGGCAAGTAACGGAGGTATGAGCAATGACGAATGAACGCAGTTCTTTAATAACCATCGGCGGTGAGCAGTACGAGATGATCCTCACCACCAGAGCGACAAAGGCTATTTCTAATCGCTATGGTGGACTGGATAACCTCGGTGACAAGCTGATGAGGTCTGAGAATATGGAGATGGCGCTTGATGAGATAATCTGGCTGATAACGCTGCTTTGCAATCAGAGCATTGAGATATATAATCTCAGAAACAGCGAGAAAAAGCCGCTTCTCACCGAGGAAACCGTGGAGCTTCTGACCTCTCCCAGCGAGCTTGCCGAGTACAAGGACGCTATCACCGAAGCTATGCTGAAAGGCACGAAGCGGAATATCGAAAGTGAAGATACCTCAAAAAATGCAGTAACAGCCGAGTGAATGACGCAGAACTGTTCACCCGGCTGTTCTATTACGGCGCGGCTCAGCTGCACCTCGCTTCGGAAGAGGTGTGGCTTATGCCGTTCGGGTTTCTGATGGATCTGTGGGAGTGCCATAAGCAGTTTATGGGCATTGCTAAACCTAAGCGTGAAGCGGATATTGACGAGGTTGTGCCTATGGGGATTTGATTGGAAAAGTGGTTGAAAAAAGTGGAGTTGCGTGGTATAATGGTTTTATAAAGGCAGATAATCTGCCCGATAAATCGGAATTTAACGCACATCTAAAAAACGAGAATTCACAAAAACGTAGCCATAAAACGGTGATGAAAGGATGTATAACTTATGAGTAAAAAAGTATTTGTTTTGGTACACGATTACTGGCATCACGATGATTCCATCAAGCCTATGATGGACTATCTGTTTAACGCAGATTATGAAGTAACATTCACAAAGAACCCAAATGATTATTTCAACGGGCAGTTTGATTTGTTTTTGTCTTTCAAAGATCCTATTGAAAATGATCAGATTCCTACTCCAATCTGGTGTGATGAAAAATGGACGGAGAAATTTCTGAATGATGTTCAGAATGGTATGGGAACGATTATGCTTCACGCATCACTTACTGATTACACAGAAAATCACGCAATCCTTACAAATGTTATAAGAAGTAACTTTATCACTCATCCCGAACAATGTCCGCTTACTGTAAAACCGATAGCAGAACATCCGATTATTGAAGGCATTGGCAAATTCACATTCCCTGATTTTGACGAACATTATGTAATGGAAATGATTCCGAATGCTGATACAACGATTCTTGCAGAAACCGTTTCAAAGAACGGCGTTCAGCCTGCTGTATGGATTCACACCTATGGCAAGGGAAAAATCTGCTGTATCGTTCCTGCACACACTACCCAAAATCTGACCTGTGAACCATTTGTCAAACTTGTAAAGAATGCTATTGATTGGGTTTAATAGCATTAATAGAGCGTCAAATTCCAATTTATCGAGCACTTTAACACAATAAAGGAGCAACCACTCGGCTGCTCCTTTTCCAAATACCCCCGAGCCGCAAGGCTCTTTTTTTATGCCCATTTCAAGGAGGTGACGCAGAATGTCCGACAATTTCGGTCTTAAAATAGGTCTTGAGGGCGAAAAGGAGTTCAAGAAATCCCTCGCTGATATAAACAACTCTTTCAAGGTCTTAGGTTCAGAAATGAAACTGGTTGATTCGCAGTTTGATAAGAACGACAAATCCACAGAAGCCTTAACCGCCCGCAGCGAGGTTCTGAACAAGGAAATCGACAGTCAGAAGCAGAAAATCGAAACGCTCCGCTCCGCACTTGCAAATGCCGCAGAATCGTTCGGCGAGAACGACCGCCGCACTCAAAGCTGGCAGATACAGCTGAACAATGCGCAGGCGGCTCTGAACGGTATGGAACGTGAGCTTAGTTCCAACAACACCGCCCTTGAAAAAGCTGACAAGGGCTTTGACGATGCCGGAGATGGAGCAAAGGACTTCTCCGATTCCGTCAGGAAAGCCGCCGATACCAGCGAGGACGCTGACGGGAAACTGAGCAAACTCGGAGATACCGCAAAGAAAATCGGCGCGGCTCTCGGGGCTGCTGCGGCGGCGGTCGGGACAGCCTGCGTTGCCGCAGGAAAAAAGCTGTGGGACATGGCGAATGATGTCGGCTCGGCGGGCGATCAGATTGACAAGACCTCGCAGAAAATCGGCATAAGCGCCGAAAGCTACCAGAAGTGGGGCTATGTGTTCGAGCGTTGCGGCGCGGACGTAAACAATCTCCAGACGGGCATGAAAAAGCTGTCCACCGTCATTACTGACGCGGCTGGCGGTTCGGATTCTGCTGCCGAAAAGCTGTCCGCTGTCGGGCTTTCCATCGAGAAACTGAAAGGAAAGTCCCAGGACGAACAGCTGAGAATGGTAATCACGGCTCTGCAAGGCATGGAAGCAGGCGCAGAGCGTACCGCCGCCGCAAACGACCTCCTCGGAAAATCCGCCGTGGATATGGCAGCTGTCCTAAACACAAGCGTGGAGGAAACCGAACGTCTGAAGCAGGAAGCCGAGGATTACGGCATGGTTATGAGCAACGAAGCGGTTGCGGCTTCCGCTGCTTTTGAGGACAGCCTTACCAAGCTGTCGCACACGGCAGGCGGTCTGAAAAATCGCATGGTGGGAGAACTCCTGCCCGGTATAACGCAAATTACGGACGGACTTGCCGACCTCCTCGCAGGCAACGAGCAAGCTGCGGACGAACTGAAAAACGGCGTTACATCTGTTATCGACACTATCCGGACGCTGATTCCGCAGTTTGCGGAACTCATCACCTCGATTGCAGGAGCAGTCCTCGAAAGCGCTCCGGGTATCATCAAGGCGCTTGCTGATGGACTTCTGTCGGCTATCTCGGAGCTTACTCCGACCATCGTCAGAATCGTGACCAAGATAATTTCTGCTCTGGTGGGACTGCTGCCGCAAATCGTGTCAGCCGGAGCGGATATTCTGTTGTCGCTCATCAAGGGCATTGCGGACACGATTCCGCAGCTTGTTCCGCAGATAGTCGCCGTTGTCGTGGAGATAGTGAAAACGCTTGTGGACAACCTGCCGCTTATCCTTGACGCAGCTTTACAGCTTGTGACGGGGCTTGCACAGGGTATTTTAGATTCACTGCCAATCCTCATTGAAGCCCTGCCGCCGATAATCACGGGAATCGTGGATTTCCTCATCGGCGCGATACCGCAGATAATCGAAGCGGGAATACAGCTGCTGACGGCGCTTGTGACGGCTCTGCCGGACATCATTGCGGCAATCGTGGAGGTCATTCCGCAGATAATTGACGGCATAATCAAGGCGGTGATTTCGGCAATTCCGCTTATCATCGAAGCAGGAATCAAGCTGTTAGTTGCGCTTGTGCAGAACCTGCCGACAATTATCACGACCATTGTTGCGGCTATTCCGCAGATTATTTCAAGCGTTATTGACGCTGTTATCGGAGCGATTCCGCAGCTTGTTACGGCGGGCGTTCAGCTGTTTATCGCGCTGATTGAAAACCTCCCGACCATCATCGTGGAGATAGTCAAGGCAATTCCGCAAATCATAGCGGGTATCGTTGACGCATTCGGCAGCTACTTCGGCAAGATGGCGGAGGTCGGCGGGAATCTGCTGAAAGGTTTGTGGCAGGGTATCTCTGACGCGGGCGCATGGCTCTGGAATCAGATAAGCGGATTTTTCGGCGGTATTGTTGACGGAATCAAGGACTTCTTCGGAATACACTCGCCGTCAAAGCTATTCGCAAATCTCGGCGGATTTATGGCTGAGGGACTTGGAGAGGGCTTCGGCGATGAGATGAAAGACGTTTCAAAAAGTATGCAGAACGCTATTCCGTCAGATTTTGACCTCGATATGAACGGCACGGTTTCGGGCTTCAACGGAGTACAGACGCAGGCGTTTGATGTAACAATTCCGCTTAGTATTGACGGAGTTCCGCTGACTAAGGTTATATCCCGAATACAGTGGAATCAGAACAAGGTAACGGTGAGAAATGCGGGGGCGGTGTGATGGTTGAGATAATCGTGACCGAAAACGGCAATGTGCGTGGTGTGTATACGCGGGTGATTTCCGCATCGCTTACCGACAGTCTGAACGGAGAATGCACCTTTCAGTTTTCTGTTATTTCATCGGCGGCAAAGGAGATTTTCACAGGGCTTGAGGTCGAACTGAAAAGCGACACGCTGAATTACCTTTTCAATGTGGTGAAAGTGTCGAAATCCCTTTCAAACGGCATTGCAATTTGCACCGTGGAGTGCGAACACAAGTCCTACGAACTGAACAACGATGAGTACAAGTTGACTGAATTTGACTTTGAGGGCGCTCCGGGTGAGTGCCTTATTTCTTTGTTGCAAGGTACTTCGCTGACCGCCGGAATTTGCGACCCGACCGTTCCGATAAAGTTGAAAATCAACCGTGAGTGTACCCGCAGAGCGGCGCTAATGCAGCTAATTGCGCTCTGCGGCGGCGAAATCGAGTACAACGGAATTGAAATAAATATCCGTTCCCACAGAGGTTCGCAGGACTATATCGGCATTATGGACGGAAAAAATGTATCCGACCTCACGATGGAAACCGACAGCCGTTCGGGAACGACAAACTACGGTCTTACGCTGTACAAAATTATCAATTTCTCGGTCGGCGATAACGTGCAGATAGTATTCCACCCGTTCAATCTCAATGTGAATACCCGCATAATCGCCATGAGTTTCAACCCGTACAACCGCCGTGAAATCTCAATCGAGGTCGGAGATTATCGTCCGAGCATTTCGGACAATCTCTACCAGATGGAGCAGAAAACGAACGAGATACGCAAGGACGTTGGCGAATCCACTGCGGAACTGAAAACTGCGACAAACAGCGCGGATATTTCAGTTACGGAGAAGTCGCAAAGGCTGTTCCACATTACTTACAATGCGATTCAAGCGACATACGCTGCGTTCTACTCGACCGTGAAATTCGTCATTTCAGCCGCAGGAACTCTTGCGTTCATTCTGAAAAAGAACGAAAACGAGGTCATGCGGTATGAGGAGTATTTCAGCGAGGGTCCACACACAAAGACCTACACCTACCCGTTCACATCGGAAGTCGGTCAAAACACCATGTCGCTGAGCGTGATTTCTGCTGACGGCGCAGAGGGCAAATTCCCGAAAATGAAGACATGGGGCTATGTAATGGGCGCTTACCTTGCCGGAGATACTCCGTGGGACGGTTACATTGAAGCCCGCGAGGACGAGGTTCGTTTTACTATGCGCCGAACCGTCAGAAAGTCGCTTGTTCGTACATCGGATACTCTGCTGTTTGAGATACTCAAATCGCACAAGTTCAAATTCGGCGAACCTATGCCCGTTTTCATTAAACGTGAAAGGGAAAGAAAAACGCTTGAACCCACCGTCAGAGCGGTATTTCCCGACGCATGGAGTCCGAAGATAATCACCCCGCCGCCAATCACCGTGGTGAACGTATCGAACAGAAAACTGTATCTTGAACTGCGAAATCCCGTCAAGGCTGATAAAATAGCGGTTTCTGCGTTCACCATGATAGTCACCACCGAAAATGAAACTGTGCGCTTGCAGCCGATTTCCGCAGATTTCGGCACCGGTGATTTCGGCAGTACGATTTGGCTTGCGTTTGGAAGTTCTGCGATGAAAGACAGCGTTCAGAGTATTACTCTGCTGTATGACGGATATGTCGGTAATCTGAATGATGTGCTGAACAACTCGCCGTGTAACAGCTTCCAGACATCGTTTATTTACACACCGTATGAGGAGGAACAGTAATGATTAAAGGTAAAGCCACCATTCAGCTTTTTGATGAGAAATCCGGAGAAGTAGTTAAGGAACTTCATGAAGAAAATATGATTACGAATTCCGTTGACACGATTCTCAACCCACCCGATTACATCGAAATCGGCATGGATTCCGACAACGACCGCAGTTTTAATATGCTGCGTGATTTTGCGGGTAACATCGCCGATACTGCATTTCGTGGGGTAATCGTCTGCCGCGATAAGATTCCCGAGGACGGCAACAATATGATGCTCCCGTGGACTAATGAGGAGATAGGTCACGCAGGAATCGCCAACACGAACACGGACACAAGCATAGGCACTTACAACGCTAACGAAAGCGGCCGTATTGAGAACGGCAAGGGCTACCGCCATGTGTGGGATTTCGCTTCGGATAAGGCGAACGGCGAGATCAGCTGTATCTGCCTTACCACCAAGGACGGCGGCACAAACGGAATGCACCATTCATACTGGAATCTGTCCTGCGGAGGAACTGACCTTAACAGCAGCTCTCTGGATTCGTTCAGGCAGGCGTATCACACTATTGTAGGACGGTATATTCCGGATTCGCAGTTCAACTGCGGAGTTTTCAAGTGGTTTTACATGGGCAGGCTGACGAATGGAAATGTGCGGCTCCTCGGAAAGCATATCCATGACGGGTGCATTTATGAGGTCGTTATGTTCGACCCCATGTCGATAAGCGTAAGCGCGGAAAAACCGTTCTGCGGCATTATAAGCGTGAAGAAAGTCATAGAGCTGTTTCCGGCTGCAGAGCGTATTCCGGATTCTATGTACGATAACAGCTATCGTCACGGAAGTTATTTTTATGACTGTAACACTACAAATGCGGACTATGTACCGCAGGAGGAAAAGGAAAAGCTGCGTCAGGACTGGGAGGACGACCCTCAATGGCTTGCGTATTTTCCGTATGTTATCGGCGATAAGATACATATTGTTGCGACCTCACGCTGTCATATCCATCACTATATTTTCAGGCTGTCCGACTACTCGCAGGTTTCGAAGAAAACCATCGAAACAGACACTCTGCTCCAGATGTATGGCGTGGGATTTAAGTATGAGAGAATCAGCAATTCTTCATCGCAGTACAGATGGTTTTACGGCGCGGGTGTGAACGGCGATTACTGCAATGCGCTGAGCGCATTTGAGTGGGATGATAAGTATTTCGTCATTACAAAAAATCCGCTGATAAATGGTAGCGAAGTCACCACGACCAACAATTTCGGTCAGCTTAGAGTATTCACAAAGGACGGCAAATCCACGGGCAAGACATGGCAGTATGTCGCTGACGGAACGCTCTCTAATATGACGGCGGCGAGCTTCTGGGGATTTTATGTTGACGAAAAGACGAACACTCCGCTTGTGATTTGCGACAGCTGCAATATTTCCTATTCACTGCTTGCCCTTGAGATAATCAAAAGCGGCGAAGATTACGGCAGATACAGAATGCGGTTTTCTGCGCCCACCTATTCAAGCAGCTACCTCTATTCTTACGCAAATATACTTAAAGTCGATGGACTTAGTCTGCCGCTGTATGTTCTGCCGTACTATCCGTATTCAAGCGGCAGTCAGCATTTCTTCGGCTTTGCGCTTGGAATATGCAAGCTGTGCCTTACCACAATAAATAACCTGTCCGAGCCGGTGCGAAAGCTTGACGGGCAGGTCATGAAAATTACATACGACATCGTTGACGAATGATTGGAGGGGTCATTATGAGAGAATTCTGGAACACAATTCAGCTTATTTTTACTGCGGTCGGCGGGTGGCTCGGCTGGTTTCTCGGAGGGAGTGACGGCTTGCTTTTTGCGCTTATTGCCTTTGTGGTAATCGACTACATAACCGGAGTGATGTGCGCTATTTCGGACAAGAAACTGTCCAGCGCAGTCGGGTTCAAGGGAATATGCAGAAAGGTGCTTATCTTCGCTCTGGTCGGCGGCGGGCATATCCTTGACACTCGTGTTATTGGCGCAGGCTCTGTTCTGCGCACTGCGGTGATATTCTTCTATCTGTCGAACGAGGGTATTTCACTGCTTGAGAACGCTGCGCACCTTGGTCTGCCCGTTCCGAAGAAGCTGAAAGATGTACTGGAGCAGCTGCATAAGAGAAGCGAAAAGGAGGACGAAGATGAAGATTAAAGGTGTTGATTTAAGCTACTGTCAGGAGGGCATCAGCTTTCCTGCGCTGAAACAGGCGGGTGTGAGATTTGCGATTATCCGTGCGGGTTTTTCCACCAAGAAAGATGTTACTATGGATAAGTTCGTGGCGGACTGCAAGAAATATGGCATTGACTACGGATTTTACTGGTACAGCTATGCAATGAGCGTTGAGCAGGCACTGACAGAGGCTGAAAAGTGCATTGAGGTAATCAAGACCTTATCTCCGACATATCCCGTATTCTTCGACATGGAGGAGAAAAAGCAGATCAGCGGTCTGAATACGGACACACGCACAAAGATGGCAATTGCTTTCTGTGAAAAGATAAGACAGGCGGGATTCAAGCCCGGAGTTTATGTAAATCCGTCCTTTATGGAGAACTATTACGACAAGAGCAGAATTGTCGGCAAGTACGACATATGGCTTGCTCACTGGACTAACAGCCCCGACTGCCCGTCAAAGAACAACTATGGTCAGACTATGTGGCAGTGGGGACTTGACAGAATAAGCGGTTATGATGTAGACGGTGATATCTGCTTTACCGATTACGGCAAGAAAAATCCTGTCAAGAAAACCATAGATCAGCTTGCTGACGAGGTGCTTGAAGGCAAGTGGGATAACGGTGCAGAGCGTTATAGATTACTGACCGCCGCAGGATACGACTACAATACGATTCAGAAAAGAGTAAATGAAAAGCTATACAGGAAAACTACCGATGAGATTGCAGTTGAGGTTATTGCGGGTCTGTGGGGGAATGGAGCCGAACGAAAGGAAAAGTTGACTGAAGCCGGGTATGATTATTCGGAGGTGCAGAAACGTGTAAATGAAATGCTCAGATAAAACTTAACAACTACAGTGATAATGCCCACCTTGGATTGATTTCCTTGGTGGGCATTATTTTTTTCGGACCGGATGACTATTTTTTCTCCAGTAGATATTGAGGTAATCCCTAGGATTGGAGGAAAGCTCAATGACAAATCAGCAAAAAGAACAAATACGAACAATGCGCTTACAAGGCGTCGGTTATATTAAAATAGGAAAAGCACTCGACATATCAGATAATACGGTGCGCTCATTCTGCCGCCGCAACGGTCTGGGTGACAAATCAAAGAATGCCGTGGCCTGTAAACAGTGCGGAAAGCTGATAAAAAACATTGCTAAGCAGAAACCGAAAAAGTTCTGCTCCGATTCCTGTCGAAATACATGGTGGAATGAACACAGGGATTGCGTCAACCGAAAAGCAAATTATGAATATACCTGTGCCTGCTGCGGACGTCATTTCACAGCTTACGGAAACAATCACAGAAAATACTGTTCTCATGCCTGCTACATAACAGACCGTTTCAGAAAGGGGCATACTTCTGATGAGTGACAATTACAGAAATCGGTTGGAAAGCTACCTTGCTTCCATGCTCCAGGCAAAACGAATGCTGTCGATGGGGATTATAACCCCGGAAGATTACGCCGATATTGATACAATTATGAACGAAAAATACGGTATATCTTCGTGTAGTTTATATTGCGGAATGGACTTGATATATGATGGCTTTAGAGGTAATATGTCACACTATAAGGAGGTGACGTTATGTCAGGAAAAATAACCATCGTATCAAAACCGCCAAAGCTGGAAAGAAAAAAGAGAGTAGCCGCCTATGCTCGTGTGTCGAGCGGTAAGGACGCTATGCTCCATTCGCTCTCAGCACAGGTCAGCTATTACAGCGACCTCATTCAAAACCACGGTGACTGGCTCTATACGGGTGTATATTCCGACGAAGCCAAGACAGGCACCAAGGATTCAAGAGCAGGTTTTCAGAATTTGGTCGCAGACTGCCGTGCCGGTAAAATTGATATGGTGATTACAAAATCCATCTCCCGCTTTGCACGAAACACAGTCACTTTGCTACAGACAGTTCGTGAGTTCAAAGCTCTGGGGGTGGATATTTATTTTGAGGAGCAGAATATTCACACAATTAGCGGTGACGGAGAATTGATGATGACGATTCTTGCTTCATACGCACAGGAAGAAAGCCGCTCGGCAAGCGAAAATCAGAAGTGGCGAATCAAGCGTAGTTTTGAATCCGGTATTCCCTGGGATAGGACTTTAATGGGGTATCGTATGGAAAACGAGCATTATGTTATTGTTCCGAGGGAAGCCGAAATCGTCCGCCGTATTTATAATGAATACCTTTCGGGCAGCGGCTACCAGCTTATTGCAAAACGCTTGAATGAGGAGGGTGTTCCGTCACGGTTTGGCGGTAAATGGAATCAGTCCGCAGTTTCACGAATACTCAGCAATCACACCTATACGGGTAATCTTTTGCTGCAAAAGACATTCCGTGAAAACCATATCACTAAACGGAAAATCTTCAATAACGGCGAACTTCCGAAGTATCTTGCTGAAGAAAGCCACGAAGCCATTGTTGACGAAAAAACTTTTCAAGCTGTTCAAGAGGAAAAGTCAAGGCGGGCGGCTCGGTTTAACAAGAAGTCTGTGCCAAAGAAAACATATCCCTTTTCAAGCCTTATGGTGTGCGATAACTGCGGCAAAAACTATCGCCGAAAGATCACAAAAACGGGAGCGGTCTGGGTGTGCGGAACATACAATTCACTTGGTAAAGCAGCTTGTGCGTCTAAGCAGATACCGGAGTCTACTCTACAGCAAGTCACTGCTGATGTCCTGGGTCAGAATGATTTTACTCACGAGTGGCTTTGCCACCGAATTCAGCATATTCGCGTCTGCAATGATAATACCCTGATTTTCTATTTCAAGGACGGTTCGGAAATTACTCGAATTTGGAAAGACCGCTCACGCAGTCAAAGTTGGACGGACGAGATGAAAGAAGCCGCCCGTCAGAAAACATTAGAAAGGAGCAAGCATAATGCCTAAAGTTACGATGATACCGGCGACTGTAAATTCCTTGACGCATCTGCCAAAGGCATCCGTGCAGAAAAGGCGTGTTGCCGGATATGCCCGAGTTTCAACTGACAGTGATGAGCAGTTCACAAGCTATGAAGCGCAGGTGGACTACTACACCCGATACATTCAGTCAAAGCCGGAGTGGGATTTCGTAAGGGTCTATACCGATGAAGGAATTTCCGGCACAAATACCAAGCGCCGCGAAGGTTTCAAGGAGATGATAGCGGACGCATTGGCGGGTAAAATCGACCTTATTGTTACAAAGTCGGTCAGCAGATTTGCTCGAAACACGGTTGACAGCCTTGTAACTATCCGAAAGCTGAAAGAAAACGGCGTTGAGTGTTATTTTGAAAAGGAGGGTATTTACACCTTCGACGGCAAGGGCGAACTGCTCATAACCATAATGTCCTCACTGGCGCAGGAAGAAAGCCGCAGTATTTCCGAAAACATTACGTGGGGTCAGCGCAAGAGCTTCGCTGACGGCAAGATTCATTTGGCATATAAGCATTTCCTCGGTTATAAAAAGGGCGAGGACGGACGGCCTGCCATTGTCGAGGAAGAAGCCGTCGTTGTTCGGCTGATTTACAGATTATTTCTTGACGGCAAAACCCAAGCAGGAATTTGCAGGTATCTTGAGGACTTGGAAATACCGTCACCAAGCGGTAAGGCAAAGTGGAGCAAAACCACAGTTACCAGTATTCTGACAAATGAAAAATACAAGGGTGACGCACTTCTCCAAAAGTCTTTTACAGTAGATTTTCTGCAAAAGAAAACAAAGCTAAATGAAGGCGAGGTGCCGCAGTATTATGTTGAGGGCAGCCACCCCGCCATTATTGAACCTGATGAATGGAATCACGTCCAAGCTGAATTTGCCAGACGAAAAGCACTCGGCAACGCATACAGCGGAAAAAGCGTACTCTCTGCAAAGCTGGTTTGCGAGGACTGCGGCGGGTTCTTCGGCTCAAAGGTCTGGCATTCCACCGACCGCTACCGTCGCACTGTTTGGCAGTGCAACAATAAATTCAAAGGCGGTGAACGTTGTCTGACGCCAACTGTGGATACGGAAACCGTACAGCAGCTCTTCATAAAAGCCTATAACCAGATGATGGGAAATAGAAAGCAAATCATTGAGGACTGCGAACTGATGCGCAAAAAGCTGACCGATTTCAAGTCACTAGACGCCGATATTGAGCGTCACCTTGAGGAAACGCAGATTGTTGCCGAACTTGTCAAGGCTGCAGTTAAGGATAATGCAGTCACCGCACAATCGCAGGAAGCGTACTTGAAAAAGTATGAATCACTTACCAAAAGGTACGAAACAGCGGCTGCAGAACTGGCACGCCTGCAAAACCTCCGTACCCTCCGCAGTCAAAAAGATAAGGCTGTAGCGCTTTACATAAGAACTCTGAAAAAACAGCCGACCGTATTGAGCGAGTGGAACGACACTTTATGGACTGTGATGGTAGAGAAAGCAATAGTCCACAGGAACAGCGAGATAACCTTTGTATTCTACAATGGTACTAAGGTTAAAGTGAGGCAATAAAACGATCGCTCTACTAAAAATCAATGCCATCTCAATAAAATCAAACAGTAAACACCGCCGCATAGAGAAGCTACTCTCTGTGCGGCGGTGTTCCTTCATATTTTCTTATCGTACACGATGCACTGCTTCACCGGAAGCCTCAATTACGCTCAGACCAATTTTTTCTTTCTTATGATACTGATTGCAACGCTCACGACATTCCAGAGCAGAGAAGTGCCTGCAACGGATACTGCCGCGGTTGCAAGCGGCTTGGAAACATTAACGTTGTCGCTGATAGCGGAAATATTGCCCGCGTCCAACGTCGTATTGTCAGTCAGTGTCAGAATCAGGTTGCCGTTGTCATCAATGCGGCAGCCCTTGATTCCGATACCGTTCTTTCCGTCAACGCCGTCCTTACCGTCTTTTCCGTCCGTACCGTTCTTGCCGTCAGTGCCGACGATTTTACCGAGATTGGTAACAACGCCATCGGTAAACGTGATAATCAGATTGCCGTCGGCATCAATTTCAGCCGATTGTATTCCGTTGCCGTTTGAACCGTCTTGACCGTCCTTTCCTGCGTCACCTTTTTCTCCGGTGACTTTGCCGAGGTTGTGTACAGTACCGTCTGACAGTGTAATGATAAGGTTGCCGTTTTCGTCAACAACAGCATTCTCAATGCCGACTCCGTCAGCACCGTTTCTACCGTTTTCACCGTTGCTTGCGTTTACCTTGCCTGCATTATGCACAGTGTCGTCGGTCAGGGTGATAATAAGATTTCCGTCCTCGTCGATAGTTACCGACTTAACGCCTACGCCTGTAGCGCCGGTATCACCCTTGTCACCCTTGTCGCCTTGGTCGCCTTTATCGCCCTTAGCCTCGGTGACCTTACCAAGGTTATATACTGTATCGTCAGTCAGAGTGATTATGAGGTTTCCGTCATCATCTATCGCTACCGATTTAACGCCTATGCCGGCATCGCCTTTTTCTCCTGTTACTTTTCCGAGATCAAGTACAGAGTCATCGGTCAGAGTAATGATCAGTTTTCCGTCTTCGTCAATGACAACGGATTTCACACCTACTCCCGTGTCACCTGTATCACCCTTTACATCTGTCACTATGACAGTAAGGAGTATATCGCTGTCTACAGTAAATGTTATTTCATTTTTGTTTGTTTCGGAAAGCAGTTCGCCGCCGATGTACCAGCCCTTGAGAATAAAGGTCGGGTCAAGTGTCACGGTTGCTGTAAGCTGTGTTCCCTCAAGGAGCTTGTCGCCGGTAGAGATCTTTTCTTTACCGTTTTTAACCGAAAGGATACAGCCCTCAATAGTTTTGGGGAATGTAACAGTATATTCCGGTATCTTCTCGATTTTTACCGTAATGTTTGTATTTGCCTTGATAGCACCTATCTTATAGGTATAGCTGCCGTCGCCGTTGTCGATCCATGTAGCCGTGTCTGCAAGGCGGTAGTTTTCATTCGGCTTAACTGTAACGGTGATCTCATCTGCGTAGCGAACGGTATTACCGCTTACAAAATCTTCGTTTCCGTTTTTAACAGTCATATCGGCATTTTCGATGCTGTCTACTGTAACCGTATATTGCTCGATTTCGGTGAAATACACCTGAATGTCGGTTTTGGTATCCATAACGATTTCATAGTCATACTGACTGTACAGCTTATCATCGGTTGTTACGGTGTCGACCTTGTCGTCACGGGTAATGACGAGCTTCTGCACTCTGTAATTTTCTGCCGCCTGTGCGGTAAGAACAATTTTTGTGCCGACAATAACACCCGTACCCGACTGATAACCCTGCTTGGTTGCCACTGCACCTGTCTGTTCGCCGCTTGCGGCAGAATAGGTCAGCTTTAAACGAACAGGAACATCAAATTCTGCGCCGATCTCAGTGTCCTTTGTAATAGTCATAGTGAAGCTTTCGCCGCTTTGACCCTCGGCGTCGCCTGTCCACGCGCGGAATTTGCAGTCTGCGTCAGCTTTGACAGTGAATGTCAGTTCACAATCAACAGGAACATACACGCTGTTGTTGTCATTCAGCTCTATAATATCGCCGTTTGCGTCGGTGATCTCTATTGTACCGCCCTCTGCGGGGATATTTACCTTTACCTGCTTGCCGATTTCAGAAAGAGAAGCAAATTCTGCTTCAACAGTGTATTCTTTCGATGCCAATCTCAGCGTATAGGTGTCTGAGCCTGCGGCATCTATGGTTACGGTATTATTATCCGCATCGGTGATCTTCCACGATTTCAGTCCGTAGCCGTTTTTCGGTACTGCGGCAAATGTTACATCATCGGTGACTGTGCCACCGGGAGCGCTCAGCGGAGCATCTCCCACTGTCGCACTGACCGTACCTATTACCGCGCCGTCTGCCGTATATGTATCGGTAAATGTGACCTGAGCGGAAGTTACCGCACGCTCGGTTGAAACCTGAATATTTGCTTCACCGTTCAGGGTAAAGGCACATTCGATAGTTCCGTCTGCTTCCGGCGTGAATATCATTGATTCTCCGCCGTTGTCAAGCGTCATGGATACAAGCTTATACAACTCGCTCTTTGGGGTGACCTTTACCTTGATGATCTCGCTCTCGCTTATCTCATCTCCCGACTTGATCTCAACATTACCGAGATGGCGCACCTTGATGTCGGCGGCATCTTCGTTATCGACAGAGTAGTTGACCTTATAGTCTTTCTTTGCCGTTGTAACCTCGGCGATATTCGACCATGTGCTTTCATTTTCTTTGCCGTCCACCTTGCAAACGGAGGTAACAACAAAGCTAAAGTCGGTGTTGGTTTTCAGATTTTCAATGTCATAGTATGTTGTACCGGCAGAGAGCAGCTCGGAGATCTTCGTATACTCGCCGTTTTCAATGCTGTACACATAGTAGCCCTCTACCTCCGGCCAACCGGGAGTCTTGTCGGGCTGAGACCATGTAAGGCGCACTGCATCATCTGCGAACAGTTCAGCTTCCAGATCATCTACCGCAGGAGCGGGTGTGCTGACATTTGACAGGCTGTAGCCGATAAAGACAGTCTTGTTGCCTTCCTCACCGTAGAGGTGACGGAACCACTGTCCCAGCGTCCAGTCGAATGTGTACTGCGTGTAAATGCTTGCGGGGATTCCCTCCTCGGCAAGAGCAGGACCGTCAATATCATTGACTGCACCGATGCACCCCTGCGAGGAGGTTTTCGTGGTCGAAACGCCCGAACCGTTGCTGTAGCTCAGACTGGTTTCAAAACCAACATCATGCGAGAATAGTATACCATCGCCGAATACACCGAAGCTGATGGAGAAGTTGAAGTAAAATCCGTGAGAAATCTCCTCAGAAACCGATTTGATATTGCTCTTTGAATAGGAAACCTCATTCAGACCTCCCGCATAGCCCAGACGGATAGTGTTCTGGCTGAGCTGCTGAGCGCCGAGTGCACTGTATGCGCCCCAGCCCAGCTGATTGTACATATAAGGGTTGCCCTCGTTGCCGTTCAGCCAGTTTTCCTCTTCGTTGATCTGCTCAAGGGGATAATAGCAGGCTTCGTCTTTGGAAGTCTTATCCGACTCCTTAGTGATGGTGCGATTGCCCTTTTTCTCCATATAGGAGTTGTATTCTTCGGCAAAGCTGTTGTAGTCGTCAATGCTCATCTGCTGATACACCGGTTGCTGTGGGATAGACAGGCTTATTGCCGTTTCGTCCGACCACTTGCCGTTTTCATCCAGCACCTCATAGCAGTAAATGAATACCGGCGTTCTTGCAACGAGTGCCGTATTATACGCCTGCGCCTTGACGGTCATGGCGTATTCGGTTTCCAGTGCTTCGGAAAAGCTCTTGCTCCATTCAAGAGAATAGCCGGCAGAGATCTCCAACTCAAAAGGCGCAAACAGTCCGCCGTATTTGTAGGACATACCCACGCTGTAGGAAACGTTTTTTGAGGAGGACTGCTCCAGCTCGTAGCTTTCGGTTATGGTATAGTCAGTTTCGTTATTAGCCGAGTCGCCCAGTGCCGCAAAGTAGGGTGCCGCCTGCATGACCGCCTTGACCTCTGGGTCGCTGTAGGCGTAGCTTACGCCCTTATATCGGGCGATAACGCCGTCCTGGTCACGGTCGCAGGCAGTCAGCAGTACCTGTGCACCACAGCCATAGTTGCCGCCGTTCGCATTGTTTGGTCCCCAATTGCTTTGTATTGTTGTTTTGAATCCGGTCGCAGTGCCGTAATCGTCGTTAGAATCGCTATATACGCCGGTGATCATACCCTTTTTGAAGGAATAAACATCGTCCTTGTCTCGGCAGGAAGCAATAAACACGATCTGCTCTCTGCCGGCGGTATTTCCGTCAAAATTACCCACGGCAACCGAGCGGAACAATTCTTCCTTGCCGCCAAGTCCATCGGTGAACTGGAATCCACTTACCGAATAGCCCCTGGAAGAAACTGCATCAAACTGACCAGCGGTAGCGCTGTATGTATAGATTGAGCCATTGAGAAAGAGGTAGTCAGCTACGGCACTGCCGTCGAAAGCGACCGCCTCTGCGGTTGTATACAAGACAATCTTGTCATCGCAGCTTTCCTGCGTCCATTTATTGGAGTTCATGGTCTTTACAGCGCCTTGCACAAAGCCTTTGTTATGATTGTTGAGAAGCACAGAGTATGCAAATTTTTCTTCATTCTGGAGTATAAGACCTCCTATAATTGCCGATATGGAATTATTTGGGTCTACCGTGCCGCTCTTTTCTACTCCGACAACAGCGAGGTCCTCGTAGCCGTCGTTGTTGAAGTCGCCGCTGACGAGTGAAACGGCGTCGATGGTCGTAGCACTATATTTGCCGTTACTGTCCGGCTGAGTTTTATCCATTATATTGTAAACTTCGTCGGCTCTTTGATCGACGATACTGTCAGACAAATTTGAGTTATAGCCCGTCCTAGTGCCATATTTTATCTTGAGCTGCGGTGTCAAATAACCCAGATTCTCTTCACGCGCGAGCTCACTGATAGGAAGAGATAAAACGGCGAGATCGTCAATGCCATCACCGTTAAAGTCGCCGACGCGCATTCGGACATACAGTTTGCGAATATGGTTGTATTCGGAATCACTTGATCGGATATAATCCAAAGTACCCCCGCCGTTTTGTGTATGATACCGCTTGATATATTCATCGTGAAGCAGCCTGTCTCCGATTTCGTTGTATCCCTGACTGTTTTCTGTGTTGCTACGCATTGTTAAGGTGCCGTTGTCAAAGGAATATTCCTTGATAAAGCAGCCAAGATTATTATTCCTTTCGGAGTTATTTACATCGAAAATTTTCCCTATAGAGGTACTGCTGTTCGGCACATAGACGATAATGGTGTCTTTACCGTCGTTGTCAAAGTCACCCGCCGCAACCGTGATCAGGTTGTTGGAGTAGTAGTTTTCCACCACAAGATTACCTTTGTTATCATAGATCCACTCCATTTCGCCGACTACCTGTGAGCCGACAAAACGGTTGTTTACCGCATCGTAAACATGGGCATAGACCTTTCGGTCGCCGCGGTTCAGACCAACATATACAATGTGGTCGCGCCGTCCCGTGCCGTATGGGTCAAATGCCACAGCCTGCATATAGGCATAGTTGCTGAAAGCACTTATATCCACATTGGGCAGTGAACTGTCCGAGGCGGTGTTGCTATTGGATATAAAGCTTTGCAGGCTGTTAGCTGTACCTACATCTGCTATTTTGCCTGTGGTGCGACCGGTATATGTCTCAAAGTAAATCAGCTCATTCTGCTCCACCATAGCAAACGGGTGGTCAACATCGTAGCCGTAGGGGTTAGTCGTCTTGTCGTACCCCGCGGGGACGGTGTTTTTCATCAGCGAATTTGCCGCATCCGATGAAAAGGTCGGACTGTCCGAGCCGTCCTCGGCAAATGACGAAAACGGCAGACTTGCGGCTATCATCGCAACAGCCAGCACCGCACTTATCGCTCGTCGAAAAATGAATTTCTTGTTCATAGTTCATACTCCTTCAAAATCGGGTTTACCGCATACAGCGGCAGAATAGAAAATAAAAAAATGAGTCATATAGCTCTTATTAAATATTATATCATAATGCGGAGATTTCGGGCGTGTCGTTTACGCTGTATTGTTGTCGTTTACGTCGCAGAGAATTACACAAATAAAATATCGCTTGTCAAACGACGGATTTTAATGTAAAATAGTATACGGACAATCGGCACAATGAATTTTACTGTAAACGGGAGGTTTCTCGTCATAATGGAGAACAATATACAAAAATCTTTACGGTGGATATGCACGGCACTGTTTCCGATCCTTTGCATCGGAATGATATGGTTTTTGCAGAATTTCACTAAGCTTGATACATCTATACAATATATAGACTGGCAAACTGCCGTCAAAATCGGACAAGATGATTCGCTCACCGAGCTTGACTATTCCGTACCACCTGAAACAGGTGAAAGGTTTCGGCTTGAAACAGTCATTCCCGCAAACAGCAAATACGGTAATCTGGTATTTGAAACGGCAGGAATGAATCTGACGGTCAGCATAGACGAAAAAGCGGTGTGGCAGTCCGAGACACTTGTACCCGAGGGGGCGGCAGGGCAGGCCCAGGCGATTATTCCGCTGCCGCTTAATACCGAATGTAAGCTTACCGTTATCGGCACGGTGACCGACACGACAAGCATTATTTTCCCGCCTTTTCCACGCTTTGTGCCTGTAGATGCGGAAGAAATCGAAAGCTACGCCTATGCGAATTATTACAGCATTCCAGCAGGTGCGACCGCTTTCATATCGCTGATGATCGCAGGTCTGTTTCTTTTGGGAATTGCGCGCAAAAATGCTGATTGGAGTCTGATACCGCTTTTCCTCGCCTCTGTGGGGCTTACTATGCAATGGATCACCAAAGGAATGGGACATCATTTTCTCGATGACGGATTGGTCGATTTCCTTAATCGGCAGGAAATAGGCATTCTGTTGCTTGTGCTTTTGATAGTATATCTTGTGATGAACAGACAACGTAAATTCTGGAAATACTTTGGGGTTTCCGCCGCCGTAAGTGCCGTTACATTGGCTGTCGCATACATGGTATCGTTTTTCACAAACAGCCGCCTTTCAAAATATATCGGCAGGCTGATCTCAGATGTCACGGAGTTTTATGATTATTCAGGGCTTCTGTATTGGATCACCGTCTGGACAGTCGCCGTATGTGCGGTCATCTCCGCCTATGCCGTAACACGTTCGATCATTTCGCAGCAGATGGAAGCCAAAACGCTCCGTCTGCGCAACGAGCTTATCATGAACAGCTATCATGCGATAGAAAGCAAGGTGACCGACAGCGCCGCCATTCGCCATGAAATGAAGCATAAAATAATCGCCCTTGACGCACTGTATCAGAAGGGCGATTATAAGACGCTGGGACAGCTGATTGGAGATATAAAACAGCAAAACGATCATTTGGCACAAACGCAGTTTACCGAAAATTTCACGGTCAATACGATTTTGCAGGACGCCGCTTACCGTGCGGCACAGTCCGACATCAGATTTGATGTGCTCGTTTCTGTTCCGCCGCAGCTGACTGTTGCCGAAAGCGATTTATGCGAGCTTTTGATGAATATGCTTGATAATGCGTTGGAAGCCACCGCGGAGGTTACCGACGGAAAACGGTTTGTCCGCTTTCAAATTGAAACAAAGAACGGCTTTCTTGCTGTAAAGTGTGAGAATTCATATTCCGGCAAGCACAGACAGGACGCGGACGGCAACTATCTCACAACCAAAAATGACGCCGAAACCCACGGCTTCGGCTTAAAGCTGATGAACACCGTCGCCGTGCGTTACCACAGCATACTGGATATTTTCACTTCGGAGGATCGGATCTTCACCGTGCAGACAGCGCTTAAGCTGCCTAAAAAATAAATATTAAGAGGTCACCGCCGAATATAAGCGGTGACCTCTTTGTTATTGATTTATATATCGCACAAATGCGCTTTGAAAGGCTTTGTAATAGGCTCTTCCCACCGGGAGCGTTTCGCCGCTTTGCAGAGAAAGCTCCGTTCTACCGATCTCACGCACCTCATTCAAATTCACAAGATAGCTGTTATGACAGCGGGCAAATTGCCCCGCAGGAAGTTGTTTTTCAAAATCCGAAAGCGAAAAATAATAGGTGCTGTTACCTGTACTTTGGTGGATTACTATGCTGTGATTATAGCTCTCGACATATCGTATGTCCGAAAAAGATAAATGCACCAGTTTATTTCCGATGTGAACCACAACGGTTTTCGGTATGTAATTCAGCTTCAGATCAGTGTGGATCGCACTTGCCAGTGCTTCCCGCCGTACAGGCTTTAAGAGAAAATGAATAGGTTGAACGCCGTATCCTTCGCTAAGATAATCCTCACACGCTGTCACAAAAATGATTGACACCCGATTACCTTTTTCTCTTAAAGAACGGGCAAGTTCCATACCCGTCATGCCGTCCATCTGAATATCCAATATCAGCAGGTCAAAGGGGCAGTTTTCGCTGTTAAGCCGTTTTTCAAGCTCTTGAGCCGAACAAAAAGGCTCAAGCTCATATTCAACACTGTCATCAGTTAAAATATCACTACAAAGAGAACATAAATTTTCTCGTATTATATCATCGTCATCGCAAATTGCGATACGGTATGCGTCCATCTTCTCACCTGCAAATTCGGAATTATTATATGTTATTATACCACAAATCAAATCGGCGTCAGCCGACACGGCGGAACGCCGTGCTTTTGTCAACAGACAAAAGGATTTGACGGAAAAATGTTCTCAGACTTGCGGTGCTCCGCAAGCCGTGCAAAGCACGGCAAAATCCGCTTTCGGCGGATTTTATGTCTGAGGTTATTATATCATATTTTCGAGCAGATTGCAACCGGGACGGTATAGTGGTTTGCTTATTACAGGTCAAAGGTCGGCTTTCTGCGGCTTTTTGTTAATTTTAGGAATAATTAAAATATGCACACCCCTTTGCCGAAAATGCACACCCTCACGACCTTTCGTTAAATAGTATAAAGGTAAAAAATAGAAAAGGCTCTGCGGTGACAGTTTTTCTGTCACCGCAGAGCCTTCTTTCGTTAAATTGTATCGATAAATCCCATTAAATAAAGACTTTCGGATAAAGAAAACGGACACCAATCCCGATACGCTTTGTATCAAAATTGGTGTCCTGTTATGGTGCAGGTGACGGGACTTGAACCCACACGACTTATGCGTCACTAGCACCTGAAGCTAGCGCGGTCTGCCCACGGAACAAGTTCCGCTACCGCCAAATCAAAGATTTGGTGCAATTCCGCTACCGCATTTTTAAACGTATCAATAATAAAAAACAAGCCGTATTTCTACGACTTGTTTTTGGTGCAGGTGACGGGACTTGAACCCACACGACCTTGCGATCACTAGCACCTGAAGCTAGCGCGTCTGCCAATTCCGCCACACCTGCGTATTTAATATGTTGACAACTTTAGGCTGGGCGCTGTCTGCCTGCGGAACAAGTTCCGCTACCACCAAATCGAAGATTTGGCGCAATTCCGCCACACCTGCATATTTAGCACATTGCCAAATTGCCAACGTTGATATTATATCATAACCAAAAAGCAAAGTCAAGTGCTTTTTTTGATTTTTTTACGCAACAGATTAGCACTCGCATTTGTTCGGCTTATTCTATTGACTTGAAACACAAAAAGGTTTATACTAAATATAATAATAAACTGCAGAAATGGGGTGGATATTATAAACAGTTCCGCACAGAAAAGCGCTCAGATACTTGTTGTTGACGATTCTGCAATAAACCGTGAAATGCTCAGCGATATGCTGAGTGATAATTACAGCATCATAGAAGCGGCAAACGGTGAAGAAGCGCTGAACATTCTCAAAGAACGCTCATACGATATAGACCTTGTACTGCTTGATATAATAATGCCTGTGATAGACGGGTTCGGTGTACTTGACGTTATGAAGCGGTATCATTGGCTTGATGATACTCCTGTAATAATGATATCAACCGAGACATCACAAAGCTACATACGCAAAGCCTACGAACTGGGAGTTACCGATTATATACGAATACCGTTCGACAGCTTTGTTATTGACAAACGTGTTTCCAATACCCTTATGCTGTACCGCAAACAGAAAAAGCTGCTCGGCGCACTGGAAGAACAGGTTTATGAAAACGAAAAAAACAACCGCATGATGATAAATGTTCTGGCTCACATAGTTGAGTTCAGAAACGGTGAAAGCGGTATGCACGTTCACCATATAAAACAACTGACGGCTATCCTTTTGCAGAAGCTGACAGAAAAGACCGATAAATATCACCTGACGGAAAACGATCTGCTGCTGATAAGCACTGCCTCTTCCCTGCACGATATCGGTAAAATATCTATTGATGATAAAATACTCAACAAACCCGGTAAACTGACAGCCGAAGAGTTTGAGATCATGAAAAAACACTCGGTAATCGGAGCGGAAATGTTGCACGATCTTCATAACACTCACAGCTATCCGCTTTTTGACAAAGCATATGAGATATGCCGCTGGCATCACGAAAGATATGACGGCAGAGGCTATCCTGACGGGCTCAAAGGTGAAGAGATACCGATATCCGCTCAGGTTACGGCGCTTGCAGACGTATACGATGCACTGACAAGCGACAGATGCTATAAAAAAGCTTACTCGCATGAAGAAGCAATGGATATGATACTTGACGGTCAGTGCGGCGCATTCAATCCTCTGCTTCTTGAATGCCTTAAAGAAAGCGAAAATCAGATACTTGCAGAACTCTCAGACAAGCTGGACAATACGCAGGACGACAGGCTTCTCCTGCGCGCTACCGAAGAGCTCGTCGAAAACAAAATCACCTCTAAAAATGTCAACTTCAATCCGTATCTTCCGATACCGGCAAGAGATCGCTGGAACTTTTTCTCTTCAGGTTCGGGCGAGATACAATTTGAATACGATGCAGTGATCGATGTGTTAAGACTCACAACGCAAGGTGCCGCACAGCTCGGACTTCAGGAAATGACAATGCACCCGAAGGGGCTGAAAGAGAACTTTATAGGCGAAGATAACATAAACTGTATGCTCGCAATTATAAAAACCGCAACTCCCGAAAGTCCTGTAGTCAATATCAAAACTCAGCTTAAGTTAACCGGTCAGAAACGTTGGTACGAGATACGCATACGCACCTTGTGGAGCAACGAGGAGCACCCGCAGTATACAGGTGTTCTCGGCAGAATAATTGATGTCAACGACCATGAACTTGCGATCGTTCACCCCGAATACAGACTCAGCGCAGACGAAGACGTAGAAATAAGAGAAACTATAATCAGACTTACAAATGTATTTGATGTTGTAAGACTTGTGGATATAGCTGATAACGAAGTAGTAAGATCAGGCTGTAAAGAAGGAAACGAGGAACTGATCGATGTCTGCCACGGGCAGAAATGCTATGCTATCTGGGGCAAGACGCAGCGATGCAAAAACTGTGTTTCAGCCAAAGCGTTTGAAAAACGCGGTCAGATGAGCAAGCTTGAATTTGCCGATGACAGCATATATCAGATCATATCCAAATATGTAGAGATCAATAGCAAGCCGTTTGTTCTCGAAATGATATACAAGGATAAAGACGGAGTATTGCTGGGCGCATATGGCAAGACCGACTTTATGGATAACATAGTAAACTACAACCGGCAACTGTATCACGATGCGCTCACCGGCGTGTATAATCGCCTCTATTATGAAGAGCAGACAAAATCAATGCATTACATAGATGCGGTTGCAATGCTCGATGCAAACGACTTCAAAACGATCAACGACCATTACGGACACGCCGCAGGCGACTGCGTACTGAAAGCGGTGTGCGACAGTATCAGGAGTTGTATAAGAAGCAGTGATATTCTTATACGGCTCGGCGGAGATGAATTTGTGCTACTGATGACCAATATTCCCGAAAAGATATTTTATCAGAAGCTTGAAGAAATAAAACAAACTATATCCGATATAAAACTTGAAGATTATCCGGATATAAAATGCACTGCCGCTATCGGCGGTGTTTACGGCGTACAGCCGATAGAAAAAGCGTTAGCTGAGGCAGACAGACTTATGTACATTGATAAAAATGCCTCAAAGGAGGAAAAATGACACTTGAAGAATGCTACAATGCACTCGGAGGAAGCTACACCGATGTGCTTTCAAGACTGATGAACGATAAGATGATAACGAAATATCTCGGAAAGTTCACTGAAGATACAAGCTACAACGATATTTTCGCAGCACTTGAAGCAAAAGACTATGAAACTGCTTTCCGTGCCGCTCACACTCTCAAAGGTCTTTGCCTTAACCTCGGACTTGAAAAACTGTACAAATCAGCATATGTAGTTACAGAGGCTCTGCGTGGCAAGACAGACGAAACGACACCCGCAATGTTAGAAGAACTGAAAGCCAATTACGAAAGCTCGGTTCTCGCAATAAAACAGCTTTAATAACGGATACAGCCACACTTTTATATAAGAGTGCGGCTGTTTTACTTGACGATTGCCGTAAAAAAAGGTATAATAATTTTAGATATCGGCTTTTTTCTTTCGACAAATTGACCGGAGACCGCAGTGCCGGTACGATTTATGATATATAAACACAACAGCATTTACAAACCGGTACTATAAAATATGCTTTTAAGAAAGGTACATACAATGACAGTAAGAGAAATGCAGGATGAGATCCTGAGAATAAAAAAAGAAAAAGATATATGTATTCTGGCACACGCATATCAGCGCCAGGATATTCTTGATGTTGCCGATTTTGTAGGCGATTCTTTTGCGCTCAGTCAGATGGCTGCAAAGGCTCCGCAGAGCACTGTGCTTATGTGCGGCGTGCGCTTTATGGCTGAAACAGTTAAAATACTCTCACCACAGAAAAAGGTCATTTTATCTGACAGCAATGCAGGATGTCCTATGGCTGAACAGATGGACAGGGATCTCATCTCACAACTGAAAGAAATGTACCCGGATTATAAAGTTGTGGCATACATAAACACGACATCAGAGCTTAAAACCGTATGCGACGTATGCGTAACATCATCAAGCGCAGTAAAGATCGTAAAAAAGCTTGACAGCGACAAGATACTTTTTATACCGGACTGCAACCTCGGCGATTTTGTTCAGAAACAATGTCCCGATAAGACATTCAAGCTTGTAAGCGGCGGTTGTCCCACTCATCTGCGTATGACCGTCAAGGACGTTGAAAAGGCTAAGGCACAGCACCCTGACGCTCTCCTGCTCGTTCATCCTGAATGTGCGCCCGCAGTAACAGCTCTCGCCGACTATGCCGGCAGCACAACAGGCATTATGAACTATGCTAAAAAGAGCGACGCAAACGAATTCATAATCGGAACAGAAAACAGCATTGTCGAGCACTTAAGCTTTGACGAACCCGGCAAGAAGTTCTATCCTCTGTCAAAGGACTGCGTCTGTCACAATATGCACCTGACAAACCTTGCTACCGTTTACAACTGTGTATGCGGTAACGGCGGCGAGGAAATCGAGCTTGACGAAGAAATACGTCTTGGCACAAAGCGTTGCATTGACGAAATGTTGAGGCTCGGCGACTAACCGCAGTAATACTGATTATAATAACGTTGTAACATACGTCGGCTTGACTTTTCGGGCGGCGTGAATTATAATAATAGAATAAGCAGAAATTTCCGCCCGAAAAGGCGGCGTTTTTGCAAAAGAAGATAATTGTTCACACTTGAAAGGAATAAGAATTTGAATTTTAAAAGAAAATTGGCGGCAGTGCTTGCAGGAATTATGACAGTAACAGCATTTTCGGGTTGCTCAATGCTCGGCGGTCAGAATACAAACGCACTCGGAAGCTACGACTTCTCAGAAATGAACCTTGTACAGCTTGACAAGCCTGCTGATGGTCAGGATGTTGCAATAATAGAAACCAATGTCGGCACAATAACCGCTGTATTATATGCAGAATTTGCTCCGAACACAGTCGCAAACTTCAAGAAACGCGCAGAAGAAGGTTTCTATGACGGAAAGCCGTTTTTTGCTTTACAGAAGGGCATATATGCAATAACAGGCGCTTCAAACGATGAAGGAACCGAAGGTATAACCGATGATGGCAAGTACATTGAAAATGAATGCTCAGTGAATTTATGGCCGTTCAAAGGCTCACTTCTGGGATACAGCTCACAGCAGGGTTATTCCGACAGCCGTTTCTTCTTCACGGGCGCTCTTGAATTGACCGAAGAAAACAAGAAGGAACTCAGAGGTTATACTAATCAGGAAACAAGCGCTCAGGTGATCCCCGAAGAGCTTATTACAGCATTTGAAAAGAGAGGCAGCGTTCCCGGATTTGCCGGCACTTACACTGTATTCGGTCAGGTTATAAACGGTTTTGACGTACTTGATAAGATACTCTGGACAGACTCGGACAAGTCAAATATGAAGCCTCTTGAAGAGCTTAAAATCGTCAAGGTAACACTTGACACCTACAAAGACGGTAAGTTCACGATTGAAGAACCAACATCAGACAAATATCTTTCAGCCGAAGAAATCGAAAAAATACAGAATGAATCCGGTGGCGCAACAAGCAGTGTTGCCGAGTCAACATCGACAAACTGATAAGCGACACAGTTGAAAGGAACCGATAAAATGAGGTTTAGGTTTTTATGTAAAGCAGCGGCGGCGATTACGCTCGCTACAGCTATGGTAATGGCAAGCGGTTGTAGCTCACAGAAAGAAGATAACACCGCAGAAATAACAGTCGGACCCGGCGATACTCTTGCAGAAATGACAATACAGATAGGAGAAGAAACCGGCAAGATACGTTTCAAGCTTTTCCCTGAAGTTGCGCCAAAGGGCGTAGAAAACTTTGTAAAGCTTGCCGAAAACGGCTATTACAACGGCAAAACCATACACAGAGTTATAAAGGACTTTATGATACAGGGTGGCTCGCTCAGAGGTAACGGCACAGGCGGAACGACTGCCGATAAGACAGAAATACCGCGTGAAACAAACGACCGTATGAGAGCTTATTACGGCGCACTCGGTTACGCCGAAAGCAGTGACGGCATCAACAGCCAGTTCTTTATAATAAACAACAAGACGCCTTTCGACATAGCAAAAACAGCCAAAAATATTTCTTCCGATCTTGACGAATACAAGGACAGGCTGACAGAAGAAGATAAAAAAACATATACAGATTATCTTGCAAAGCTCAATGCAACTCCTGAAGATGTAAGAGCAAAATATCTTTCAAACGGCGGTGCATTCAGCATAGACGGCAACTATACAATATTTGGTCAGGCTATAGAGGGTCTTGATTTTCTTGATAAGATAAGCCAGGTTGAGGTTTCATCAGGCAATCCAATTGACGACGAGCAAGGAATTGCTTCAAAACCCGCTGTTTCGGTAGTAATCAAGAAGATCGAAATCGCCACTATACCGACAATAACCGAAACCGAAGCAACGACCACTACAAGAAAAAGTATCCGTCCGTCTGCCACAACTCCGGCTCCGAGCGATACTACGGTAACTGAAGCTACCACATCACCCGATACCGCAAAGGTTCAATAACGGATCAACAAAATAACCCTGCATCAGATTTGTGATGCAGGGTTATTTTTTATGAGATTAAAGGCGGAATATCTTATGACATTCCGCCTTCTTCTTATTCATCTTTCTTCAAATGTACGTCAAGCTGATTATACGGTATCTCGATACCGTTCGCATCGAACTGTTCCTTGACCGCTTCGTTAAGGTCAAAATACACAGTCCAGTAATCTTCAGCCTTTACCCACGGATAGCAGGTTATTCTCACTGCGCTGTCGGCAAGCTCAGTTATCCTGATTTTAGGCTCAGGCTCTTTAAGTATAAGCTTGTGAGCGTCTGTTATGCTTTTGAGGACTTCCATCGCCTTTCTGAAATCGGCGTTGTATGAAATCGTATATACCATGTCCACACGCCTTATTCCAAGCGTTGTATAGTTGGTGACCTTCTTTGATGTTATCTGCCCGTTGGGATAGAAGATAGCTTTATTATCGTATGAATGAAGCTCGGTGTACCACATATTGATTGCTTCAACCGTACCCTCAACATCATCGACCTTGATGTAATCTCCGATCTTGAACGGCTTTGTGAGCATTATGCTGAATCCGCCCGCTATATTTGAAAGGCTGTCCTGAAGCGCAAGTCCGATGGCAACGCCCGCTGTACCTATCACCGCTATTATAGAAGTCATCGGAACACCTAGCACCGCAAGAACTATAGTAGCAAGCAGTGCATAAAGCAGTATCCTGACAAGCGAATAAACAAAGCGGGATATCGTCTTGTCGATAACATCGTGCTTCATTCCCTTGTTCATCATTTTCAGAACAAGCTTTGAAATAACTATTCCGACAATTAAAATTATCACTGCGGCGATCAGCGTAGGCAGATACCCTACAAATGCGTCCCACATCTGACCGAAAAAAGTTTCAGCTTCTTTTATCTGCTCATGCGCATTCTCAAGCGGATCGGTAGACGTACCGACCGCCTGCGAAAGCAATGAAATATTCACAAAAATCTCTCCGTTTCAGCTTTAATCCGAGGTATCCTCTGCCCTCTCGGTTACCTGTATGGAAACCTTATATTCACCTGTCACCCAACTCTTGACCTTTGTTCCCCGCAACGTAAATTCAGCATTTACATCTTTAAGACCTGCTGTGAGAGTAGTTCCCATAAGGTCTATTGTCGCATAGATATCCTTGGATGCAAGCGTTGCTATTTCATCGGCAGGACCTGTAACATTGACGCTAAGCTCGTTTGTAAGAACATCGACATCAAAATTGTCCGGTGCGTTTATAATACGGATATTATCCTTCTGGACAGTATAGCTGAGGAACGTGTAATTCTCCGCATCCTCAAACGATACCATTGCGGAAGTATTTCCGCTTATATTCTTGTATCCCTCGGGTAAAGTAATCGGGAGTGTGAGCTTCTGTAGATACTTTGTCGTAAGCTGACTGAGATCTATCGTTCCTATCTCGAACTTCTCCTGTGAATCAAGCGAATCGTCGGGTGAAGAAACAGTGAGCGATTCAGGATAGATGCTGTATTTAAGACTGCTTAAATCAAAGTTTGACGGAACATTTGTAAACTGTACGGTAAGCGGTAATGTTTTCTGTTTATAAAGCGTTATATTTACCGTAAAACTCTCATTATCATATTTGATATCGGGATTTTCTATTATATCTCCGTTACTGCCAAGCAGAACAATCTGACCTTTTGAAGAAACCGACTCTGAGGTTTCACCAGCAAATACAGAACGTATCTCGACCGATTTCACTGCGTCTATTGCAGTGCTGTCGCCCGTAAGCGTTATAGTCGAAGGCTCAGCGGTAACACTGTCTATCTTCATACCCGCAGTAGCTGTAACGCCTTCAGCCACTGCCTTCATACTGCCGTCTGAAATGCTGAACGTTTTTGATACCGTCTTTTCGACCTTGAGTTTAACGCTCAGACCCTCATCGTCAACCGTACAGCTGTTTTCCTTTACCGATGTTACGTTAACCTTTACTTTATATTCACCCGGCGCTGTGATAGCCGACAAATCCGCACTGGCTGTAAAATCGCTTGCGGTAAGGTTTCCTACCTCATATCTTTTGCCCGTTACCTGTACGGTAATCTTATCAACATAACTGTTCGTTACGGAAAGCGCATTTTCCGTCATATATTCCGTAGCCTTGACTTCAACCGGTATATCGCTGATGTGAGTTGTGACATCCGGGAAAATCTGCATTGAAATTGCAAACCACACAATAACGGCAATCACAAGTGCGAATATGATAGTTTTTAAATTCTTGACAAAGTTCTGAAAAAAGCTTTTGAGCCATTCTTTCATTATTTATCCGCCCCCTTTTCTTTTTTTGCATCGGGTGCGTTTTTCTTTTTTTTCTTTGACGCTTTATCTTTCAGTTTCTTGCTTTCGGTTTTTTCCGGAACAAGTTTCTGTGTAAGGAGTTTGCGAAGCGTATCCTTGTTATAAAAACGTGTAAGATTGCCGTTTTCAGCCACAGAGATAGTACCTGTTTCTTCCGAAACGACAACGATGACCGCATCAGAAACCTCGCTCATACCAATAGCCGCTCTGTGACGTGAGCCGAGCGCCTTGGATATCAGCTCCTCTTTCTGCGGCTTTGGTAAGAAACAGCCTGCGGCATATACCTTGCCGTCACGGATAATAACCGCTCCGTCATGAAGAGGCGTATTCGGGAAGAAAATGTTTCCGAAAAGCTCCGGGCTGGGAGTTGCGTTAAGTATCGTACCTGTGTCGACCTGTTCGCCCAGTCTTGTTTCACGCTCGAATACGATAAGTGCACCGGTTGCCGTCTGGGAAAGCTGTTCGCAGGCGGTACAGACTGCCTCGATACAGTTATGTATATCAGTGGTTGCCGCATCGGCTTTACCCTCGAAGTTCAGCGCCAGCTTTTTCACCTTTGTGGTCCGTCCCATTTTTTCAAGCACACGCCGAAGTTCCGGCTGGAACACTATGAGTATTGCAATAATTCCGACATTAAGGAAAGTTTCTATAATGACCTTCATCGCCTTGAACTCAAACTGGTTTACAACAAAGAAAAGTATAGCAAGCAGGATTATACCTTTGATAAGCTGTTCTGCTCGGGTTTCCTTTATAATTTTTATGCCCTTATATATAAAATAGGCAAGCAGGAGAATATCAAGATAGTCAACAAGTCCCATCGTAGCGAAAACGCTCTGTATATTCTCCCAGATATCCTTTAAATACTGGATCAATTTTTTCTGCTCCGTTCCCATAACTGCTGTCGCAGCGAATTTCATCATAAGTTTATATATAATATTGTATCATTAAACAGCGATTATTTCAAGGAGTGGCGGGAAATTTTTTCTTACTTTTCACAAACATAATTCTTCATTTTTTTCAACACAGTCAGACAATCGCTTGGTACTGCACAACGGCTTTGAGGTTAGCTATAGCATACCGAAGAAAATTGTATACGAAACTAAAAAATTCTGAAAATTTTCACTTTTAGAGGTTTACAATCAGGAACGATTATGATATAATACTAAGTTGAAAGCATACGTCTTGATATGGCGATATGCAAAAACAAAGGAGGACGATTCCCATGGGAAGACAAAAACTTACTATGGACGGTAACAACGCCGCAGGTCACGTGTCTTATGCGTTTACTGACGTTGCAGCGATTTACCCCATTACACCATCTTCAGTTATGGCTGAAGTAACAGATTCCTGGTCAACAGCCGGAAGAAAGAATATTTTCGGACAGGAAGTAAAGGTAGTAGAGATGCAGTCAGAAGCCGGCGCAGCAGGCGCAGTTCACGGCTCTCTTGCAGCAGGTGCATGCACTACAACTTACACAGCATCACAGGGCTTACTGCTCATGATCCCCAACATGTACAAGATCGCAGGTGAATTACTGCCCAGCGTTATTCATGTTTCCGCTCGTGCTCTTGCAACACACGCACTTTCTATCTTCGGCGACCACAGCGATATCTACGCTTGCCGTCAGACAGGTTATGCTATGCTCTGCTCCACTAACCCTCAGGAAGTTATGGATCTCGGTGCTGTAGCTCACCTTTCAACATACGAAGCAAGAGTTCCTTTCCTTCACTTCTTCGACGGTTTCAGAACATCACACGAGATCCAGAAGATTGAAGTATGGGACTATGAAACACTCGACAAGATGCTCAACCACGAAGCTGTAGACGCTTTCAGAAACAGAGCTCTCAATCCTGAGAAGCCCGTTCTGCACGGCACAGCTCAGAACCCCGACATCTTCTTCCAGGCAAGAGAAGCAAGCAACAAGTACTATGAAGCTACACCCGCTATCGTACAGAAGTACATGGATAAGGTAAACGCTGAGATCGGTACAGATTACAAGCTGTTCAACTACTACGGTGCTCCCGATGCTGAGCAGGTAATCATTGCTATGGGCTCTGTTTGCGATACTATCGAAGAAACAATCGACTATATGTTAGCTCAGGGCAAGAAGGTTGGTCTTGTTAAGGTTAGACTTTACAGACCCTTCAGCGTTGACGCTTTCGTATCTGCTATTCCCGAAACTGTTAAGAAGATTACAGTTCTTGACAGAACAAAGGAACCCGGCGCACTCGGCGAACCCTTATACCTCGACGTTGTTGCAGCTCTCAAGCAGGCAGGCAAGTTCCAGGATGTACCCGTATTCACAGGTCGTTACGGTCTTGGTTCTAAGGATACTAACCCTGCTCAGATCATTGCAGTATACAACAACACAGAAAAGCCCAGATTCACAATCGGTATCGAGGATGATGTTACAGGTCTTTCACTGCCCATCGGTGAGAACCCCAACACAACTCCCGAAGGCACAACCTGCTGTAAGTTCTGGGGTCTTGGTTCAGACGGTACTGTCGGTGCAAACAAGAACTCTATCAAGATTATCGGTGACCACACAGATATGTATGCTCAGGCATACTTCGCATACGACTCAAAGAAGTCGGGCGGTGTTACGATTTCTCACCTTCGTTTCGGTAAGTCGCCTATCAAGTCAACTTACTTTGTAAACAAGGCTAACTTTGTAGCTTGCCACAACCCCTCATACATCGACAAGTACGATATGGTTGAGGACGTTGTACCCGGCGGTTCATTCCTGCTCAACTGCCAGTGGACAGTTGACGAGCTTGACGAGAAGCTCCCCGCTCCCGTTAAGGCATACATCGCTAAGAACAATATCAACTTCTACATCATCAACGCTATCAAGGTAGCTAAGGAGATCGGTCTTGGCAACAAGACAAATACTGTATTACAGTCTGCATTCTTCTCAATCGCTAACATCATCCCCGCTGAAGATGCTATCGAATATATGAAGAAGGCTGCTTACAAGTCATTCGCTAAGAAGGGTGACGACGTTGTTAACATGAACTACGCCGCAATCGAAAAGGGCGCAGGCGAGGTTATCAAGGTTGACGTTCCTGCATCTTGGGCTGACGCTGAGGGTACACTTCCCGTTCACACAGCTACAGGTGACAGAAAGGATCTCGTTGATTTCGTTAACAATATCCTTATCCCCGTTAACGCTCAGAGAGGCGACAAGCTCCCCGTATCTACATTCGTAGGCATGGCTGACGGTACATTCCCCCAGGGCTCTGCAGCTTATGAGAAGCGTGGTATCGCAGTAGACGTTCCCGAGTGGATTCCCGAGAACTGTATCGAATGTAACCAGTGTTCATTCGTTTGTCCTCACGCAGTTATCCGTCCCGTAATTCTTTCCGAAGAAGAAGCAGCTAAGGCTCCTGCAGGTGCAAAGATGAAGGACGCTATGGGTCTTCCCGGAATGAAGTTTGCTATGGTAACTTCTGTTCTCGACTGCACAGGCTGCGGCGTTTGCGCACAGGTTTGCCCCTCTAAGAACAAGGCACTCGTTATGAAGTCACTTGATTCTCAGATGAACGAACAGCCCATGTTCGACTACGCTGTTAAGGAAGTAGCCGACAAGCCCGAGGTTCACGAGAAGTTCAAGGAAACAACAGTTAAGGGTTCACAGTTCAAGCAGCCCCTGCTCGAATTCTCAGGCGCTTGCGCAGGCTGTGGTGAAACTCCTTACGCTAAGCTCATCACACAGCTCTTCGGCGACAGAATGTACATTGCCAACGCTACAGGCTGTTCATCAATCTGGGGTGGCTCTGCTCCCTCAACTCCTTATACAGTAAATAAGGAAGGCAAGGGTCCCGCTTGGGGCAACTCACTGTTCGAGGATAATGCTGAGTACGGTCTCGGTATGTTCATCGCTCAGGATACATTAAGACACAGAGCACAGGGTCAGTTAAAGGCAATTGCTGAAAAGACTGAAAACGCTGACGTTAAGGCTAAGATCGACACATACTTTGAAACAGCTAACGACGGCAAGGCAAACGCTGCTGCTACAAAGGATCTCGTTGCTGCTCTTGAAGCACTTGATTGCGACTGCGCTGAAAAGAATGCAGTTCTCAAGGCTAAGAACTACCTCGCTAAGAAGTCCAACTGGATATTCGGCGGCGACGGCTGGGCATACGATATCGGTTACGGTGGTGTTGACCACGTTCTCGCATCAGGCAAGAATGTAAATGTATTCGTATTCGATACAGAAGTTTACTCCAACACAGGCGGACAGGCTTCAAAGGCTACAAACATCGGTGCAGTTGCACAGTTCGCAGCAGGCGGTAAGGACGTTAAGAAGAAGGATCTCTCCGGTATCGCTATGAAGTACGGTTATGTATATGTTGCTCAGATTTCAATGGGTGCAGATATGAACCAGTGCTTGAAGGCAATCGCAGAAGCTGAAGCATATGACGGTCCTTCACTGGTTATCGCTTATGCTCCTTGTATCAACCACGGTATCAAGGGCGGTCTTACAATCGCTCAGAAGGTAGAAAAGGAAGCTGTACAGGCAGGTTACTGGCATCTGTTCAGATTCAACCCCGCTGCTCCTGCAGGAACAAATCCGTTCACACTCGACAGCAAGGCTCCTACAGGCGATTACAAGGAATTCATGATGAGAGAAGTTCGTTACAACTCTCTTATGCGTGCTAACCCCGAAAGAGCTAACGTACTGTTCGATAAGGCAGTTGCTAACTCCAAGAAGCGTTACGAGGATCTCGTAGAACTTGTTGAATACTACAAGAAGGAATACTGCGGCGAATAATCCGCACGAAATAATCTAAAAGCCCAAAAATTTTGAATAGTCGGAATAGAATAGGTTTTTACGCCCCTCCGGGAAAACCGGAGGGGTTATTTTTTCCGACATCTATACTTTTGTTCGCTATTATTAATAATGATTAACCATTCAAATTTTAACCGAATTTTACTGTTTTTATAGTTTTCCTGTAATGCGAACATATATACCCCGCTCCGATGCAGAAACGCATATCGGCGTATAACGTATTACTGCGGTCATAAAAAGCAAAGCCTCGGAATACAAATTATTTATACAACAACGTACAGGCACCCACACTTGTACGATTTAGAAAAGGAACGAGTCAGTATGGAAATATTAGAGTGGATAAATGAAAATATAGTATGGGGCATACCGGTGCTTATACTGTTTGCAGGTTCGGGAATTATCTTCACGATAAGAACCAGATGCTTGCAGATACTGCACTTCCCTACTATAATCAAACGTACTTTGCTTACAAAGCAACCCGAAGCGGACGGAAAGAAAGTTTCTCCATTCAGGACGCTGACAGCAGCACTCGGTGCAACTGTCGGCACAGGTAATATTATAGCAATCGGCAGCGCTATTGCTTTTGGCGGTGCAGGTGCAATATTCTGGATGTGGATCTCGGCGCTTCTCGGTATGGCTACCAGCTTTGCCGAAAACTATCTCGGAGCAAAGTACAGAACCGTGCAATCGGACGGTCTTACGGGCGGCGTACCTTTTGCTTACATAAAAAAAGCGTTCGGCGGCAAAAAGCTCGGTGCGTTCTTTGCGGGAATGTTCGCTGTCTGCTGCATAGGTGCCAGCTTCGGCATAGGTAATATGGCTCAGGTGAATTCAGCTTCAATGGCACTTCAGAACTGTCTTGGAGTACCTCTATGGGTATCGGGAATCCTCTGTGCCGCAGTAATTGCCGCAATAGCACCCGGAGGTATCCACCGCCTTAGTAAAGTCACATCATGGGTAATTCCGATAGCCGCAGGCGGTTATCTGCTCGGCTGTCTTGCTGTAATTATAATGAACATTGAAAATGTTCCTTCTGTATTCGCACGCATTTTCACAGAAGCATTTTCTTTCAAGGCTATAGGCGGAGGAACTGTCGGCGTAGTAATGCTTGAGGCTATGAAGTGGGGCGTTAAAAGAGGCGTATTCTCAAATGAAGCCGGTCTTGGCTCATCTGTTATGATCAATGCCAACTCAAGCGCCGATCAGCATCATACACAGGGTATGTGGGCTATGCTCTCTGTATTTATAGACACGATCATTATATGCACTATGACAGCACTCTGCATTCTTTCAAGCGGTGCAGATCAGAAATCAAGCGTTGGTTTTGATATGGCGCTGATAGCATTCCAGGACGGACTCGGTGACTTTGCGGGTGCATTCCTCAGCATCGCAACATTCATCTTTGCGATAACAACCGTTACAGGCTGGTGGATATACGGCAGAAGCTGCTTTGTTTACCTTTTCACAAAGAAGTGGATAGGCGTATATCTTGCAATTTTCATTGTTACCGCTTTCGTGGGCGCAGTGATTCAGGCAACAGTCGTATGGGACGTATCGGATCTGTTCAACGGACTTATGGCAATACCAAATCTACTTGCGATAATCCTGCTTCGCAAGGAAGTTAAAGCTGACATTTAATTCCTTTAAAATCAGTAGATATTGAAATAGTAAAATAAAAAGCACAAGGTGTGCGTTGACTATACTTACTTTGTTTTATACAGCCGGATTCGGGAGTTTTAGATGCTGTAAAATAAAGACGGTTATATAACGCTTACTTTGTGCAATTTTTTTGCCGATTTTGCAATTTATCTATTGACCTATTGCAAAAAATAGTTTATAATAGTAAATGGGGAACAAGGTACGAATGAACCGTATCGATATTTCCCTACCGAATGACTTTCATCAGCGCAAGCTGATAAAATAAAGAAAAGGAGAACAATCGGTTATGACAAAGAATCAGAATGTTTTAAAATGGGTTGAAGAAATGAAAGCCCTCACACAGCCCGACAAGGTTGTATGGATCGATGGCAGCGAGGAGCAGCTCAAGGCGCTTCGTGACGAGGCTATCGCAACAGGCGAGATGATTGAGCTCAACCAGGAAAAGCTCCCCGGCTGCTTATATCACAGAACAGCTGAAAACGACGTTGCCCGTGTAGAAGACAGAACATTCATCTGCTCAAGAGAGAAGGAGAATGCAGGTCCTACAAACAACTGGATGGATCCTAAGGAAATGTACGCTAAGCTGACAAAGCTCTATGACGGCGTTATGAAGGGTCGTACAATGTACGTTATCCCCTACTCAATGGGACCTATCGGCTCACCTATCGCTAAGGTTGGTGTTGAGCTGACAGACTCTATCTATGTTGTACTCAACATGGACATTATGACAAGAATGGGCGCACAGGCATTCAAGAACCTGCCCGATGACTCCAACGACTTCGTAAGATGCCTTCACTCAAAGGCTGACGTTGATCCCGAAAAGAGATACATCGTTCAGTTCCCCGAAGACAACACAATCTGGTCTATCAACTCAGCTTACGGCGGTAACGTACTGCTCGGCAAGAAGTGCTTCGCACTCCGTATCGCTTCTTACCAGGGTTGGAAGGAAGGCTGGATGGCTGAACATATGCTTATCCTCGGCGTTAAGAAGCCCGATGGTGACATCAAGTATATCACAGCAGCATTCCCCTCAGCTTGTGGTAAAACAAACCTCGCTATGCTTATTCCTCCCGAGGGATACAAGAAGGCAGGCTATGAAGTATTCACAGTAGGTGACGATATTGCATGGATGAAGCAGGGTCCCGATGGCAGACTTTACGCAATCAACCCCGAGAACGGCTTCTTCGGCGTTGCTCCCGGTACAAACGCAAAGAGCAACTACAACGCACTTGCATCTACAAGAAAGAACACAATCTTCACAAACGTTGCTATCAACAATGATGATATGACAGCTTGGTGGGAAGGTCTTGACAAGAATCCTCCCGAGAATGCAACAGACTGGAAGGGCAACAAGGTTAACGGTAAGGAATACACAGCAGCAGGCAACAAGCTCGCTCATCCTAACTCACGTTTCACAGCTCCCGCTCAGAACTGCCCCTGCATTTCACCTGAGTTCAACAACCCCCAGGGTGTTCCGATCTCAGCTATCATCTTCGGCGGCAGACGTGCAGCTACAACTCCTCTGGTTTACCAGTCATTCAGCTGGCAGCACGGCACATATGTAGGCTCTGCAGTTTCTTCTGAAACAACAGCAGCAGCTACAGGTGCAGTAGGCGTACTCCGTCACGATCCTATGGCTATGAAGCCCTTCTGCGGCTACCACATGGCTGATTACTGGGCACACTGGCTCGAAATGGGCAAGAAGCTCGGTGACAAGGCTCCTAAGATTTTCAACGTTAACTGGTTCAAGCAGGACGAGAACGGCAACTTTATGTGGCCCGGTTTCGGCGACAACATGAGAGTTCTCGACTGGATCATCAAGAGATGTGAAGGCACAATCGACGCTGAAAAGACTCCTATCGGCTACCTTCCTAAGAAGGGTGACATCAACCTCAAGGGTATCGAGGATGAGGTTACATCAGAAGTTGAAGACAAGCTGCTCGCAGTTGACAGAGACCTCTGGAAGAAGGAAGTAGAAGAGATGAAGGAATTCTACAAGCAGTTCGGTGACAAGCTCCCCGACGGCTTAAAGCAGGAACTCGCTGATCTCGAAGCAAGACTTGGCTAATCCATAACTGAATAAACTACTCCGATCCCCTGTTAAGCAATTAACAGGGGATTTTCTTATGCTTCACTCTTAACCGATTCACTGTAAAGCAAATACCCGCACTGCTGTCACGGCATTATATACGGCAAAACGGCACCGGAAAATTTCCGATGCCGTTTCTGTATAAAATATATTAACCCAAAATTTCTGATTAGCCCTTTACTGCGCCAAGTGCAACGCCCTTAACAATGAACTTGGATAAGCAAAGATAAATAACTACTATAGGAAGTATCGAAAGGATAACAACAAGATACTTAACACCGAAATCTACTATCTTATCATTACCGAGAACGCCGGCAACCATCATAGGCATTGTTCTCTGCTCGATCTTGTTTGAAAGAAGCAACATTGAAGGTGTATAGTAGTTGTTCCAGTTAGCAACGAACTGGAAGATAGCCTGAACTGCGAAAGCAGGCTTAAGTATCGGCAGTGCGATTCTGATAAATGTCATAAACTCACCGCTACCGTCAATTCTTGCAGCCTCAACTATCTCAAGCGGGAACGAAGACTTCATATACTGTAACATGAAGAATACAACCGCAGGAGCTGCAACCGCAGGAACGATTAGCGGAATGAAGTTATCATACAGCTTGATCTGAACCATGAACTCTAAGAAACCGGTAGAAACAACCTGCATAGGAACCATCATAACAGCAAGTATGAATGTTGTTGCAGCCTTTTTAAGCTTGAAATCATAAACTACAAGACCGTAAGCAGTAAGTCCTGAGAAGAAAACCGCACAAGCAGTAGCGCCTATTGATATAATCAAGCTGTTTGCATAACCATAGAAGAGGTTAAAGGCACTTACAAACGCACCATCTGCCGCAGAAGGATCATTAAGAGTTTCAAAGTTCTTAATCAAATTTCCGCCTGGAAGAAGCGAAATACCTTGTGAAATAATATCTCCAGAATCTCTTGTTGCGTTAATAAGGATTATGTAAATCGGGAACAAACTTATAACTGTAATAACAAGGCAGACTACAAAACGTATTACCGCTTGTATCTTAACACCTCTTGTATAGCGTTCTTCTACACTTTTCATACGTCTTTTTCCGCTCTTTTCATCAATAACATGAGTAGCATTAGCCATTGTCAGTTCCCTCCTTACTTAGATTTCTTTGCCTTTGCAGGCGCAGTTGAATCCGTATTGAACTTGTAGACAAAGATGCCAAGTGCCGCAGTTATAATGAACAGTATTACAGAAGCAGCAGCAGAATAACCGTAGTTAGGCTGTGCAGCGTGGAAGTTCTGATAAATGAATACTGCGGTCGTCTTTAAGCTCTGTCTTACTACAGTACCCTCATGTAACAGATAAGGAATATCGAACATCTGAAGACCACCTATAAGTGATGTTATGACAACATAAATAAAGATAGGCTTCAGAATCGGCATTGTAATCTTGAAGAATGTATGCATTCCGCTTGAACCGTCTATCGAAGCGGCTTCATAAATAGAAGCATCGATACCGTAAATACCGGACATAAGAAGAAGCATTGTATTACCATACCACATCCATGACTGAATGAACATAACAAGGACTCTTGATGCCCATACATTATTGATGAACGGGAAAGCTTCGTTTATCCAGCCCCAGTTAAGTAAAATAGAGTTTATTGCACCATACTTAGAGTTACCGAATATCATAAGGAACATACCTGCAACAGAAGCTGCAGTGATAATATTAGGCAGATACATAAGTACCTTGAATGCGCCTGCTCCCTTGATCTTAACTCTTACATCAGAGAACCATACTGCCAACAACAGTGAAAGCAGTAACTGAATTACAAAGTTACCTATCCAGAGAATAGCTGTATTGCCTAAAGTATTCAGAAAATCCTGCTGAATTGCTGCACCGGCGCTAAATTCGCCGCCTGCCGCATCACCAAACAGAAGATACTGATAGTTCTGCAATCCTACGAATGCATCGGGGTTACCGCTGTTACCTTTTAGACTTAGGATAAAGGTATTGATAAGCGGATAAATCATAAAGAATGTGTAAACCAAGAAAAATGGTAAAATAAATAGATAGCCATATTTAGCATAGCTTACCATTTTATGAGGCTTACCGGCAGTTCTCTGCATAAAATACACACCTTTCAACTGATTTTGGCTAAAAAATTTACAATATACGCTTATGGGCGATAGCCCATAAGCAATATATTGTAGAATCATCAATAAATTGTATTAGGGTTTTCTGCTATTGATTATTCAACAGTGAGGTCGGGGAATGAACCCTTAACAAGCTGCTTGAATGCCTTTATAGCGTCATCCTTTGTAGCGTATGTGCCATCAAGGTAACCCTGAACTGATGTGTTGAAGTGACCCTTGATTACTGAGTCATACTTTGTGATCATACCATCCATCTTGATGCCTTCAGCTGCTGTGTAGAGAACTGCAAACTGATCCTGACCATCCTTGAGGAGTAAGTTCTTGTTTGTCTTTGCTTCAGCGATATCCTTCATAACAGTCTTGTTATTGCAGAAGTCGCCTGTGAACTCTGTGTACTTCTTCATTGTATCAGCATTTGTTGTGAAGAATTCAACGAACTGCTTAGCAAGTGACTTGTTGTCGCACTTTGTTGAAACGCCGAGCCATGTACCGCCCCAGAAGTAGTTTGTAGGACCTGCACAGAATGCCATCTCATAAGTAGGCTTTACTTCTGTACCTTCGCCTGTGCCCTTAGCAAAGCTGTAAAGGATCGAGCTTGTACCTGTTGTAAGACCCCATGTAGGAACGAAGTCACCGAGAGCTGTACCATCCTGAACTGCTGCGTACCAAGCATCCTGCCACTGAGGAACATCTGCCATGTACTTGTTGTCCTTGAATGACTTAGCTATATCATAGAAGTCAGGAGCTGTATCCATCTCAAGCTTACCGTCAACTACCCAAGCCTTTGTTCTGTTAGCCTGGTATACCTGCCAGAGACCACCCTCTGTAGCCTGTAATGATGTCTTGCCGCCGCTCTTTTCGTAGAGTGTCTTAGCTGTAGACTGGAATGTATCCCAGTCCTTAACGAGTTTCTGCATATCATCAGGACTATTAACGCCGAGGTATTCCTTAGCGAGGTCTGCTCTGTAAGCGAAACCACCGGGAGCTGCCTGGAATGAAGCACCCTTGAGAACGCCTGCATCGTTCTTACCGATTGCCACTGTGTAGCCGTAAGAATCTGCATAAGCTGATTCTTCAATGCCAAGTGCTGAGAGAGGAGCTGTCAGCTGGTCATCGTTGATGTACTGGAGAATCCAGTCAGCTTCAAGACACATAAGGTCAGCATCGCCGTCACCCTTGAGGTACTGCTGGTACTGGTCACGACCGCCTTCACCGTTTGAACCCTGCTTGCTGATCTCGATCTTGTCTTCAGGTGTTCCTGTTTCCTTGCAGAACAGCTTAACCATGTTAACGATATCTGAGTTTGACTCCCAAGCGAGGATTGTCAGCTTGTCGCCGTCATCCTTGAGCTCAGTTGCCTCAGCCTTGCTCTCGTCAGATTTGCTGCTGTCTTCTGTCTTGCTGTCTTCTGTCTTGCTTGAATCTGTTGTTGATGAAGCGTCAGAAGCTGTTGAGCTTGTAGCGTTGTTGCTTGAGCAGCCTGCTACTGCGCCGAGAATTGATGCAGATGCTAATACAGCTGCTAAAATTCTTTTCTTCATTGGTAATTCCTCCAGAATTATTCATTTTGTGAAGCTTGATGCTTTCACTGCCTGACCTTTCGGTCTCATTTAGTGAGGTCCGGTTCACTCGGCTTTCAATCAGCCTGTGTTTTTCATGCTCACTGTCTATATAACGATATGTGTCGAAATATATATAACAATGTAGAATTCACTAAAAAGCACTGTAGCTCATCAAAAGTTTTGTTCACTTTTTCCTCGTTGACATAATCATATCACACATTTCACAAATTTGCAAGCGTTTTGGAAGAGAAGTTGTGTTTTTTTACCGTAAACGTTTACAAAAATCGTTTTTTCAAGATTTTTTCGTTATTTTGCACAAAAAACCGTTACAACTTTGTAACAATTCAGATGTAACTACATTACTGATTTTTCTTTTATCTCGCTTTACAATGCGAAATAATCAAATTGTAACACCGTGTAAACGATTTTACGTTAATTTAGCTCACAAAAAGTTTATAAAGTAATTAATGTACATATAGCACAAAAACAAGCCTGAGTTATTGTTGAAAAAGCACAATTTAAGAGATTTTCCGCTTTAGCACTTGAATTTGTTATTAAAATAAGGTAAAATGATATAGTAACAAGTACGGAGGGAAAGCATGGAATCTATGAATAAAATACAGCTTACAACAGCTTTGATAAGCCTCGGTAAATTTTCATATATGTCTTTTTCAACGCCGTATTATAAGAATAAGTGTATTTTTTGAGCTGTGCAATTTCAGATTACACAGCTTTATTTATTTTCTGAAAGGAAGTCCGGAAATGAAAAAAGTAGCTATTGTAATGGGCAGTGACTCAGATCTGCCTATAGTAAAAAAAGCAGCTCAGGTACTCAAGGATTTCGGTGTTCCCACAGAACTGCGTGTTCTGTCCGCTCACCGCTGCGCCGCAGAAGTATCCGAGTTTGCAAGAAACGCCGAAAAGAACGGCACAGGCGTTATAATCGCCGCCGCAGGTAAAGCAGCTCACCTTGCAGGTGCAATTGCAGGACAGACCCCTCTTCCCGTTATCGGTATCCCGATAAAAGCAAGTGCTCTTGAAGGTATTGACGCACTTCTGTCAACAGTTCAGATGCCCGCAGGCGTGCCGGTAGCTACAGTAGCTATTGACGGTGCGGCAAACGCCGCTTTCCTTGCTGTACAGATACTTGCAGTATCCGATGACGCACTGATGGATAAGATGAAAGCATACCGTGCAGCACAGACTGCCAAGGTTCTTGAGGCAGACAATAAAATGGAGCAGGTACTTGCCGAACTTTGATCGGTGTACTATATATAATAGGATTTAACAAAATTACGGCATAGCCGTGTGAAGGAAAGGATAAACACAATGGAAAAGAAAGAACAGCTCTACGAAGGAAAAGCAAAGAAGGTTTTTGCGACAGACGACCCCAATCTCGTTATCGTATCCTATAAGGACGATGCTACAGCATTCAACGGTCTGAAGAAAGGTACTATCTCCGGTAAGGGCGTTATCAATAACAGAATGACAAACTATATGTTTAAGCTTCTTGAAAAGGCAGGAGTTCCCACTCACCTTGTTAAAGAACTTAACGACAGAGAAACACTCGTTAAAAAGGTTTCTATAGTTCCCCTCGAAGTAATCGTAAGAAACGTAGCCGCAGGCAGCTTCTCAAAGAAGCTCGGCATTGAAGAAGGCACAAAGCTTCTCTGCCCCACACTTGAATTCAGCTACAAGAACGACGATCTGGGCGATCCTTTCATCAACGACTACTATGCGCTTGCACTCGGTCTTGCAACAAAGGAAGAGATCGACCTTATCTCAAAGTACGCTTTCAAGGTAAACGAATTTATGCTCGACTTCTTCAAGAAGCTCAACATCGACCTTATCGACTTCAAGATTGAATTCGGTAAGACCTCAGACGGCACAATAATCCTCGCTGACGAGATTTCTCCCGATACTTGCCGTTTCTGGGACAGCACAACACACGAGAAGCTTGACAAGGATCGTTTCCGTCGTGATATGGGCGGTGTTGAAGACGCTTACGCTGAAATTATGAAGCGTCTTATGGGCGAATAATCCCGACAATTGAAAAGAATCTAACAGGAAAAGGCAGGATAATATATGGGTGGATTTTTCGGCGCAGCGTCAAATAACAACTGTGTAACCGACGTTTTCTTCGGAACAGACTATCACTCCCACCTCGGAACACGCAGAGGCGGTATGACCGCATACAGCCCCGACAGAGGCTTTCAGCGTGCTATCCACAGTATTGAAAACTCACCGTTCAGAACAAAGTTTGAGCAGGACGCTACGGATATGAGGGGAAAGCTGTGTATCGGCTGTATCAGCGATACCGACCCTCAGCCCCTGCTGGTGCGTTCAAAGCTCGGTATCTATTCGATATGCAGTGTCGGCATAATCAGAAATGCCGAACAGCTTTCAACCGAGCTGCTCGAAAGCGGCTGTGCAAACTTTGAAACAATGAGCAGCGGAAGTATCAACTCAGGCTCACTCATCGGTGCGCTTATCGCACAGAAGGACAACTTTACAGAAGGCATACGATATGCTCAAAGCAAGATCGACGGTACAATGTCCCTTATCATTCTTACAAAGGACGGAATTATCGCCGCAAGAGATCAATACGGCAGACTTCCTATCATTGTAGGAAAAAGGAGCGACGGATACTGCGTATCCCTTGAATCGTTCGCATTTCAGAAGCTCGGCTACAGCACATATAAAGAGCTTCGTCCCGGCGAAATAGATATGATAACTGCGGACGGCTGTGAAGTGCTGAGCGACGGCGATGAAAGCAAAATGCATATATGCTCGTTCATGTGGACATATTACGGCTATCCGAATGCGGTATATGAGGGTGTGACCGTTGAAACGATGCGTACACGCAACGGCGAGATTATGGCTGAGAACGATATAAAGAACGGCAAGCTGCCGGATGTTGACTATGTATGCGGTATTCCGGATTCAGGCGTACCTCATGCAATAGGCTACGCAAACAGAAGCGGTATCCCGTTCGCACGTCCTTTTATCAAGTACACTCCCACATGGCCAAGGAGCTTTATGCCTACCAACCAGACAATGAGAAATCAGGTAGCTAAAATGAAGCTGATTCCGGTCCACGAGCTTATTGAGGGAAAAAAGCTGCTGTTCGTTGACGACAGCATAGTAAGAGGAACTCAGATGAGAGAAACAGTAGAGTTCCTTTATGAGAACGGTGCTAAGGAAGTACACATGCGCAGTGCCTGTCCTCCGATAATGTACGGTTGTAAGTATCTTAACTTCTCCCGCAGCACATCGGAGATGGAACTGATTGCAAGACAGATAATTGATGAGGCCGAGGGTGCAGATGGTATCAGATTTATCGATGAGTACAGTGACACAAATACAGAGCGTGGAAAGAAGCTCCGTGAGGAGATATGTCGCAGATTAAAACTGACATCGCTTGAATTCCAGTCGCTTGACGGAACTGTACGGGCAATAGGAAAGCCACAGTGTGAGCTTTGTACATATTGCTGGAACGGAAAGGAATGACTCCATTGACAAGCGGTTTGCATGAAGAATGCGGCGTGTTCGGTGTTTTCGCAAAAGAAAAGACCAACGTTGCCGCAACAACATATTACGGATTATTCGCATTACAGCACAGAGGACAGGAAAGCTGCGGCATCGTTGTGAACGATGACGGCGTTTTCAACTCCTACAAGGACACCGGACTTGTGAACGATGTGTTCACTCCCGAACGCCTTGACGGACTGGGACAGGGCAATATGGCGGTAGGTCATGTGCGTTACGGCACGACAGGAGCAAATGCACGCCTTAATGCCCAGCCTATTCTGGTAAATCATTATAAAGGAAGAATGGCTCTCGCACATAACGGAAACCTTGTAAACACTTACGAGTTACGTCACGAGCTTGAAAAACAAGGCTCTATCTTCCATACGACAAGCGACACCGAAGTTATAAGCTACCTTGTAACAAAGGAACGGCTTGAGGCTCCGTCTATAGAGGAGGCTCTAAACCGTGCGATGAATAAGATAAACGGCGCATATTCGCTCGTTATCATGTCGCCTGCAAAGCTGATTGCCGCCCGTGACGAGAACGGTTTCAGACCGCTCTGCTACGGCATAACAAACGAGGGAACATATATAGTTGCCTCCGAAAGCTGCGCTCTTGACTCAGTCGGCGCTAAGTTTGTAAGAGATCTGCTCCCCGGCGAGATTGTTGTATTCGATGAAAACGGAGTACGCTCAATAAAAGATCATTGCGGCAAGCGTCCGCATACTTTGTGCGTTTTTGAATATATCTACTTTGCACGTCCCGACTCGGTCATAGAGGGTGCATCCGTGCATGAAGCAAGACTTCGTGCAGGCGCATTCTTAGCGCTTGAGCATCCCGTGCAGGCGGATATAGTGATCGGCGTTCCCGATTCCGGTATAGACGCCGCCATAGGCTATTCTCACCAGTCGGGTATTCCCTACGGCATCGGCTTCATCAAAAACAAATACATCGGCAGAACCTTTATCTCTCCAGGTCAATCGTCAAGAGAAGACAAGGTGCGGATAAAGCTGAACGCTGTTGCCAGCGTCGTAAAAGGCAAACGTGTCGTTCTTATAGATGATTCTATAGTAAGAGGCACCACAAGCGGCAGGATTGTAAAATTACTGCGTGATGCGGGAGCTACCGAGGTTCATATGAGAGTATCTGCTCCCCCGTTCCTCAATCCCTGCTACTACGGTACCGACATAGATTCGAGAGAACACCTTATCGCTTGTCATCATTCGATAAAAGAGATCAGTGACATAATAGGCACAGATTCGCTCGGCTATCTGAGCGTGGAAAACGCAAAGAAGCTTGCGGTACACGCAAACGGCTGTGAATGCGGCTATTGCACGGCTTGCTTCAGCGGAGAATACCCCACAAATATTCCCACGGAAATGCACAAGGATAAATTCGACAGGAAAATCAGCGAAAGCAAAGAAAAAACCACCACATAAGGACATCAGTCCCCAAACGGAAGGAATTATTATTATGAAGAACAGTTTTTCAGAAAGCTATAAAGCAGCAGGCGTTGACGTTACCGCAGGCTACGAAGGTGTTCGTCTGATGAAAAAGGACGTTGAACGCACCAATATCCCCGGTGTACTTACAGGCATAGGCGGATTCGGCGGTCTGTTCCAGCTTGATATTGCAGATATGAAAGAACCCGTACTCGTTTCGGGTACAGACGGTGTCGGCACAAAGCTCAAGCTTGCAATGCTGATGGACAAGCACGATACGATCGGTATAGATGCAGTCGCTATGTGCGTAAACGACATAATCTGCTGCGGTGCAAAGCCTCTTTATTTCCTTGACTATATCGCTATAGGCAAGAACGTACCCGAAAAGGTAGCCGCTATAGTAAAGGGTGTTGCTGACGGCTGTGTACAGTCAGGCTGTGCGCTTATAGGCGGCGAAACCGCTGAGCATCCCGGAATGATGCCCGAAGACGAATATGACATCGCAGGCTATTCGACAGGTGTTGTTGACAAGTCGAAGATAATCGACAACAGCACCGTAAAGGAAGGCGACATCATAATCGGCCTTGCTTCCACAGGCGTTCATTCAAACGGCTTCTCTCTTGTAAGAAAGGTGTTCAACATAAACAGCAAGGAAGTTCTCGATGAAGTCCTCCCCACAGGAAAAACTCTCGGTGAAACACTCCTTACACCTACAAAGATATATGTAAAGCCCATTTTGGAGCTTATCTCAAAGAAGAACGTAAAGGCTATCTCGCATATCACAGGCGGCGGCTTCAACGAGAACGTTCCCCGCTCACTCCCCGACGGCTTCACAGCAAAGATTACAAAGCACAGCTACGAAGTGCCTTATATCTTCAAGCACTTACAGGAAGTCGGAAACATCTCCGAACACGATATGTACAATACTTTCAATATGGGTATCGGTATGACCGTTGTAGTTGACAAGGACGATGCCGATGAAGCTGTACAGATACTCAGAAACGCAGGCGTTGAAAGCTACTGCATCGGTGAAATAATCAAGGGTGACGAGGGCATCATAATTGAGTAATATGAAAAATATCGTTGTACTTGTATCGGGCGGCGGAACTAACCTGCAGGCGCTTATCGACGCTGAAAAGTCCGAGGGACTCGGCGGAGGTAAAATCACCTGCGTTATTGCGTCAAAGCCCGATGCCTACGCACTGACAAGAGCCGCAGATAACGGCATAAAGACAAGAGTTCTCGCAAGACGTGACTATGCCGATGTTGCCGCTTACAGCAAGGCTATGGCTGACGCTTTAAAGGAAGAGCAGGCTGACCTTGTTATCTACGCAGGCTTTATGACAATACTTGACGAGCAGGTATGTGATGCGTTCAGGTATAAGATGATAAACGTTCACCCCGCCCTTATCCCCTCTTTCTGCGGAAAGGGCTACTACGGACTTCACGTTCACGAGGAAGCGCTTAAAAAGGGCGTAAAGGTAACAGGCGCTACCGTTCATTTTGTAACAGCGGAATGTGACGCAGGACCTATCATTCTGCAAAAGGCAGTTGAGGTCAGAAACGGCGACACCCCCGAAGTTCTTCAGAAACGTGTTATGGAGCAGGCTGAGTGGAAGATTCTTCCCCGTGCCGCACGTCTTTTCTGCGAGGGAAAGATAACCGTAAAAGACGGCATAACTATAGTGGAGGAATAATGAACGAAGAAAAGTTCAGCGGTAAAGCAGAAATATACGACAAGTACCGTCCCACATACCCTACGGCACTGATTAACGTTCTTTATAATGAAATACACGGAGATGAAAACAGCCGTGTTGCCGATATCGGCGCAGGAACGGGCATATTTACAAAGGCACTTCTCGGAAAATTCCGCAATGTAACAGCAGTTGAGCCAAACGGCGATATGTATTCGGTGCTGAGAGCAAATCTGCCGGATATCACGGCTGTACAAAACAGTGCCGAAAACACAGGATTGCCGCAAAGTTCTTTTGACCTAATCACCACAGCACAGGCATTTCACTGGTTTGATAAGGATATGTTCAGAAATGAATGTAAACGTATACTGAAACCGAACGGAAAACTTGCTGTTATATGGAACAGACGTGTGCGGAATGATTTTTGGGCAAGGCGTGACGAGATCTTTACAAGGTACTGCGAAACATTCCACACAGGGCACGTCTTTGTCGGACATAACGGCGTTGATGAGGACAAAGAGGGCGATAAATTCTTCAAAGAAGTATATTTGGGCGACTGCAAGGTTTTCACATACGATAACCCGTTTCTTATGACAAAGGAACAGTTTATCGGAGATACGCTGTCACGTTCACACGCACCGAAAAGCAGTGACGGCAATTACAAGGAATTTTTATCGGAGCTTGAAAAAGCGTTTGACGAATTTGTAACGGACGGTCATGTGACCGTGTTATATCAGACGGTGTGCTATCTCGGCACGCTGTAATCAACAGGAGGCTATATGGAAGTTGTAACACTTGAAAAAGAGCTTAACTCTCTTGCTTATCACGGCAGAGGCATCGTGATAGGAAAATCCGCAGACGGCAAAAAAGCGGTAATCGCCTACTTTATTATGGGCAGAAGCGAAAACAGCCGTAACAGAATTTTTGTAGAGGACGGCGAAGGCATCAGAACACAGGCTTTCGATGAAAGCAAGATGGAAGATCCCCACCTCATCATTTATGCACCCGTAAGAGTTCTCGGCAACAAGACGATAGTTACAAACGGCGACCAGACCGACACTATCTATGAGCTTATGGACAAGCAGATGACATTCGAGCAGGCTCTCAGAACAAGAGAATTTGAAGATGACAAGCCCAACTACACACCGAGAATTTCCGGTATAGTCCACCTTGACAACGGCGAAATGAATTTCGCAATGTCTATCTTAAAGAGCGCAGACGGCGACGGCTCATCATGTCAGAGATACACCTACGCTTACAGCAATCCATTAAACGGCAAGGGCAAGTTCATTCACACCTACAAGTGTGACGGCAACCCCCTGCCAAGCTACGAAGGCGAACCCAAGACAGTTGTTATCCCCGATATGGATATAGACACGTTCACATCAATGGTATGGGAAAACCTCAATGCAGACAACAAGGTTTCACTCTTTACACGTTATATCGACATTGCCACAGGCAAGTACGAATCACGCATAGTAAACAAAAACAAGTAAGCGAAAGGATAAAACAATGAACGAACTTCAGTTAAAGTACGGCTGCAACCCCAATCAGAAGCCCTCAAGAATATTCATGGCAAACGGAAATTCACTTCCTATCGAAGTGCTTAACGGCAAGCCCGGTTATATAAACTTTATGGATGCCTTCAACGGCTGGCAGCTCGTAAGCGAGCTTAAGAAGGCTACGGGTCTTCCCTCCGCAACATCATTCAAGCACGTTTCACCCGCAGGCGCCGCTGTAGGACTTCCCCTCACAGACACGCTCAAAAAGATATACTGGGTAGACGATCTCGGTGAGCTGTCACCCCTTGCCTGCGCTTATGCAAGAGCAAGAGGCGCTGACAGAATGTCATCGTACGGTGACTTCATCGCTCTGTCTGACAAGTGCGATGTTTCAACGGCAAAGATAATACAGCGTGAAGTATCAGACGGCGTTATCGCTCCCGATTACGATCCCGAAGCGCTTGAAATTCTCAAGTCAAAGAAAAAGGGCAACTACAATATAATCAAGATCGACCCCGAGTACGTTCCCGAGCCTATCGAGCGTAAGCAGGTATTCGGCGTTACTTTCGAGCAGGGCAGAAACGAGCTTGTAATCGATGAAAAGCTGTTCTCAAACATTGTGACCGAGAATAAGAATATACCCGAGAGCGCAAAGATAGATCTTGCAATAGCAATGATTACATTAAAGTACACTCAGTCAAACTCCGTAGCTTACGCTTGCGGCGGTCAGGCTATCGGTATCGGCGCAGGTCAGCAGTCAAGAATCCACTGCACACGTCTTGCAGGCACAAAGGCTGACAACTGGTACTTAAGACAGTCACCTCAGGTTATGGGCTTACAGTTTGTAGATAACATAAGACGTGCCGACAGAGATAACGCTATCGACCTTTACATCGGTGAAGATTATATGGACGTTCTCGCAGACGGCGCATGGGAAAACATCTTCAAGGTAAAGCCCGCCGTATTCACGACAGAAGAAAAGAAAGCGTGGCTTGCAACAATGAAGGGCGTTTCGCTCGGCTCAGACGCATTCTTCCCCTTCGGTGACAACATTGAAAGAGCGCACAGAAGCGGCGTAGAATACATAGCACAGCCCGGAGGTTCTATCCGTGACGATAATGTTATCGACACCTGCAACAAGTACGGTATTGCAATGGCATTCACGGGAATCAGACTTTTCCACCACTGATAAGCTCAGTAAACGGGCGGCACGTCCGCCCGTTACTTTTTTACGAAAGGAAACAGAAGAAAATAGTATGAAAAAAATTCTCTCCGCATTATGTATAACTACATTTCTCATAAGCATCTCAGGCTGTTCCGGTAATGGTAATTCATCTGCCGAGTATGCAAACTCTTCCGTTTCGCAGGTCGTTTCTGCCGAATCAGATAGTAATTCTTCTGTCGAAGAGTCTGCTGATTCGGATAACAAATCTTTATACGGAGATGAAAGGCTCTCAGAAAAAGACGGATTACTGGTTTATACCGATGATTTGTATACTATAAGTGCGGATAGCACCAAGTGGACAATCGGCAATGTTGAAAATTATGATATCTCTTTTTCATATATGGGCGAAGGTAACGATACTGCTACTCTGGCAGGTGTTCAGACAGTAGGACCTATAGAAGAAGATATGACTGTAAATATGATAGGCGAACAATTGGCTGACACGCTCAACAGCCTTGACGAAAACTATAGCGTCAAACAGTCAAAACCAATAAAAGCAGGCGATAATGACGCATATTATATAGAAACCGAAATGGTAATGTCAGGCATTACATTGATTACAACACAGACCGTACAGCTTCACGGAAACAATGCTTATATTCTGCATACGATCCGTGCAACAGATGCAAGCGATGAAGCAAAAGCAGCATTGGATACAGTTGCAAGCTCATTTACTTTTACCGAATAATTACATCGACCAAAAGGAAAGATATGTACTTCACCTATATAGAAAAAGATCCTCTTGACGGCAGATTTGAATTCAGACAGAGTGGTTCTTTCAGAGTTCTTTCGCCATATATTATACTGAAAATTATCGCTGCCTGTGTCGCAGAGGTATTTATAGTGTTATTGGTACTGGGTTCATTCGATGACATTGTAATAGCGGATATTTATAAGTCTGCCATATCCTATATTATTATAAGAATCGCACTTAGCATCATCCTACCGATTCTGCCGATATGGTATATACTATTTATTATTGGCGGCGAGGAGCAATACAGATACACGGCAGACAGCCGCACAATGCGTATCGCAAGCAAACGTCATACCTATATTTTCAAATACACGGACGTTGAGAGCGTAACCTACAAGCCAATGAAACTGTTTACAAAGCAAAAAGGCTTTACTGTAAAGATAACCACGAAAAACAACGAGGTGATTTTTCGCTATATTATGCCGGCAAACGCAGAATTTTTCACCATAGAGTCCACACCGTTCTATATTCTTCAACATCCGCCAAAACAAGCGGAAGAAAGGAAAGACCGATGAAAAAAGCATTATTATTGATTTTTACCGCATCAATTCTTGCAGCAATGTGCGGTTGCTCCAAAACGATTGAAAATCTCCCTTACTTCACTGAAAAAAGCCAACCCACATCTTCAACATCCCCTGTTTCACAGACAGTGACGCCTCAGACTACCGCAGTGACAACTGCGGCAACATCAACGCAAACAACAAAAGCGGAAACAACGACCGCAAAGCCCGAAACCTCGAACACGTCAATTACCGACAAGTCCGAAACAAAAAAACCGTCCTCTGCTCCTGCACAGTATACCCCCGTAGGAAGTCCGACAAAGTATAAGGTAAACAAATTCTCTTTGATGTACGATGACGGAGTATACTGCAATACCGGCATCAGCGAATATGAAGAAGATAAAAACGAGCTTTATCTTGTACATTATGACGATAACGGCGAGGTCACATCTAATATAGTTGCTATGTGCAGCGATGAGGACGAAGATACAAAAGGCAGATCGGTAGCCGAGATCGGCGAGGAATTTATGAGTTATTATGTTGTCGGCGATAATGTCGATTCATCGACCAAGAGCATGATAAAAATAGGCGACACCGATGCATTTTACGGAACTGTAAAATCTTCGGACGGAGATAATTCCGTTGCCGCAACACAGCACATATATTTTGCCCGTCACGGCAATAAAGTGTACACTTTGATTGCTCTGCACCTTGACAATAACGAAGAAGCGGTCACAAAGGCGCTTGAATACACGCTCGGGTCAATGTCGTTCGACAATTCGGTAAACACATGACAGCGGGATCAAAGTCATTATCTGCGTCATTGACCGCTCCGAAGCTGCCCGACAATCTTTTTGCGATAACAGATATTGACGCAGAGCTTTCAAAGGTGCGTGAAGCCGAATCGGATTTTATTGCGGCGGATTTTTCCAGACTTATCTGCGACAGCAACGACTTCTCTTCCTTGTATTTCAAGAACTGTCTGTTCAAAGGCAACCGCTTTACAGCCTGTGACTTTTCAAAATGCACATTCATTGACTGTGTTTTCAAAGGCTGTGATATATCAAACTGCAATTTCACCGAGAGCTATTTCAGAGCTTGCTCCTTTACCTCGTGCAAGGCTGTCGGGGCAGCTTTCAAAGACTCTTATCATAAAAATGTCAGCTTTGACGGCGGCAGTTTTGAACTGTCGGACTTTCAACGTTCAAAGCTGCAATCGGTACTTATAACCGATACCGACTTCTCCTCCGCTCTGTTTTCTTCGTGTGAGATAAAACAGACGGAACTTAAAAACGTTACGCTGGCAAAAGCTGTGTTCTTCGGGACTAAGCTTACTGGACTTGACTTCACCTCCTGTAATATTGACGGTCTTACCGTTTCCGATACCGGAGCGGAGCTAAAAGGTGCAAAGGTCGATGTGTGGCAGGCGGCAATGTTCGCAAAGCTGCTTGGTCTTATCATCGAATAATGAATAAATCAAAAGAAAGAAAGGTATTTTTAACATGAACGTACTTGTAATAGGCGGAGGCGGCAGAGAACACGCCATAATAACAACCCTTGCAAAATCTAAGAAGGTAGACAAGCTGTATGCCGCACCCGGCAACGGCGGTATCTCGAAATATGCCGAGTGCTTTAATGTAAAGGCAACCGATATTGACGGCTGTGTCGAGCTTGCAAAGAAGCTCAGACCCGACTATGTATTCGTAGCCCCCGATGACCCGCTGGTTATGGGTATGGTGGACAAGCTCAACGCAGAGGGCTTCAAGACCTTCGGACCGAGAGCAAATGCCGCTATTCTTGAGGGCAGCAAGGTATTCTCAAAGGCTCTGATGAAGAAGTACAACATTCCCACTGCGGCTTACGAAACCTTCACAGACGCAGACGAGGCTATAGCATATATCAAAAAGCAGAACAGCTTCCCTGCCGTTATCAAGTGTGACGGTCTTGCACTCGGCAAGGGTGTTATAATCGCAAAGGACGAGCAGGAAGCAGAAAACGCAGTACGTTCAATGCTCCTTGACGGTAAATTCGGCAAATCAGGCAGTGAAATAGTTGTCGAGGAATTTATGACAGGTCCTGAGGTAACTGTTCTTGCGTTCACAGACGGCAAGACAGTAAAGCCTATGATAAGTTCTATGGATCACAAACGTGCTTATGACAACGATGAGGGGCTTAACACGGGCGGAATGGGTACTATAGCTCCCAACCCTCTCTACACTCCCGATAAACAGCAGGAATGTATGGAAAAGATATTCCTGCCTACTATAAAGGCTATGGCAGCTGAGGGCAGACCGTTCAAGGGTTGCCTTTACTTCGGACTTATGCTGACCCCGAACGGTGCTAAGGTAATTGAGTACAACTGCCGCTTCGGCGATCCCGAAACGCAGGTGGTTCTCCCCTTGCTTGAAACCGATTTAATGGATATAATCGAAGCTGTCTGGGAAGAAAAGCTCGATACGCTCGATATAAAGTGGAGCGATAAATCATGTGCCTGCGTTGTTATGGCAAGCGGCGGCTACCCCGAAAAGTACGAAACAGGTAAGGTTATAAGCGGACTTGACGAAAACGGTCAGTGCGAGGGTGCATTCGTTTACCACGCAGGAACAAAGCTTGAGGACAGCAAGTTCCTTACGGCAGGCGGAAGAGTTCTCGGTGTTACCGCTTACGGCGATACTTTACAGGACGCTCTTGACACAGCTTATAAGGCAGTGGATACGATCAGCTTTGAAAAGGCACATTACCGCCACGATATAGGTAAAAAAGCGCTTTCTGCATTAAAATAAATCCCAAAAAACACTTGCATTTCATTTTCTTTTATGTTATAATAGCATTTGCGTGTTAGAATAATTTTGGGTTTGTACGATAAACAGACACTCGGACATACCCGTATTCCTATAAGGAGGACATATAAATGGGAATATTAGAAATAATCAGTGCTATCGTTCTGATTGTTGCCTGTGTTTTCATAGTACTCGTGGTACTTATGCAGGATACAAAGCAGGGTATGTCGCAGACAATTACAGGCGGTAGTGCAGACAACTATTATCAGAGAAATTCCGGTCGTTCAAACGAAGCAAAGCTGAACAGACTTACAAAGATTTCCGCAATCATCTTCTTTGTTGTTGCTCTTGTTGTTAACTTCGTCGTTATGTACAGCGGTAACTTCAGCAAATCTGATAATTCTTCGACAACAAGCTCCGCAACATCATCTGTAACATCTTCCGTTACAAGTGACGATTCCTCAGCTTCATCAGCATCTTCCGATGCTTCATCGACAGATTCTTCCGCTTCTTCATCTGACGCTTCTTCTGCTGATTCCTCAGTAGCTGAATCCTCATCTGAAACAAGCACAGAAACATCTGCAGAATAATTAATGCTTTTAAAAGCTGTCGCACTGCGGCAGCTTTTTTTGTATACGCCTAATCGTTCCGGCAACGTTCGCCGGATATAAGTAAATGCTGAGCTGTTGAAAAAAACGCCCTGTTATGATACAATATAATCAATGATTATTAAAGGCAACACCGCATAATTAACGGCTTTCGCCTTTGCCGCACGCTTGCTTGCATATTTTCCGCCATCTTGCGCAAATTTTGCTTGACAGGCGCCAGCCTGCCCGCACTCAATTTATACAATCTGACGAAAAATCTGACTGCGCAATCGCACGACAATAATTATGCGGTATAGCCTTAAACAAAACTTACTCGGAGGAACAACAAATGAAAAAGTGCATCGTAATTTGTGGTTTTGCTTTTTCAGCATTTCTTCTCATCTGTATGGTCATAAACTTATTTAAAGGGCATATCGCAGCCGCTGTATGTAGTCTTGGAGCGTGTTTCTTATTTTTCGCTCTGTCTTTATTAACTTATAAAAAAGGCAAAGACAGCAACCCGTAAATCAATTCCTTGCAAATCATCCGACATCAGATTTTACGCAAAATCTCATACGCTCTAAGGCTGTTCTAAGCTAACCGCACTATAATATCAATATCATAAAGGACGGTGATATTATGAAGCTCCTGTTTGCAGAAGATGAGGTCAGTATGGCTGAGGCTGTAACCGACATTCTGACCTATCATAATTATACGGTAGACACGGTTTATGACGGTGCTGACGCTCTTGATTACGCAAGAGCCGAGCAGTATGACGGGATAATTCTTGATATAATGATGCCGAAAAAGAGCGGCTTGGAGGTGCTTAAAACACTAAGGAGCGAGGGGAACACCACTCCTATTCTCCTGCTTACCGCAAAGGCTGAGGTCGAGGACAGGATAGCGGGTCTTGATATGGGTGCGGACGATTACCTGCCGAAGCCGTTTGTAATGGGCGAACTTCTTTCCCGTGTCAGAGCAATGCTCCGCAGAAAAGACAGGTTTACACCCGATATAATGACATTCGGTAACGTGTCGCTCAATCTCAGCAGCTGTGAGCTTAAAGGACCGTTGCAGTCTATTGTCCTGCCCAAGATAGAATACAAGCTGATGGAGCTTCTTATGCTCAACAAGGGCATCTATCTTTCCACTGAGGATATTCTTGTAAAGGTCTGGGGCTATGAGAGCGATGCAGAGAGCGGTGCAGTATGGGTATATATATCCTATGTAAGAAAACGTCTTGCCGCTATCGGCGCAGATATTGAAATCCGGGCCAAGCGCAGTGTTGGCTACACTCTTGCAAAGATCGGGGATGCTGACTGATGGTAAAACAGCTGCAGAAAAAGTTTATCATATCCGCTATGCTGGCGGTAACAATTCTGCTTGTCGTGCTTATCGGCGGAATAAACGTTTTCAATTATCTCACCACCAGTGGTGATAACGACAGGCTTATGGAAATGCTTTGCTACAGCTTTGAAACCTCAACAAAGTGGAACACAGATACAACCGACAATACTCAGCCCCCGCAGAGTATAAACGGCACTCAGCAAAATACAACCGACGCATCCGGCAATCAGAATAATCCCGATTTTCCGCCGCAAGACAATGGAACTAAACCGCCGGATGGTAAAAAGAACAACGGCTTTGGCAGACACGATAAAAACGCAGTGGATTCTGCACGCTATGCCGCAGTTGCGATCGACAAAAACGGCAATATCATAAGGACAGATGTAACTCATATATCCTCGCTTACCGAGGACGAAGTGACCGCTATTACCAAGGCACTTAAAAATACCGCTTCGGGAACAGGCACATACAACGGCTTTCTGTACAGGATAAGCGAAACGAAGCGTGCAGAAGGCAAGGTTATCATCCTGCTTGACAACGGTATGCAGATAAGCTCGTTCTTTACGGTACTGATTATATCTGTCGGTGCAGGAATATTCGGCTGGCTTCTGATGCTGTTGCTTGTTATTCTGCTTTCAAAGAAAACTATAGCCCCTGTTGCACGCAGTATTGAAAAGCAAAAGCAGTTTGTCACAAATGCAGGTCACGAAATAAAGACGCCGCTTGCCATTATCCTTGCCAATACAGACGCAATGGAGCTTCACAACGGTGAAAACAAGTGGAGCAAGAATATACGTGCGCAGACGCTCAGACTCAGCGGACTTATGCAGAATCTGCTGATGCTTGCTAAAATGGACGAAAGCTCAGCAAAGCTCCCAATGTGCAGTTTCGATATAAGCACTGCGGCAGAAGATACGGTAAATGCATTTATAGAGCCTGCCGCCCTCAAAGGCGTGATGATAGAGCAGGATATTCAAAAAGGACTTCAGCTCAACGGCAACCGTGACAGCATAGTACAGCTTATAACGGTGCTCCTCGACAATGCAGTGAAGTACACCGAAAGCGGCGGCATGATAAGAGCAAAGCTCAGCGGCAACGATAAGAATATAGCACTCAGCATAGCAAATACCTGTGAGCCTATTGACCACCCCGAAAAGCTGTTCGACCGCTTTTACCGGGGCGACAGCGCAAGGACACAGAAAAACGGCGGCTACGGTATAGGCTTATCGGTGGCACAGGCAATAGCGGAGCTTCATAAAGGCACTATCACAGCGGAAAATATAACCGATACATCTCCTGATAATCCCGATATTGACACGGATAATATGCTTATGTTTACGGTTAAAATATAATATAATAAACGATGTAATCCCGTTAACCAGCGGAATCGGGAATAAAATATACT